>Ga0334722_10002253_pt1 | contig 22102 bp, 20 predicted proteins | sample C3_bottom_MG_FD_207210 | JGI IMG/M metagenome (GOLD analysis project Ga0334722, IMG submission 207210) | Sediment microbial communities from Yellowstone Lake, YNP, Wyoming, USA - C3_bottom | ecosystem: Environmental > Aquatic > Freshwater > Lake > Sediment | place: USA: Wyoming | collected... | reverse complement strand
GTGGTTTATTACATCCGTCCGGGCTGGCAATAGACAACCGGCGAGGCAGGCTGTACATTGCCGATGAACATGCCCATCAGGTGAAGGTATTCAGCACCATAGGCGATCCCATGGGCAACTCATTGTTCACCGTCAGCGGCGCAAACAAAGCTTCAGAGGGTTTCAAATTCCCTTCATCGGTGGCTCTCGACAGGGCCGGTAATCTGTATGTGCTTGACAGTACCCGCCGCCGGGTATATGTCTATGATCCCGACGCAAAATTCATCAGGGTTTTCGCCGTTCACCACGATACGTGGGGAGGAGCGTTGCGGCCCAAGGGAATCGCCGTGGATTCAATGGGTCATGTGTATATTACTGATATGGTGAGCAACAGCGTGTTTATCTTCAACCCCGATGGCGCTCTGTTGCTGAACTGGGGCAGAACGGGCGTGGTTGGGGGGGATTTCATGATGCCGGCGGGTATTTTCATCGATAGTCAGGATTCCATATATATTGCCGACCAGACGAACGGTCGCGTCCAGCATTTTAATTTTTCAATGAACCGCCCTGAAAAGTAGATTTTCTTCTCAAACGCAACACATGCAAAGGCAGCATTCCCGCCACGGACAGCAGGCGTCATGTAACCCAGCGGCTGTCAAAAACCATTTTCCGGCACGGCAATATCCGTATTAACGTCTTTCGTAAAGATCACCTGTTGCAGGAGGATTTACGTTGATACCCATCGATGTCGGGTGAGGAACAGGCATAATAATGATTTTCTGATCCTATTCGGAGGGCGCGTTCGGCCATGTATTGTTGTTGACAAATAATAGCATTTTGAGATATAGTTGTGCACATCCTGCAGGAACATGGAGGAACTCATGAAAAAAACGATTCTTATTATCGCGCTGATGTTTGTTTTTGCCGGCATCACCATTGCGCAGACCGGTGTTAAAAAAAGAAGACCTTTGCCGTATGAATACGGCAATGTGGTTATGAACAATTATTCTGAAAAGGCAGGCTTGGCCCCTGCGGAGTTCAATCACTGGCTTCACCGGGGGATCTATACCTGCAGGCTTTGCCACATGGATATTGGTTTTGCCATGAAGGCGAACGGCAGCGGAATCAAGGCAACGGACAATGCAAAGGGTTACTATTGCGGCACGTGTCATAATGGGAAAATGCTCTATAACAAGAAACCGATATTCAGCGCTTGCGCAATTAAATATACCCAGGAAGATAAAAAAAGGTGTGAAAAGTGCCATTCAGCGGGAAAGGATGTCAGAAAAGAGTATGATTTTGATGTTTTTACCGAGAAGCTTCCAAAGGAGAGGTTCGGAAACGGGATAAACTGGGAAAAGGCGGAAGAAGACGGGCACCTGAAACTGATCGATTTCATAGAGGGAATATCGATCAAAAGGGTTGCCATGAAGATTCAGCCTGATTTTATTCTTAACTCAAAAGTTGCGGGAATGCCCGCGATCGTTTTCTCACACAAAAAACATACTGTTTGGAATGGGTGCGAAGTTTGCCATCCGGAGATCTTCGTCGGCGTAAAAAAGGGGGCGACCAAGTATTCCATGGTGGAGATATTTGAAGGTCGGTTCTGCGGTGTTTGTCATACGAAAGTTGCTTTTCCGATGACTGATTGCCAGAGATGTCATACAGAGCCGGTTTAATGGCGGGTATTATGGTAAGAACGAGGTTTTTGTCAGTTTGCAGCTTTGTATTTCTGATATTGCTGATGTTTCCTGAAAGGTCTATCGGTTTTTGGGAGTTTCCGCCGGCGTTGCCTCCGGCAGAACATGGAAATATTATTATCAATAGAATTTCCGAGAAAAACGGCGTTGAGCCGGTCACCTTTTCTCACTGGATTCACCGGCTGAAATATACCTGCAGGGTGTGCCATTTTGAACTGGAGTTCAATTTTCAGGTCAATACCACGGAAATAACGGAGGCTGCGAACAAAGCGGGAAGATATTGCGGCACCTCCGGTTGCCATGATGGAAAAACCGTCTTTGGACATGATAATAAAAAAAATTGTAACAAATGCCATAATGATGATCGGAGCTACGGTTCGGACAGATATGCAGAGCTTTCGGCTTTTCCCAAGGCCAGGTTTGGAAACTTAGTCGACTGGGGACAGGCTCTCGACAAGGGCTTGATCAAACCTCAGCATTATCTGACGATCAAGCCGCGGTCTGATGCCGGGTTCGGCAAGGTGCTCTTGCTCGAAGCGGAATGGCAGGGGATACCGGCCGCCGTCTTTTCTCATAAGTTGCATACCGAATGGCTTGACTGTAATAATTGTCATCCGGACATTTTCAATATCAAGAAGAAGACAACAAAGCACTTTTCCATGAACAGGATACTCAAGAGTGAGTTCTGCGGTGTATGTCATTTGAATGTTGCGTTTCCCATGAATGACTGTAAAAGGTGCCACCCGGATCATCCTAATTTAAAGGAGTGATATGAAGAATCCCAGGTTCGCATTCATTGTGTTGATGATCGCATGCGTTTCCTTTTGCTACGTTCCAGGCCTCTCTCTCACTCCGTGCGTCTGGGCGGAGGAACCGTGGAAAACCGAATTTGACAATATTTGCGCCAAAACAGATGATGCAATGTCGCTGAGCGTCGAGGAACTCAAGGGTCTTATCGAGAGATGTGAAAAGTTAAAAGCGGTCATGGAAAATCTTGATGAATCAGGCAAAAAGGTTTTCCAGAAAAGGCTCCAGATGTGCAGGGATCTGTTTGCTTTTGTGCTCGAATCCAAGAGCTCAAATTCACAAAACCCGCCAACTACTGAAGAGAGCACAACCATTCATTAATTTATTCGCAACTACTCAGGTCAGCCACTTCGCTTCGACGCAAGGCGCGCCAGTATGTTGATACGTCGGAACGCTGTCAGTACCCGTACTCGCAACGCTTTCGCTTCGCACGCGTTGTTTTGGCTGAAGTGGCGCTATCAAGACTGTCGCAGCGCGCTTTTTTTGCGTCTGTGCTCAGCGGCAGACCTGAATAGTTACATTTATTCGATATTATCTGTTGTTTTTATTTCTCAAAAAAAATGTTATACTATTTCCAGTGATATATTCTGAACGTCAAATGGGATGTTACGTGCGCTCGTCGATTTTTTCCCTTATCATAACCATCAGCATGGCATTATTGTTTTCCGCATGCGCCCCTCCTCCGAGGGACCCGGACCCGACGGATCTCTATTGGCCGATGCCGCCGGATATTCCCCGGATCACCTTTATGCAGTCTGTTTATTCCGAGGACGATATCGGCAGGGTCTATTCGTTAAGAGAAAAGCTGTTCGGCAAGGAATACATCGATACTCTGAGCCGGCCGTATTCCGTATATGCCCGTTATGGCAAGCTGCTCGTGACGGACATCGTCAAGAAGGCGGTGCTCATATTTGATCTTTCTACAAAACGGCTTTCGTTTATCGGGTCGGAAGGCGGAATACGTTACCCAACCGCGGCTGTTATGGATTCGACGGGTTCCATCTTTGTTGCCGACGCCAATGGCGGGCGGATCGCTGTGTATGATTCCAAGGGCGAATATAAGACCGCCTATTTCGTTCGCGACGGCAGCAAGCTTGTTTCCCTCGCCATCAATGAACAGCTGGGCAGATTGTATGCGGTTGATCGGAACAATCACAGGGTCAAAGTATTCAGCCTTGACGGAAAATTGTTGTTCGAGTTCGGTTCCCGGGGCGGAGAAAACGGCCAGTTCAATATACCGTTGAGTGTTGCCGTGGACAGCAAGGGCATGGTCTATGTCGTTGACAACGGGAATTTCAGAATTCAGGAATTTGACGCGGACGGCAAATTTATTTTGAAGTTCGGACAGGTCGGGGATGCCCCGGGCGCGTTTGCCAACCCGAAAGGGATCGCCGTGGATTCAGAGGGGCATATTTACGTGACCGATGCGGCGTTCAGTAATTATCAGGTATTCGACCAGAAGGGGAATATGCTTATATTCGTCGGGTCTCTGGGCACTTCCGCCGGATATTTCCAACTGCCGGCGGGTATAGCGATCGATGAAAATGATCGTATATACGTGGCCGATCAGCTTAACAGGAGGGTCGAGGTGTTTCAATATATCAAGGTCGATGAATAGACTATCGGTTCAATGAATACTGAGACAGAGACTGTTTCCTTATGATCCTGAAAAAGGTCAGCGCACTGAAGGCTAAACCTCATTGTTCTTCTCTTCCCCGCCAAGTCCCCAGACCGTTGCTTTGCTTGCTTTTTCCGCGGTAATAACATAGAATCTTCATAAGCGGCGCCTATATTGACCTCCGCAACTTTGGCATGAATGATGACCTGATCCAAGGATATTACACCTATCTTTCCGTGGAAAAGGGCCTTGCACGGAACACTCTTGAGTCCTACGGGCGTGATATGCGGAAGTATGCGCGTTTCATGCGCAGGAAGGGCCCCGATGACGTGACACAAGCGGACGTGTTCGCATTCCTCGCTTCTCTGTCCGCTGAGGGAATGGCAACCCCGTCCATCGCGAGACACCTGTCCGCCATCAGGGGTTTTCATAAATATCTGCTTACGGACGGGCTGGCGCAATCAGATCCTACGATCAATATTGACACACCCCGCGGATGGAAGCGGTTGCCGAAGACATTGAACAAGGAAGGGGTGGATGAGCTTCTCTCGCAACCGGACACATCGACGGCCCGCGGTCTTCGCGATAAGGCCATGCTCGAGCTTCTCTATGCAACCGGGCTGCGTGTGAGCGAACTGGTTGGCCTCAGGCTCCGGGATATCAATCTTGAGCGCGGGTTCCTGATAGTTATAGGGAAGGGATCAAAAGAGCGGGCCGTGCCCCTGGGCGAGTCGGCGGCGTTTGCCGTGAAATCATACCTGTCGGGCGCGCGCGCAGCGCTGCTGAACAGCGGTGAGTCCGATTTTCTCTTCATCAGTTCGAAACGAAGGCGGATCACGAGGCAGATGTTCTGGAACAGGATAAAATATTATGCTCGCAAGGCCGGGATAGCTATTAGTATATCGCCGCATACGCTGCGCCACTCTTTTGCAACGCACCTGCTCGATAACGATGCGGACCTGCGTGCGGTACAGGCCATGCTCGGACATGCGGACATAGCCACCACGCAGATTTATACCCATGTCTCCCGGGAAAGACTCCGCAAAATACATGAGAAGTACCATCCGAGAGGGTAATAAATACAGTTCATAGTTCAAAGTTCAAGGTTCAGAGTACAGAGAACATAGTACAAAGTACAAAGTACAGAGTTCAGAGTTCACAGTACAAAGTTCAGAGTACAGTGTACAAAGCATGGAAATAATCACCAGCCATACAAACGCCGACTTCGATGCCCTGGCCTCCATGGTTGCGGCGCGAAAGCTCTACCCCGGCGCCCGGCTTGTTTTCCCCGGATCCCAGGAAAAGAGCATGCGTGATTTTTTTCTCGACTCCGCGTTCTATACCCTGGAGGTCGATCGGCTCAGGGACGTCGATATTGATGCTATTACCCGCCTGATCATCGTTGATAACCGCGATCCCGCCAGATTGGGAAAACTCTCCCAGGCGCTCGGGCGTACCGGCTTGTCCGTGCATGTTTTCGACCATCATCCTGCCGTCGACGGAAGCATCAAGGGAGAGTTCGAAGTGACGGCGAAGGTCGGGGCCACGACCACGATTATGGTTGAGCTGATCCGGGAAAAGGGCATATTGGTCACGCCTATCGAGGCTACAATATTCGCCCTGGGCATTTATGAGGAAACGGGCTCGCTTACTTATGTATCGACCACGGAACGGGACGCGCAGGCCGTGGCTTACCTCATTTCCCAGGGGGCCCAGCTAAACATTGTTTCGGACTTTATCTCGCGTGAGCTTACCGCCGAGCAGATCGCCATTTTGAACGAGCTAATCAAGGCGGCAAAGAGCTATGAGATAAACGGCGTGCGCGTGGTGATCGCAGCGATGGCCGCGCCGCGCTTCGTGCCGGACCTCGCGGATCTGGCCCACCGGATCCGGGACATGGAGAGCCTGGACGCGCTCTTTCTCGTGGTCCAGATGGGGGAAAAGACCCATGTCATAGTCCGTTGCAGGGTTCCGCAGGTGAATGCGGGCATGGTGGTCGAGGAGTTTGGCGGCGGAGGCCATCCTTCCGCCGCGTCGGCAGTGGTCAAGGACCTGACCTATCTGCAGGTCAAGGAACGCCTCATCGACATTCTGAAGAAGCACATCAAACCGGGCCAGACAGCGGGCGCCATTATGACCTCACCGGTCAAGACTATTCCCGCCGGCAGCGCCATACTCATGGCGGGCGAAGCCATGACCCGTTTCAGCGTCAATGTGCTTCCCGTTCTTCGCGAAGACAGTTTCCAGGGCATTATCACGCGCGAAGTGGTGCAGAAGGCGCTCTTTCACGGTTTGGGAAAACAAAACGTCGAAGAGTTTATGACCACCGGCGCTTCCTGTGTCTCGGCGGACACGCCCATGAGCAAGGTCGAAAAGATCATGATAGAGGAACGACAGCGATTTATTCCGGTGCTCGACCGGAACGGCGCGCTCATCGGGGCGATTACCCGCACCGATCTCCTCCGTTCGCTGCATGAAGAACGGCTTGCGGAACTCCCTGAGTACGAAGATTATTTGAACCGGTCCGCAAGAAACGTGAAAGGATTGATCGAAGAAAAGGTCCCCCATGATGTGCGTAACGCGCTCAAGGCCGTCGGCGAAGTGGCGGACGATGCGGGTTTTCCGGTCTATCTTGTCGGCGGCATCGTGCGGGACCTGTTTATGCGGGTCCCGAACCTCGACATTGACATCGTGGTTGAAGGAGACGGCATCACGTTCGCGGGACTGCTTGTCAAAAAACTCGGCGGGAGGATGAAAACCCATCAAAAATTCGGCACCGCCGTGGTGGTGCTACCGAACGGCCTCAAACTGGACATTGCCACCGCCCGGCTCGAATATTACGAGTCACCCGCCGCCCTCCCGACCGTTGAACTATCGTCCATCAAAAAGGACCTCTACCGCCGCGATTTCACCATGAATACGCTTGCCGTGAGGTTGAACACGAACCGCTACGGGGAACTGATCGATTTTTTCAACGGCCTGCGCGATATAAAAGAGAATACCATCCGCATTCTGCACAATCTCTCCTTTGTAGAGGACCCCACGCGCGTTCTTCGCGCCGTACGCTTCGAACAGCGCTTCGATTTCCACATGAGCAGGCATACCCAGAACCTGATCAAGTCTGCCGTGAACATGGAGCTTTTCAACCGGTTGACGGGCGAGCGGATGTATAACGAGCTGGTGCTGATGTTCTCCGAGACCGATCCCGTAAAGGTGCTGAAGCGCATGAAGGACCTCGACCTGTTAAAGTTCATTCATCCGGGGCTCAAAGGAACAAGGGAGCTTGAGAAACTTTTCAGCGCAATCGGGGAGACGCTATCCTGGCACAAGCTGCTTTATCTGGACGTCAAGGCCGAGAAATGGTTCGTATATTTTCTCGGCCTTCTAGACCGGCTGAAAGACGCCGCCGTCGACGAGACGCTGGAGCGGCTTTCCGTCCCCGCCCGGGTCCGTGACCGGATCAGGGCCGCGCGGTCCCGGTACCATGATGTGCTTTCTGTAATCCATAAGGAGCATGACCTGTTGCCGAGTAACATCTACGACCTCCTGCGGTCGCTTGATCTGGAGCCCATCCTCCTTATGATGGCCAAAGCAAAGCAGGATACGGCCAAAAAACATATATCCCTGTATCTCACGCAATTGCGAAACGTCAAAGTCTCGCTGACGGGCGACGATCTGAAAGCGCTGGGCCTCGCCCCAGGGCCCCGTTATAAAGAGCTTCTGGACGATCTTCTTGATGCGAAGCTGGATGGGAAGGTGAAAAACAGGGATCAGGAAATCGAGTACGTGAAAATGAAAAGCGCGACTTCGTAAAAGAGTGTCCATATCGCATTGACCGCCCATTTTATTGTCTCCCGCCTTGTTCCCTGGGTGTTGGCGAAAGTGAGAGACCGGCAGCCGGCAAGATCCATTGCTCAATATCCGGCCGACGCGCCGTCTTAACAACGAATGAAGGCCCATCGCCCCAGAGGAGAAAGCTTTTTTGGTTGACGAATGCAGCGTGTTTCGCTATTATGAAATTGAATGGAGTATGCAATGTTATCAACGCTTAAAGAAGCCATAAATTCCTTAAAAATGCTTCCAACTCCTTCCCGAACGGAAGGAGAAAGCATTGCGGATGCCCTCCTCGGGAAATATGCGGACGTACTTCCGCAAGGCAAGACCTCCACTGACGTCATTCGGGAACCGCGAAGTTCCCGCCTCGACAGGAAGACAGGGCCGGCGGCATGAGGATTGCGGAAGCAGTTGCTGGAGAATGAGATGTTGAGGAAAAAAAAGGACAGAGAAGCCGTTAAAGAGTTTTGCGAACTTGCCAGAAAAAGCCTGGGTAAGACAATCAAATCGATTAAACTGTTCGGATCAAAAGCAACCGATACGGACACGCCGGGTTCGGATATCGATTTGTTTATCGTCGTTTCGAATAAAACGCCCGAGGTGGATGACCTCATCCTGAATATTGCCTTTGAACTCGATCTAAAATATAACGTATATATTTCCGTCCGCGTTGTAGCTCAATCCATCCTGAAAAATCCGCTCTGGAAAAGCACCCCCCTTTTGAAAAACATTCAGCGCGAAGGCGTGCTGGTATGAAAAAAGAGCTTGCCACCCTTGCGCACTACCGCATGGGCCGGGCCCGGGAAGCTTTTGACGACGGTGTGCGGCTTTTGGAGAACGACCCTCTTAGAGGCGCGACGAACAGGCTGTACTACGCGGCATTCTACCCGGCCCGGGCAATTCTGGCCGTCAAAGAGCTGGATTCCTCCAAGCACAGCGGAGTCATATCCCTTTTAATAAAAATTTTGTAAAGACCGGCCTGATTTTAACCGTCAATGCAAAAACACTAAAAAAGGCTTTTGAAAAACGTCAAGATATCGACTATGCGGATTTTACCGAGATATCGCGTCCGGAAGTGGAAAGCCTTAAAACGGATATTCTGGCGTTTATTGACGAATGCGCCTCGGCGCTGGAAACACTTTTGATTCATCCGGGTAAAAAGCGGGCCGAAAAAGATCACGAATAGCCGCAAGGCGTCCCATTGTATCTCTCGCTACTCACACACTGAGGCCGCGTGTATCCGGCCTTCATATCGTTTGCTGAAGCAATTTCCTTTAAAGTCCGCTTTTGGCCAGCTGTGTCAGGTAACCGGAATTCCGGCGGCTGACATCAGGGCTGTAATAGCAACCATCATGGAGTCGCGCTTCACCGGGCGCTTGATGATGCGAGGTTGGTGGCGAGGGTGTGGATGGAGATGATGAAGGGGAATTGACGCCATCCGGATAGCGGCCTCAGGGAGATGAAAAAGAAATGGGAGATCGTCTGACGTACGAGCGGTTCCTGTGGTTCCACGCGAAGGTAAAGGCCCGGTCTTATCCCAACGCTCGGACGCTTGCCGACGAATACGAGTTGTCCTGCCGAACGGCCCAGCGCGACGTCGAATTCATGCGCGACCGGTTGCGCGCTCCGCTCGTCTATAACAGAGATCGAAAAGGCTACGGCTATACCGACTGGACCTTCGAGCTGCCGGGGCTCATGCTCACCGAGGAGAACGTCGTCGCCGTGGCCCTGGCGGTACGGCTGGCCTCGTCGGTCCCGGATGAGAGGATGAAGCAAGGTCTTTGCTCATTTCTCGACGAGCTTCTCGGCAGGAACGGGAGGGGCGGGCTCTGCTCCACGGACATCGCCGAACTGATTTCGGTCAAGAACGTCGAGTATTCAAAAGTTTCGTCTCCCCATTTCCCCGCGCTGGCCGACGCGCTTATCAAGGGCAATTCCCTTGAGATCACTTATCACTCTCCCCATAAGAATGAAACGACGATCAGAAGCATTCGGCCTTTGCATCTTCTCCTCTATATGGGAAGCTGGCACGTTATAGCCTACTGCGCGATGAAAGAGGGCCTTCGGGACTTCGTGGTGTCCCGTATACAGTCCGCAAAGCTCGCGGCTGACGGCCTGGTTCTTCCGCGCAACCTTCCGTCAGTAAAGGATTACGTAAGAAAGAACTTCGGCATTATGCAGGGTAAGAAGGGCGTGCCGGTGAAGCTCAGATTCTCGCCCAGTGTCGCGCCCTGGGTGGCCGAGCAGGTATGGCATCCGGCGCAGAAGACGGCCTTCGGCAAGGACGGAAGCCTTGCGCTCACGTTCCCGGTCGCGGATTTCAGGGAGGTGACGCGCCGCATTCTGTTCTACGGCGCGGATGTAAAGGTGCTCTCGCCGAAAACACTGGCACGGGAGCTGCGGAAAGAGATCGCGCGGATGGGACAGGTGTATTGATTCCGGTATGACATAATCTGACGGGGTATCGGTGATAAGCTGATCGGGTAGGAGCATTGCGGGTAAAGGAGGGTCAGCCTATGCAATCGCCGGAACAGTCGGGCGAGCAGCGCTTCGAACCAACGCCGGAGTCGGAGATGGATCCCGAGCGGAGATTGCGCGTGCTGCTGAATCAGTTTATTGAGGAGAAGTTTTACGTCGGGTCGGACGGGTATTACTGGTACGATCTCCTCGTGTATGACGATGCCGAGGGTCCGGCTTCGGCGCGGGTCGTTGTCGAAAAGACCAGGTTTCGGGCGCTGAGCATCACGCCGGCGGGCTTGAGCTTGCTGGCCAAGGGAGACATCTGGGGCATATCGGACTTCTTCTCCGAGCTCTTTGATCGGTATCGCGCCGAGACCGAGCCGAACAACGACCTTCGAACCGGCATCCAGAACAAAAGAGAGCTGTTCGAGGTGTATCTGCGGGTGCAGATCGTGCAGCTTTTTATGGTTGCACGGGGAGATAGTTTTACGGTCCACGGGGAACGGTATGTCGTCCTCGGCAAGAAAGGACGCGAGGTCGCGATCATTGGTAACGAAAACGGCGAACAGAGGACCGTCACGGGCATGCTGATCGCCGACAAGGATTCGTTCAGGCAGTTCGGCAAGCAATGAACGGCTTAAAACGGATGACTTTGCAGTTCAATCGGCTTGAACGGTTTCTGCACGCGCATAATGGCTGAAATGAACGAAACACAAACAAGCAGGCGATACGTTGCCGTCGATGTGGAGACGACGGGGCTCTCGACCAAGCGTGGAGACAGAATTATAGAGATAGGCGCGGTAATGGTGGAGGGTGGAAGTATCAGCAGGGAGTTCCATACGCTGATCTGCGTGCAGAAGCAAATTCATCGGGCCGCGCGGCAGGTGCATGGAATTACCGAGGAGATGCTGATTGGAAAGCCGGCAGCGGAAGAGGTCATGCCGGAATTCAAAAAGTTCATTGCCCATCGGGCGCTTGATGATGCGAGGTTGGTGGCGAGGGTGTGGGCGGAGATGGTGAGGGGATAATAGTTCAAGCGGTTTAAACGGTCATAAGACTTGAACGGCTTAAACGGATTCATCTGTTGAAACTGTTTAAACGGCATATTCCAAATCGGTTCAAACGGTTTAAACGATGTGATTCAGCAGCTTAAACGGCTTAAACAGATTAAACGGTTTGGACAAGGAGGAAAACATGTACTTCGAAGATTTGGAGGTATGGAAACTTTCACGGGTATTGACGAACAGGATATACGACGCAAGCAAGGACGGCAGGTTTTCGAAAGACTACGATCTGAAAAGCCAGATTCGCCGGGCGGCCGTGTCCGTCATGTCCAATATCGCCGAAGGCTACGAGCGAGGCGGCAATCAGGAATTTATCCAGTTTCTCTCCATTGCCAAGGCTTCGTGCGGCGAAGTGCGCTCGCAACTCTACCTTGCGCGGGACCAGGAGTACGTTGCCTGTGAGGAGTGCGACCGTTTGATAGACGCTTTTAAAAAGCTGTCGATTATGCTGAACAATTTTATGAAGTCCCTGAAAAGCAGTCCGTACAAGGGACCGAAGTACAAGACACCTCAGCAGAAAAGCATGAAAGAGGAGATGGACGAGATTATGAAGGATTTGAATTTGGATAAGAAAAAGACGGTTTAAACAGTTGCAACGGGAGCTTTCACGGTTTAAACGGTTCACTCGGCTTCAGCAGTTTGAACGGTTTCAGTGCAGCTTGAACTGTTGTAACGGCTTAAACGGTTGTAACGGTACCAAGCTTGAACGGTTCAATCGGTTTAAACAGTTTGAACGGTTAATTGATCAGCTTGAACGGTTTCATCGGTTTAAACGGCTTGATCGGTTCACTTATCGGCTTAAACCGTTTGAACGGATTTATAACAGCTTGAACGGCTGAGCGTTTACATGGTTTGAACGATTATTGAACGGCTTACACGGTTTAATCGGTAGTTGTCGGCTTAAACTGTTTCAACGGATTTCACGGTTATGATAGCATCGTATTTCAAATATTGGGGTAAGGCGGAGAAGGACGGCGATGGTTATCATCTCTTGCCGTATCACGGTCTCGACGTGGCTGCGGGAAAGCAGATGACAAAGGGAAAAGCATGACGCACTTTTGGGCCAAGACAACTCCAGATGATAAACCAGGCATTTCAGCCTATGATCATATGATGAATGTAGGCTATGTTGCGCGATGTATCGCGGAGTTGTCACCGGAACTTCTTGATCGGTTTCAGTTACAAGCAGCAGGCGTCGGCAGTCTTGCTGCTCTCCACGACTTGGGGAAAATATCACCAGGGTTTCAGCGGAAGTGCGACAAATGGCTTGAAGAAAACAATTTATCAGAAATCGAACGTAATTATCGCTGGAACGTGATGGAATCGGACCATGGGAAGGTTTCTCAAGCGGCGATTCAAGATTTTCTCTTGAATACGGGCATATCGAGAGATTCGGCTTCCTATCTGGCGGCAGTCCTCGGAGCGCATCATGGCCGGATAAAATATCTCCCTAATCCGCGCGGCATCAAACCGCCGTTGATAAAACAAATCACGGAAAACAGCAGTGGCATTGATTGGAATAATGAACGCCAAAAATGCGCTGAGCAACTTTGGAACATTCTCAACGGTGAAAGCTCAGTTAGCGCCCTCACTGATGAATCGCCTGCCATCTGGTGGCTTGCGGGCCTCACTTCTGTCGCCGATTGGATAGGGTCTGACGAGCGTTTTTTTTCTCCTGAGTGCAGAACGGGAGATGTTGATATTATCTCGTTTGCAAAGAACGCACTCGAATCAATCGGATTCCGAAAGAGTGTATTTATCGATAACCTGTCATTTCACGATTTATTCCATGACGCGGAATCGCCCGACATTCGCTGGGTTCCGAACGAGATGCAGGAGAAAGCACTCACGATGATAGGTGGCCCAGGAGTGTATGTCATCGAAGCGCCGATGGGTATGGGCAAGACGGAAGCAGCGTTATGGGCTGCGTATCGGTTACTCGTTTCAGGAAAAACAACGGGCATCTATTTTGCGCTTCCCACGCAGGCAACGAGCAACCGAATGCACTTGAGGATGAAGGAGTTTGTACGGCGTATTTCTCGCACATCCCATGCAAGTCGCCTGATTCACGGCAATTCCTGGCTAATGGATCAAGATCCGCTCCTATCGCCGGGCGTTACGAGCCGTGATTCCGATCGCGAGGATGCGCGGGCCGGACGGGATTGGTTCGCTTCGGCAAAGCGCGCGCTGATCTCGCCGTTTGGCGTAGGTACTGTTGACCAGGCGTTGCTCGGCGTAGTGGCGGCGAAGCATTTTTTCGTGCGGCACTTTGCGCTTGCGGGAAAGGTAGTGATCCTTGATGAGGTACATTCTTATGACCTGTATACGGGAACGCTGATAGATATGCTTATTACGACGCTTGAAGCGCTGGGCTGTACGGTAATCGTCCTGTCCGCCACCCTTTCGGGAAAACGACTTGGGCAGATTACCGAGATTCCTGGAAATGCCGCAGATAATGCGCAATTGCCTTATCCGCTTCTTACTGGACGACATGGGGGAAATGTTCTTGAACCGGCAGCAGCAACCCCACCGGAGTCAAAAACCGTCAAAGTAGATTTCATTGTTGCGGAGAAAGCCGCTGAAGAAGCTATTGCGCTTGCGAGAAAGGGTGGGGCGGTTCTCTGGATATGCAACACCATTGGCGCGGCGCAAAAGCAATATCGAAGCTTCAAGGAACAGGCCCGGGAGGAATTCCCCATCGGTCTCTTGCATTCACGTTTCCCGTACTGGCGGCGCGAAATACTCGAAGACGAATGGATGGAGCGTTTCGGTAAAGCTGGAACAACCAGATGCGGATCGATTCTCGTTTCCACTCAAGTCGTTGAGCAAAGTGTCGATCTTGACGCTGATCTTATGATTACGGAACTGGCGCCGACCGACATGCTTCTCCAGCGCCTTGGACGACTTTGGCGACATGAACGAGGGCAGCGCCCGGTTGATGTGGCCCGGCTCTGCATTATCGAAGAAGAGAATAGTCTTGAGGAGTTCAGAAGTATGGAACCGAAGGCTATCGTGGCCGCTCTTGGTGGAAAAGCGCATGTATATGACGCATTTGTGCTTTTGAGAACTCTTCAACTGTGGGTAAACTGTCAGACTGTTGTTATTCCAACGCAGATACGGGAGTTGATCGAGGCAACATATAGCGTCCGTGACGATGACCCGAAAGCATGGGAGAAGCTATTCGATGATCGCTTTGTCCGAGATTCCAACGAACGGTTCAAAGCGGCAATGAGCAGCAACTACTGGCAACCACAATTGCCTGATGAAGAAGGCGTCCAGACGCGTCTTAACGATGTGCCGACAGTCTCATTGATACTTTGCCGGAGCATCGACAAGAAGGCGGCGATATTTATTGACAATACATCCGCAGAACTCAACGGCGATGCGTTTCGGCTTCGCACTGCTCAGGCAATCCACAAGAATCTCGTGCGGGTTCCGGAATATTGCTTCAAGCGCGTTGAGGCTTGTCCCGCATTTGATGACTATCTCTTCGGCGCTCAGAGCGTCGGAATTGTTGAGGACAATAATATCGTTAAGGTAAAGGGGTTGAAAGAGGGTATTCGTTTATACTATTCCATTGATTTAGGCCTCGTTATTGATAAAGCAGAAGGAAAGGAGGAGATATGAATGTTGCTTTTGACCGGTGGATACCGGTAGTAAACACAGCGGGCAAGCGAGAGCTTCAATGTCTGTCCGCAGTGCTGACCGAAGGCGAAAAATTCGTCGATCTGGCGGTGCGTCCTCATGAACGGGTGTCTTTGATGCGGCTCTTTCTCTGTGTCGCTCATGCGGCGCTCGACGGTCCGAAAGATTACGATGAGTGGTGCGATGTGCCGAAAAAGCTGCCAGATGCCGTACGGAAATACTTGAAGAAATGGAACGACGATGAGCATGACGTCTTCGAGTTGTTTCACAAGAAAAAGCCGTGGTTGCAGGTGGCGAAATTAAATCTGGTTCCATCTGATAAGGATAAGGATAATGATGCTGACGACGATAAAGGCTGGTCAACGTTAAACAAGTTATGTTTCACCCGCGCAAGCGGAAATAACTCAACTCTCTTTGACCATGAATCAAATGGTGGAGGTCTGGGTGAATATGCCGATGATGAAATTGCACTCAATCTACTAACATTTCAAAATTTCTTTGTTGCGGGCGGCAAGGCATCATCGAGACTCTGGGGGGAGGTTGAAATGAAGAATCCGCCCAATCCCAAAGGTGGCCCCTGTGCAGGTAAGTCGATTTTGTTCACTTTTTTGCGTGAAAAAAACCTTCGTGAATCGATACATTTGAATCTAAACTCCTACAAGGACTTGAAATATATTTACGGGGATTCGGGCGACTGGATAGGCAAACCAATATGGGAAATGCCCATCAAATCGCCGAATGACTCGGCGTCGATCTTGAACGCGACGCAAACGCACCTCGGAAGACTCGTACCTCAAACACGAATTCTTTGCGTAAACGACGATCGAAAAAGGGTCTTGCTCGGCGCAGGTTTTACTTACCCGAAATTTCAGGATGAGAACAATACCTTTCATCCGGATATATTCGCCACCACAATAGTGAATAATAATGGAGAGCGTGCATTGCTGTCTGCAAGACCGAACATTGCTATTTGGAGAGAGTTGCATTCTTTAGCAGTGCGCAGAAAGGACGCCGCCGGCTCAAACCGTGGCCCTCTGTGTTTGCTGAACACGGCAGACACAAGTTCTTGCGACATTATAGTAAATGCGATGATGACGAATCCGAAACAAGCTGCCGAAATAGTCGATTTAGTCGAATCGGTCTTTCATATCCCTGCTCCTTTATTTACATCCAATGGAACAGAAATCTATGAGGCCGAGGTGAAAAATGCCGAGTTTTGGGCAAACCGATTGGGGCGGGCAGTTGAAAAGTACCGAAGAGAGACAGATGGCGACTGGGAAAACAGGTTGAAAAGAGCGAAGGATAAATGGGCACTAAAAGAGAGACTGCATTCTATTGCCACTATTAATTACTGGACAGCCATCGAAAAGAATCTACAGCTTCTCATGAACCATATCGAAGCAATCGGTACGAACAACACTGTCGCATCGAACGATCTGTGGAGAAGAAAGCTTTTTTCAGCCGCCTGCGAAGCATACCGTACTGCCTGCGGACGGGAGACACCACGGCAGATGCGGGCTTTTGCCGAAGGATGGAAGAAGTTGACGGCAACAAAAGATGAATCCGAAGAGGATGCCAATGAAACAAAGGAGGAAATTGCATGAGTAGGTATCTCGATGAACTCCGCAAATGCAAAGATAGGGAAGATCGGGGGATGATGGCCAACCTTCGATGCATACTTGTGGAGAATAAGAAACACCGTGCGTGGCCGGCATTGAATCGCTTGGGAGTGCCGATTAATGATGAGGTTCGCTCATTTATCGCGGGACTCTATGCTACACATCCTGAAGAAACATTAACTGGAAATTTCGGTACAACATGCAAGGCAATAGAGCATGAACGAGGCGAGGCTTCGGGCAAGGACAACAAGCGTACACCGACCGAGCGACGATTCCAGCATGTGCTTGCGGCTAAAAAAGACGAAGTATCCGCTCGTGTCTTGCGCATGGTAAAAATGGCGAAAGCGAGCTGTGTTCCGGTCAACTATGCGCAACTGGCGACGGATCTAAAATTTTGGGGTGATCAGAAGAAAACCGACTGGGCAGCAGAGTTTTGGACACCGGGTGTCGCTCCGGATACCGAGGAGGACGTATGAGCTGGCTTGCTCGTTTGGAAGTTGACGCGGAGATCGTTCACGAGGAAGGTATTTCTGATGACGTCTATGCCTGGCACAAGATGCTATGGCAGTGTTATCCTGGTGAGCCAGAACGGACGCGAGTCGATATCGGTTTTCTTACAAGAATCGACCAGCTTGAAGGAGCATACCGGTTTTGGGTTATGGCAAAGCAAAAACCCGAGCGACCGCATTGGTGCACGGCAGAAAGTTTTAAAATCAATGAAATTTCCCCTTCGTTTCTTTCGCATAGATATTATGCTTTTGACCTTCGGGCGAACCCTGTGAAGGCACTCGTGCAGCATGGTCCGGACGGCAAGCCTGCGCTGCAACCCAATGGAAAATGGAAACGTGGCAAGCGTGTGCCGCTGGTAAAAGAAGATGAACTAAAAGCATGGCTTGCTCAAAAGGGTCAGGTTCGAGCTGTTGTATGCCGCAAGGGTGAAAAGAAGATAGAGATACCCGGCGGATTTAAAATTGTTGAAGAAAAACCTCTCGAAATCAGTCGGCTGGCAATAAACCATTTTCGCAAGAAGGAACAGACTGCTTATCACGGAGGAATCCAATTTCGTGGTGTGTTGGAAGTAACGGATACTGCACGTTTTACAGAATCGTATTTTGCTGGAATCGGTGGCGCAAAAGGTTTCGGTTTCGGTTTATTGCTGCTTGCGCCGACTAAACTATAACCTCAATCAAACCATAAAAAGGAGAACAACCATGAAACATCTTGAGCTGCACATCATTCAATCCGTCCCTGTTGCCTGCCTCAATCGAGACGACCTCAATTCACCCAAGACAGCGGTCTTCGGCGGTGTTCAACGCGCTCGTGTTTCGAGCCAATCATGGAAGCGGGCGATCCGGGATTTGGCGAAGGAAACAGATGCCAAATCTTTTAAGGGAAATCGTTCCAGGAGAATGGTCTATGCATTAGTGACCCGTCTTGAAAGAAATGGCATTGCCAAGGATGGCATTGCCAAGGACACGGCCGTGGTCATTTCTGAGCACATTGCTGGTATTGTCGAAACATTGGATTCAAAGACTGATGCCGATGGGTTCTCGAAGATCAAAACGTTGATGTTTTTTTCCGATGCTGAATATGATGCGATTGCTGCTGCAATTACGGACGACATTAAAGCTTGCGCTGAAAAGGTTCAAAGTGCCACAAGTGCTGTCGAGAAAAGTAAAGAAGATATGAAGAATATCGTTGATGAAAAGAAAGCTGAATCTGCGAGGAAGGAGCTAGAAAAGTTACAAAAGGAATTGGAGAAAAACGTTAAAGCCCTGTCAAAAGCTTTTGGAGATAAACCTATAAGAGAGGCGATCAAAAGTGCTCAACTAAAAGATGCAGCAGATATAGCCCTGTTTGGACGCATGGTAGCAAATGACCGTACTTTGACCGTCGAAGCTGCATCCATGTTTTCTCATGCGCTCTCTACCCACAAGGTAGACAATGAAATCGATTTTTTCGCTGCGGTAGATGACCTGCAAGCCAAAGAGGATGCTGGCGCAGGCCACACCAGCACGTTGGAGTTCAATTCAGCCACGTATTACCGTTTTGCCGCGCTCAACCTCGATATGCTTGCCGATGCCGACCATCTGAAAAGCATGACAAAGGAGGAACGGCAAAGTGTTGTCCGGACTTTTGTGGAGGCGACCATCAAGGCCATACCTAGTGCACGCAAGAATACAATGAATGGCAATACAATACCCGACTATGTCCTTGGTGTTGTGCGGGAGAAAGGCCATCCAGTGCAACTTGTAAATGCGTTCGAGAGCCCAATTAGATCTAATTCAGGTTACGCTGTTGAAGCGATAAAACGGATGAATGATGAATACGCCGACCTAAAGGACACTTGGGGAATAGACGGGACCGAGATGGTGACAATTAGAAAGTCTGTCAAGGAGCAGCTTAACGGGAAACCTGACAAGCCCACGACTGCAAATGATAAGGTTGCCGGAATGGACGCAGTGTCCCTGAACAATTTCATCGACGGGATGGTGAAACATGTCATCTAATAAAAGCTATCTGCCTCTTCGACTGGAGGGTCCTCTTCAAGCCTGGGGATTCGACAGTCAGTACAACCGTCGCAATACAGGCCTGATGCCAACAAAGAGCGCGATCGGTGGGATGTGCTGCGCTGCGCTCGGTTTGCCTCGCGGAAGCGATGGGGAACAGAAATTTCTTACTGCGTTTGGAACTGTGCGAATGACAGCAATCGCCATTCCGCGAAAAGGGATCAAAAATGATCTGCCTGTTCGGCGGTTGCAGGATTACCACACCGTTCAGAATACGATGAGGGCAAAAGGAACACTCAATACGGATTGTGTTCTCACTCATCGGCAATATCTTACGGACGCTTCCTTTGGCGTTCTCCTCGAAGGAAATGCGATTTTGCTGGGTGAAATCACGGCTGCACTTGCTGATCCAAAATGGGGTATCTGGTTTGGACGCAAGACCTGTATTCCATCAGCGCCGTTGCTTGTTGGCTTGAAGGAGCACAGTGACGATCTATCACGGCTCTTGAAAGAAAATAGAGAAGACGCTTTGCGTCTTCTCATTGGCGAAAAGCCGATCGATTCATTCACCTGGCAGGAAGAGGTGGATAGCTTCGGTGAAGGGAGTGACTCCCTCCCGGATGCGCCGGTATCGTTTGCCACGGAGCGGAGGTTACACGCGCCACGAAGAGTGCGAACCCATCATGGGACAGGACGTCTCTGATGCTCCAAAGGCTTCGGCTGCAGGCTCATGCTGGTGCGGCGGGTGTGAGCGTTCGGGCTTGTGCGGATTGAAGCGAGGTCGTGACATTTTGTCACGGGCTGGTGCCGACTGAAATTCCGGGAAAAGGGTGGGGGCAAGTTGCCACCCCCCTCTTCAAGGGTAGGTACGAATTGTACGTACCTTAGCAAGTCTATTCGTCGACAGTATGTCGACAACTGATGTTTGAATTCACTGAAGGGAACGCGTATGCGGAAGAATAATGAACAAGCGCCGGGAAAAAGCGAAGTGATCCTATACCAGACGGAAGACGGGAAAACCAGAATCGAAGTCCGGCTGCAGGATGAAACAGTATGGATGAGTCAACTGGCAATGGCGGAATTGTTTCAAACGACCGTCCCCAATATCAATATTCACCTGAATAATGTGTATGAGGAAGGCGAACTATCAGAAGCGCCAACTATTAAGGATTACTTAATAGTTCGCCAAGAGGGATCCCGGCAGGTAAGTCGCGCTGTAAAGCACTACAACCTGGACGCCATAATCTCGGTAGGCTACCGGGTCAACAGCATACGCGGCACGCAGTTCCGCATCTGGGCCACCCAGCGGCTGCGGGAATACATTATCAAGGGCTTCACCATGGACGACGACCGGCTGAAGCAGGCCGGGGGCGGCAATTATTTCGACGAACTGCTGGCCCGTATTAGGGATATTCGCTCTTCCGAAAAGATCTTTTGGCGCAAGGTGCTGGACATCTACGCCACCAGCATCGACTACGAGCCGGACGTCGAGCTTTCGCAACGGTTCTTTGCGGCGGTGCAGAACAAAATGCACTGGGCCGCGCACGGACATACCGCTGCGGAGATCATCCACGCCAGGGCGGACGCGGCAAAGCCGAACATGGGCATGAAGACCTGGTTGGGTGATAAACCACGGAAAACGGACGCTGAAATCGCCAAGAACTATTTGAACGAAAAAGAACTTGATGTATTGAACCGGATCGTAAGTATGTATCTGGAATTCGCGGAGCTGCAGGCGCTCTCCCGCAAACCCATGTACATGCGCGAATGGATAGCGAAGCTGGACGACTTCTTAAAGGTCAGCGGCCGGGATATTATCACGCATGCCGGGAAAGTCAGTCATGAAAAGGCCTTGGAAAAGGCCTACGCTGAATACGAAAAATACCAGAAAGAGCGCCTGAATGAGCAGTCTCCCGTGGAGCGGCAATTCCTTGAAGCGGTCAAGGAGATGAAGCGGATTGAAAAAACAAGAAAAGGACGGCGTAAAGATTAAAGGGGTAGGTACAATTTGTACCACCCCTTTGGAAGACCAGTCGTAGCCATTATGTCGACAACTCATTGCAACGAGCTGTTGCAAAAAATGCAACAGCTCAAATGGAGACAACATTACAAATTGTTTCTGGATTGCTTCAGTTGTCCGAAAAGATCGGACGACTGAAATATTCTCAACCACAGGCTGATTGAGGAGTTCACTATATGCCACAAAAACTTGTCCAGTACGCTGAACTGCTTGGCCAGATCAAGCTACGGATTAGGCAGGGGCAGACGCGCGCAGTACTTTCCGCCAATGCCGAGATGATTCTGACCTACTGGGATATTGGGCGGATGATTCTGGAAAGACAGACACGAGAAGGATGGGGCGCCTCCGTCATTCCACGGTTGTCCCGTGATCTTCGCAACGAACTGCCGGAAGTAAAAGGATTTTCCGAGCGGAACATCAAGCTAATGGTGCAGTTTTATCGTGAATACCCGTCGCTTTCTCTAATTGGGCAACGGGCGGTTGCCCAATTGACGGATAAGAGCCCGGCAGCGCAGAAACAGGGTGACGCCGAATTAATGCAACGGCTCGTTGCCCAATTGCTGTGGGCGCAGAATGTGCTGCTGATGCAAAAAGTCAAGGACATACCGACTCGTTGCTGGTATGCACATACCGCAATAGAGCAGGGTTGGAGCCGGGACATCCTGCTTCACATGATTAAGGGCCGGGCGCACGAACGTCAGGGAAAGACCGTACACAATTTTGATGCACGTTTGCCGTCTACTCAATCGCACTTGGTACAACAGGCTTTAAAGGACCCTTATATCTTCGATTTCCTCACTCTTGAAGAGCCCTTCCACGAGCGGGAGAATGATACGGCGACCACCG
>Ga0334722_10002252_pt1 | contig 22108 bp, 16 predicted proteins | sample C3_bottom_MG_FD_207210 | JGI IMG/M metagenome (GOLD analysis project Ga0334722, IMG submission 207210) | Sediment microbial communities from Yellowstone Lake, YNP, Wyoming, USA - C3_bottom | ecosystem: Environmental > Aquatic > Freshwater > Lake > Sediment | place: USA: Wyoming | collected... | reverse complement strand
AATGGGAACAAGGACAAAAGAAACCGAGCGGCCCGGCCCAGCGTCTTCTTGATCTGATCGATCGCAAGGGGCTGGCGGCGCTAGGCTAATCCAAGGACCGCTATACCGCCAACGGCCTAAGAAGCTAAAAGGGGTCACCTCACGAAATGTCAAAAATCGTACGTTAAGGAGTCACCACAGAATTCGGAATAAAGCACGTTAAGCACAAAAAAGCTGTCGTGGTGGCGGGGATCCCTTTGTGTCTCAAATAAATGCGACTGAAGTACCCCCCGAAAGAAATATCCTTTTGCTCAGTACGACTACAATTCAATATTTTCAGTAGGATTCCGAATTTGCGAGTAACCTCGAAGAGTCAAAATAAACTTTCGACCGGGCTTTGCGAATTTCTCACTATAAGCGACAGACCAAGACATCACCAGAAATGTTTTCTTTCACCGACAAATGCGCAGTGCCGTCATTTCATTGAAAACTGTTCATTTCCGAAAGAAACGAACATAACATGGAAATCACCCGCTGTTTGTCTGAGCGGGTGAATTTTCCTGGTTGGAATAGCATTATCATTCGACGCATTCAATTTTGTTGTGTTTCAAGAGCAGCCTGCTTCGGCCTGTCAGAAGCAGATTATCGGGACAGCATAACTCTCTTTTCTGTTCCCTTGGCTTTATACATTGCAGTATCGGCTTTTTTGAAAAGGATATCAGCCGTTTCTCCATCTGCGGGATATATGGCAATACCGATGCTGACTCTTATAGAAAGAACAGTTTTATTAAACTCGTAGGCCTCGGAAATCCTATTAGCCATATTCTTTGCAAGGCGAGTCACGTCGGCTTCATGCTTGACTTCCATCAACAGGCACACAAACTCGTCGCCTGCCCAGCGACTGACCATGTCTTCTTCGCGGACGGAAGACTTTAAACGGTCTGCGACCATGATCAGCACCTTGTCTCCCATATCATGACCGTAAGTGTCGTTAATGCTCTTGAAGTCGTCTACGTCAATAAAGAAAACAGCGAGCCTCCAACCGTGTCGTTTTGCTTGGATCAACGCATTGTCGAGACTCTGTTCAAATAACACACGATTAGGAAGTCCCGTGAGTGCGTCCTGAAGCGCAAATTCTCGTGTTTCTTCTTCTTTGGCCTGGGATTTCGATAAATCGTCACGCGCATCGGCCAGATCGGTCTTCGTGTCGGCGAGTTCGGATTCGAGGACTACTCGTATAGCCATTTCCTGGGCAAGTTCGGTGTTAACCTGATGCAAATCATCTGCGGCTTTCGCCACTTTGTACTCGACCTCTTTGTTCTGAGTGATGACCTCTTTGATGAGTTGTGCCGGGACCTCGACTCCTTCTTCCTGCTTAAGAATTTCATTTACCGCGGTGAGTTCGGTTGCGGACTGCTTGACAGTTTCTTTGATTTTCTCATTTTGTTGAAGGACACGTCCAAGCGAAGCGTTCTTGGCGGTCACGTTTTTTTCAAATTTTTTGATTTTGATTTCATAAATATTCTCCAATTGCATAAAACGGGTTGGGAGAAGCACCTGCCGTCTTTTGGGCGGATGCTTCTCCCTGGTTGAACCTATTATTCCACATAATCCTTCTTCGTGCAATTTGCCAACGTTGATTTCCGGTCGTAAGCTCCGGCCGTGGCCACTTCCACAAAAGCAAGATATCAGGAAGAAAGGGAGAACAACACCCTGATCGCCAAAACATTTCTTTGTGGCTGCAACCGGAACCTATTTCGGCTTGTAATAACTGTTTTATACCGGTCATAACAAATATATTTTGGCCCCAGCATTGATTCCGATCTCCTCCCTATACTTGACAGGGAAGACATATCATTCGAAATTTCTAATACACACTGAAGTATGTATCGCCCCGAGCGGTGCGTAATCAGAGCTACGATTTTAGCTGCACCAGTTGGTTTCGATAAAATGTATATGGAAAGTGAAAGAACTTTCCTTGTTCTCCTTAAAATGGCTGATTCACACAAGTGAGTTTCAATAGAGCCTTTTTTGAATTTTTGCTTAAAAGACGGCGTTGACTGTCCCTCGTTATGTCTGATATCATCCAGATGGTTACGGACAAAGAGGGGAGCAAAACGGTCAAAGTTACATTTCCTTCAGGGGAGGGTCTAATGAATACACGCAAAATTGTTTTCCAAATCGCAATCTGTCTGTGCCTGCTGGTGCTCCTTTATCCTTTACCGGCGTATGCAGCCCCCCTCGACAACTGGCATGTTAGAAACAGCGTACCCGGCGGGTATACTCTTAACGCCGTGGCATACGGGAACGGCATGTTCGTCGGGGTGGGAAGCCAGGGCGCGATCCTGAGTTCCCCCGATGGAGCGACTTGGACGCCAAGGACATCGGGAACTTCGGCTGGGCTCAACGGTGCGGCGTTCGGGAATGGCTTGTTCGTTGTCGTGGGAGATGCTGGCACGATTCTTACTTCACCAGACGGCACGAGTTGGACGGCGCAAACATCGGGGACTGGCGTATCCCTTGATTCGGCAGCTTACGGCAACGGTATTTTCGTTGTTGTCAGCGGAAGCAGCACGAATCTAACCTCCCCCGACGGAGTGAATTGGACTGTTCGCAATTCACCTGAAATGGGGAGAATAGCTTTTGGCGACGGGCAATTTTTGGCGCTTGGTTTTCTAAACAGTTATTATGTGTCCCAGGATGGCACTAGCTGGACTTTCAAACTCGTTGTTTTAAAGCCAGATGGAGCTTATTCGGGGATCGCGGTTCATAATGGCACTTATGTACTTGTCGGCGTCAATTTCGCGCCTTGGTTCGTGCCTTCACCCGTGACTGGGCAGATTTTAACATCTCCCAACGGTGACGATTGGACACTAACATACCGGTCCGCACCCGAACAGACGGGAAGAATGTTATTGGGGATAACTTATGGCAACGGGTACTTCGTAGCTGTTGGCAACCGAGGGACAGTGCATGCTTCGCCTGACGGGTATAGCTGGAATAATCTCACTACAACAACCGACTCAGTTCGTGGCGTTATCTACGGAAACCGCACGTTTGTCGCCGTGGGTTCTAACGGCTTGATTATTCAGTCCGACCCGATGATCGAGGCGGTCGGCGTGCCCACGTTGTCTGAATGGGGCATGATATTGATTGTCATTTCCTTCGGCTTTGCCGCCATTCGGTCTTTACAAACAACAAGTCTCTGAAGCCACGTTGAAAAACGGCTGACAAGAAGATGGGAGACTAATAAACGCATCGTTGGGCTTTAACGCCAGGTTATGAGATCAATACAAAATATCGTTATCATGGAGGGTAAATGGGGAATCGATTGTGGATATGCTTCATAGTTCTCAGTATACTGGTTGTCTGTGAGGTAGGATAGAAAAAGTGGGCACCAAAGTCGGGTAAAATAATGAGACGGAGGTGTCAGGATGAAAGGAATTCCGCAGGGACGGTATACGAAGGAGTTACGCGACATCTCGCCGATATGCGGGGTGAGTAAGACCGTGGACTTTGCCGTCTTCAGCAGGTCAGCGTTTCCGGCAAGCGCGTTAACGCCATCGCCATCGATCACCAGGGGCACCGTCGCAACACGCACCAGTCCTGCCACCAGGTGTCTCGTCCCCGGAGTGACCGCAATCCCGGGGCCTATGTGTGCATCGTCCCCCTTATCTATGACAGGGCTTCCAGCAGGGAGCGCAGGGGGTCGAGGAGTCTTAACATTTGTATTGAAGTATTCTATACAACAGTGTACTGTAAAAGTGTATAAGGAGGTGTCCTATGGCACACGCACAAAGGAAGGAAGCTGTATCCATCAACATACGCGCCAAAGCGGAACAACGCGATCTCATCGACCAGGCCGCCGAACGGCTTGGCCGCAGCCGGTCAGATTTTATGCTTGGCGCTGCCTGCCGTGAAGCAGAAGACGTGCTGCTTGACCAGGCTTTTTTCACGGTCAATGCTGGAACCTTTGCCAAGTTTCAGGCGATGCTTGACCAGCCGTTGCCGCCGACCGACAAGCTCCGCCGGTTGCTCAAAACGAAAGCTCCCTGGGACAAATGACAGCCTTTGTTCTAACGCCCCCGTCACCAATTTCAGCCGCTCATGTCCTTGATGGTTTTGAGTGCGGGGAGTCGTCACTGGATGAGTGGCTGAAAAAGCGAGCCCTCAAGAACCATGCTTCAGGAGCCTCACGTTGCTTTGTCATTTGCCACGGTGCGGATGTTGTCGGCTATTACAGCTTGTCGGCAGGGGCAATCAGACATGAAGTGGTCACTAAGGCACTGAGGCGCAATATGCCTGATCCACTGCCGGTGCTGGTGCTTGGCAGGTTGGCGATTGACCGGCGTTATCACAACCAGGGCCTTGGCAGCGCGCTGCTACGCGATGCCATGATTCGCGCCGTCAAAGTCGCTGGCGATGCGGGCATATTCGCACTCATGGTTCATGCGTTGTCGGAACAGGCCAGGCGTTTCTATCTTTCGCGAGGTTTCATAGAGTCGCCATTTCAGCCGATGACGCTTATGATGACTTTGGCAACAGTGCGCTCCATTCTAACCGAACCAAATTAACCCCAAGAACTATGACCAGGCAGTATCGGGCAAGGCCATTTTGATGCAGCTTTCGATGAAGGTTATAACCCATAAGCGAAAGGTTCTGAACTGTAAGGAAATTCACAATTTGTGGCTGCAAACGTTCTCACGTCGTTTGAAAGGTCTCATATTCCATTCGTAATTTTCACCGAGTTTCGTCCGTCTGAAACTATCGATTGGTCGGTACTTGACCTGTCCACTCAAACAAAAGGGGCGAGAACTTCCTGTAAGTGAGAGTTGCGGATTCTGTTTACAAGATGTGTAAACACAAATATTGACTGTTGCATATTACAGGACTTCGATGATGTTTTCTTCATCCTCATCATGAACATGTGTCGCAGATTCCTCTGGTACCCCCTCGTCGTCGTCAAGGATAGAGGTTACTTCCCTTACCGTCGCCGACGATCCCCCAGACATACCTCCATCGCCTATAATTATATGGACTTTCTTTCCCTTTGAAGACGATGCCTTTTTTCGTGGGGCTGGGGTGGGAGACGGACTCGCAGTTTCTTTTGTTTTTCCCTTCTCAGGTGCTTCTTCAAGCCCGCTGTGATATGCAACCACCTGGTTGCGCCCTTTTATCTTGGCGTTATACAGTGCACAGTCGGCCTTCTTATACAAGGCGCTCACTGAGGGCACCTGGTCCTCGAACCACTCTGCTACTCCCATGCTGATCTTTATGTGGTGGTCAATCCCTCGGAACGTAAACCTTTCTTTATCAACTTTTTGACGTATTTTGTCCAATACGAGTTGAGCGTTCATCTTCGTGGTTTCCGGAAGAAGTATAGTAAATTCCTCTCCCCCATAACGGGCGAGAACATCTGTATCTCTGACGCAGGACGCCATGAACGCCGCAAGTGATTTTAAGACAAAATCGCCTACATCATGGCCGTATGTGTCATTGAACATTTTGAAGTGGTCAATATCTAACATACAGAGGCTGAGCGGGTGTTCGTAGCGCTTTGAGAGCTGTACCAGTTCGTGATTGCGTCTGAGCAAACCACGCCGGTTCATCAGGCCTGTCAGTTGATCACGATAGGCTCCGAACTTTGCCCTCTCGTATAGGACTGCATTGCTCACTATTTCAGGGAAAGTTCGCTTCACGTATCTGTCTGCCCTCCGCAGACGCCACCCCGCACCGGAAACGACAAAAACTGCCACAGGTAGAAAGGAAGAACACTTCAGGCATCCGGTCAGTTTTTGCTCATAGTTCGGACGATCGTATCCACGACATCTCTTATCACTAGTCACCCAACAACTTGGAACGTCTTGATTGAAGCATCTGCAGGCCTTGTCATCGCAATGATGTGCTTCCCAGCAAGGGCTTCCCCTTTTCATTGAAATCGGCAGATACGCTATTTTGTTACCATGCGCAGTATTGAGTTTACTATCAACCTCAGTAATATTGACGGCATTGCGGAGGATCAGCTTATTTGTGAGAAAAGCCCTGATGATATTGCTGCGTGCCATAATGGGTATTTCAAACTTGTCGTCTTGAATGGCCATAGTAGTCTTGTTTTTGACGAATGTAGCGTGTACCGTCAGTCCGAATCGGGGCAGCTCGCGCTCTATTATGGATAGGACGTTTGGGAGACTGCTGTCTCGAGTCAGGTCCCGGTATACTGACTTCAGCCGTGCAATTTCCACCTGTCTTTGTGAGAGCAGGACAAATAAAATTCCATTAGCCGCAAGACTTCCAAACAAAATAAGAAAGACACTGATGGTTAAGATCAGCATGGTATGAAGGGGAGGGCGCGCATGTAGCTCCTACCCTCTCTCTTTCAGTAATTCGATCTTGTTATTACGAACACGAAACTTTCCTGCGATTGCTCCGCTCTTCAGTGAGTAAATAGATCCAACCTTGACAGGTGGGAATGAAGGTGATCTACCAGCGTGATGCCGGCCTAAGGCAAAATCAACAAGTTGAATAATGTCGACTGGATCAGAGATTTCGTCATCAAAACCGGCCGGCAAGTAGTAAGCTGGGTCTTCATTGTCCAGGAACACTTCCAGCAGAAAAGACGCGCCTTCGATACTTCCGAAACAAGCAACGTCCCATGGTTTACCCGTTATTGCTTCAAATAGGCCGACTTTGTGGCTCAATGACTCGCTTCCGGAACAAAAGCATTGTTTTCCGTCTTGATAGACGACGGCGTCTATGTTCATCAATCGCAAACTATTTTCGAGCTCCTGGAGGAACTTTTCCCTTTCCCATGGTTCGAGCGGCTTGCAAAACTTTATATGGAGATTGTTCGGCATTATACTTAATATTACGGGGAGAACAAAAAGTAGGACCGAAAGCAGCACATAAGTGGTTGAAAGAGTGGCTGGGCCCCTGTGTTTTGAGGCTGCCAGACACTCTTTATCTTGATAGCCGGCGAAAAGTAGATTATAATCTGGGACATGAGCAAGACAGTTGCATACTATAGTGTTAGGGTATTGGCGTCCATATTGATTGTTGTGTCGTTTACGAGCGGGGTCTTTGTGGGTGCAGAATATGGTCTAGTGCCAGGTTTGCTGTCTTTCGGAGGGCCGATTGCGTGCGGTGTAGCCTGCCATTTTTGGGCGGACCGAATTCGAGCAAAGAGCCTCACCGTTTAACGGGTAGCGTATTATAATAATATCGGCCGTAGGCCGGTTATTCGATGATCAAGGGGGAAGTTTAAGTATGACAAAGGCAGAAATCGTGGATAAGATCGTGCAGGATACAGGTATCACAAAGGCAGCCGCAGAGGGATCGTTAAAATCGATAATTGCGTCTATAACAAAATCCCTGAAAAAGGGTGATTCCGTCACATTGGTAGGTTTCGGTTCCTTCGTGGCTACGAAGCGCGCTGCCCGTCAAGGCCGAAACCCTCAGACTGGCGCTGCCATCAAGATCAAGGCTTCTAAGTCGGCTCGCTTTAAGCCCGGCAAAGCACTCAAAGACGCAATCAAATAATTATTAAAGAGGTTAGGGGGCATCCATCCCCCTAACCTTACCACATCTCACATAACCCCCGAATAAGAGATCCGGAGGAAAATGATAAAATTGATCCTCCTTCAATTGCTGCTGCATCTCGCATCACCAAGAACATGTCACGTCCACGTTTTACGGCAGATGGACAAATCAGTATAATATCACGGTGAGATATATATGAATTTAGCTCAAATTATACTTGTTGACGATAATTTACCGCTGCTCGATCTGATGGCCCAACTATTCCGACTGGATGGGTATACAGTAGAAGTGCTCGACAGTCTGGAAAAGACCGGAGAATACTTTAACAAAACAGCAGGCTTATCTCCTGCTCTTATCATTCTCGACTTCATGTTGGGAAACGCAAAAACATCTCGCCTGGCTCGCCGCATAAAAGAGGTCTGTCCAAATGTGCAGATTATTATGGTTTCGGGTTGCCCCCCGTCAGAAATGCCTCCTATAAACCAGTTGAAAGACGATGGCATTATTGAACTGTTTATGGAGAAGCCATATCGCTATTCTGACGTGAAAGCATTCATATCAGAAAGAGAGCTGTTTGCAACTCAGTGACCAGGAACATTACTGAATCTATAAGGCACAGGGTAATAAATACAACCGCGGCTCTGTGGGAATGGGTAAGGGAATCGTCCGAGCCCTCAGATGCAACGGCGCAAGAAATTGCATTTATCCGCCGTGAGCAGTCGTCGGTGGCGCAAACATGGGTCAGCAGGATCCTGATGCTGTCAGTCGCAACCTGGGTGTTAATGGCGATTCCTGATGAGATGATATCGCGCCGAATATTGCTGTTGGTAGCTCCTACAAGGATCTCGATCATAACCTTCATGTCCCTTCTCTTGTGGCTGAATACCAGGAAGCAGAATCTGAATTATCAATATATTATTTCTGTCATAGGAACAGCCGCATCAGCTATAGCTGTCTCCTATATTTCACTTCTATATGAAGAACATCACCACGGTCACTATTATGCATTTGTTTTAATTTTGATTGCAGGGTTGGGATTTTTTCCTTTTGGGCCGGGAAAGGCCTTAATCTTAATAAGCGGTGTGCTGGCCCCTTATATTGTTATTACTGCGCTGTGGGGTCACATTATCGATCCAACAGTGTTTATGCTGATAAACATATACCTGGTGGCTTCAGCTTTTATGCTTTTTGTAATGAGATTAAACCACCAGCAGCACATTTTGCGAGAGCTGCGCATGCGTTATAAGCTCGAAGGTACAATAGGGTTACAGCATACAATTATCGAGAACGCTGATGAAGGGATGGCAGTTTTTGATGAGCATATGACAGTTATAGAGGCAAATAAACGCTTTTATAGTATGCACGGCGGAGAGGATTCCAAAAAACTACACAATCTCGACGAATTATACAGCGTAGCTAATCGTAATATTATAAGAAAGAATATTATGGGATTGGAACCCGGGGAATCAGCGTTATTTGAACTTGAGTACATTAATGAACTTGGGAAACAGGGAAGTATGGAAGTGAGCGCCCAGAAAATGCAAATCAATTCTAAATATATGCTGGTTGCTTTTTATAGGGATATTTCAGAGAGAAAAATGCTGTATCAGCAGACGGCAAACGCGCAGCAATTAGAATCGCTTGCCCAAATGGCGTTTGGCATCTCACACGACTTTAAAAATGTACTTGCGACAATGCAGGCATATGCAGAATTCATAAAGTACTCGACCGGCCTGGAAGGGGAAACCTATCGCGAAGCGGTCGGCCGCAACACAGAAATCATTCAACAGGAGATCGAACAGGCCAGAACGCTTGTAACGAATCTGATATCACTGGGAGGAAACAAAACCGCGCAATATGAACCTGTCCTGGTTAACGATATCGTTAATTATGCAGTGCGCTTATACAGTGCAATTATGAGTGATATAAAGTTTGAAAGCGATCTCTCACCCAATATTCCGCCGGTGGAAGGGTCAACAGTGCATTTGCGTCAAGTCCTGGTCAATTTACTGATCAATGCTCGGGATGCAATGAACGGCGTAGGCTCTATCCGGATTGCGACATCGCTCGCGGAGAGCCCGGCGACGGGGGATAGTCCCCTCGGAGATCATAAGTATTGTGCAAAAATCATTGTTGTAGATACTGGTTCTGGTATTGAGTCTGATAACTTGGCTCACATTTTTCAACCATTTTATTCCACGAAAAAACAGCGCAATTTGGCGTCAGGCACTGGATTGGGGCTTGCAATAGTGGATAGCATTATCAAAAGTCATGGGGGGACGATTACTGTTGAAAGCAAGAAAGGGGAGGGGGCTATGTTTACAATTCTATTGCCATGTGGAGATCCTCTTCTCACTTTGCAGCCCGCGGAATCAGGTCGTTGAGTCGGGAATATGCGGGAATGGTTGAATATATTTTAACTATCAGGAAAGGCTGAATATGAAGATTCTTCTCATTGGGGCTACAGGCCAGATAGGCACAGAGCTTCGCAGACAATTACTATCAACAAATCACGATATTGCTGTTATGGTTCGCAAGCAGCCGCCAATCGTTTCCGGGGGCCTGAGAGTCATAGTGAATGCAGAATTTGACCAGGCTGCTTTCAAGGCTGCTCTGAAGGGGATTGATCATGTGATATACGGCGTGGGATTACCCGAGCAGTTCACGCTGAATGAAGACATATTTGATAGGACCAACGTACAGATACTTGAACGCTTTATTGATGCGATGCTTGAGTCTGATGTGTCGCAAGCAACCTATATCTCGACATTTGAAATATTCGAAACGGTTAATGGCAAAGTCAGTGAAGCTGCTGTGATGCGCGACTATTCACATTTGACGCCTTATTATAAATCCATGTTTAAAGCCTACAACATGATCACGGAGAGAATTGCTGCTCGCGGAACTCGTTTGACGACAATTCATCCCTCAGCTGTCTATGGAGGTAAAAACACAGGAAATGGCATTACTGATTACCTGGAGAATATAATCACAAGAAGAATTATGCGGATACCCTTTATTATTGACGGTAATTTCCCTGTTGTCCATGTAAAGTCTCTTGCCAATGCAATTGTGCGTTCGATAGGGGGTAAGGCTGACTCTTATATTATTTCCGATTGTCATACCTCGTTGCGTGAGATAGCTCATGTCGCTCGTCGTTATTCGAATTGTCTCATCCCTTTGGGTATCCCAGTGCAAATGGCCAGGGTAGGGGCATCATTCTTGGAGGCTTTTGCTCGAATAACCAGAGGCACTCCCATCTTATCCCACAGACAGATAGACTATATCAGCGCAAGCTCAGAGCCGATAACGGATAAAGCACGAAAAGCGTTGGGTTGGGGTCCGATGACATTAGACGAGGGAATTAAAGATTTCACCGAGCGCCTACAACATGCACAATGAATGGGAATAACTAAACTTTTTCCCATTGCCTTGCGAGACCGCACTGAACTGCAGGCCTCGCACAAGTCCATAACGAGGCCTTTGATCTGATCCATTCCTGCCTTGGGAAGGCAATGGCTGCTCAGGGATGACCACATAATTCTGAGGCCTTCTTTTGAGGTTAGTGTCCCACGTTTCCCGCTTACAGCGTTGATCTTACCAGTGGCTAGCTTGACAGCAAACGGATATTGGCACGGTTATCAGCATATGCAGAGTCAAAATTGACCCATAGGGCTTCAGACTGATACATAGGGAGCATAACTCCACCATGCTCCACCCAGCTTCCCGGAACATGGGTCCGATAATCATCTACATGCCGCATGGGAAATGCCCCGAGCCCGGGAGGCTCAAGGGCGAACCTGGAAATCTCAAAAATACGCAAAAAGAGATGTCCATAGTCCCGGGAGTTTTGATCAGATTATTAAGTCTGTATGTGATATCATAGAGCCCACGGAGTGATGCAATTATCGGGCACTGTAAAACAGAAGTGATATATACTGTTCAAGCCACAAATGATCTGAGGGGATCTACGAATCGTGAACTTATTTGTAACGACTGATTAACATGGAAATTATCGACAACATAACTACACTGTTAGGCGATAATCTCAAAAAAGCTCTCCAGCCAGATTCAAAGCTGAAGATTGCGGCCTCCTGTTTTTCCATTTACGCCTATGAAGCCCTGAAAGCCGAATTAGAGCAAATTGATTCACTTAAATTTATATTCACTGCGCCTACCTTTATAGCCAACCAAATAACTGACAAACTCAGCAAAGAAAAGCGGGAATTCTTTATCCCAAAGCTCCAAAGAGAAAGCAGTCTGTATGGTACAGAGTTTGAACTTCGCCTGAAAAATGAATTGACGCAACGTGCCATCGCCAAGGAATGTGCAGAATGGATCAAACGCAAGGTTCAATTTCGGTCGAACTGCGCCAATGTGCCGATGCAGCAGTTTGCCTGCGTTGAGGATAATCAAGCCAAAGCCGTTTATATGCCCTTGAGCGGCTTCACTGCCGTTGATTTGGGTTATCAGCGTGGTAATGCCGTATCAAACTTCGTTAACAAGATGAACGATCCAGCACTGACTACCGCCTACCTGCAGCTGTTCAACCAGATCTGGAACGACAGCGAAAAGGTCAGCGACATCACCGACCAGGTCTGTGAACATATCGCTGCAGTTTATACGGAAAACTCGCCCGAATCGGTCTACTTCATGATCCTATTCAATCTGTTCAAAGAATTTCTTGAAGACATTTCAGAAGATGTCATGCCCAATGATCTGACCGGTTACCAGGATAGTCTTATCTGGAAGAAACTCTTTAATTTCCAGCGTGATGCAGCCATTGGTATCATCAACAAGCTCGAAAGTTATAACGGCTGCATATTGGCGGACAGCGTCGGCCTTGGCAAAACCTTCACTGCCCTGGCTGTTATGAAATACTACGAGCTGCGCAACAAATCGGTGCTGGTGCTTTGTCCCAAGAAACTCTCGGACAACTGGCAGAACTACAACCAGAACCTTGTGACGAACATATTTGCCAGGGATCGTTTCAACTATGATGTCCTTTGCCATACCGACCTGCAGCGCACCCGTGGCTACTCCCTCGGAATACGCCTTGACCGGGTCAACTGGGGCAATTATGACCTGGTGGTTATTGATGAATCACATAACTTCCGGAACAACGAGGCTTATAAAGACCGGGAAACCCGCTACCAGAAACTGATGAACCAGGTCATAAAGGATGGGGTAAAGACCAAGGTGCTGATGCTGTCGGCAACACCGGTCAATAATCGTTTCAACGACCTGCGAAACCAGCTGGCACTGGCATACGAAGGGGATTCTGAAAATCTTGATAAGAAACTGCATACCGAAAAAGATGTAAATGAGATATTCCGCCGTGCTCAGGGCATATTCAACACTTGGGCAAAGCTGCTACCGGACAAGCGCACTCCAGCGGCTATTTTGAATGCCCTGGACTTTGACTTCTTTGAGATACTGGACAGCGTTACCATTGCCCGCTCCCGCAAGCATATCCAGAAGTTCTATGACACCAAGGATATCGGGCCGTTCCCGCAGCGCCTCAAGCCGATCTCATACCACAGCCCGTTGACCCACCGAGGAGATGTTATCAACTTCAATGAGATATTCAATCGCCTGATTGTCTTAAATATGGCTGTGTATGCCCCCTTTCGCTACATTCTGGCCAGTCGGCTCGGTAAGTATGAAGCGATATACGACACCGAGGTCAAGGGTGGCATATCCCGCCTGAAGCAGAGTGACCGGGAAAGGAGTCTCCAGGCGCTGATGACGGTCAACCTGCTGAAACGGCTGGAAAGCTCTGTCGAGGCATTCCGGCTTACGCTGCAGATGTTGCGCGATAAGCATGAAAAGACCCTGGACAAGATCGAGAAGTTCAAGAAAAGCGGCGCTGCTGATAGCTTCGATGATATCTCTGCAGCTTTTGAAAATGCTGATGAAGATGAGATGGATATTACCGAAAACGGTGAAGATGTCATCGGCGGCAAGGTACAGATCAGTCTTGCTGATATGGATCTGGAGTCCTGGGGCTTTGATCTTGCTAACGACCTGAAGGTCCTGTCCGAGCTGTTTATTGAAATGGAGAAAATAACCCCTCCGGATGATTCCAAGCTGCAGACCCTTAAAGCGGTGATCGAGCGCAAACAGAGGGAACCGATCAACCCCGGGAACAAGAAAATTGTCATTTTTACTGCCTTTGCCGATACTGCCGGATATCTTTACAATAATCTGGCGCCCTTCATCAAAGAAGCGTTCAACCTGCAGACCGTCAAGGTCACCGGCAGCGGCAGCTGTAAATCAACTCTCAATCAGAGCTACGACTTTCAATCCCTGCTTACCCTGTTCTCTCCGGTTTCTAAGGAAAAGGCACTGACCCTGCCGAAGGAATCGGGAGAGATAGATATCCTGATCGGTACAGACTGCATCTCCGAGGGGCAGAACCTTCAGGACTGTGACTACCTGATCAACTATGATATCCACTGGAATCCAGTGCGCATCATTCAGCGGTTTGGCCGCATTGACCGTATCGGCTCGAAAAACGCACAAATCCAGCTGGTAAACTTCTGGCCTGATATCTCGCTTGATGACTATATCAACCTGAAGGACCGGGTTGAAAGCCGGATGGTCATTGCCGATGTCACTGCAACCGGTGATGACAACGTCCTGAGTGCCGAGGCCAATGATCTTGCATTCCGCAAGGAGCAGCTGCAGCGGCTCCAGGATGAAGTGATTGACCTTGAGGATGTTAAGACCGGCGTATCAATTACCGACCTGGGCCTGAACGACTTCCGAATGGATCTGGTCAATTATGTCAAAGCACACGATAATCTGGACCAGCTGCCCAGAGGGATGCATGCGCTGATACATGCTGATCCTGAGAAGGGACTGCTTCCGGGCGTCGTTTTTGTACTCCGCAATACTGATAATGGTGTCAACGTCAATCAGTTGAACCGGCTGCACCCCTTTTACCTTGTTTACATCAACCGTAATGGCGAGGTGGTCATCAACCATACCGAGGTCAAGCGGATACTTGATCTTCTCCGTTCGGCCTGTAAAGGAAGCCAGGCCCCGAATCCGGAGCTTTATATCCCTTTTAATCAGGAAACCCAGGATGGCCGGAAGATGGGGACCTATTCTCACCTTTTGAAACAGGCTATACATTCGATGATTGATTTGAAGGAAGAAAAGGATATCGACTCCCTCTTCAGCAGCGGCGGGACCACTGCGCTGGTGAATACCATCAGCGGGCTGGATGATTTTGAACTTATAGCTTTTTTGATAGTGAGGGCGACCGGCTGAGCATGTTCATCTATCCTGCAAAGGCGGCCATTAATCGGCCAGTCCCAAAGACAAAGCTCTATGCCAACGCCAAACTAACAAAGTCGATAAAGGATAAATTTGTCTCGCAGGTCAGTGAAATAGTCTGGAAGTACAAACTGTCGCCGGAAACCACCAACCTGACCGCAAGGGATGGGTTCATTGAGATACAGATTTTTGAGATAAAACTCAGAGAGACGGAACTTGGCACAGAGGTCTTAACCGTCATCGACAGGGCGATACCCTATCCGATCATATTCGAGCTGCGGTATGAAAATCAGATGAAAAGCGCTGCAGCTTACAAACGGCCGGCTGAGGCCGGATCTGGCGACTGGGTTCTTGAGGAGTATTTTGAAACCGGGTGGAGGGATGACAAAGCCCCATCTGTTCCCTTGCCTGTGGCGCTTGATATAAAATCTTTATACGAGCAGATGATCTTTACCTTTATTGATCTGCCGCCCCGCAATGGTGAAGCACTGGAATCCCTGGTACAGCGTGTCCGGCTGCTCAGGAAGTATCGCAGGGAGATAAAGGCCCTGGAGGGCAAGCTGAACACTGAAAGACAGTTTAACCGGAAAGTGGAATTTAAGGCGCAGGCCCGGGAAATGAACAAGCAGATAAAAGCATTAACTGAATAATACGTGCAAACAAGAGGAGCCGACAATGGACAAGCTGAAGATGCAGAGCCCGAATCTGATAGAAAGTAATATAGATAAGATAGCAGCGCTCTTCCCTAACTGCATCACTGAAGATCGTGATGAAAACGGTGTTGTCCGTAGGGCAATAGATTTTGATCTGCTGCGGCAGGAGCTTTCGGTCAGTCTGGTAGAAGGTCTTCAGGAACGCTACACCATGACCTGGCCCGGCAAGAACGAGGCGATTCTGACCGCCAACGCCCCCATTGCCAAGACGCTCCGGCCCTGCGAGGAAGGGAGTGTTGATTTTGCCACCACCAAGAACCTTTTTGTCGAAGGTGACAACCTGGAAGTGCTCAAGCTTCTCCAAGAAACCTATCTGGGCAAGGTCAAGTTGATCTACATCGACCCGCCGTACAACACCGGCAACGATTTCATCTATGAGGATGACTTTGCCGAGGATACCGAGACCTTTCTGCACCGCTCCAATCAGAAGGACGAGGCAGGTAACCGCCTGGCGGCCAACACTGAGGCCAATGGCCGCTTTCATTCCGATTGGCTGACCATGATTTATCCCCGGCTGAAGCTGGCACGGAACCTCCTGCGAGAGGATGGGGTTATTTTCATCAGTATTGATGATGGTGAACAGGCAAGCTTGAAACGCATGTGCGATGAAGTTTTTGGTGACCAGAACTTCGTAAGCACAGTAGTTTGGGAAAAACGATATAGCCCCCAGAATGCCGTAAAGTGGTTTTCAGAAGCACATGATTTCCTATTGGTTTACGCCAAGAACAAACTGAATTGGTATCCGAATCTATTGGAGCGTTCTGATGCTATGAACGCTCGCTATCGGAATCTTGATAATGATCCTCGTGGAGTATGGAAACCAGCAGATGCAACTGCTCAAGGTGGTCACGGAACCAAAAGCCAGTTCTATGTATTGTCCGCTCCGAACGGTAAGCAACACGTCTTGCCTAATGGCCGTTGCTGGGTTTACACCGAACCAGTTTTCCAGCAAATGGTTGCGGACAACCGCATTTGGTTTGGGACAGACGGCAACAATGTTCCAGCCGTGAAACGATTTCTTTCAGAAGTCAAACAAGGCACAGCTTGTCAGACGATTTGGAAATATGATGATGTCGGACACAACCAAGAAGGGAAAAAAGAAATTAATATTCTATTCCCTGAATCGGCAGTTTTTGAAACGCCCAAACCTGTGCGGTTGTTGAAGCGCATTTTGCATCTCTCAACCGAGGCTAACTCAATTGTCCTCGACTTTTTTGCTGGTTCCGCCACAACCGCCCACGCCGTCTTACAGCTCAATGCAGAAGACAACGGCAACCGCAAATTCATTTTGGTTCAGCTCCCCGAGCCTTGCAATGTAAATTCTGAAGCATTCAAAGCCGGTTACAAAACCATCGCTGAAATCGGCAAGGAGCGTATCCGTCGTGCCGGAAAGAAGATCAAAGAAGAAAATCCCATTACCACCCATAATCTTGACATTGGTTTCCGTGTTTTCAAAATTGATACATCAAACATGAAGGATGTCTATTACACACCAGACGACCTTAAGCAGGATAATCTGGAACTGTTCAAAGACCACATCAAACCCGACCGAAGCCCTGAAGACCTGTTGTTCCAGGTCTTCATAGACTGGGGGCTTGACCTATCCCTCCCTATCGCCAAAGAAACCATTGACGCTAAAACCATCTTTATCGTTGACACCGACGCCCTGCTTGCCTGCTTTGATCCCGGCATAACCGAAGAACTGGTGAAGAAGCTGGCAAAATACAAGCCGCTGCGGGTAGTCTTCCGTGATGACGCCTTTGCCTCTGACAGCGTGAAGATAAATGTCGAACAGATTTTCAAACTTCTGTCCCCTGGCACTGAAGTGAAAGCAATATAGGAGGATCATATGGGACATAAGAAATTAATCGATAAAAAGAAGAAAGTAGCACAGGATGATTCTCTGTTTGGTCGTGTTGTCAGTATCCTGGAGCAGGCCCGCGCCAATGTGGTCAGGACAGTCAATAGCAGCATGGTTACTGCCTATTGGCTGATAGGGCGTGAAATAGTAGAGGAGCTTCAGGGAGGTGACGAACGGGCGGAATACGGCAAGCAGGTGATTGAAAAGCTCTCCAAAGATCTTACCAGCCGGTATGGCAGCGGATTCTCAACTACAAATCTATGGTATTTTAAGCAGTTTTATGTTGCCTATCAAGACGTTGTGCCAATTCTCCACCCGTTAGGTAGAGAATCTGCTGCGCTACAAAAACTCCACCCGTCGGGTGGGGAATCAGATAGCTGCCTTGATCCTCACCTTACCTGGTCCCACTACCGCGCCCTGATGCGGGTGGCAAACCCGGAAGCACGGCATTTCTATGAAAAAGAGTCAGTTGAGTGCGGTTGGAGCAAGGCGCAGCTTGAACGCCAGATACAAACTTCGTACTATGAACGGATAATTCAGCATAAAGGTAAAGATGGTATTCTGCCGACTAATCGCGAGCGTTTGCCAGGAGAAATACTGTCTCCCATCCAGATACTCAAATCTCCCTATATTCTGGAATTTCTGGATCTGCCCGATACCCCCTCTTTGCACGAAAAGGATATTGAAAAGGCGATCATCAGCAATCTGCAATTGTTTCTGCTCGAACTGGGTAAAGGCTTTTCCTTTGTAGCCAGACAGAAGCATATAAGCTTTGATGATGAAGATTTCTATGTGGACCTGGTCTTCTATAATTTTATGCTCAAATGCTTTTTGCTGATCGATCTGAAAATAGGCAAGCTGACCCATCAGGACGTCGGCCAGATGGATGGCTACGTCCGCTTGTTTGAAGACCGCTTCAAGGTGCCGGGGGACAATCCCACCATCGGCTTAATCCTCTGCTCTGACAAGAGTGAAGCTGTTGCCAAATATTCGGTATTGAATGATCGAAACCAGATTTTTGCATCGAAATATATGGAATATCTGCCGACAGAAGAACAGTTGGCTATTGAGCTTGCACGGGAACGGCGGATGATTGAAGCCCACTTGGCAGAACAGGAAGAGGCCAATGAAACTTAAATTCAAGAAACAGGGTTTTCAGACTGATTCCGTCAATGCGGTTGCGGAGTGCTTTGCTGGCCAGCCAAAGATAGAGGGAGTCACCTACCGGATTGACCCCGGCAAGGCCGGTACCTCCTCCGGTGATTCGACACAGGCGAACTTTACCTATTCAGATTCAGGCTTCAAAAACCGTGAGCTGCTGAAGGACCTGCCGCTCCTGGACAACATCCAGGCTATACAGCGACGCCAAAATATTCCGCTGTCGTCGACGCTTGTCAGTAACAAGGTCTGTCGTGTAAACCTCGATATCGAGATGGAAACCGGCACCGGAAAGACCTATTGCTATATCAAGACCATGTTTGAACTGAACCGTCGTTATGGCTGGTCGAAATTCATCGTTGTCGTGCCATCAGTTGCGATACGTGAAGGGGTGAGCAAGTCTTTCGAGATAACGGCCGAGCATTTTATGGAGGAGTACAAAAAAAGGGCTCGCTTCTTCATCTACAACTCAAAACAGCTCCATCACCTGGAGCAGTTCTCTTCGGACGGCGGCATAAACGTCATGATCATCAACGTCCAGGCGTTCAATGCCACCGGCAAGGATGCCCGCCGCATCTATGAGGAGCTGGACGATTTCCAGTCACGCAAACCGATTGATGTCATCGCCAGCAACCACCCGATCATGATCCTGGATGAACCGCAGAAGCTCGAAGGGGCCAAAACATTCGAGTCACTGACCAAGTTCAACCCACTTGCGATTCTGCGCTATTCAGCCACTCACAAGACTGAGCATAACAAGATTTACCGCCTCGACGCCCTGGACGCCTATAATCAGAAGCTGGTCAAAAAGATCGAGGTGCGGGGCATCACTGTCAGAGGGCTGACCGGAACAAACGCTTACCTGTATCTGGAGTCGATTCAGATATCTGCCAGCAGCCCGCCGGTGGCCAGGATTGAATATGAGGTAAAACAGCAGAATGGCATCAAGCGTATTGTCCGCAAGTTTGGCAAGAATGACAATCTCTTTGACCTCTCGGGCAAGCTGGAACAATACAAAGGATTTGTGATTGCTGATATCAGCGCAGTTTCAGATACAGTCACGTTTACTAATGGAGTGGTACTGACAGCGGGCGAGGCAACGGGTGATGTTAATGAGGCTACTCTTCGGCGTATCCAGATCCGGGAGGCGGTTAAGGCGCACCTCGAAAAGGAGCAGGCATTATTTCCAAAAGGGATCAAGGTCCTCTCACTCTTCTTTATCGATGAAGTGGCAAAATACCGCCGCTATGACAGCGGCGTGGAGCAGGCCGGCGAGTATGCCCAGGTATTTGAGGAGGAGTATCACAGTGCCCTGAATGACCTCCCCCTGCTGCACGATGAGCCGTATCGGCTATATCTCAAAGGAATCAAAACGGAGAAAACCCATGATGGCTATTTTTCGATAGACAAGAAAACCAGCCGTCTTGTTGATCCGGAACTGAAGTCCAAAAGCACCGAGGCAGATGATGTTGATGCTTACGACCTCATACTGAAGGACAAAGAGCGCTTGCTCTCAATGACGGAGCCGGTACGCTTTATATTCTCCCATTCAGCCCTCAGTGAAGGGTGGGACAACCCGAATGTCTTTGTGATCTGTACTCTGAAGCACAGCGACAGCACTATCCGCAAACGCCAGGAGGTGGGGCGAGGCTTACGGCTTTGCGTCAACCAGAATGGAGACCGCATAGACAGCGGTGCAAATATCCACGATATTAACCTGCTCACGGTTGTTGCCAGCGAGAGTTATAAGGAGTTTACAGAGGGCCTCCAGAAGGAGATATCCGAGTCACTTTCTGCCAGACCCCGGAAGGCTGATGAGGCATACTTTACAGGAAAAGTCATTAAGACTGACACCGGAGATGTCACGATTACGCCTCAAATAGCCAAGCAAATCTATAAATACCTCCTCAAGAACGATTACACCGATGACAACGATGCCATTACGCCTGCGTATCATGAAGCAAAGAAGACTGAGTCTCTTGCCCCCTTACCAGCAGAGCTTCTCCCCTATGCCCCCCAGATTATGCAGCTGATTGACAGCGTCTTTAGCGATGCGGCCCTGCCGGCTATCGATGACGGTCGCAAGGCAAAGCCAAATCCACTTAATAAGAATCTTGATAAGGCCGAATTCAAGGCGCTCTGGGAGAAGATCAACCTGAAGGCTGCATATACAGTACACTTTGATACTGCCGAGCTGATCAAAAAATGCGTAACCGTTCTTGATAAAGAATTGCAGGTCACAAAGCTGCAGTACATCGTTACAAAAGGCGATCAAGGTGATTCAGTAACCTCAGATGAGCTTAAAAGCGGCGAAGGGTTCAGGATCAGGCAAATATTAACTGAAGACGAAAAGAAACCTGTTCATACAGCCGTGAAATATGACCTGATCGGAAAGCTTGCAGATGATACTCAGCTGACCCGTCGGACGGTCACTGAGATATTGAAGGGTATACATGATCTTTCTTTTTTCCAGTATAGGCAGAACCCGGAAGACTTTATGATCAAGGCAGCCAGAATCATCAACGAACAGAAGGCAACGATGATTGTTGAACACCTCTCCTATAGCCCGGTAGACGACAGGCATGAACTTCACGAGATATTCACTGTGGACAAGCAAACTGATTTCAATCGGGCAGTCAGAACTGACCGGCATGTGTATGATTATGTGTTTACCGACTCCAAAAACGAGCGAACATTTGTGACCGCGCTGGACAAGAGCGCTGAAGTGGTGGTATATGCCAAGCTCCCCCGAGGCTTTTTTATTCCAACGCCGGTCGGCAACTACAATCCAGACTGGGCAATCGCCTTCAAGGACGGCCTCGTCAAACATATCTACTTTGTGGCCGAAACCAAGGGCTCTATGTCATCCATGGAGCTTCGGAAGATCGAGGAGTGCAAAATAGACTGCGCCCGCAAGTTCTTTACCGGTATTACCACTTACCAGGTCAAATATGATGTAGTCAGCGATTATGCGACGCTGATGAATATTGTGAAGTAGAGCCCCTGGGACGAAGTGTGTCTATGTATAGATCCCCAGTTCTTAAACAGATGATACCTGCACAATATGTATTCCGTGCTATCGTTCTCACAGGGACTTAATGCGTCTTGTCTGTTGCTGTTTGGCTCCCAACAAATACCTTCCTCAGTCTGAAGCCAAATAGCCTGTTTTGTCTGGATGTCGCATTTGTAGAGTGCATTTTGTATAAACGATTTGATTAAGTCTAGGAACTCATCCCACATTACTGACTCTTCCCCTTGCACTTGAACACATATTTCATCCTAGGTATTTTTCAAATGAGTGCTCTGAAGGCGTCCATTGTAGATACATAAAACCCTCCGTTTAGGTCCAGCAAGTCGTAAAGTTAAAATCGGTATGCTACAGAGATTCCCACCACGTGCAGCACAGTCCGATACTGCCCATTAGCGCTGGTTAAGGGATTTACGACACCGTTGTCATTTTTCAGCTGCATTCCCCAGTTCCTTTTTCAGGGTCATTCCCCAGGTGTAGAGCCCTGTGCTGATTTTTTAGCATATCGGGTTAATCAGAATCAACCTTATGCCTTTCTTCTTTTCTGGG
>Ga0334722_10002251_pt1 | contig 22110 bp, 19 predicted proteins | sample C3_bottom_MG_FD_207210 | JGI IMG/M metagenome (GOLD analysis project Ga0334722, IMG submission 207210) | Sediment microbial communities from Yellowstone Lake, YNP, Wyoming, USA - C3_bottom | ecosystem: Environmental > Aquatic > Freshwater > Lake > Sediment | place: USA: Wyoming | collected... | reverse complement strand
ACCAGCGCGCCACCGAGCCCGGCGAGATAGCAGCCGACGAGAAACGCCACCGCAAAAACCCGGCTCACATCGATGCCCAGGATACCGACCGTCTCACGATCGACGGCCGCCGCGCGGGCGATCTTGCCGGTCAGCGTGCGGTTTGTAAAGAACCACATGGCCGCCGCGACGAGCGGTCCGACGATCAAGAGCAGCACACTGTATCGCGGCAGCGGAAGCCCGCCGAGCGAGAACGATCCCTGCAGCATCGGCGGCGGGACAACCGACCGGTAGTCGGCTCCCCAGGTCAGCTTGACCAGGTCGTTGAGGATCAGCATGATCCCGAAGGTAAACAAGATCAACATCAGGTGCTCGCGCTGATACAGGCGCGACAGCACGGCGCGCTCGACCACGAGCCCGACCGCGGCCGCAACGGCCGGCGCCAGCAGCACCGCCAGCCAGAACCCCCCGGGGTGCGAACCAAACAGCCGGGCGATGGTGAACGCGGAGAAGGCGCCGATCATGTAGAGCGAGCCGTGAAAGACGTTGGGGACGCGGAGCACGCCGAGCACAAACGTCAACCCCGCCGATACGACAAAGAGAATCATCGCGCGGCTGAGGCCGACGAGGAGCTGGCTACCGAGCGCGGTGAGGTCCAGCCGCTACTGGCTCCGGGCTTTGCGGATATCGTCGCAGGTTGGCATGACGTCTACACCCCGCAGGTTGGCGATGTTGGAGCCGACGAGGAACTCGTACTGCGACGTCTTCTTCGTGACGCCGAGGAACATCGGCAGCACGACCTGATGATCGCAGGACCGCATCTCGACCTCACCCACCGGCGAGGCGATCTTCAGACCCTCGAGCGCGTCGATAAATTTTTCGCGGTCCAGCGACCGCGCCTTTTTGAACGCGGCCGCGATGAAGTTCGCGGTGTTATACCCGTGGAAGGCCGGGAAGCCGGGCGGGTTGCCGTACGCGGCCTGGAACGCCTTGACGAACGCCTGATTCGCCGGCGTGTCGGGGTGATAGAAGAGATAGTCTGACGTGCCCACGACGCCCTCCGGCGCGTTGGCGCCCAACGGCCGGAGCACCGAGAGATCGATCGCGGTGTGGATGATCGATGGGATGCGCGATTCGAACCCCAGGGTCTTCATGGTGCGGAGCACATTCGCCATGCCCGCGCCGCCGGTACCGAAGAACACCGCGTCGGGCTTTGCGCTCATGATGGCCGTGAGATACGGCACCAGGTCGGGCTCGCCGGTGCGCCACCAACTGTACTTCATCAGCTCGACTTCGGGTTTGGCCCGCTTCATGAACTTCCAGAACGAATTGGCAATCGCGTGTCCATACTCGTAGTCTTCCGCGCCTATCCAAAACTTCGCGTATGGCTTCGAGGCCATCGCCTCGGCCGCGGCCTTGCCGGCCATCGCGGTATTCTCGCCCGTGGAAAAGACATACCGGTGACCCTTGGCCCCCGTGATGGCTTCGCTCTTGGCGATCCAGACGATGAACGGAATCTTCTGATCTTTAGCATACGCCGAGACGGCGAGCGCGGTCGCGCTGCTGATGACGCCGACGAGCACGTCGACCTTCTCCTGGAGCACGAGGTCGCGGGACATGCTCAGGCCGACTTCGGGGGAGAAGCGCTCGTCGCGCACCACAAACTCGATCTTGGCGCCGAGCACGCCTTCTTTGTTGATCTCAGCCAGCGCGAGTTTGAAGCCGTTCAGGGCGTCGTTGCCGAACACCGCGGGCGGCCCGCTGAACGTATCGACGATGCCGATCTTGATGACCCTTGGCTGGGCCATCGAGGATGGCGGGGGCGCCGCAAGCGCGGCCGCCACGCCGACTACGATCAGGACCGCAACCCAGTTCTTTCGCATGTGACTCACCTCCCGTGACGCTCTCCGACTCACGCGCTGCGCGCGACCGGCACCGCGCAACGGTTCGGCCCCTCTTCGAGCAACTCCGATTCTTCGGGCACGCACAGCGTCTCGCCGCGGTTCAGGCGGATGATCGATTCGGTATTTGCGGGCCGCTCCGGGACACGCGACGTGACGTACGTGACGAACTCGTCCTTTGACGCCTGAAAGAGTGAGATCTGCTGTTTCAAGGCGCCAAGCGGGGCGCCGATGACCGCGTCAAACGCGAACGGGACGTCCGGTCCATAGTGTCCCGGCAGGACGTACAAGGCGTCCGGCAGCGGTGACAGCCGGGTCCGATATGTCGAGTACAGATCCTCGGCAAACGCGATGGCACGGTCGCGGAGATCGGGACGCCCCACCCCCTCGACGAACAGCGTGTCACCGGTAAGCAGCGCGCGGCCGTCGATCTCGTACAGGGTGCTGCCCGGGGTGTGTCCGGGAGCGTGAAGCGCGCGCACGCTGCTGTGCCCGACCTTGATCGTATCGCCGTCGCCCACGGGCTCGAAGTCGGATCGGGCGTAGCTATCTTTCGGATTCAGGTGCAGCACCGCGCCCGTCACCGACGCAAACCGGCGCGCGCCCGAGACATGATCGGCGTGCTGGTGGGTGTCGAAAACGTGCACGGGACGAGCGCCCTTGGCCGCGATCAGCGACAGCAGCCGTTCGACGCGGCACGGCGGGTCAAACACGGCGGCCTGACCCTGGGAGACGAGCACGTAGCCGATACAGCCCTTGCCCAGGCGCCGCACCTGTAGCAGCCGCCCGTCGCCCGCGAGGGGCAGCGGCACCTCGACCGCATTGTAGACCGTGTTCCACGCGGCCATCCCACCGTGCAACGAGGCCACGTGGTACCCCGCGCCGCCCAAGACCAGCGCGGCGGTCGCCGACCGGTTCCCATGCGAGCAAATCGTGACGATGTCCCGGTCGCGGGGGATGGCGGCGTGCTGTCCGGCCAGCACGTTCTTGATCGGGAGGTTCACCGAGCCGTCGATGTGCCACGGTCCGTACTCTTCAGCGGTGCGGACATCGAGCAGAAACGGACGGTCGCCGTGTTCGAGCTGTGACTTGAGCTCGTCGGCGTCGATTTCGTGTAAGGGCGCGTCGCGCACAGTGCCTTCACCTCCGGTCGGATCAGGGCTTACACCCTCTACTCTGCCACACCGTCCGCCCCAAGGGAATCGATCGGCCATGACCGAAGCACCAGCCGTCCATGGGCAAAGTCTTATCGATGCGCGACGCTATCGCCCGGCTGGTCCACGACGGGGAGACGCTCTACGCGGCGGGCTTTACGCATCTCATCCCCTTCGCCGCCGCCCATGAGATCATCCGTCAGGGCCGGCGCGGGCTCGTCCTCTGCCGGGCCACACCGGACCTGATCTATGACCAGATGATCGCCGCCGGGTGCGCGCGAAAGGTCGTGTTCTCGTGGGCCGGCAACCCCGGCATCGGGATGCTGCGGCCGTTTCGACGCGCGATGGAGGCCGGCACGATTGAGTTGGAAGAGTACACGCACTTTGGGATGCTCGCGCGGCTCTATGCGGGCGCGGCGGGGCTGCCGTTCATGCCGGTGAGGACGAATGTCGGGTCCGACCTCCCGGCGCACAACCCACATATCCGCACCATCGTCGATCCCTATGGCGGCGGGACCCTGAGCGTCGTGCCTGCCCTGCGCGCCGACGTGGCGATCATCCACGTCCACCGCGCCGACGCCGACGGCAACGCGCAGACCTGGGGGATCATCGGCGAGCAGCGTGAAGCCGCGTTCGCGGCGGACCGGGTCATCGTCGTCGCGGAGGAGATCGTCGACCCCGAGGTCATTCGCGCCGATCCCAACCGGACGCTGCTGCCGGACTTCAAGGTCGATGCCGTCGTCCACGAGCCGTGGGGCGCGCATCCTTCATATGTCCAAGGCGCCTACGACCGAGACGCGGAGGCCTACCGAGAATGGGATCGCGCCTCGTCGACCGTCGAGGGCACCGACCGGTATCTGCGCGAGTGGGTGTATGAACTGCCGGACCGCGCCGCGTACGTCCAAAAGCTCGGAGACGAACGGCTGGCGGGGCTGCGGCCTGCGCCCCTCCACAGCACGCCGGTCAACTACGGACGCTACGCGTGACCGACCCCGCGGCCCACGATCCACCGGACGGCTGGTCGCTCGACGACCTGATGATCGTCGCCGCTGCGCGCCTGCTCGCCGGCGCGTCGACCGTGCTGGTCGGCATCGGCCAGCCCAACCTCGCCGCGAACCTGGCGCGGCGTGTCCACAATCCAAGCGTCGTGCTGATCTATGAGTCGGGCGTCATCGGCGCGCGGCCTGAACGCCTGCCGGTCTCCATTGGCGATCCGGCGCTGGTGACACGCGCGCAGTGCGTGCTGCCCATGATGGATCTCTTCTCATTTGTGTTGCAGGGCGGGCACATCGACGTGGGATTCTTGGAAGGCGTGCAGATCGACCGCTTCGGCAACATCAACACGACGGTGATCGGTCCGTACGAGCACCCCACGGTGCGTCTGGCCGGAAGCGGCGGCGCCTGCGAGATCGCCTCGCTGGCTCGCAGGACGATCATCCTGGCCAGACACGAGCGCCGGCGTTTTCCGGAGCGCGTCGACTTTGTCACGAGTCCCGGCTATCTCAGCGGAAGAGCCGAGCGGAAACGGATCGGACTCGCCGGTGGGCCTGATGCGGTGATCACCGATCTGGCGATCCTGCGGTTTGACGATGGAACGGGTGAGATGTATCTCGAGACTGTGCACCCGGGTGTGACCGTGGAGAAGGTGCGACACGAGACTGGATGGCCGCTTCGCCTCGGGGCCCGCAGCGGCGGCCGCGTCGGCGAAACGCCGCCGCCGACGGCAGCCGAACTACAGGCCCTCAGCCGGCTGCGAACATCGCGGTCGTCATGATCTCAGCGGGACCCGCGCGTCGTCGAGCGCGTATTCCGCGGCCGCGTCAGGCGTCATACCTCTCCCCTCGGACCACGCCGCCGTGAGCGCCGCGGGCTCCAGACGCTGGCGGACGGCCTCGACGCAGGCGCCGTATCGAGGTTGATCCGCAAGAGACTGTGGGGCCCTGATGGCCTCGCGCACCGCCTCGGCCGCCCCCAACATGCGCGCCGCCTGCTCGGCGCGCCGGTCCCGTATGGCAATGCCCGCCAGACCCTCGAGACACTCCCCGATGCCCAGCTTGTCGCCGGTCGCGAGGCGGATCTCGAGACTCTCGACAAACTTTGCGCGCGCCGTATCGTCATCGCCGCGGCTGAGCGCGATCTCGCCGAACAGCACCAGCGACCAGGCGACCGCCCACTTGTCGCCGATCTCACGAAAGATCGTCAAAGACTCCGTGGCGACCCGCTCGGCGCGATCCGCCTCGCCTTGACGAAGCAGGACGGCCGCCTGCAGCCGAAGCGCGTACGCGAGCGGCCATCGATTTGCCGAACCCCGGACGAGCGCGACGGCCTCGTCGGCCAGGGCGGCCGCCCGGGCCGCATCGTCCTGTTGCAACGCCAACCGGCCTAGTGTCGTGAGGGCTTCTGCGGCACCGTCGGGAACGCCGATCGCGCGAAACCGCCGCAGGCTCTCCTCGAGGATCTCCACGGCCCGCGCACGATCGCTCCGATAGAACCACGTCAGGCCGAGGTAGTACATGACGTGCGATGTCGTCGCCAGATCGCTGGCATCGTCGAGCATGGCCAGACTTTGTTCGAGGAGCGACTGCGCGCGCGCGTACGCCCCCTGCCGCAACGGCACCAGGGCGAGCGCCATGAGCGAAGCGGCCACCCCCCAAGGGTGGCCGAGTTCCTGGTTGAGCGCCAGACTCTGCTGCTGTCGCGCCTCGGCTTCGGCATAGTCGCCTCGGTTTCGGGCCAGCAGTCCAAGCCAGCGCTGCGTAAACGCGATACCCCATCGGTCGCCGAGTACGGAATAGAGCGCGAGGCTTTCTCTGAGCACCCGATCGGCCTCCGCGAAATCCCCGACGTTGTACGCGATCTCACCCATGATCGCGAGCACACTGGCGGTCTCCCACGGCTGGTCCAGCGGGCGCGCGAGCTCCAGGGCCTCGTGGGCGTGCAAGGCCGCCTCTTCGTGATGGCCCCGGGCTGTCCCGACCATCGCCAGCACCGTCTTGGCCAACACGATCGCCATCGGCGCGTCGGCCGACCGCGCGAGCGCCACCGCGTCGTTCGCCAACCCGGTGGCCAGTGGGATGTTGCCGGCGAACATCGCCAGAATCGCGGCCGCTCCGATCGCGAGCGCCCGGACGGGCACCGTCCCCCCTGGGAGCGCCAGCGTCCTGGTAAACCACTCGCTCCCCTCGGTCGTGTGGCTCCGGATCGTCCAATACCACCACAACGCGATCGACAGGCGCAGCGCCGATTCGGTCCTCGAGTCGGCGCACGCCCACTCCATCGCCGCGCGGAGGTTATCCAGCTCGGCGTCGAGCCTCGGGAGCCAGACGGCCTGAGCGGCGCTGTGCAACTCGGGCGCGGCCTGCTCGGCCAAGGCGAGAAACCAGTCCATGTGTCTCGTGCGGGCCGCGGGCGCCTCGCCCGATTCGACGAGCTTGTCGCGGCCGTACTGCCGCACGGTCTCGAGGAGCCGGTAGCGCGCCTCATGATCGGTGCCCTCGACGACGAGGAGCGACTTGTCGACCAGCCGCGTCAGCAAATCGAGCACGTCGAGACGCTCGACGCCCTCGCCCGCGCACACGACCTCGGCCGCTTCCAGCGAGCACCCGCCGCTGAAGATCGCGAGCCGCCGGAGCACGGCCGCTTCCTGCGGCGTGAGCAAGTCGTACGACCAGTCCATCGCGGCCTTGAGCGTCTGTTGTCGGGGCATGGCGGTCCGCGGTCCGCCGGCCAACAGCCGGAACCGGTCGTCGAGCCGTAGGGCGATCTGCTCGACGGTGAGCACTTTCACCCGTGAGGCCGCCAGCTCGATCGCGAGCGGGATCCCGTCGAGCCGCCGGCAGATCTGCACGACGGCTGCCGCGTTTTGCTCGGTGAGCGTGAAGGCGGGCGCCACGTCGGTGGCGCGCTCGGTGAACAAACGCACGGCTTCGAACTGCGTCAGGCTGTCGGCGTGCGCGACCTGCCGGGGATCGGGCAGCGACAGCGACGGGACGCGAAACGCGGTCTCCCCAGCGATGCCGAGCGCTTCGCGGCTGGTGCACATGATCTGCAGCCTCGGCGCCGCCTGCAGCAGCGCCTCGGCCAGCGCCGCGACCGCCTCCACCAGATGCTCGCAGTTGTCCAACAGCAGCAAGATGTGGCGGCCGCGCAGGAAGGTCGTCAGCGTCGCCTGGAGCGGCCGCGCGGGCTCCTCGCGGACGCCCAACACCGACGCCAACGCCTGGGTCACCAGCGACGGATCCGTGACGGTGGCCAGCTCGACGAAGAAGGCTCCGTGCGTAAACGAATCGAGGACGTCACCGGCGACCTGCACTGCCAGCCGCGTCTTGCCCGCGCCGCCGGGTCCGATCAGCGAGAGCAGCCGCGTCGTGTCCATCAGGCGCTTCACATCCTTGATCTCGCGCTCGCGGCCGATGAAGCTCGATAGGCGTCGGGGCAGATTGTTCGGCAGCGTATCGAGTGACCGCACAGGCGGGAACTGCGCGGGGAGTGCCGGGTGGAGCACCTGATACAGATGTTCGGGGTGCTCGATGTCCTTGAGCCGGTGATACCCGAGGTCGCGCAGCGACACGGCCTCGGGCATGTCGTGTTCGATCAGCGCGCGCGTCGTCCGGGAGACCACGACTTGCCCGCCCCACGCCGCCGCGGAGATTCGCGCGGCGCGGTTCACGTCGATCCCCACGTATCCGTCGCGGGACGGGGTCGGCTCGCCCGTATGCACGCCCATGCGCACACGGACGGACACGCCGTCCGGCCAGGGATGCTGCCGCAGCGCCTGTTGGGCGGCCACCGCGCTGGCCACCGCGTCTCTCGCACGCTCAAAGGCGACAAAGAAGGCGTCGCCGGCGGTCTGGACCTCGTAGCCGCCGCCGAGGCGGATGGCCTCGCGCACGAGACGGTGGTGATCCTGGAGTGTCTGCTCGTAGCGGTCGCCAAGACGCTGAAGGAGCACGGTCGAGCCTTCGATGTCGGTGAACAACAGGGTGACGGTGCCGGCCGGGAGTGCGGGATGCGTCTGCTGATCGTTCGCCATGGTCGCCGTGTGTGGGACAAGCGCATTCTACCATGCGGGCGGCAGGGACTGCAGCGTCCGGGGGGTATTCTCCTCCTATGAGCATCCCACAGGGCATTTATGCCATTCTCGCCACGCCGTTTACCGACGACGGCGCCGTCGACTTCACCAGCCTCGATCGGCTGGTCGATTTCGAGGTCGTCGCCGGGGTGCACGGTCTGACGATCCTGGGCATCCTCGGCGAAGCGCACAAGCTCTCAGAGGATGAACGCGGGCGTGTGATCGAGGCCATCATCAAGCGCGTGAACGGCCGGATCCCGATCGTCGTGGGCACGAGCGCCCCGGCCACCGATTTGGCCATCCGCTACAGCCGGCAGGCGCAGGATCTCGGCGCGACCGCGTTGATGGTCGCGCCGCCGACGAATCTTCGGAATCTCGACGCGGTCCGCGAGTACTATCGCCGCGTGCACGACGCCACCACCGTGCCGATCGTCGTGCAGGATGAGCCGGTGTTCTCCGGCGTCGTCATGCCGGCGGCGTTTCTCGCGTCGGTGACCGACGCGTTGCCGCGCGCCCGCGCGATCAAGCTGGAGGAAATCCCGGTCCCGGTGAAGGCCTCCCAGGTCCTCGCGGCGGCGAAGCAGCCGGTCGCCGTGTACGGCGGCATGGGCGGCGTGTACTTCTATGAAGAACTGCTGCGCGGCGCGGTCGGCACGATGACCGGTTTTGCCTTCCCAGAAGTGCTCGTCGCCGTCTATAAGGCCTTCACGTCCGGCGATCGCGTGGGCGCCCGGTCGATCTTCTTCCACTACCTGCCGTTGATCAGCTATGAGGGTCAGCCGGTCATCGGCCTGACCCTTCGCAAGGAGATCTTCCGCAGGCGCGGCATCATCGCGTCCGCGGCGCTCAGGCATCCGGGCGCGGCGCTGGATGCCGGCAGCCGGGCCGAACTCGACGACATCTTGGGCGCCCTCGATCTCAGCCGCTCAGGCACCGCGCCGATCCGCGTCGGCGTGGCCGCCGTGCGTTCGTGACGCCGCAGACGCCTCAGCCGCCCCGCGTCCTCATCACGGTCCCCGGTTTTGGCCGCGCCAGCCCGGTCCCGCTCGAGCGGCTGACCGCGGCCGGCTGTGTCCTCATCCCGAATCCTACCGGCGCCCGTCTCACCGAAGCGCAGGTTGCCGGCCTCGTGAGCGATGTCGACGCGATTATTGCCGGCACCGAGCCGCTGACCGCGCGCGTCATGACGGCCGCGCCGCGGCTGCGAATCATCGCGCGGCGCGGCGTGGGGTTTGACGCGATCGATATCGAGGCGGCCACCGCCAGGGGCATCGTGGTGTCCACGACCGTCGGCGTGCTCTCGGACGCCGTCGCCGACCACGCCTTTGGCCTCCTGCTGGCCGTCGCGCGGCAGATCCCGCTGCTCGACCGGACGGTCAAAAGCGGGAGCTGGGATCGGTCTCCCGCCACAGACGTGCATGGGAAGACGCTGGGGATTGTCGGTCTTGGGGCCATCGGCCGTGCCGTGGCCCGACGCGGCGCGGGGTTCGGCATGCGGCTGCTCGCGTATGAGATCGCGTCGGACCCGGCCGTCGCGGCCGCGCTCGGTGTGACGTTGTGCGACCTCGACACGGTGCTGCGCGAGAGCGATTTCGTCACGATGCACGTGCCGCTCTCGCCCGCGACCCGCCACGTGATTGGTGAGGCCGCGCTGCGCAAGATGAAGCCGACGGCGTTCCTGGTCAACACGAGCCGCGGCGACGTCGTCGATGAGGCCGCGCTGCTGCGCGCGCTGCAAGAGGGCCGGCTGGCCGGCGCGGGACTCGACGTGTTTCACGACGAGCCGGTGCGCGACCGCGCCCTCGTCGCGCTCGACCGGGTCGTGGCCACACCGCACGTGGCGTCCCACACGCAAGAGACGCTGGCCTTAATGGAGCAGTCGTGCGCCGACGCGGTGCTCGCCGCCCTGCAGGGCGAGCGCCCACGACACGTGGTGAACCCTGCCGCGTACACGCTGAGCCGATAGGTCGGTCATGCCCAAGGTCAAACCCGTCCACGCGATGCTCTCCGAGATCCATGAACAGCCGGCGGTGCTCACCGGTCTGCTGACCGAGCACGCCACCGCCATCGGTGAGGTGGCCACCGCGCTTCGCCGGCGTAAGCCGAACGTGGTCGTGTTCGTGGCGCGCGGCACATCGTACAACGCCGCGATCTACGGCCAATACCTGATTGAAACTCTGCTCCGTATCCCGACCAGCACCGCGATGCCGTCCGTGACCACGTTGTACGGCCGCACCCCCGACTGGAGCGCCGGGGCCGTCATTGCGATCTCACAATCGGGGCGCTCGGTCGACGTGACCGAAGTCGTCGCTGAAGCGCGCCGCCAGGGCGCGCTCACTGTGGCGCTCACAAACGACCTCGCCTCACCACTCGCACAAGGCAGCGCGCACGTGCTGCCTCTGGCGGCCGGCGAGGAAAAGAGCGTCGCCGCCACCAAGACGTTTACGTCGTCGCTCGCCGTGCTGGCCACGCTCGTCACCGGGTGGGGGCAACACAAAGATCTGGCGCGCGCGCTGCCACGGCTGCCCGGCGCGATCGCGGACGTGCTCGCGCAGGATGCGGCGATCAAGACCCTGGCGAAGCGGCACGCCAAGCGCGAGCCCTGGATCGTGACCACACGCGGCTACATGCTGGGGGTCGCCGACGAGGCCGCGCTCAAATTGAAAGAAACGTGCTACGCGGCGGCCGACTCGCTCTCAGCGGCTGAAATGCTGCATGGACCGATCGCCGCCCTCGACAAACGGAGCACCGTCTTAATCTTGTTGCCACCCGGGCGCAGCCGCGTCGGCCTGATCGACCTGCGCGTGCAGCTGCGCGGCCGGTCGGTCCCCACCCTGACCTTCGCCTTCGGCGACGATCCCGGCGACATCGCGGTCAATAGCGGGCTGCCGGAGCCCCTCGCGCCCATTGCCGCGGCCGGCGCCGTGCATCTCTTCGCCTACCATCTTTCAATCGCCCGCGGCATCAACCCCGACCACCCCCGCGGATTGCAGAAGGTCACCGTCACGCGCTAGTCTGATCGTCGGCCATGGGTACCGGGAGCGGCACGCCCCGCACCGCCGTCGAGGCCTCGGGCCTCACGAAACGCTATGGGTCGCTCGCCGCCGTGGACGGGATCTCGTTTGCGGTCGAGCCCGGCGAGTGTTTTGGCTTTCTCGGTCCAAACGGCGCCGGGAAGACCACCACGATGAAGATGATCTACTGCGTCCTGCCTCCCTCGTCCGGCGATCTGCTGGTGTTCGGCATGGACGTGCGGACGCGCCCGCGGGCTATCAAGGCCCGCCTCGGGGTCGTCACGCAGGACAACACGCTCGACTCGGCGCTGACCGTCCGAGAAAACCTCATGATCTTCGCCCGCTACTTCGACCTGTCGTGGACTGTCGCGCGGCAGCGGGCCTCGGAGCTGCTGGAGTTCGCGTCGTTGTCCGATCGCGCCGATGACAAGGTCGAGCACCTGAGCGGCGGGATGCGCCGGCGGCTGATGGTCGCCCGCGCGCTCGTCCCTCAACCCGAGCTGTTGATCCTGGACGAGCCCACCACCGGTCTCGACCCGCAGGCGCGCCAACTGGCCTGGGAGAAACTTCGACAGCTGAAGCGCACCGGCGTGACACAGATTCTGACCACTCACTATATGGAAGAGGCTGCGGTGCTTTGCGACCGCATCGTCATCGTCGATCAGGGACGCATCGTCGCCGCGGGACGGCCGGCCGACCTGGTGCGGACGCTGGTCGGGCGTGAGGTCGTCGAGCTCCGCGGCTTCGAACGCGAGGGTCAGGCGCTCGCGACCCTCGAACGGGTGCTGGCCGTGGCGGGCGATCTGATCGAGGCGCACGAGGCGCACGGCGACCTGGTCCTGCTCCACACGCGCGACGGCGAGGCGCTGCTGCACCGCATCCGCGAGCACGCGGTGCCCGTCGAGGCCGCTACCCTGCGCCGCGCCACGCTCGAGGACGTATTCTTGAAGCTCACCGGAAGAATGCTGCGCGAGTGACGACGCTCTTTTGGCCAAAGGGCGCGTTCCGGTTCTGGCAGCGGAACGTTTTCATCTTTCGCCGCATCTTCCCCGAATCGATCGCCGTGAATTTTCTCGAGCCGGTGATCTACCTGCTGGCCATGGGGTTGGGGCTGGGCGCGTACTTGAGCACGATCGGCGGGCTGCCGTACCTGGTGTTCGTGGCCACGGGGCTCGTCTCGACGTCGGCGATGTTCGGCGCGACCTTTGAGTGCACGTACAACGCCTACGTCCAGATGTATTACGAAAAGGCCTACGATGCGGTCATCACGACGCCGCTGGGTGTCGAGGACGTGGTGGTGGGAGAGATCCTCTGGGGCGCCACCCGCAGCGTGCTCTACGGATCGGTGTTTCTCGTCGTCATCACCTTGTTTGGCGTCGTGCGGTCGCCGCTGGCGCTGCTCATCCCGGTCCTGTTTTTGATCTCCGGGCTGATGTTCTCCGTCATCGCGATGACGTTTACGGCCATCAACCCAAGCATCGACTACTTCACATTCTACTTCGCCCTGTTCATCACACCGATGTTCATGTTTAGCGGCGTCTTCTTCCCCCTCGACGCCCTCCCGGGATGGGTCGCCACGGCATCGTGGTTGACGCCCCTCTCGCACGTCGTGCGACTCTCACGGGCGCTGGCGCTGGGAACCGTGGAGACCCGGCACCTCTGGGACCTCGTCTGGATGCTCGTCGTGACGATCGGACTGTTCCCGGCGCCGATTGTGCTGATGCGGCGGCGGCTGCTCACGTAGCGGCTAGCTTGCAGGCGCTGGTTGCATGCGACTTCCTCCTTAGCGTCGGGATAGAATAGGGACACTATGGGAAAGCGCGCAGACAAGAGGTCTCCTCGGCAACCGAGGGAACCCCACCAAAAACCACGCAAAGGGCTGGAGATCACAGTCCCTACGCGTGGTCGATTCTTCGACGAGTTGGGCCGCGCCATCAAGAAGACCCCGGCGAAGTCTGTGCCACACCGCAGTACTGCCGTCAAGGGATCATCTTGATGACTGTCAATCGTCACGAACTACTCGGGCACGCGTCGCTCTCACCCCCGCCTACGGTAATACCCGAGTACCTTCGCCCGGTTGCCGCAGCTTTTCATGCTGCACCACCGGCGACTCAAGTTCTTGCTGCGGTCCAGGAACAGGAACCCGCACCCGCGATCATCGGCGCACTGCTTGACCCGGCGCAGCTCAGGCGACGTCAGGAGGTCCGCGGCCGACTTGAGCACCGGCCAGAGGACCCGGTCGAAGTCATCGATGCGGCCGATGATCTCCCAGGCAAAGCGGCCCGCACCGCGGGGCCGGGCCGCATTGGAGACAAGACGCGACCGCCGCAGCGCCGACGCCAGCGCCCGGTTGAGGGCCGACAGATCCCGGCCGGCGGGCGCGCGGCCGTGCGCCAGGTCGGCCATGATGCGATAGATCACCTCGCGCGCGGCAACCGCGCGCGACAGCGCTTCGCGCGCGCGGGCGGGCTGAGACGACACCCGCCGCATCAGCCGAGCGGTCTCGCGCCGGGGAATGAGGCCGCCGTTCGTGCCCCAGGCGACGAGATCCTGATAGGTCTTGAGGGACTCGGTCGGGTGGGGGCCGGCGTGCCAGTCCGCCGTGTTCGCAAACCGCAGACACAACGCCAGCCACTCGAACCCGTCCGGCGGCTGTTTCCACAGGGCGGTGTGCGTCCTCACAGTTTCTATTCTTAACCTCCAAATCGCGCTTGACAAGTTAACAAGCCCACGGGACAATCTAACCATCTAATCGTATTTAGATGGTTAGCCGCATACGCGTTGCCGGGAGGTGAAACATGTCGATCGCGAGCGTCCTCGTCTACACCTTGAAGCACGCAAACGAAGAAGAAGGGTGGATCCACCCACTGGGGCCGGCCGTCGAGGGCCTGACGGCGGCGCAGGCCGCGTGGAAGCCCGCACCGCAACGCCACTCGATCTGGCAGATCGTCCGCCACATCATCCTCTGGAAGCAGCCGACGGTGGATCGATGGGACGGCAAACCCACGCCGAGCGGCGACGAGCTGAACGCGTCAGACTGGCAGGAGGTCTCGGGCGACGAGGCGGCGTGGCAGGCTGATGTCCGGCGCCTGCTCGACCTGCACCGGCAGGTCCGCGCGCGGGTGGAGGCCGCCGATGAGGCGACATTGATGAGCCCGCTCCCCGGGAGCAAGCAGCCTCGGGCGTTCGGCGTCAGCGACATGACGGTCCACGACGGCTACCACGCGGGGCAGATCCGATATCTGCGGGCGCTTCAGGGCGTCTGAACGGCCGGCGCCGCTAGCGCGGGGGCACGTCGCCGAGCGCGATACCGAGCTCGCGCGCCGTGCGCACGAGTTCGCCGTCGGGGGGGACGCGTTTGGGCTCGGCGATGGCCTCGGCGACGGGCACATCGATCACGCTCACCCCGCGCAGCGCCACCATCATCCCCATACGACCTTCCACCGCGCACTCCACCGCGCGGACGCCGAACCGTGTGGCCAGCAGGCGGTCAAACGGCGTGGGGCTGCCGCCCCGCTGCAGGTGGCCCAGCACGGTGCACCGGGTCTCGCGGTCCGACGCTTCAGCGAGCATCGTGGCGACCTGCTGTCCGATCCCGCCCAGACGTGGCAAGCGCCCCGGCCCGCCCGCTTCTTGAAAGACCTGCTCCCCATCGACGGGGCGGGCGCCCTCGGCGACCACGACGATCGAAAACGGCCGGCCGCGGCTGGCGCGATCGTCGATCGTGGGAAGGACGGCGTCGATGCGAAAGGGGATTTCGGGGATGAGCACCGAGTTCGCGCCGCCGGCGATACCCGATTCCAGCGCGATCCAGCCGGCGTTGCGTCCCATCGTCTCCACCACCATCACCCGGTGATGGCTCTCCGCCGTGGAATGGAGCTTGTCGATCGCTTCGGTCGCGGTCTCGCGGGCCGTGTCGAACCCAAACGTCACATCGGTCGCGGAGATGTCGTTGTCGATCGTCTTGGGAATCCCGACGATCGGCGCCCCCATCTGAAACAGGCTGTGGGCAATGTGCAGGGTCCCATCGCCGCCGATGACGATCAGCGCGTCGAGCCGCAGCGCCTCGAGCCGCTCGAGCACCGTCTTTGAGGCATCGATCACATCGCGGATGCCGTCGCGCGTGACGGTCCACGCGAAGGGGTTCCCGCGATTCGAGGTCCCGAGGATGGTGCCGCCGTGGGTCAGAATACCGCGTACGTCGTCGAGCGTGAGGGCGCGTGTGCGTTCGTTCAGGAGACCGTCAAACCCGTCTTCGATGCCGATGACGTCGCTGCCGTACTGACGCACCGCCGACAGGACCACCGCCCGGATGACCGCATTGAGCCCCGGGCAGTCGCCGCCCCCGGTGAGCAGCCCGATCCGGCGTCGGCGTTGCGCGGCCGCCGGGGTCAATCCGCCCGGGGCGCCGCGGCGCGCACGGCCGGCGCGACGTTGGGGGAAAATTCGGCGAACGCCTTCTTGAACATCCGACCCAGATCCCTCGCTTTGTTATCATAGGCGGCCGGATCCGCCCAAGTCGAGCGGGGTTGCAGGACCTCACCGGGCACGCCCGGCACTTGGCCGGGGACCTGAATGCCAAACACGGGGTCCAGGACGGCCGGCACGCCGTCGAGCTCTCCGCTCAGCGCCGCGCGCACCATGGCCCGTGTATGCGCCAACCGGATGCGGTCGCCTCCCTCTCCCTGCGCGCCGCCGCTCCACCCGGTATTGATCAGATAGACCGAGGTCTTATGACGATGGATCTTCTGACCAAGCATCTCCGCGTAGACCGTAGGGCGCTGCGCCATGAAGGGCGCGCCAAAACACGCGCTAAACGTGGCCTTGGGCGCGGTCACCCCTTTCTCCGTGCCCGCGACGATGGCCGTGTATCCCGACAGGAAGTGATACATCGCCTGATCGGGGGTCAGACGCGCGATCGGCGGCATGACGCCGAACGCGTCGCAGGTGAGAAATACGATCGTGCGGGGGTGCCCGGCCACGCCGCTCGTCCAGACGTTTGGCATATACGCCAGGGGATAGGCGGCGCGGGTGTTCTCGGTCAGCGAGTCGTCGTCGAGATCGAGCCGGCGGGTCGCCGGGTCCATCACGACGTTCTCCAGCACCGTGCCAAACATGCGCGTCGTACTGTAGATCTGCGGCTCGCCTTTGGGCGAGAGCCTGATGGTCTTGGCGTAGGATCCGCCCTCGAAGTTGAAGATCCCGGCGTCCGACCAGCCGTGTTCGTCGTCGCCGATCAAGGCGCGTTCGGGATCGATCGACAGCGTGGTCTTGCCCGTCCCGGACAACCCAAAGAACAGCGCCACGTCGCCGGCCGTGCCCACGTTGGCCGAGCAATGCATCGACAGCACGCCCTCCAACGGGTAGAGATAGTTCAGCAGCGTAAAGATCGACTTCTTGATCTCCCCGCCATAGGTCGTCCCGCCGATCAAGACGAGCTTCTTCGCCAGGTTCATCAGGATGAAGACTTCGCTGCGCGTGCCTTCTTCCGCCGGTCTGGCCAGGAAACTGGGGGCGTCGATGACGGTGAACTCCGGGAGGTGCGTGGCCAACGCCGCCGCATCGGGGACGATAAACATGGTCCGCGCGAAGAGGCTGTGCCAGGCGTACTCGGTGATCACCCGCACGTGGCGGCGGTAGAGGGGATCGGCGCCGACGAAGAGATCCTGCACGAACAACTCCTTGCCCCGCAGGAACTGGCGCATGCGCTGGTGGAGCCGGTCGAACGACTCCGGTGCGATGGGCTTGTTGTGGGCCCCCCACCAAATGTGGGGCTCGCTGGACGGCTCGCGGACGACAAACTTGTCCTGCGGTGAGCGGCCGGTGTGAGGCACGGTGATCACATTCAGCGGGCCGCCCTCGGCGATCATCCCCTCGCGCCGCCGCAGCGCGTGCTCGTAGAGCGCCGGAGCCGCAAGATTCCACCCCACCGCGTCGGGCTCGATGCCCTGTAACTCCAGCCCGTGACGGCTGCGCGTGCCTTCCTCGATCACCACCGTACCCACCTCCGGAGACCCTGTACCCTACCGTACTAGCATGTACCCACATCGGCGCGGGGCCGGGCGACGCAAACCCACCAGGGACCAGTTCGGCCCGCGACGCCGGTGTTCCCGCCGTCCGGCCGGGGGGATATGGGGGGGCGAGGCACCGAAGGTACGGGTGTGCCGCTCTCCTGGGTCTCGCCCGACGGCCGCTTCATCCTCAGCGCCCGCGCGGTTCGCACGTTCGCGTATGGCTTTCAGTCGGTGCTGCTGGGGGTCTACCTCGACGCCAGGGGCTTTGCCCCCTGGCAGATCGGCGCGGTGCTGACGGCGACGCTGCTGGGGTCCGCCGTGCTGACGGCGGTCTTTGCCGCGACGGCCGACCGGTACGGCCGCCGCCGGATGCTCAAGCTGAGCGCGCTGTTCATGGCCGCGAGCGGGGGCGCGTTTGCGATCACCACATCGTACCCGCTGCTATTTCTTGCATCCTTGACGGGCACGGTCGGGGCAACGTCCGGCGAGGTCGGGCCGTTCCTTTCGCTCGAGCAGACGATGCTCCCACAGACAACGAGCCCGGACCTGCGGACCCGGCTCTTCTCCGTCTATAACATGCTGGGAGCGCTCACCGGTGCGGCGGGCGCGCTCGCGGCCGGGACCCCCGCGCTCCTCCAGCGCTGGGCCGGCCTCGCCGCGGCGGACGCCTTCCGCGCGATGTTCGTTCTCTATGCGCTGCTGGCGGGCGTAACCCTGTGGCTGTTCGGCCGCCTCAGCGACCGCGTGGAAGCGACGGACGGCGCCACGCGCAGCCGGCTCGACCGATCCCGAGGCGTCGTGACGCGTCTGGCCGCCTTGTTCAGCCTCGACTCGCTGGCCGGCGGTTTCGTCGTGCAGAGCCTGATCGCGTTTTACTTCCACCTGCGCTGGGGGCTCGGCCCGGAGGTGCTCGGACCGGTCTTTCTCGGTGTCGGACTCCTCCAGGCCGGCTCGTTTATTGTGGCCGCGCGCGTCGCCGAGCGGATCGGGCTGATCAACACGATGGTCTTCACACACCTCCCGTCGAACCTGCTCCTGATGGCGATCCCGTTCGCGCCGACGCTGCCGTGGGCGATCGCGTTGCTCCTGGCGCGGCACGCCCTCTCGCAGATGGACGTGCCGGTCCGGCAGTCGTATGTCGTCGCCGTCGTGGACCCCGAGGAACGGATGGCCGCGACCGGGGTCACAAACATCGCGCGCAACCTCGCGCAGTCCGTCACCCCTGTGATCGCCGGAGCGGCGATGCAGATCGTGGGAGTCGGCGTCCCGTTTCTCGTGGGCGGAGGGCTCAAGATCGTCTACGATCTCCTGTTGCTGAGGATGTTTCGATCGGTGCGGCCACCCGAGGAGACGAAATGAGGATCGTCTCGCTGCTGCCGAGCGCCACCGAGATCGTCTGCGCCCTCGGCCTGGCCGACCATCTCGTCGGAGTGTCGCACGACTGCGACTACCCCGCCGCCCTCGAGGAAAAGCGCGTGCTCAGCGACGCCCTCGTCTCACCGGCGATGCCCAGCCCACAGATCGACGCGGCGATCCGCGGCCACGTCCACAGTGGGAAAAGTGTGTATCATCTCGACGGCGACCTCCTGGCGGCGCTGCGACCCGATCTGATCCTCACGCAGGAGCTGTGCCGCGTCTGCGCGCCGTCGTTCACCGATGTCCGCACTGCGGCACGGGTGCTCGAGGGCCGCACCCGCATCGTGTCGCTCGAACCCCACGGCGTCGAGGACGTCCTCGAGACCATCCTGGAGGTGGGCCGCCTCACCGGGGCCGATGCCGCGGCCGGCGATGTGGTCGCGGGGTTCCGCGCGCGCATCGACCGCGTTCAGGCGATGCCGGCGCCGATGCCCCGGCCCCGCGTGGTCTGTCTCGAGTGGCTTGACCCCCTCTTTGTCGCCGGCCACTGGGTGCCCGAGATGGTCGAGATGGCCGGCGGTGTCGACGTGTTCGGGCGCGCGAGACGCGACTCGTACGTCGTCGAGTGGGGACAGATGACCGGCGCCGCGCCGGACGTCATCGTGGTGATGCCTTGCGGGTTCGATATCGCCCGCACACGCGACGAGATCCACCTGCTCACCAGGCGGCCGGGCTGGGCAGACATCCCCGCGGTCCGGCACGGGCGCGTCTACCTTACTGATGGGTCGGCGTTCTTCAGCCGGCCCGGCCCGAGGATCGTTCGCGGCCTCGAGATCCTGGCCGAGGCGTTCCGCGCGACCGCCTCCCCATTGCGCGCCGAAGGGATCGAGTCGCTGTGATCCGCACCAGTTATCACACGCACAATCGCTTCTGCGACGGCGCCGGCGCGGCGGAGGAGTACGCGGAGGCGGCCGTCGCCGCTGGGCTCAACGCCTTGGGCATCTCGTGCCACTCCCCCCTTACCTTTCCCGACGCGGCCGCGATGAAGGTCGAAAACCTCGCCGCCTATTGCGCCGAGGTCGCGCGTCTCAGGGACGTGTATCGCGGGCGGCTGCGGGTGCACCTGAGCCTGGAGTTCGACTACATCCCCGACCGGCATGCGGAGTTGTGGGCGCTGGTCGCCGGGCATCAAGATGCCGCACATGCGTTTGAGTACCTGATCGGGTCGGTGCACTTTGTCGGACAGCATCCAGACGGCATTCCCTGGCCGGTCGACTTGAGCCGCTCCGGGTTCGAAGACGGGTTGCACCGCTACTACGGGGGCGACATTCGCCGGCTCGTCGGCGCCTACTACGAGCAGGTCCGCAGCCTGATCGGCTGGGGCGGGGCGGCCATCCTCGGGCATGTCGACCGCATCAAGAAATGGAACGACGCGGAGCGATACTTCAACGAGGACGACGGCTGGTACCGCCGCGAGGTCGAAGCCACCCTCCAGGCGTGCGCGCGCGCCGCGCTGATCGTCGAAGTCAACACCGTCGGGTGGCGCAATGCCGTGCGAAGCCCCTACCCCAGCCCGTGGATCATCCGCCGGTGTCTCGACCTGAGGATTCCCCTCGTCGTGACGACCGACGCCCACGCCCCACAGCGCGTGACCGACTTCCACCCCGAGGCCGAGGCGCTGCTGCGCGATGTAGGGTGCCGCGAACTCGCCGTCCTCGGCGACGGCGGGTGGCGCATGGAGCCCCTCGCGCCCTGACGCGGCGACCGCGGTCGGCTACGCGGGTTTTGTCGCTTTGAGCGAAAAGCTGAGCGGGAGCTCGCCCGACCAGCCGGCGGGCAGCCACCACGTGCCGTCCTGCCGGCGTTCGAGAAACGGCAGCATTGGATAGGACAGGAACGGAAACTCACGCAAGAACTCGATCCGCAGCCCCGCCTCGGCGATCGCGGTCACGATCTCTCCCATGCTGTGGGACCAGGCGTACTGGGTGGTTTGGGTCACGTGCGCGTCGCGGTCCGCGTACGACCCTCGCACCGGAAACGGCAGCGGCTCGTCCCGATCAAAGTAGGGATAGAGCAGCCGCAGATCTTTCGCGTCGTCTGAGTCGTCCCACGGGTAGAGGATCGGATGTTGCTCTCGAATGTAGAAGAATCCCCCGGGTCGTAGAAAGTGCGCGATGACACGCGCCCACCTGCGCAGATCGGGCAGCCACCCCAGCACACCGCGTGACGTGTAAACGATGTCGAACTCGCCTTCGAGCGCCCCGGGCAGTTCGAGCACATCCGAGTGCACAAAGCGCGCGTCGATGGCCATCTCGGCGGCCAGCGACCGCGCGAACGCGATCGCCTGCTCGGAGAAGTCGACGCCGGTCACGCGGGCGCCAAGCCGCGCCCACGACAGCGTGTCGGTCGCAATGTGGCACTGCAGGTGCAGCAGCGACTTCCCCGCGACGTCGCCCACTTCGGCGATCTCATCCCGCTCGAGGAAGATACCGCCCTTCTTGAACGACTCGAGATCGTAGAACGTCGACGTGGCGTTGATGACGGCCCACTCGTCCCACAAGGCGCGATTACTTGATCGATACCTGTCCATGCGTCAACTGTACAGTATTCACGACACCGACCGCATGACAGGCCGTGAGCCCACTATCGGCGAAAGTGAACGGCGATGCGCATCGTCGTCCTCATCCTCGGCGTCATGTTGTTCATTGCGGGCTGCGGCCCGCGCGCGGCCGACGTCGCGGGGGCGTGGCAGGGCACCTGGACGGGCGCGACCGGGCAGGGCTCAGGCGACTTTCGCGTCGACGTGCAGCAGAACGGCAAGACGATCAGCGGCGAGATCACCCTCGGCCTCGATTGGCTCGCCAAGGGCCGCATCGCCGGCGTCGTCGAAGGTCAAAAAGTGCGCTGGGGCGTCCTGCGGGAGAATCTGGTGGTCCTCACGTTCGAGGGGCAGGTCGACGGCGACGCGGCAAAGGGGACGTACACCATCGGCGGGACGGCGCAGGGACAGTGGACGGCGCGGCGCACGCTGCGCTGAGGCGAGGAAATCGGACTGAGGATTAGAAGTAGTTCGACGTGATGCCGCCGTCGGCAACCATCACCGAGCCGTTCGTCCACGTCGATTCGTCCGACGCCAGGTAGAGCGCGAGATTTACGATATCTTCGGGGCGGCCGAAGCGTCCCATTGGGATCCGGGCCAGCCGCAGCGCCTTCGCGTCGGGATTCGTGAGCAGCCATGACGTCAAGAGCGGCGTCTCGATCGGCCCGGGGCAGATCGCGTTCGTGCGGATGTTCTTCGGGCCGAACTGCACGGCGAGCGACTTGGTCAGGGCGATGACGCCCCCTTTGCTCGCCGTGTAGGCGTCCTGGGGCACGCTGCACCCGACCAGCGCCACAAACGAGGCAATGTTGACGATCGACCCGCCGCCCGCCCGCAGCAGGGCAGGGATGCCGTGTTTGCACACCAGGTAGATGCTCTTGAGGTTCACGCTCATCACACGGTCCCAGATCGCCTCGTCGATATCCACGACCGACCCATCTTCCGCGGGGAAGATGCCGGCGTTGTTGTAGAGGATGTTGACGCGGCCAAACGCCTGCTCGCCGGCGCGCACGGCCGCCGCG
>Ga0334722_10002250_pt1 | contig 22117 bp, 20 predicted proteins | sample C3_bottom_MG_FD_207210 | JGI IMG/M metagenome (GOLD analysis project Ga0334722, IMG submission 207210) | Sediment microbial communities from Yellowstone Lake, YNP, Wyoming, USA - C3_bottom | ecosystem: Environmental > Aquatic > Freshwater > Lake > Sediment | place: USA: Wyoming | collected... | reverse complement strand
GTCGACACGACGATGGGTTTTACACCGGCCGGCGGCCTGATGATGGGTACCCGATCCGGCGATCTCGATCCGGCGATCGTATCATTCATTATGGCCAAAGAACGCATGAACGGCAGCCAGATCAATGACTTCCTCAACAAGAAATGCGGCGTCTTAGGCGTATCAGGAGTTAGCAGCGATTTTCGCGATATTGAGGCTGCGGCCGCGCGGGGCAACTTCCGCGCGCAACTGGCTTTGGACATCTTCGCGCACGACGTCAAGAAATATATCGGTGCATACGCTGCGGTGCTCGACGGTGTCGATGCGATTATCTTTACGGCTGGCTTGGGCGAAAACTCTGCTGCGATGCGTCAGGCTATCTGCCAGGGTTTAAGTTACCTGGGTGTGGAGATCGATCCGGAGAAAAACCAAGTCCGGGGTGAAGAGGTTGACATTTCTGGGGCCGGGGCACGCTGCCGGGTCTTGGTTATTCCCACTAACGAAGAATTGATGATTGCGCTGGACACCTTGGCTTTGGTCGAAACACGATGCTAAAGGCTTCGGGAGGTTTGATGGCGGCGGTGGTAAGGGGATTTAGTTGACAAAGAAATTTGTGCCAACTATAATAATGGTTGTGCATCGAGGTGGTTGGGCATGAAGGTTAATGTTTCCCAGGTCCGACGGCTGGTTGGGGAGACGTTCCGTTATCAATTGACGGAGGATTTTCCCCCGTTTACTTTTGGAACGGATGCAATAGCTTTTACTGCGCCGGTGCACGTTGACCTGCGCCTTACCAACACCGGACCTGTTCTGGTTGCGCAAGGTACAGTGAGTACTTGTCTCCAAGTCAGTTGTTGCCGCTGCCTGGATGAGTTTGTTTATCCGTTGGAATTCACCTATGAGGACGAATGGGTGTATGCCCCGCAGGCCACCGCCGAGCAGGCCGAGACCGCGCTGGTTTTCGACAAGGACGAGCTTGAGCTTGGGGAGCGGATTTTCGAACAAATCATCTTGGCTTTGCCAATGAAGTTTATCTGTTCGCCGGACTGTCAGGGACTTTGCCTTGTGTGCGGCCAAAACCTCAACCGGAGCAAATGCAGGTGCGAAACTGTCCCGGTGGATCCGCGCCTGGCAGAATTGGCCAATTGGCAGAATCGGGAATAAGATCTGGGTATCGGGACAAAGGGGGTGTAATCAATGGGTGTTGCTCAACATCGGCAATCCAAATCCAGAGTGCGCAAACGCCGGGCCATGTGGAAATTGACCGCGCCGAACCACATCGAATGCCCCCAGTGCCATAAAGCAAAGTTGCCGCACCATGTCTGCCCTTCGTGCGGGTACTATAATGGCAAGGAAGTCGTTTCCGTAGCTGAATGATCGGTCGTGGCGTATTTGGTTCAGGGCGAGTTTATGGCGACTAAAGAGGAAAAGAGCCGGAATGGCTCTTTTTTTGTATTGCCCTGCTGAACAACCGTGTGCTGTCCTGGGTGGACCGCGAAAGGTGCAGCTGGTTTCTGCTTGCGCCTTGCTGGCATCTGCCGTATAATTGTGACCAGGTCATAAAAGAAATGGTGGGAATAGGCAAGTGGGTGTCCGGTTGCGCCGCGCCAAACGGCGTGAGGCTTTACGCGATGCTTTGGTACATAATCCGTTTTTGCGCGACGAAGAACTAGCGCGGCAATTTGATGTGAGTGTTTCCACGGTGCGTCTCGACCGAATGGAAATGGGCATTCCGGAGGTGCGGGAACGGACCCGGGCAGTGGCCAGCGAGGCTTACGCCAATCTTAAGGCTTTAGGCGAGCAAGAAGTCATTGGTGAATTGCTGGAACTCTCGGTAGGGCAACGGGCGCGCTCGGAACTGTATATCCGGGAGGATATGATTCTAAACCGGGGCAAAGTGGCCCGGGGCCACCACCTGTTTGCTCAGGCCAATTCCTTGGCGGCGGCTTTAGTGGACGCGGAAGTGGCCTTGACTGCCAGCGCCGGCTTGCGTTTCATCCGTCCCGTGCTGGCGGGCGAGCGCGTGGTCATGGAGGCTCAGGTTGTCAAACGCCAAGACAACAAGTACTGGGTGGATGTGCGCGGGAAGGTTGGCGAACGCCTGGTTGTGCAAGGCGCCTGGATGCTCACGGGGTTACCGGCACCGTTGAAAGAGGGGGCGGATCAATGAAGATAGCAGTTGATGCGATGGGCGGGGACTATGCTCCGGAAGAAATCGTCAAGGGGACACTGCAGGCGGCCAAGGTTTACTCCGGCCTGGGCCTGATTCTGGTCGGACGGCGAGAAAGCATCAGTCCCTATCTCAGTACTGGGGTGCCTGAGAATGTGGAGATGTATGAGGCGAGTGAGGTTATCGGCATGGATGAGCATCCGGCTACCGCTCTGCGCAAAAAGAAGGATGCTTCGATCACGGTAGCCACGCGCTTGGTAAAAACTGGCATGGCTGACGCCGTGGTCAGTGCAGGAAGCACGGGGGCGCAAATGGCGGCTGCTCTGCTGGGACTGGGCAGGATCAAGGGTATTGACCGGCCGGCCATCGCCACGGTTTTTCCAACCCTGGAAGGGGGCAAACTGGTGTTGGATGTCGGGGCCAACCCGGATGCCAAACCCGAACACTTGCTGCAATACGGCTTAATGGGGAGTATTTATGCGCAGTATATCCTAGGTATTGCCAAGCCGCGGGTTGGTTTGCTCAATATCGGGAGCGAGGAAGGCAAAGGCAATGAGCTGGCCCAGCAGGCCTATGCCCTGTTGAAGCAGGCGCCGATAAACTTTATCGGGAATGTGGAAGGTCGGGATGTCCCCTACGGCCGGGCGGATGTCGTCGTTTGCGAAGGGTTTACCGGCAACGTTTTGCTGAAAACGGCCGAAGGCTTGGCCGGGGCCTTGTTCCAGTTGATCAAGGAAAAGATCACGGCGAACTTGGTGAGGAAACTGGGGGCACTGGCGGTAAAGCCTGGCTTGCGCGAGATTGCCAAGATGATGGATTACGCTGAGTATGGTGGGTCGCCTTTATTGGGCGTCAACGGGGTGAGCATCATTTGCCACGGCAGCTCGAAGGAAAGAGCAATCTTCAATGCCATCAGGGTAGCTCAGGAGTGTGTTGCGGTTGATTTCCTGGCCAAGATCCGCGAAGAACTCCCCAAGGTCATAACCCCAGGGGAGCTTCAAGAGTGATGGGCTCGGGCTTGTCCTGGGTGAACAGGTTGCTTCCTCTGAGCGGCCAGCAGCTTTGATGTTGAAGGGAAGGGAAGGATGAGAAAATGCGCAACGTAGGAATTGTAGGAACCGGTGCCTATTTGCCCGAGAAAGTGCTAACCAACGCTGACTTGGAGAAGATCGTCGAGACAAGCGATGAATGGATCGTCAGCAGGACTGGCATTAAGGAAAGGCATGTGGCCGAAGAGGATGTCCCTTTGTCTGATCTGTGCTATCAGGCGGCGGTGCGGGCTTTGGAGGATGCCCGGGTCACGCCGGAAGAAGTAGACCTGCTCATTGTGGCCACCGTGACGCCTGACTATGCTTTTCCGTCGACAGCTTGCCTGGTGGCAGATCGTTTGGGGACGCGCAAAGCGGCTGCTTTTGATTTGGAGGCTGGATGCAGCGGTTTTATTTACGCTGCAACTGTGGCCAGTCAAATGATCGTTTCTGGTCTGTATCGCACAGCTTTAGTTGTTGGGGCAGACACCCTGAGCAAGATTACGAATTGGGAAGACCGCTCCACATGCGTGCTGTTCGGCGATGGAGCGGGGGCAGCGGTATTGAGGGCAGTGGAAGATGGCTACGGTTTTTTAGGCTATGATCTCGGTTCTGATGGTTCTGGCGGTGAACTGTTGATCATGCCGGCAGGCGGTTCCCGCTATCCGGCCACTGTGGAGACTGTGCAGCAAAAGAAACATACCATTCATATGGCCGGCAATGAGGTGTTTAAATTTGCCGTCAGGATCATGGGTGATTCCGCTATCCGGGCGTTGGAGCGAGCCGGGCTGACCAAGGGAGACCTGGACCTTTTGATCCCGCACCAGGCCAACATGCGGATCGTAGATGCAGCGGTTAAACGTCTGGGGATCAGCCCGGACAAGGTAGTGGTCAATCTCGACCGCTACGGGAATATGTCAGCGGCATCCATTCCGGTGGCCATGGATGAAGCAGTGCGAACCGGGCGGGTCAAATACGGAGACATTGTTTTGACGGTCGGTTTTGGAGCCGGCCTTACTTGGGGAGCAATCGCCATGAGGTGGGCCCGGAAAGGTGGAGAAGCATGATCAGGACGAAGCTTTGTGAGTTGGTTGGGATCGATTACCCGATTTTTCAGGGCGGCATGGCTTGGGTGGCTACGGGAGAATTGGCCGGCGCCGTGTCGGAAGCTGGAGGATTGGGGATCATTGGTTCCGGCCAGGCCCCGGCGGATTGGGTTCGGGAGGAAATCCGCAAAGTCAAGCGAATCACGCGCAAGCCTTTTGGTGTTAATGTCATGCTGATGTCCCCCTTTGTTGATGATGTGATTCAAGTGATTATTGATGAGCGGGTGCAGGTCATCACTACCGGTGCCGGCAATCCGGGCAAATACGTGCCGGCCTTGAAAGAGATCGGGACAAAAGTGATTCCGGTAGTGGCATCGGTGGCTTTGGCCAGACGCTTGGAGAAAGCCGGAGCCGATGCTTTGATCGCCGAGGGGATGGAATCGGGGGGGCATGTGGGAGAAATAGGGACTATGCCCTTAGTTCCTCAGGTAGTTGACGCAGTTGGCATACCAGTGATTGCCGCCGGCGGCATTTTCGACGGCCGGGGACTGCTGGCTGCCTTGGCTATGGGAGCTGTAGGCGTGCAGATGGGCACCCGCTTTATGTGTGCGGAAGAATGCACGATTTCGTCCCGGGTTAAGGAAATGATTCTTAAAGCAAAAGACCGGGACACTGTGGTAACAGGTCAGACGACCGGACATCCGGTGCGCTGCCTGGCCAACCGCTTTACCAGGGAGTTTGCCAAGCTGGAGCAAGAAGGGTTAGCTGTGGCCGAACTGGAAAAATTGGGAGCAGGGAAGTTGCGGCTGGCCATGGTCGAGGGCGATATTGAGAACGGTTCGGTTATGGCGGGCCAGTCAGCCGGAGCGGTAAGCAAGGTGGAGCCGGCTGCGGGCATTATTCAAGATGTCATCCGGTCGGCCGAACGGGAGTGGCGGCGGTTGCAGGGCTTGTTTGCTTGAGGCACGAGGCCCTGGTCTGTGCGCTCGTCCAGCGCTGCTTGCTGAGGCACGAGGCCGGCGCACATGGCCTGCTTTGGCAAAATCAGTGCCTTGCTTGGCAGACAACCCTTTGACCTTTGCTGCCTAAAATAGGTAAGACTGAGAGGTGCGAAGAATATGGGCAAATTGGCATTTGTTTTTCCAGGCCAGGGTTCACAATATGTGGGCATGGGACAGGAGCTTTTTCAGACACCAGGCGGCGCAGAAGCCGAGGCGATTGCCCGGGAGGTGCTAGGTGACGACTTTCTTAAGCTCGTGCGCGAAGGACCAGAAGCGGAACTGCAGCTGACTGCCAACACGCAGCCGGCGATTTTGCTGGTCAGCATTGCGGCCTGGGCACAGTTGGACGAAGCAGGGATTAAGCCGGATTACCTGGCGGGGCACAGTCTGGGCGAGTATGCGGCCCATGTGGCTGCTGGGAGCATAGGTTTGGCTGAGGCCTTGCGGGTTGTGCGGCGGCGCGGCGAACTGATGCAGGCGGCGGTGCCGCCCGGTCAAGGCGCGATGGCAGCAATTCTCGGGCTTGCCAATGAGCAGGTTGAAGAAGCTTGCCGCCAAGCCGCGGCAGTAGGAAGCGTAGCTCCGGCCAATTATAACTGCCCGGGTCAGGTTGTCATTTCAGGGGAAACCGCAGCTGTTCAGAAAGCCATGGAGGTCGCCAAGCAGTTAGGGGCCAAACGGGCGATGCAGTTGGCCGTGAGCGGTCCTTTCCATTCCAGTCTCATGCAGCCGGCCGGCGAAGGGCTGGCCCAAGTGCTGGCCGAAGTGGCCTGGCGGCGGCCGCAAGTGCCGGTTGTCGCCAATGTGGACGCGCAGGAAGTTCTGGATCCTGAGCGAATCGTAACTTCCCTGGTCGGGCAGCTGAGCGGTGCAGTCCGCTGGGAGCAATCTATTCGCTATTTAACTGGGCAAGGTGTAGACACCTTTGTCGAGTGCGGTCCTGGCAAAGTCCTCAGCGGCCTTGTCAAGAAGATCGCTCCCGGAGCCACTTTGCTGAATATTGAGGACCGCAGCTCGGCGGAAAAGGCGCTTGCATATTTAAAGGAGAGTCGATAAAATGATGCTGGACAAGAGCGTGGCTCTGGTGACAGGGGCGGCGCGAGGCTTGGGACGGGCAATCGCGCTCGAACTGGCAGCCGCCGGGGCGAAAGTGGCTGTCAACTATGCCGGCCGGGTGGAGAAAGCGGAAGAAGTCGTCAGGCTCATTCGTGAGCGGGGCGGCGAAGCGGTTGCTCTGCAAGCAGACGTGAGCAACGCTGAGGATGTAGACCGCCTGGTCAAGGCGACGCTCGAACATTTCGGCAAAATCGATATACTGGTCAACAATGCGGGGATTGCCCGTGATACTCTTCTTTTGCGCATGAAAGAGAGCGACTGGGATGCGGTGCTGGACACCAATCTCAAGGGCGTATTTTTGTGCACTAAGGCGGTCAGCAAAGGGATGCTGAAGCAGCGCGGCGGTGTCATCGTCAACATATCATCAGTAGTCGGACTTACCGGGAACGCAGGGCAGGCCAATTATGCCGCTGCCAAAGCAGGGGTGATTGGGTTTACCAAAGCCATGGCTAAAGAACTGGCGCCGCGCGGGATTCGGGTGAATGCCGTGGCTCCGGGGTATATTTCTACGGACATGACGGAAATATTACCTGATGAAGTCAAGAATCAACTTCTCAACGCTGTGCCTTTGGGTCGTGCCGGCGTCCCTGCGGATGTCGCGCAGACCGTGCTGTTTCTGGCGTCGCCGGCCGCAGCCTATATCACCGGGCAGGTTGTCTGTGTTGATGGTGGTATGACAATGTAATGTTATGGAAAAGAAGTAGTTAAGCCATCTTGAGAGGAGGTGAAGAAGCAACATGGGTGTTTTCGAAAAAGTCAAGGCTATCGTCGTCGATCAACTGGGAGTGGAAGAGGAAGAGGTGACCTTGGAAACCTCCTTTGAAGAGTTAAATGCCGATTCACTGGATATCGTCGAACTGATCATGGCTCTGGAAGAGGAATTCGACTTGGATATTCCTGATGAAGAAGCAGAGAAGATCCGGACTGTGGGCGATGCCGTAAATTACATCAAGGAAAATCAATAAGTTTAAAGAAGGTCCCGTAGCCATTGCGGGGCTTTCTTATAGGCATAGCACTTCGTTGGTGCGGTGAGCCGCCGGGCAGGGCCGTAAATGACGGGTTTGACATAAAGTTAGCGCTGGCAACTCTGGGCAACAGGGGGAGATGGGTTGAAACTACCTGAATTGAGGATCGCCAATCTTGTCGCCAAGGTACCGATCATCCAAGGGGGCATGGCCATTGGCATCTCCATGGCGCCTCTGGCGGCGGCGGTGGCTGAAGAGGGCGGTATTGGGGTGATTGCCGGAACCGCTCTGACAGTCGAGCGGCTGCGGGCGGAAATCCGGGAGGCAAAGCGCCGGACGCGGGGAATTATTGGCGTGAACATCATGTTTGCAGCGCGGGAGTTCGCCCAGCTCGCCCGGGCCGCGCTGGAGGAGAAAATCGATCTGATCATTTCGGGGGCTGGGTTTTCCCGGGACATGTTCGTCTGGGGCAAAGAAGCCCGCACTCCGATTGTGCCCATCGTCTCCACGGCTAAACTGGCTAGATTGGCGCAGAATTTGGGAGCCGCCGCCGTAATTGTGGAAGGCAAGGAGGCAGGCGGGCATCTGGGAACCGACCGCTCGATGCGGGAAGTGCTGCCGGAGGTCAAGCAAGCAGTAGATATCCCGGTGATCGGGGCCGGCGGAGTTATCACCGGCACTGATGTGGCCGAAGTACTGGAGCTCGGTGCCGATGGTGTGCAAATGGGAACCAGGTTTGCCTTAAGCGCGGAGAGCAGTGCTGCACCGGCGTGGAAAGAGCGTTTGCTGCAAGCGGCAGCCGGCGATATCGTGATCATCCATAGTCCAGTTGGGCTGCCCGGGCGAAGTGTGCGCAATGCCTTTACGGATGCTTTGGCTGCCGACCCGAAGGCTTTTCGGCCCCAGGCATGCACGAGTTGCTTGAAGCGATGCGAAAGGAATTTTTGTGTTCGCGAGCACTTGGTTGCAGCGCAGGAGGGTGACGTCGACCGAGGACTTATTTTTTCCGGCGCGATGGTCCACAAGATCACCGACGTCTTGCCGGTAAAAGACATTTTTGCTAACCTCAAGCGGGAAATCGCTGAATATAGGAAGGGGACTAAATGGGAATGAAACCACGAGCAGTGATCACGGGTATGGGGGTTATCTCCCCAGTTGGCAATAGCTTGGAGGAATTTTGGAGCAATTTGACGGCAGGGAACTCAGGCACTGACTTGGTGACCAGGTTTGAGGTCAGCGACTTGCCAACGCAGGTGGCTGCGGAAGTCAAGAACTTTGAGCCTTCTGAATGGATCGACAAGAAAGAGGCCCGCCGCATGGACCGTTTTGTCCAGTTCGCTCTAGCGGCAGCCAAGATGGCTATTGCTGATGCCGGGTTGGATATGGAACAAGTCGACAAAGAGCGCGCTGCGGCAGTCGTCGGCTGTGGAATCGGCGGTGTCGTAACCTTTGAGGAGCAGAAAGAAGTGCTCATGAACAAAGGGGCCGGCCGGGTCAGCCCGTTCTTCGTGCCAATGCTGATCAGCAATATGGCCGCGGGGCACCTTTCCATCATTCACGGTTTGAAAGGTCCCAGCATGACAGTGGTCACCGCTTGTGCCTCGGCAACGAACGCGATCGGTGAAGCCTTGCGGTTGATTCAGCATGGCGAGGCGGATCTCGTGCTCACGGGCGGCACGGAGGCGCCGCTGACCAGATTGGCGTTCGCGGGTTTCTGCTCCATGAAAGCCATGTCGACGGAAAAAGATCACCCCCAAGAGGCTTGCCGTCCGTTTGACAAGCGGCGCAGCGGCTTTGTCATGGGCGAGGGCGCGGGAATCCTGGTCGTAGAAAGTGCGGAGCATGCAGCTAAGCGCGGTGCACGCATCTATGCGGAATTGGTAGGGTATGGCAGCTCTTCGGACGCCTATCACATAACCTCGCCGGCGCCGGGCGGCGCAGGAGCTGTCCAGGCGATGCGCCGGGCGCTTGCTGATGCCGGCATCAAGCCCGAAGAGGTTTCTTATATCAATGCCCATGGCACAGGGACTGAAGCCAATGATGTGACCGAAACCACAGCCATCAAGACTGTGTTTGGCGAGTTTGCGCCGCATGTTCCTATCAGTTCAACCAAATCGATGACCGGGCACCTGATGGGGGCTGCTGGAGCTATCGAAGCGATCGCTTCTGTCTTGGCCATCAAAGACGGGATCATTCCGCCGACGATCAACTATGGCGAAACAGACCCGGAGTGCGATCTCGACTATGTTCCCAATGTCGCCCGCAAGCAGGATGTTGGCGTTGCTTTATCGAATACTTTTGGCTTTGGCGGCCATAATGCTACCATTATTTTTAGACGCTACGCCTAAGCTTTTCGGTTGGGCAGCGCAGATGAAGCCCCGGGTTGTGCTGCGGCTGGCCTGCCCGGGGTTTCCTGACTTGACTAAGCAACAAGGATATGGTTGATATGGCAAAAAGGCAACAACGCATAAAGTCGGCCAAGGTCAAAGGCGGCCGCAACGGGGGAGCAAAGCTGCGCAGCGTGCCGCATCCAGGCCGCAATCCGGGCCAGCGTCTGGCTGCACGCTTGGAACTCGGCGCGCCGCCAAACAGACTGTTAACTACGGCCCTGACTCATCCATCGTACCTGTTCGAAAATCCGGACCATGGGCGCGAAAACAACCAGCGCCTGGAATTTCTTGGTGACGCGATCTTGGATTTTGTCGTCGCCGAATACTTGTACTTGAATTTTCCTGACCGGCCCGAAGGAGAACTTACCAAAATGCGGGCAGCCGTGGTCAATGAGACTACTCTGGCGCGCACAGCTCAGGCCATAGGCCTCGGGCGCGAATTGCTGCTGGGCCGGGGCGAGCAGCTTTCCGGTGGAAGAGATCGCCCTTCGATCCTGGCCGATGCCTGGGAAGCAGTGTTGGGGGCCATTTATCTGCAGTATGGGCTGACCGAAGCGCGGCGCATTGTCTTGGAGCTGCTCAAGCCGGAAATCGAGGAAGTGGCGAAGGGCAATTACGGCGATTACAAAACGCAGCTTCAGGAGAGGGCGCAGAAAGAAGAGGCCGACATAAGCTACCGGATCCTAGCGGAGGAAGGCCCCGATCATAACAAGCGGTTTACTGCCGGCGTTTTTCTAGCGGGCAATCTTGCCGCAACGGGGATTGGCCGGACCAAAAAAGAAGCTGAGCAAAACGCAGCCCACAAGGTTCTGGAACAGTGGGGGAGGGAGAATAATGGGTAACGCCCAGGATCTCCCGCTTTTTTTGCGCGGGATAACCATTCAAGGATTCAAGTCTTTTGCCGACAGGGTGAAAATCGAGATCGGCCCCGGCTTGAGCGTGATCGTCGGGCCTAACGGCAGCGGCAAGAGCAATATCGCTGATGCGGTGCGCTGGGTGCTTGGCGAGCAAAGTGTCAAGCACCTGCGGGGCAGCAAGATGGAGGATGTCATTTTCGCCGGGAGCAGTCACCGGCGTCAGGTCGGCATGGCCGAAGTATCTTTGGTTTTTGACAACACCAGCGGGATTTTTCCCCTGGATTACCGGGAAGTGACCATAACGCGGCGGGTTTACCGTGACGGGGAAGGAGAGTACTTCATCAACCGGGTATCCTGCCGTTTGAAGGATATTCAGGAGTTGTTTCTGGACACCGGCGCCGGCAAGGAAGGCTTTTCGATCATTGGCCAGGGAAGAGTTGAGGAAATTCTCAACTCGCGGCCGGAAGAGCGGCGTCTGCTGATCGAAGAGGCTTCAGGGATCAGCAAGTACCGGGTGCGCAAGAAAGAGGCGCTCAAGCGCCTGGAAGATACGGAACACAATCTGGAACGTTTGGGAGATATCCTGCGAGAAATTGAGGGACAATTGGGGCCGCTGGCGGAGCAAGCTCGCATTGCTGAACAGAGCATGGCGCTGGCAGAAGAACAGCGGCGCCTGGAAATCCAAGTGATTGTTAATGATCTTCAGGCGGCCCTTGACAAGCTGGAGAGTTCCCGGCGCGATCAGGAGTCCTGGCAAGAGGCCTTGGCCCGGGCGGCAGCGGAGGCCGGTAGGCTGGAGGCTGCCGGCGTGGAGCAGAACCTTCTTGTGAAGCGTCTCGAAGAAGATATTCAGGTTTTGGTCGAACAGGTGCACCGCAAAGAACAGGATGCCAATAATGCGGCTCACGAAGCTAAACTGCGCCAAGAACGGCAACGCCACCAGGAAGAGCAGGTTCTGCGGCTGGAGCGGGAATCTGTTGAAGGCGAAGAGAAGCAGGTTTTGCTGGCCGAAAGAATCCAGGCTCTTCAAGAACGGCTGGTGATCTTGCAAGCAACCGTGCGGGAGGCCAAGGCTAAGCTGGCTGCGGAGGAAAGGGCGCTGCAGGAGGTGCGCTCTGGCAACGATGTAGCCGAACTGGAACGCTGGAAGACAGATCTGTTCAATGCTTTGGCTGAACAAGCTGCGGCAACGAACGACCTGACCGGGTTGCGGCATAATTTGGCGGCGCTCGAACAACAACTGGAGCTGGCTCACCAGGAACAAGAGCGTCTCGAAGAAGAGCGGGTGGCCTTGGCTAAAATCCGGGCAGCTGAAGAGGATGAGCTGGCCAGTTTGGCGGCGACCGAACGCGCGGAGGCCAGGCTCGCTGAGGAGCTGGCCGGGCAAAGGCAGGCGCTGGAGGAACGGCGGCAGCGTGCCGAGGCTGCCGCCGCCAGTTGCCGCAGGCGGATGGAACAGCTGCGCGCCAAGGCTCAAGCCTTGCAGGCCTTGGAGGATTCTTTGGAAGGCTATCAGCGCGGCGTGCGGGAAATAATGGCTGCGCATAAACGGCACATCAAGGCGGCGGCGGGCTTGCATGGGACGATTGCCGACCTGTTGACGGTGCCCCGGGACTATGAAGTGGCGATTGAAACAGCTTTAGGCGCCGCGCTGCAGAATGTGGTGACGGAGACGGAAGCGGATGCCAAAGCCGCCATTAATTATCTAAAAGCCGGGCAATTGGGCCGGGCGACATTTCTGCCGCTGGAGACGATCCGGGGCGGCAAGACGGCACTGAGCCAGGCAGTGCAAGAAGTCCCCGGATTTATCGGCCTGGCAGCAGATCTGGTCCAATATGTGCCGCGCTATCGCCACGTCATGGAGTTCCTGCTCGGGCGGATTTTGGTGGTGCGCGACCTTGAAGCGGCAACCGCTGTCGCCCGCCTTACCGGGTATAAGCAGCGCGTGGTGACCCTTGAAGGGGATCAGGTTAACGCCGGGGGGTCTCTGACTGGGGGAAGCCTGCATCGTCAAGGCGCGAGCTTGTTGGGCCGCACTCGAGAAATCGCTGAATTGGATGCGGAGATCAAGGAACTCGAAAGAAAATTGGCCGGCATCAGCGAAGAACAAGAGGCCTTGGGGGCGGTGAAGGCCGGCTTGGACCAGCAACTGGCGGAACTGGCCAAGAACGGGCAGGAGCGGCGTGAACGGTCGGCGGCACTGGCGGCTGACCGCGAACACCGGCGGTTGCAAGCGGAACGCTTGGACAGCGCCCTGGAAGTGTTGCTTCTCAAGGTGGCGAATTTGGCGCACGAGCGCGACGAATTGGTTGGCAACACCGCAGCGGCTGACGCACGGCTGGAGCGCAGCGAACAGGAGGTAGCGGCTGCGCGCGAAGCCCTGGCGGCGAAAGAAGAGGCCGTAAAGACCGCTGCCGGTGTCATCGACAGCCTGACTGAGAGCCTAATGCAAGAAAAGGTCCGCCTGGCGAAGCTCGAGCAAGAGCAGGCCCAAGTGGCGGACATGCTCGGGCGGGAGCAAGAGGTTTGGCGGGAACAGGCCCAGATGCTGGCCCGGAAGAAAGAGAGCCTTGCTGCTTTGGTCAAGGATTTGGAAGCGAACCGCGGTGAGCATGCAGCTTGGTCTGAGCAAGCCACGACACGGGAGTTGGAACTTGCCGCCTTGCAAAGGGAACTGGTCCGCTTGCGCCAGGACCGGGAGACAGCCGGGACGATTTTGACTGACGTCGAGGGACAGCTGAGGGCGCAGCAACGCCAAGTGCAGGACCTGGAACAAAAGCTGCATGCCTGCGAATTGTCCCGCGTGCGCTGGGAGGCCGAATGGGAGGCTGGCTTAAACCGCTTGACTCAGGAATATGCGATCACCTGGGAAGAAGCTCTTCCTTTCCGGAACAATTCTTCCCGGGCCGCTTTGTGGCAGCGCTTGCAGGACATCAGGCAAGCGATTGAGGAACTGGGACCGGTGAACGAAGCGGCCAGGGAAGAGTATCCGAAACTGGTGGAACGGCATAGGTTTTTGCTCGGACAGCGTGAAGACTTGACTGCAGCATCAGTGAAATTGCGCGAACTCGTTGCCGAACTCGACAAAACGATGAGCGAGCGATTCAGCAAAGGGTTCCGGGCTGTGAACGAAGCTTTCCGGGATGTATTCCGGGAACTGTTTAGCGGGGGGCAGGCGGAGCTCCGTTTGATTCAACCGGACAACTTGCTGGAAACAGGCTTTGAGATCGTTGCTCAACCGCCCGGCAAGAAAGCTCAGCTGCTGTCGCTTCTTTCCGGCGGCGAACGGGCCTTGACCGCCATTGCTTTGTTATTTGCGCTGCTCAGGGTTAAGCCAAGCCCTTTCTGCATTTTGGACGAGATCGAAGCTTCCCTAGACGATGCCAATGTCCAGCGTTTTGCCAACTATTTGCAGCGCCTGTCGGCGTCTACCCAATTTCTGGTTATTTCGCACCGGAAAGGGACGATGGCAGCAGCTGATGTTCTCTACGGGGTGACCATGGAGGAATCCGGGGTGTCCAAACTGCTCGCCGTAACAATGGATGATGTGCCGGTCAACCGGGGCGCGGCAGCCGAAGCCTAGGCTGCGGCACGGCTGAGCTTGAGGATCTGGCGTTGGGACCGTGCTTCTGTTGGTATGCCGGTTATGGTAAAATGGGCTGGAGGGAGGTTGGAGCCTTGGCTGGTTTGTTGGCGCAATTAAAGCAAGGTTTGAGCAAAACGCGGCAAAACTTTGTCGGCAAAGTAGAGGAGCTGCTGAGCGGACGACCAAAGATCGATGAGGAACTCTACGAAGAGCTTGAAGAGCTGTTGATCCGTTCGGATGTCGGAATTAAAACGGCAATGGAGATTGTAGACAAGCTTCGCCAGGAAGTTAAGCTGCGCAAAGTGAGCGAAGCGAGTGATTTGAAAGCTATTCTCAAGGACCAGATAGTTGTGATGCTGGGCACGCAGCCTGGACTCAAACCGCTTGCCGCCAGACCGCAGATCATTTTGGTCGTGGGTGTGAACGGAGTAGGCAAAACCACAACCATCGGCAAGTTAGCCAGCCGTTTCAAGCAGGAGGGCAAACGGGTGCTCCTGGCGGCGGGGGATACTTTCCGGGCTGCGGCCATCGACCAATTGGAAGTTTGGGGGCAGCGTTCCGGTGTGGAAGTAATTAAGCAATCGGAAGGTGCAGATCCGGCGGCAGTCGCTTATGATGCCATGCTAGCGGCTAAGTCCAGGCAGGCGGATATAGTTTTGATGGACACGGCTGGGCGCCTGCATAACAAAGTCAACCTCATGGAGGAACTTCGCAAGGTTAAGCGCGTGATTGGCAGGGAGATTCCCGGAGCTCCGCACGAGGTATTATTGGTGCTGGATGCTACGACCGGGCAAAACGCCTTGCAGCAAGCCAAACTGTTCCAGGAAGCAGCCGGAGTCACCGGCATCGTGCTCACTAAGCTCGACGGGACAGCCAAGGGCGGGGTCGTCTTAGGGGTGCAAGGCGAAACAGGGATCCCTGTCAAATGGATTGGCCTAGGCGAAGGAATCGACGACTTAAGACCTTTCGTGGCCGCGGATTTTGCGGCGGCTTTGTTCGAGGATCCGGCACAAGAAGGGGAAGGCCCCTGAACATCGCGATGTTAACGTTGGCAGGGCTGTGAACTCGGGAAGTTCGAGGAAGGAGGCGGGCGCGTGAAGGCTCTTGAATGGCATGAGAATTGCCTGCGTATTTTGGATCAGACTAGACTCCCGCTGGAAGTTGTTTTCCGTGATGCCCATACTTACGAAGAAGTTGCTGTTGCCATCGAGCGGATGGAAGTGCGCGGTGCTCCTGCGATCGGTGCCGCGGCGGCCTATGGCTACTTGCTTGGTGCCTTGCGGTACACGGGGAGCAGGGATGGTTTGGACGCCTACATGGCTGAAGTGCAAGCCAGGTTGGCGGCGACCCGGCCAACCGCTGTCAACTTGTTCTGGGCGCTGCGGCGCATGGAGGATCGATTGCGAGAAGTGCGTGCTCTGCCTGATCTTGAACAGGTGCGGGCAGCCCTGCTGGAAGAAGCCGAGAAGATTGCGGAAGAAGACAGGCGAACCAATCGCTTGATCGGTGAGATTGGCAACACGGTAGTCCCGGATCAGGCCAATATTCTGACCCACTGCAACGCTGGAGCGTTGGCAACGGTGGATTACGGCACCGCATTGGGAGTTGTCAGGAGCGCGCAAGCAGCGGGCAAAAACATTCATGTCTATGCTGATGAAACCAGGCCTTTCTTGCAGGGTGCCCGCCTCACTGCTTGGGAATTGATGCAAGATAAGATTCCCGTGACGTTGATCGCTGACAATATGGCTGGGTACCTGATGCAGCAGGGGAGGGTGGATCTGGTGATCGTTGGCGCTGACCGCATTGCGGCCAACGGCGACACGGCGAACAAGATTGGCACCTATGCGCTGGCTGTTCTGGCTCAGGCTCATGGGATTCCCTTCTACGTCGCGGCTCCTACTTCTACGATCGACCTCAAAGTGTCCAGTGGCCAGGAGATACCGATCGAGGAACGAGCGGCCCAGGAAATGCGCCAGGTGTTTGGGGTGCAGGTCGCCCCTCCGGATGTTAAGGTGTACAACCCGGCGTTCGATGTTACTCCGGCCAAGTTGATTACGGGGATTATCACGGAAAAAGGAATTGTGACATCACCGTATGCTGTGAACATGCTGAAGCTGCTGGTCAGGCCTTGATGAAACCCCAGAATTTGCAGGGCGGGCGGGGGCTGTTTCGCCAGTATGTCTTCCGCTGCTAACTTGTCGCGTCGGGAAGTCCGCCTATGATTGTCCCGGCCAGACCGAGTGGGATTGGCGCGTGCGGCGGGAGGCGCGCCAAGGATGCCCTGCGACATGACTTGCGTATTGCGCAGGGTTATGGCAATGAAAGGCGGAACTGGAGTGGTGATCTCAATGGATACTGCTAGGTTGCAGGAGCAAATTCTAGCCATTGGCCGTGAGCTGGTGCAGAGCGGCTTGGTGGCGGGGACATGGGGGAACCTGTCCGCCTGGGATGAAGAAAAAGGCGGTTTCTGGATCACGCCTAGCGGTATGGATTACTTGACTTTGACTGCCGCGGACTTGGTCTTGCTCAACCTGGACGGGGCTGTCCTGGAGGGCTGCCGCAAACCGTCGTCAGAGCACATGCTGCACCGGGCGATTTACAGCGGACGCCCGGACGTCAAAGCAATTGTTCATACTCATTCCATATATGCGACTGCCCATGCTGTCTGCCGTACAGCCCTGCCGGGAATTGTCGAAGATTTGGTGCAAAGCGTCGGCGGCAGTGTTGAAGTGGCGTCTTATGCCAGTCCTGGGTCTGCAGCCCTGGCGCAAGCAGCGCTGGCAGCACTGGGTGAGCGCAGTGCGGTTTTGCTGGCCAATCACGGTTTGGTCGGCGTCGGTCCGAGTTTGCCTGAGGCCTTGAAGGTCTGTCAGGTAGTGGAAAAATCTGCCCATATTTATGCTGTTGCCCGCCAGTTGGGGCAGCCGGTTGTTCTCAGTTCCGAGGAGATTCGGGCGATGCGGCAAGTTTACCTGGAGCACTATGGCCAAAGGCTGTAGGTCAGCACATTCCCGGCATTGAAGCCGGTTATCGGCAGGGTAGGCTGATTTCGGTATGGCAGACTTAAGACGCTGTGGTGGGATCAAGACAATATATTAGGCTTAAGACGGCACGTTAGGCTGATGACGGTGAGGAGGCGAAGAGCGTGAGCAAGATTCTGCTCAGAGGTATGGTTTTGCCCATGACCGGCCCCGGAGACTTTTATCCGCAGGGTGAAATTGCTATTGACGGGGCACGCATAGTCAGCGTGGGTGAACGGGGTTCGGCCCCGGCGGATTTTCAGCCGGACCGGATTCTTGCATATCCGGATGATGTCTTTATGCCTGGTTTGGTGAACACGCATACGCATGCGGCAATGACTCTGCTGCGCAGTTATGCCGATGATCTTCCCTTGATGCCTTGGCTTGAACAAAAGGTTTGGCCGTTTGAGGAAAAGATGACCGACGAAGATATTTACTGGGGAACTGCTCTGGCCTTGTGCGAAATGATTCGGTCCGGGACCACTACCATGCTGGATATGTATGCAGCCATGGAGCGAGTGGTTGAGGCAGTTCTTCAAGCGGGTACACGGGCTGTGGTTTCCCGGGGTCTTATCGGGGTGAGCCCGCGGGGCCAAAAGGCGCTCCGGGAAAACATCGAGCTGCTGCGCTACCACCAGGCCGGCAGCGGCCGGGTTACGGTGATGTTCGGACCGCATGCTCCGTATACATGTCCGGCGGAGTTTCTGAGACAAGTTAAGGCCGAGGCTGATCGCCACGGGGTTGGGATCCACATCCATGTAGCGGAGACTCAGGCTGAGTTGGAGATCATCAGGCAACAGCATGGGCAGACCCCTGTCGAGTGGTTGGAGGAAGTGGGCCTGTTCGGCGGTCATGTCGTTGCTGCGCACTGTGTGCATCTCACCGATCGGGATCTGGAGATTTTGGCCCGCCATCGGGTTTGTGTTGCTCACAATCCGGAAAGCAACATGAAGCTCAACAGCGGTACTGCCAGGATTCCCGACCTCAAAGGGAGAGGTATTATTGTCGGCCTGGGGACGGATGGGGCCTCGTCCAACAACAATCTGGATCTGTTCGGGGAAATGCGCTCAGCGGCTTTCCAGCAAAAACTGCGGGTGGCGCCCACTGCTTTATCTGCCTATGAGGTCTTGGAGATGGCGACGGTAGCGGGGGCTCAGGCGTTAGGGCTGGAGGATGTCGGCATTTTGGCGCCGGGGTTCAAGGCTGACATCATCGGCATCGACTTGGACCAACCGCATTATTATCCGCGCTTTTCCGTGCCGGCTCATCTGGTTTATGCCGGGCATGCCGGGGATGTGCGTACGGTGCTGGTTGACGGGCAGTTGATCATGGAAGAAAGAACGATCCTTACCGTCGATGAGAAAGAAGTTTGCCGGGAAGCCGAGCAGCGGGCCAAACGCATTGCTGCTTTGTTCGCGTAACCCAGGAAGTCCCATTAGTACGGATAATTCTGCCTCAAAATACGGGATTCTGTTTTTCCTTCTATAGTGGTGCCGCTAGAGGCGGTGCGGGAGTTTCGCTGGTCCAAGCAACGATGGGTCTGCCCGAGAGTGTACACGACCTGTTGCCTTCAGGATGCACGATCCAGTACTCCCGGACCTGACTCTTCGTAACAGCACAGCTTATGCTTAATGTCTTTGTACAGGATCTGAGGAGACGTTGTCTCGATCACCAAATCGGGGCCGCCCTGACAGCCATGTCGATCTAGTTTGCGCTTGTCGCCAACGACCACGAGGTCTGGTTGCACTACGGTGGTCGTGTTGTGCTAGTTTCGTTCTCCAGGGGTAGCCGTACGTCAAAAGGCGCCAGGAAGACCTCGCGGATTTTCCCTTTGAGGTAAGGAACTGATCAATCCCGGAGGAACCTTCGGGGAAGGTTGAAGTAGAGGGCGCTGCCCAATACTATTGCCCCCAAGCCCAAAGCGAGGAAGAGGCGCAGCGGATGGTGAGCGGCTCGCCAAAAGTCATGGCCGAGCCAGGCTTCCCAGGCGATAATCGGGATCTTGCCCAAGAGGCTGGCCGCAAAAAAGGAGATGAAGCTCATTTTGGACAGGCCAGCCGCATAGTTGATGGCGGTAGCCGGTATTATGGGTATAAGCCTGCCTGTCAGGACGAGAAGAAAACTTCTCTCGTCAAGCTTTTGCACCAAGCGTTCAAAACGTTGGACTTTGGGTCTTGGCCAACCCTGGCCTAGGAGGCGTGCCAGCCAAAACGCTGTCGACGAGCCGAGCATGCTGCCGCTAAGAGAGAGAACAAAGCCCAGTGACCAGCCATATAACAGGACGTTGGCGCCAGCGAGCAAAGCAAAAGGCACGGTAGGAATGATCATCTGGAGGGCAAGAATTATAAGATCAAGAAAGATGCCTTGCCAGCCCAAATTGGCAAGGAAGACCCGGAAAGCGGCCGGATCCCGGAACTTCGGGTAAAGCAGGATAACCAGCATGAGAGAGAGGAGAATGGCGGCGAGAGGTGCCAGCTTTTTAATCTGCATAGTTTTTTCTCCTGTAAAATGTCTCAGATCGCTTATCTTCACTGTTCATGCTGCCCTGTGAACCGGTAAAGATTCATCAACGCAACCGGGACATGCTAAAATATGCGTGCAAATTGTAGAATGACGCGAAAGGAAGCATAGATGATGGCCAAAGTCGTCGTGGCTCAAGGGGTCACCAGGCAAGTCTTGGCATCAGGGCAAGGCTTGACAGTTGTCGAATTCGTTTTTCGAGCAGGTTCGGAACATCCTTGGCACTCTCATGTTCACGAACAGGCGAGTTACATCAAGCAGGGCAGATTCAAATTAGTGCTTGAAGACAAGGAAATAGTGCTTGAAGAAGGAATGGCGGCAATTATTCCGCCTCATGTACGCCACAAAGGCATGGCGCTGACCGATACCGTAAAAATCGATTCGTTTACGCCGGTGCGTGAGGATCTGGTGAAAGATTAGGGGCTCTTGACAACAATAATAAATTCTTATACAATCTTCAAGTAAAGTAAAATTCCTTTACAGGAGAGCAAACTTGATGGATAGGCTTGCCCGTATGGCGTTGTTGGCTGATTTTTACGGGCCTCTGCTCACTGAGAAACAGCGTGCGGTTTGGGACTTGCACTATGAACAAGACTTGTCGCTGGGGGAGATTGCGGAAGTAGAAGGCACCAGCAGGCAAGCAGTTCATGATCTTCTGAAGCGTACGGAAAAGATCTTAATGAGTTATGAAGAGAAGCTAGGTCTGATCGGGCGCTTTTTAAGCGAACGCGAGAGCCTGGCTGGGGCTTTGGAAGTGCTGCAAAGTTTTTCTCCTCAGGATTTTCGCAGCAAGGACGGCTGGGAAAAGCTGCAGGCGGCCGCGGCTACACTCGAACATTGCTTGGCAGTAGCGGATGCATGAGGGCCTGCGACGTGGGCCTGCGTCCAGCGACGGCCGAAGCGTGAGCTCAATACGGAGGCGGGAACAATGTTTCAAGGCCTGAGTGAAAAACTGCAAGCAACCTTTAAACGTCTCCGCGGCAAGGGGAAGTTGACTGAGGCCGATGTCAATGAGGCGTTGCGTGAGGTTCGCATGGCCTTGCTGGAAGCAGACGTCAACTTTAAAGTTGTGAAAGATTTTGTTGCTAAAGTCAAGGAACGCTCGATCGGGCAGGAAATTCTCGAGTCTCTGGCACCGGGGCAGCATGTGATCAAGATCGTTCACGAAGAAATGATTGCCCTGTTGGGCGGCGTTGTGAGCAAGATTCAAATTGCGCCCAAGCCACCCACAGTGATCTTGCTTGTCGGCCTGCAGGGCGCCGGGAAAACCACGCATGCGGCTAAGCTGGCGCATCTGCTCAAAAAACAAGGGAAACGCCCCTTGCTGGTAGCTTGTGACATATACCGTCCGGCTGCGATTAAGCAATTGGAAGTTTTGGGCGAGCAAATTAAAGTTTCGGTTTTTTCCCTCGGACAGCAGCCGCCGGTGGACATCGCCAAAGCCAGCCTGCAATACGCCAATGCGCACGGCCACGATGTGGTGCTGATTGATACTGCCGGCCGCTTGCATATCAACGAAGAGCTGATGGAGGAGCTGCACCAGATCAAGGCGGTGGCCAAGCCGCACGAGATCTTGCTCGTTGTGGATGCCATGACCGGTCAGGATGCCGTCAATGTCGCTGAATCTTTCCATCGGGAATTGGGCCTGGACGGAGTAATTCTGACGAAACTGGACGGCGATACGCGGGGCGGGGCTGCCTTGTCGGTCAAGGCAGTAACGGGCTGCCCGATCAAATTCGCCGGTGTCGGCGAGAAGGTCGAAGCACTGGAGCCCTTCCATCCGGACCGGATGGCCTCGCGGATTCTCGGCATGGGCGATGTCTTGACCCTGATTGAAAAAGCTCAGCAAAGTTTTGACGAGAAGAAGGCCAAAGAGATGGAGCAAAAGCTCCGCAAGAATGAGTTCACTTTGGACGATTTTCTCGATCAGATGCAGCAACTGAAGAAAATGGGGCCGCTGCAGTCTATTCTCGAGATGATCCCGGGGATTGGCAAGCAGCTTAAAGATGTCCAGATTGACGAAAAAGAGATGGCCCATGTTGAAGCGATCATCTTTTCGATGACTCCGGAAGAACGCCGCAAACCAGCGCTGATCAAAGATTCGCGCAAAAAGAGGATCGCCCGCGGCAGTGGTACGAGCGTTCAGCAAGTTGGGCGGCTGCTCAAACAGTTCGAACAGATGCAGAAAATGATGAAGCAGTTTTCGGGCGGCGGCTTGCCCGGTCTTGGCAAGGGGAAGAAAGGCAAATAGGGCCAGAGGGCAGGTTTGCGTTTTCCGTTTGGGTGAGGGGGCAATAATCTCAGATAGGTGGAGAATTGACAACTGGGGTTAGGCCTGAACTTACAGCAAGCAAGACGCAGAGGGGGTGAAATGAATGGCAACAAAAATTCGTCTGCGCCGGATGGGGGCTAAGAAGAATCCTTTCTACCGTTTGGTTG
>Ga0334722_10002249_pt1 | contig 22127 bp, 16 predicted proteins | sample C3_bottom_MG_FD_207210 | JGI IMG/M metagenome (GOLD analysis project Ga0334722, IMG submission 207210) | Sediment microbial communities from Yellowstone Lake, YNP, Wyoming, USA - C3_bottom | ecosystem: Environmental > Aquatic > Freshwater > Lake > Sediment | place: USA: Wyoming | collected... | reverse complement strand
GCGGTCGTCGACACCACTGGCAGCACCCGTCGCGCGCCGTCGTTCAGCGTGCCGAGGAGACGGCGCGGCCACAACGCGTTCTCTCCATCCACAAAGCTCAGCGCGACGGCGACCAGCATCGAGTAGAACACCGCGCGGAACGGCGACATGCCGAGAATCATCATGACGGGGATGCCGACCACCGCGAGAAAGTGGTAGCCGTGCCGCCTGGTGAGCGCCCACAGCGGCAGCGTGTCGATGTCGACGGGGCGCGCTCCGGCGCGCCGCGTGTCGATTTCAATCATCAGGAAGATGGAGAAGAAGTACAGCAGCGCCGGAATCGCCGCCATCGTGATCACCTTCAGATAGGTGATGTGGAGGAACTCCGCAATGATGAACGCCGCCGCTCCGAGCGCCGGTGGGCAGATGATCGCGCCAATCCCGGCGGCAGACAGGATCGCGGCGCCGATTTCGGGCCTGTAGCCGGCGCGTCTCAGCATCGGCCACGCCACCGACCCGAGCGTCACCGTATTCGCGACTCCACTACCCGAGACGGTCCCGAGCAGCAGCCCCGCGACGGTGACCGCCCGGCCGGGACCTGCCGCCCCACCGGACTTGCCGACTGCCGCCCTCGACCATTCGAGGAAGAACGTCCCCGCGCCCGACGCGCCAAGGATGGCGCCGTAGATCGAAAACAGAATGATATAGCTCGCCGCGACCTCGAGCGGTACGCCGAATACTCCTTCGAGCGTCATGTAGGTCGTGCCGACGATGCGCGACAGATCGTAGCCGCGGTGCGCGATGCTGCCGAGGCCGACGAGCTCGAACAGCGGCCCGTAGAAGGCGTAGAGGATGAAGCAGACCGCCGTGATCGGCAGCACCCACCCAGCCGTCCGGCGGGTCGCCTCGAGCACGAGCAGGATCGCAACGGCGCCGAGAATCATGTCGCCGGTCGTCGGGTCGGCGGCGCGGTAGATGAAGTCCTGGAGATCGACGATCGGCCACGCGAGCGCCGCACAAGCCAGCGCGGCGAGTAACCAGTCGAACGGCGACGGGTCGTCGCGTCTGGCCGCGGCCCCGGGATAGAACAGAAAGCTGAGGACGAGGACAATCAGCAGGAAGCTCGCGCGATACACGAGCGGCTGGACGATCCCGAGGACCCAGTACAGGGAGTAAAGCGACAGGCCGACCCCCAGCACGTACGCGATCCGCCCCGGCAGGCCGGTCAGTTGTCGCGTGGGCGACTCCGACTCGTCGTCAGCGACGATGGGTTGGGCCGGGTCTGGAACGGCTACCGCTTCCACACGCCACGCTCCCTGTAGTAGCGGATCGCCCCGGGGTGGAACGGGGCCGACGAGCCGTCGATCGCCGTGTCGAGCTTCAATTTCTTTGCCTCCGGATGGATGGCGGCGAGATCCGTCTGTCGATCGAAGAGCACCTTCGTCAACTCGTAGGCGAGGTCGTCGCTCATTCGCGCGTCGACGATCAAGGCATTCGCGACGCCAACCGATCCACTGTCGTAGCCCACGCCGGGGTAGGTGCCCTTCGGTATCACCAGTCTGAAGTAGAGGCCCGGCGAGTACGTCTTCTGCAGCACCGCGAGCACGTCGTCATTCGGGATCAGCCTGGCCGTGATGCCATTGGTGCTCGCCAGGTCGAGCAGCGACGCGGTCGGCAGCCCTCCGCTCCAGAAGAACGCGTCGATCTTGCCGTCCTTGAGGGCGTCGACCGACGCGTTGACGCTCAGGCTCTGCTTGCGGATGTCGCGGTCGGGATCGATGCCGGCAGCGCGCAGCAGCCGGAAGGCGATCACCTCGGTGCCGCTGCCGGGCGAACCGGTCGAGACGACATGGCCGCGCAGGTCGGCCAAAGAGGCGATGCCCTTCCCTTCGATCGTTGCGACGTGCGTGTAGTTCGGGTAGAGCACCGCAAGTGTCCGCGCCTTTACCGGAGCCTTCGCGAACGGTCCACGCCCGCGGATCGCATCGTCGAGTGTGTCGGTGAGCACGAAGGCGATGTCGGCCTTCCCGAGTTGAATGAGCTTGAGGTTGTCGACCGACGCGTTGGTGACCTCGGCGGTCGCATCGACGTGAGGAACCGACTGGCTGATCACCCGCGCCAGGCCACCGCCGTACGGGTAGTAGACGCCCCCGGTGTTTCCGGTGGCGATCGACAGTCGCATCGTCCCGCCGTGCTTCCGGGCATACTCCCGCGGATTGAATCCGGTTGCGGCAAGCGCCACCGCCAGCAGCGTCAACACGCCGAACAGGAGCGCGGGAATCCGAGACCTCATGAGGATGTGCCGCGCATTCTACTTCGATCCGCGCGATAGGAGCCGGCATCGTGCTTCGAGGCATCGTGCTTCGGGACGCGCCTACGGCACACTCAACCGCGGTAGTTGCGTCCTACGCACAACGTCCTGACGGCACGACGGCGGGAGGGCTCTCGCCCTCCCTGTTCCTATGCCAGATCCGACTGCCGGCCAGAGAGCCGCTACTTCACCGTGAACGGGACGGTCGCGACGAAGTTCTCGAACTCGACGACGAGCTTGCCGGAGTTGGCGCCCGTCGATGAGAGCGTCAGCTTGCACGTCTCCACCAGCGCCGGCGGCTTGCTCATGTCCATCGCCACGCGGCCGAGATCCTGATCCTTGTTGTACGTCAGACCCCACTGCCCGGTCTGCTTGTTCACGATGAACTGCCATGGCTCGGCATCGACCTGAGCGAACAGCGTGTAGTCGCCCTTGGGAACGGCCAGCCCCTTGATGTCCAGATCAGCCTCGGTGTGCAGGGCGGTGGCAGAGTTGGCGCCCAAGCGCCACGCGGGATACGTGCGGTCTTTGCTGATCACGCCCCCGGCGCCGAACATCTGGCGACCGCGCACCGACGGCGCGGAGTACTTGATACTGATGACCTTCCCGGCGATCGTCACCGATGTATCGGCGGGCGGACTAGCCGGCGGCTTCTGCTGCGCGACCACCATCCCGGCGGCCACCACTACCATGCCCACGCAAATGGCAACGAGTCGTTTCATGGTCAGACTCCTTTCATCGGACGGTTTCGATGACACCGACGCATCAGTCCCTGCGTCATATGTATTATTCGCCAGCAGGCGCTACGGTGAGCTGTTTTTGTGTTCTCGTCGGGTTTCTCAACCTCGAGGGAGCGCAGGCTGGACTGCGCTGGGAGACGATTCTCAAGAAACGGGAGGCCTATCGCAAGGCAGTCGCCGGGTTGGGACACGTCGCGTGAACCGCTGGAGGACTATCCGGCACGTCCCTGCCCGGACCCTACGACCCAATCCACCGCCTTGGCTTCCGCCTGGTGTGCGTGCCGCTGCGGCGGTAATCGAGGCAGGTGAGCTGAAGATACTTCCCTCCTACTCATCCCTTCCAGACTAGAATCCCCAAAACTAGGCCAATTGGGAGGTTCCATGAAGGCAACGACCGTGGCGATCGCGGCGCTCATGATGGTGTGTGGGGCAGCCGCATCGGCGACAGATCATTTCGGCGTCACCGTCTATCCCGGCGCGCAGTCCGACGCCGCGGCACAGGCCTATTGCGCGGCCTTCGGCCCGCAGTCGATCAAGCAGACCAGGGAAATGTTCAAAGACGCCGTTGACGGCGGCGTGTTCTGCTACCACACGGGCGATGACTTTGAAAAAGTCGTCGCGTATTACAAGGCACAAAAGGGCGTGGAGCCCCTCGGCGCACCGAGCGTACGCGGATCGAACAAGGCGATGGTGTTCTGCAAGGCGGATATGCAGTGCGCCAGCCTCGGCGATGGTGTGGACATCTCGATCTCGACACCATGGTCCGTGGGGCTCACGGTCCACAAGGATGTGCTGATCACGTTCAGGAAGGCTTCGAAGAAGTAGGACGGCCAAGATGAGACCTCCAATCCGGCTGGCGATCCTTCTCTCGGTGTTCGCCCTGTGCGTCCAGGGAACCGCGCGTGCCCAGACGGGCGGCTGGTCACGGAACTGTTCCGTCAAGAAAGGGGCAGGCGATCTCAACCCGGGCACCTACACCGGCAGCTTCGACGTCAAAGTGACCGCCAAAGGCGGGGCCGCTCTCATGAACCTGGAGTGGACGCTCTGGATCCGCGGGACGATGCGGCTGGTTGTCAACGAGATCGGCACGATCGACCGCATCGAGGGTGACACCAAGTACCAGTTCGGCGGACCCGGCACGGGCGCCGCAAGCATGTTCTCCAGTGTCAACTTCGACGGTGGCGGTCCCCTGAAGATGGAGGGGCGTCTCGAGAATGACCGCTTCGGCGCCGTCGCGAGCATCACCGCGCCAGGATCGATCTCCGCTCAGGGCGCCGGGGGCGGTGCCAGCTTCGGCGGCATCGGCGCCGGCGACGTTCATCTTACGTTCACGATCGCCGAGGCGACCTGCGACAAGGCGGGCGGCACGTTTGTCTCCCCTGAGGTGGGACAAACCATCACCGCTCTCAAGGAGCAGGGATTCGCCATTTCGGGAAGCCCTACCGGCACCTGGACCGCGTCCTCCGGCACGGACATGGCGCGGAAGGTGGAGGACCTGGAGCGCGAGCTTGCTCAAACGGCTCCGGCCGGACTCACCTATCGCGACAACGAGAGCCGCCGGCTTGGCGCAATCATGGACCGCATCTACAAGCGACCGGCCGGCGAACAGGAGTGCCTGATCAAGGTCTGGGACCGGCACGCCAGGCGGGTGCTCGCCGACTGGGTGCAGAGCGACGTCAGGAAGATCCGGAGTTACACCGGCGACCTCCAAGGGCTCGAGAGCCTCCTGAAGCAGGGGCTCGAAGCCGATCGAACACTCTCGCTGATCGGCAGGGATCGATGTGAGGAGCAGCTGCACGAAGAGATGTTCAACGCGATCCAGTCGAGTCTCGCCAGCATGCTGAACAGCATGGTGGTGAGCCATGCACCGGTACATGACCTCATGACGGTGATGAAGGAGGCCAAGCTGCTCGGCGAGGTGGCACCGGCCCTCGAGCGGCGGGTCACAAACGCGGTGCTCGCGGAGTGCAAGAAGCTCGCGGACGCCAACTATGGGGAGGCCAGCGCGGCACGCCAGAGTCATCCCAAGGATCCCTGCCAGCCCGACGTGCTGAACCCACTGCGCAGGGCTATCACCGCAGAGCAAGAGCGGGAAGTCATGAGCAAGTGGGGTCCTGGCGGGGCCGGACCGTCCGGAGTGCGGTCGGCAGCGTGGGTCAAGGAACTTAACGCGTGCGGCGGAAAATGAGGAGGCATCACGAACGCTCAGGCGCGTTTGCGCAGAAAGACGTGGGTCGCGCGCTCGCCTGAGAGGTGTCTGGCGCACTCATAGCCCAAGGCACGCATGTCGATGCCGTTCAGGAGATTCTCCCCTGAACCGAGCAGCACAGGTCAGTCACCATCGAGCCCATCACGCCGGGCCGTCGGGAATATCCGGTTCGACAAGAAGTGCCAGCTGCGACAGTGATTCCTGCCAACCGAGGTAGCACATCTCGACCGGGATCGCTGGCGGAATGCCTTCCTGAACGATCGTCAATTCCGTTCCGCAGATCACCTGGCGTAGCGAGATCGTGGCCCGCATCTCGCCCGGCAAGTTGGGATCTTCAAAGTGGTCGGTGTACGTGATCTTCTCAAACGGCGTGAGTTCGGTGTACGTGCCGCCAAAAGAATGGCTCTTTCCGGTACCGACATTGGTGAACGACATGCGATACGTGCCGCCGACTCGCGCGTCCATCTGATGGACTTTTCCGATGAACCCGTACGGCGGAAGCCACTTGGCCATCGCGTCGGGATCGAGAAATGCCTTGTAGACACGTTCGGGCGATGTTCGGAGCACCCTATGGAGGCGAACGGTATTGTTGGGACCCGACATGGCAGGTTCTCCTGTCAGATTTGACGCAACTTCCGCAGGATGCGATCCCAAGAACCCCGACTGCGGCGGCTCAGATGATCGGCCGTCACCGGTCCCGGATCCCGACGTGGCTATGCGTGACTCGGGCGGATCTGTCTGCTTCTTGCCGTTTAACGTTATCCGTTATACTCTTGTTTCGTGATCAAGAGCTTTCGCTCCGCTGACACGCAGGCGCTTTTCGAGACGGGAAGATCGAAGCGTTTCGGCGCCATCATCAAGGTAGCGACACGCAAACTGACACAGCTTGATGCGGCGGCAACGCTGGAGTTCCTGAAGTCACCACCCGGCAATCATCTGGAATTGCTCAAGGGCGACCGGAAGGGCCAGCACAGTATCCGCATCAACGACCAGTGGCGCGTCTGCTTTCGTTGGACGACGGCGGGGCCCGAGGATGTCGAGATTGCGGACTATCACTGACGGAGCATGGTGATGACCATCAAGAACGGTATGCGGCCGGTTCACCCCGGCGAAGTGTTGCGTGAGGACTTCTTGCGGCCTGCGGGCTTGACCGCGAACGCGCTCGCCAGGGCACTTCACGTGCCGGCCCCGCGCATCAACGAGATTGTGCGTGAGCGGCGCGGCGTGACTGCAGACACGGCCATGCGCCTGGCTCGGTACTTCGGCGGTGATGCGCACTCGTGGCTGAATCTGCAAGCCATCTACGACTTGCGTCTCGCGGAGATTGCGAACGCTCGGAGGATCAATCGCGAGATCATGCCCATTGCCGTGTAGATGGCCTCTTCCGCGAACTCTGTGGGTCGGCAGTCAGCGCTCGCGGAGTCGTGTTGTGTGATGCGGGACTGCGACTTTCAATCTCACACTCCGTAGGACTGCTCGCGGGCTGGCCGTTGCATTGCAACGGTAACCCTTCCCACAATGCTCGGGACCTTCGTTCGGCCCAAGTGACAAAACTGGTCGCGCTTTCCGTCTGTCCATTAGAAGTGCCTCGAATCCGCGACGACCGCCTCGATCGAGAGTTGCTGCGCAGGCTGGCGTCGGGGGATGCCGGGGCGCTGGGCCATCTCTACGACCGGCATGCGGCCCCGCTGTATCGGCACGCTATGGCGATATCGCGGCGGCCGGCTGAGGCCGAGGATCTCGTCCAGACCGTTTTCGTGAAACTGGCGACGACGGGAGCCGACCTGCTCGCTGTGAGAAAGCCGGCGAGTTATCTTCATCGAATCCTGCGGACGGTGTGGGTGGATGCCTGGAGGCGTGAGGCCAGCACCGGCGAGGAACAACCGCTGGAAGCCGGGGCTGGGCGCTCAGGGCACACGCGGTTGGACGAGACGGCGGCGCTCGATGTGGAACGCGCGCTCCGACGGCTGCCGGACCATCAGCGAGAAGTGGTCGAGCTTCATCTTGTCGAAGGATTCTCGTTCAGGGAGATTGGCCGGATGACTGGCGTCTCCATCTGGACGGCGACGGGACGATACCGGCTGGCCGTCGGCCGACTGAGAAACCTGCTGGGGTAGCAATGACGGACCAAGCCATCGCCAACCGCGTTCGTGAGGCGGGTCGGATCGAACCCGGGGCGAGCCTGCGCGCACGTGTCCTCGAAACGGCTGCCCCGCTTGTCCGGCCGTCGGTCACGTGGGCCGACCGTGCCTGGTGCTCTCGCGCGTGGCGACTGGCGACGGTGGCAGCGGTGCTCGGATTGGTCGCGCTCGAGCAAATGACCGTGCCTGCGTCCGACAAGTCGGACGGACCGCCGGTGTACGCCGCTGCCGCCGCCACGGCCACCGAGGACGCTGCGCGGCAATTGGGGATGCCGCCTGAAGAAGCCAAGGCGTTTGGGCGGCGAGCCATGGCGGACGCGCTGGCCGGTTGGTCCAACTCAAGCGTGGCACAGGCGGGGGACATCCTGCCCGAAATGGAAAGGGACACACGATGACCGAAGAATCGCCCGTCAAGACGCGCCGCAGCCGCGCCCGGAAGATCGGTCTCGTCGCGCTGTGGTTCGTCATTGGCGTATTCGTTCTGCGTGCTGGCCTCGACTGGTGGACGGGTCGTCGTCTTGCCCAGGAGGTCACCAGACTCGAAGCGCGTTACGGAACGATCAAGCAGACGAATGCGGACCACGTTCCTGACAAAGAGAACCGCGCTCGGGCTATTCGGGCGGCAGTCAGCCTGATGAACGTTGAATACAAAGTGATGTACTCGTCACCGGCTTTGTGGACGCCGAAGCCGCCAACTCCGGTGCCGAGCGAAGTGCGAGCGTTGGTCGCGCAAAACGAGGCCGCGCTTCGCATCGCAGAAGATGCGCGTCAGCGTCCGAAGTCGAACTGGAGCTACGAACGCGACCAGGCCACACCGCCGCTTCTGGCGACACGCATGCTCGCGAACCTGTGTTACGTCAAGGCCTTGGTGGGAATCGAGGACGGGCATGCGGACGACGCCACGCGCGCACTTGCCGCGAGCCTTGGCGTGGCAGCTTCGTTGCGCAACGAGCCGCCCCTGATTTGTCAACTCATCAGGATTGCGGCGGCGCATCAAGCATATGTCGGCGTTCAGCGCCTGCTCTCCGGAGCAGAGCCGAGCGCCGCCGCCCTGGCGGATCTGGCCGCCGCGCTCGAGGAGGAACGACAACCGGCGCCCGGGCGAGAGGCCCTCATCGGCGAACTGAGGTGGGGGCATGACAATTGGACCGCCCTGGCGGAAGGCGACGCGCGGGTCTTCGGCCCGAGCCCATTCGATTGGCTCGGCGAGGGCCGTCCATCGCTGTGGCTCGGCCTGGCGGCCTGGTTCGGCCGTCCAGCGGTGCAGGTAGTGCATACGCGTTACCTGCGTGAGCTCGACCAAATCATCGAGGCGCAGGCGGTGCTGCCGTCGAGCCGGGTGCTGCCGTCGAAGACCGAGGGGCAGTGGTGGAAGAAGCGGATCGACACCTGGCTTCCGGGGCTCGAACGTTCGCTTGAATCGGTCGACCAGCATGCCGCCGCGCAGGCCGCCGCCGCGGTCGCGATTGCTCTTCGCCGATATCGCATCGCTCAGGGGACGTATCCCGATGATCTCGCCTCGCTCGCGCCTGAGTACCTGAAGGCGTTGCCCATCGATCCATATACGGGCAAGCCGCCGGCTTACGCCCGGGCCGGTACGGGCTTCGAACTGAAGGCCGGACTGCCCACGATTCCGAACTACGACCGACGTCCATTCGTGTGGAGTATCTCGAAGTAGAGCCCGCAGCGCGGCGGCGCAACGTGCGTCGCCGACAAGGCCGCTCACAGGAATGGTATAGAATCTGGCGCGATTCCTGGCGGAGCCGTGCAGTGGGCACGGGACTGCGCGTCCATGGAATCTCTTCTTCGATTCCGGCCGACACCAAAGGACGACAGGCCATGAGACGACATCTGATAGCGGCTTTCTTCGGGTTCGTGATTCTGACGATCGCGATCGGCGCGCAGACGAAGCCGCCAGCGACGTTTGCGGACTACGGCCAGTGGGAGACGGTGGCCCCTGCGGGCGGTCGCGGGGGGTTGTCGCCAGACGGCCGGTTTGTTTCCTACATCATCACGCGATCCAACCGCGACAGCGAGCTGCGCGTCGCCAAGCTCGCCGACGGCACGACGAAGGTGATCGCCTTCGGCGCGCAGCCGGCCTACTCATCAGACGCGAAGTGGCTGGCTTACAGCATCGGTCAATCCGAGGCTGAGCAGGAAAAGGCGAGAACTGAACAGCGCCCGGTCCAGAACAAGTTCGGCCTGCTGAATCTGGCGTCCGGCGAGACGACCACGGTCGATGCGATCGATTCGTTTTCGTTCAGCCCCGATGGAGCGTACCTGGCGCTGCGGCCGTCGTCTGCGGCACCGGCATCAGGAGCCGCAGCGCCTGCAGCTGGCGGAGGCCGGGGCGGCGGACGCGGTGGCGGAGATGGCGCGGGCGCAGCCGAAGACGCGCCGGGGACGACATTGGTCGTACGCCAACTCGCCAGCGGGCGCGATATGACGTTTGGCAATGTCTCGCAGTTTGCCTGGCAGGATGCCGAACGCAGTCACTTGCTGGCCATGATCATCAGCGCCCCTGGCAAAACGGGCAACGGCGTGCATCTCTACGACCCGGAACTGAACGTGGTGCGTGTGCTCGATTCGACGACGTCGGCCTACACCGACCTGGCGTGGCGGAAAGACGCAATGGATCTGGCGGTGCTCCGGGCCAAGGCCGATGAGAAGAAGGAAGGATCCACATACGCTGTGCTTGCCTGGACCGGCATCGGCAAGGCCGAGCGCCTGCGCACGTACGACCCGGCGGCGGATTCCACGTTCCCTGCGGGCTTGCGGACGGTCTCGTTCCGGCGGCTGTCCTGGTCGGACGATGGCAATGCACTGTTCTTCGGTATCGCGAATTGGGAGGACACAATCGCCGCGGCAGGACGGGGTGGCGGCGGGGGCCGCGGCGGCAGAGGTGCGGGCTCAACGAGCGCCGACGACGTTTCGACCATCGAGATCTGGCACGCCAACGATGTCTTCGTCATGCCAAGGCAGAAGCTGAGCGCCGCTGCCGACCGGCGCCGTAACATGCTGGCTGTATGGAACCTCGACAGCGGCAAGTTTGTTCAGCTCTCCAAGGACATGATCAACGAGCAGGTCACACCCATCCGGCGGACCAACCTCGCCTATGTCGCGGAGTGGTCGAAGTACGCGTTCAACAGGACGATCGGCCGTCCCGCGGCGGACATCTATCTGGTTGATATCAAGACCGGTACCAGGACCCCACTCAAAGACAACGTCAACGACCGCTATGTTCAGGCCAGCCCGAATGGAAAATACCTGCTTTTCCGGCAGGATGACCAATACTGGTCGGTCAATCTGGCCACGCGCGCAGCCACCAATATCACGAAGAGCGTTCCGGTCTCCTTCATCGACAAGGAATCGGATCAGACGAGTCCCGAGAAGCCCGCGTTTGGCAGCGGTGGATGGACAAAGGAAGATGCCGCGGTGCTCTTCTACGACAAGTTCGACGTGTGGCAGGTGCCGGCAGACGGCTCCAAGGCCCAGAAGCTGACGGACGGCACGGCGGAGAAGGTGCGCCATCGTATCGTCCGCCTGGATGGGGCGGGCGGCGGCAGGGGCGGTGGCGGCGGCGAGTCTGGAGCCGCCGCAGCAGATCCAGGAACCGATCTCAGCAAACCGCTCTATCTGAGCATCTATGGCGACCGGACCAAGAAGTCCGGCTACGCACTGCTCAAGCCGGGCGAGAGTGTCGCCCGTCTCGTGTGGCTGGATCGAAACGTTGGCTCGCTCGCGAAGGCGAAGGACGCGGAGGTCTACGACTATGTCATGCAGGACTACGACGTCTCGCCCAATATTTTCGTCACCGGACCGGACCTGAAGGACGGCAAACCGGCCAGCCACACCAATCCGTTTCAGAATAACTTTGCGTGGGGCCGTAGCGAACTCTTGAACTACAAGTCCGACAAGGGTCTGGAGCTGCAGGGCGTCCTCATCTATCCCGCCGGGTACGATCCTGCCAAGAAGTACCCGATGATCGTTTACAACTACGAACTGCTGTCCCAGACTCTCCATAACTACATCGCGCCGACCGATCGCAGCTACTACAACCTGACGGTCTTCTCGAGCCTCGGCTACTTCGTGCTGCAGCCGGACATCGTCTTCAGGCCTCGCCAACCGGGCTGGTCAGTGGTCGAATGCGTGACCGCGGGTGTGAAGAAGGTGATCGAGATGGGGGTGGTCGATCCAAAGCGCATCGGGATGGTCGGGCACTCGATGGGCGGTTTCAACACGTCGTTCGTCGCCACCCATACCAACGGCATCTTCGCCGCGGCGGTTGCAGGCGCGGCCATGACCGACCTGGTCAGCTACTACGGCGATCACCATTGGAGCTCGGGCATCGCTGAAACCGATCACATTGAAACGGGCCAGGAGCGCATGGTCGTGCCGCTGTACGAGGATCTGCAGGCCTACATCAACAACTCGGCGTATTTCAACGCCCAGAACATGACCGTGCCGCTGTTGCTGGAGGTCGGGGACAGCGACGGCACCGTGGCCTGGCACCAGGGCATCGAACTCTATAACGTGGCCAGGCGTGCCCGAAAGAACGTCGTGATGCTCGCCTACATCGGCGAAGACCATGGGCTGCGCCAGAAGGCGAACCAGATCGATTACCAGCGCCGCATCATTGCGTGGTTTGGCCACTATCTGAAGGGAGAGCCTGCAGAGAGCTGGATCACCAGCGGTCAGAGCTTCCTGGATCGTGATGCAGAGATCAAGAAGCAGGCGGTCAAGAAATAGACACTGGCGCCTGTTACGCGCCCCGGCTGCCTCGAAGCGTCTCTAACGCGATCATCTGTTCGATCGTGCGCAGGGTGAGCGTGTCTTTGTCCAGCTCGCGCAGCGGCGCCCAGCTTCGTCTCAGTTCTCGCGACAGCATGTCTGGGAGCGTCCGCAACCAGCCCTCGATGCGGAGGTCGACGAACTCTCGTTTTTCCTCGATCGTCAACTCGCGAGCCAGCAAGAGTCGCACCGCATCGTCGGTATCCACCAGTCCCTGGAGCACAGTCCAGCGATCGCCCGGCCGCTCGGCGCAGAGGGCCGAGAATGCGCCGCTGCTGGTATCGCGAATCAACTCGCTCTCCCTGGTGGCGAGGCTCTCATGCTCTTTCGGTTCGTCCCAGCTGTCGGCATCTTCGGCGACGTACCGCAGGTAGAGCATGGCGAACAAGCACGTCGGCAGCACCAGATCGGCGCTGACGCGTACGTCGGCCCAGATCGCGGCCGCCGCCCGCAGGCATCGCCTGGCCGCGACGTCGGCGAAGCGCTTCCCGAAAACGAGCGCGACCGACTCACGGACGAAGCACGGCAATTCGCTGGCGAGGATCTCCCGGTACCCCGGCGCGTGCCGATCGAGCAGGACCGCCGCTCGCCGATCGAGCGTCAGCAGATCGGTGACGACCGCGGGAAAGCCGAGCGTCGTGCAGCCGAGATTGAAATTGATGGCCCGCGGCAGGGTCACGCCCTCTGGCCAGGCGTCGCGCAAGTCGCGATTGTCAGGGAGTGTGCGGCCGCCTCCCCATTCCTCTGGATACTCTGGGATTGACCGCCCGTAATTCACCGACCCAGTGGCCCTGATGCGCACCCGTGTTTGCGGAACCAATCCGCTGAACGGCGCGATGATTGGCGCGATGGTGAGCAGTGTAGCGGTGTGCGCCGCCACGCCGGCCTCGAGCAACTTTGCCAGCGACTCGCGGTCGGCGGCATTCACCGTCGGGACGATGGGCTTTTCGGCGAACACCTGACTGAATCGGGAGGCGAGGCGGAGCGTGTCGGCCGGAGCATCGGCGCGGATGCCCTGGAGCGTGACGCCGTCAGCACGGGCAAACTGCCTGATCACGCCCTCGTGTGCGGGATCGAAGCCTCCCCTGAATCCAGCTCGGCCTGCGCCGATCAGGAACCTGATTCGTGGCGCGGGGTTGCCGGCGTCCCGTGCGCGTAACGCGAGTCGCCGCTCGGCCTCGTCTCGGCTCGAGACGACCAGCGTGTAAGCGGCGTCTGTGGCGATCTTGCCGCTTTGCTCGGCGGTATCGGACATGGCGACGAACACGCGGAGCACGGTGTCTGTGCCGTCGAACCGCGTCGTAAAGTTCGCCGCCGACGGCAGACCGGCCGCGCCCCGGTTGCGTTCCAGCGCGCCGTAGAACGACTCGAGCAGATCCGGCAGATGCGCCAGCGCGCCGACGTTTTCCACCAGTGGCACCAGCCGCACGCGGGCGACACGAGCGATAAGCGCAGTCCTGTCGGCCTCGGGAACACGCGCTGCGAGGAACCGGTCTACGCGGTCGCCTGCTCCGTCGAACAAATCGTGGATGGCCTGGAAGTAGAGCGCGCCGATCTTTACCAGCGCGCCGATATCGGCCCGCGCGTTCACCTGCGGTACGGTCAACTCGTAGATGGCGTTCTGCGCGGGATCGAACCCCAGGCGATCGGCCGCCAGCAGGAACAAAATGTTTGCGCGAGCGACCACGGCGAGTATCTTCGAGATCTTCTCTTCGTCCTGTTCGATCCAGGGATTGGGAACACGGAACAGCAGATGCCGATCCTCACCGGCCACGACGCCGTGTCGGAGCAGCGCGAGCACCACCTTCTCGGGCAAGGCGAGCCATTCTGGACTGATGTGCCGGCCTTCGTAGTCGAGCAGCACCTCATTGCACGCGCCCAGCAGATCGGCGATCGTTTCGTCGTACTCTTCGCGCGCACCGACCAGCGGATTCCATTCGAGGTATTCGAGTGCGAGGGTAGCCCGGTTCACGGCACGCTCTGGCGCCGCAGCGAGCGCGCGCGCCAATTGCTCTGCCCGATGCGTACTGGCGTCCGGATGCTTGGTACCCGTCAGCCTTGGTTCGTCAGCCCGCGCGTGCTGAAGTCGGTCCGCACGGGCGGCCGCAAACACACCCGGGTCGATGCGGTCGAACGCGTCATATCCGCTTTCGGTGCACGCGCTCGCCCACACGACATCCTCGATCCTCGACGGTCGGTCTGGCGCCAGGGACGCGGCTGGCGCGCTCGATCCGATCCTGCCCTGGCGCTCGATCCGATCGCGCACGCGATCGATGAACACGGCCAGTTCACCGACATCCTTCGAGCCGTACGACAATCGCTGCCACGTGCCGTAATGCGCGGGGTCCCGCCCGGCAAATGCCGTGAACGGAATCCCTCCGACGCCCGCCGTCAACAAGAAGTCGAAGGCATCGTCGGCCGTGCACACCGTCGCGTGTTCCCGAAGACCGTGGCGCAAGCGCTCGAAGCGTTCGCCGACGAGGCCCGGAAACGCCAGTGGCGCGTAGAACGTCCCGCCGAAATCCGTGCGCTCGACGCCGAGCGACCGAATCCCGTCTGCCGCCTTCGTCATGAAGTCGCGCCGCTCCCGCATGTACGGTGACGGCTGGCGCAAGGCCGCGAGCGGGCTCTGCAGGGCCGCCAGCGCCCAATCCTGCGCCAGCGTCGATGGGGTGGCGATCAGCCAGGCCGAGAGATTCGCCACCACGTCGCGCGCCCGGATGCCATTGGCCTGGATGTGATCCGACATCACCAGCCAGCACGCCCGCGCCCCGGTTGAGGCGCCAAACATGTCCATCTTGGAGAGACCCGAAAGGGTGACCACCCAGTCACGCCATTCCTGGCTGGCAAACGCGGGATTGACGAACCCGCCGACGTAGTCGAGGCGCTGATACACCGAGTCGTACAGCACATACACGCCGTGGCGAACGGCAACCGAGACGAGCGCCTCGACGAGTGCTCGCGGATACACCCGCCCCGTCGGATTGTGGGGGTTGTTGACGATCACCGAGGAAATGCCGCCGCGTGTGAGCACCCGATCCAATTGCTCCGGGTCCGGAAGGAACCCAGGCGCATCGGTTGCCAGCTCGACCACGTGCTTTCCCGCGCGCTCGACGAACCAGTCGTACTCCCAACTCGGCCGTGGCACGACGACGCCGGAGCCGTCCGGGCCCAGGACCTCGAGCACCATGGCCAGTCCCGATCTCGTGCCCGACGTAAACAGCACTTCGTCAGGCAGAAACCGCACATCCGACGATGGATAGTCGAGCAGGCCGTCGCGGTTGAAGAACTCCGCAATCTCGCTGCGCACATCCATGCGGCCCACCGCCGGCCCGTAGCTGTGGACGGTGTTCCGCGTGATGCGTTGCGCGGCCCTGACCACCTCGGGATGCGGCGCGAAATCGGCGTTCTTGTAGTCCCCCTGGGTGAGGTCGAGCGCGCCCTCCTGTTGCACGCGTCGGGCGAACGCGCGAACGAGCGGTTCTGGCGTTGACAAGGCGCGTGCCGACAGGCGCGGTGCTCGCGACAGGTCGCCGGGTGATGCAATCGTGATGCTCGTGTCCAGGCGATTCATCGCGGCACTCCCTGTCGACCGTGGTGCCGAAGTTGAGGATTGGGAAACGCGTTGGCCCTTCCCCGCTGACGGCTGCGAACTTCCTCGGCCAGAGCCCGGACCGCATCCTTCCCGGCTTCGATGTCGGCCCGGGTGGTGAACGGTCCGACGCTGAAGCGCACTGATCCGGCGGGCGCCGTGCCAAGCGTCTCGTGTACCAGCGGGGCGCAATGCAGACCCGTCCGGCACGCGATGTCGAAATCCACGTCGAGCCGGGTGCCCGCCTCCGCCGGGTCCATACCATCGATGTTGAATGGCACGACCGGCACGCGATGGTCGATCGAGTCGGCAGCGCAATACGTCGTTACACCCTCGGTCTGGGCGAGCGCCTGCGACAACGAATGCGCGAGTTCCATCTCCCGCGCCCACATGGCCGCGCAACCGCCCTGTTCGGCGATGAAGGCGAGACCGCTTCGAAGGCCAGCAATGCCCATCGCGTTGGGGGTTCCGTATTCGAGACGGAACGGATACTCCTCGAGGTGCCGTCGAGCAGCAGAGTTCACGCCGGTTCCGCCGGCACGCGTGTGCGGAATCTCGACGCCCTCGCCCACGCACAGACCGCCGGTGCCGGTGGGGCCCAGAAGCGACTTGTGCCCGGTGAACGCGACGATGTCAAGGTGCATCGCCTGCATGTCGATCGGCACGACGCCCGCGGACTGTGACGCGTCAACGCACAGCAGCACTCCCGCCGCCCGGCAGACGGCGCCGATCTCCGCGATCGGTTGCACCGTCCCGAGGACGTTGGACGCGTGGTTGATGACAACGAGGCGGGTGTCTGGCTCAATCGCCTTCTTCACGTCGCCCGGGTCAACGTAACCGCGGCCATCGAACGGCACCAGCGTCGCGCGGGCGCCGCAGTCATCGACGCAGTGGGCGATGGGCCGCAGCACGGAGTTGTGTTCGAGGCGCGTCGAAACCACGTGGCCGCCGCTGCGCAGCAGGCCGAAGATCACCAGGTTCAGCGCGTCGGTGGCGTTGTGCGCAAAGATGACCCGGTCGAAGCGGGAGCCGTGGAACACGTCGCAGAGCGCCTTGCGACAGCCCTCGATCATCAACTCGGCCACCATGGCGAGGTCGAAGGTGGATCTCCCCGGAGTGACGCCGGCCGAGGCGGCGAAGTCGATCATCGCCTGCAGGACCGGCGCCGGCTTGGGGAACGTCGTCGAGGCGTTGTCGAGGTAGTGCAGGCCCCCGCGGAGATCGAACTCCATGTGCGCCACGATAGCACACGCCGAAGACTGGCAACGCGCCGCTCTGGCAGTCCGGTAGTGGGGCATCCCCGGCAGCGTGACTCGGCCCTCACGGCTCGTTTTGTGAACTGACGCCTAGCGGCTCGGTTCGAGGGGCCGCCTCGCAGACTGCCCCACTACTGGCCGCCATCTGTGCCGCGTCATGTCCACCCTGCCACGCGCGTCAAACCGCACGCCCTCCCGTTCTAGTCGCAGGCGCTGCGTCATTCCTGATGAGGGGTCCGTTCTGGCGAGACTCAATCGGCCTTCGGCGTTGACCACGCGATGCCACGGCAGCGCATCCGCGGCGGACGCATGCAGGGCGTACCCAGCCAGTCTGGCGTGTCCGGCCAGCCCGGCCAGGTCTGCGACCTGACCATACGACGCCACGCGCCCGCGGGGGATGCGCCGCACCACATCCCAGATGAGCACGTATTTGTTCGGCGCTGTTACGCTGGCCGCATGCTTCATCGCTTCCCGCCGTTCCCACTGATCCTAGCAGCCCGTGGTCGGCTCCCCGATCATCTGCGCCGAATCGACCGCAAGAGCGTGATAGAAACAGTGTACAAGAGGTGGAAATGATGCCGCAGATCACGGTTGGTGACACAACGATCGAGGTGAACGAAGACGGGTTCATGCTGGAGCCCGCTCGATGGAACGACGATGTCGCTGCCGCCCTCGCCGCCACGGACGGTGTCGGGCCGCTGACGGCGAGGCACTGGAAGATCGTGCGCTATATCCGCGAACACTACGTTGAGTTCCACGTGCCGCCGCTTGTCCGCAAGCTCTGCAAGCAGACGGGATTTCAACTCAAGGAAATCTACGCGCTCTTCCCTGGCGGCCCGGCCAATGGAGCATGCAAGGTGGCCGGCCTGCCGGATGCGAAGGGGTGCGTGTGATGGCGGTGCCGACCACTAGCGAGCGGTGCGTAACCAGTCTTTGAGGATCGCAGCTTGCATGGGCGTCGGCGCGGTCACAGGCCGAATCGCAAATGTCCTCTTCGCGTTCGTCGCGAGTGTGATCGGCAGATCGAGCGTCGTGCTGTTCCGAGAGACCTTCACGGTGATTGAATCACCGGGCTTCGCGGTCGACAATGCGTCGTTCAGCACCTTGGGCGTTGCCGCCGCGCCGTTCACCGCCAGGAGCTGGTCCGGGGCCACGAGACCCGCGCGTTCAGCTGGTGACCCCGCGCTGGTGTCCACGACCGTGAGTTTTCCGTCCCTCGTCTGCAGGTTGAGCCCAAGAAATGAGCCCGGCGCGTCTTCGGTCGTCACCGTCACGTCGAGCCCTGCGTACGCGAAGTACTTGGCGTAATCGACGTCCTTGGTGGTGGACGCGTACTCGAATACGTCTTTCAGTGAGGCACCCGCCGCCGACTCGCATTCCGCAGTGAATTCCTCGTCTGTGAAACCGCGCTTCTTTTCCTGGTAGAACGTCCGATAGAGCGCCCGCATCACGTCGTCGAGCGACTTCCGGTTGGCGCTTTCGTGCCGAATCTTCAAATCCAACATGGCGCCAAGCATGGCGCCGTTGTTGTAGTACGAGATGGTGGTGTTGCGGTCGTTGCCAACGCCCGACGTCCCCCACGTGGTCAGGCTCGATTCGGTGGCGGACTGGTAGTGGTGGCCGGGAGCGTTTTCAAACGACGCGATCGCACCGGCCATATTCTCGAGGTACTGATCGGGTGTCTGGAGCCCGGCGCGGACGAGCACGACGTCCTGGTAGTAGACCGAGAGTCCCTCCGACACCCAGAGCATGTTCGTGAGGTTCTCGGTGTCGTAATCGAACGGCCCCAGCGCGATCGGCCGGATGCGCTTCACATTGTAATGATGAAAATACTCGTGACAGATGAAGCTCAGCCAGCGCCGGTAGCCGTTCTCGTCGGCCAGGCTGTTCCCATTGAACGAATTGGCAGACGAGTTCGCATGCTCGATGCCGCCGTTTCCACTGCCCATCATGAGGAACGCATAGTGCGTGTACGGCAGATCGCCCATGAGCGCGGCCGCCGATTCGACCATTTTCTCCAAGTCGCCGAGCATCCTTGTGCGATCCACACTGGCGGGAATGTTCTCGAGCGCCACGGTATGCCGCTTCCCCTGCACGTCGAATCCAATCGTTTCCTGATTGCCCATCAGGATCGGGCAGTCGAAGAGCGTGTCGACGTCTGGCGCCGAGTACGTGTTCGCTCGGCCTGGGACCGGATCAAGCCCTGTGGCGATCCGCGTCCATCCCTGCGGCAGCTGAATATTCACCGTAGCCGGACGCTGAAGCTGACCCGCGACATACACGAACATCCCGGTCGGCGCGATAAAGGCGCGAGTGTCTGCGAGGTAGTTCTGCGCGGAAAATGTCACCGTGCCCAGAACGTCGTAATTCAGGACCAGGCTGGAGGCCCTGCCCGTCACGATGCGCCATGTGTTCTTCGTGACCTTCGTCCAGGACAGTGCGCGTCCTGCCCCATCCTGCGCGCTGAAGTTCGTGACGTTCTTCGCATAATCGATCATGCGGTAGTAGCCCGGATGCCAGGCCGGTATCTTGACGTCATGGATCTCGCCGGTCTGCCCATCGGCGCGCACCGTCACGTGGAACTGGTGGTTCGACGGCTGCGGCATGGAAATCGTGTAGGCGACTGGGTTGGCTGCGGGCTGACCGAACGCGCAGGGCGCGAGAACGAAGAAGCCCGCAACAAGAAGCAGCGCCGTCCGACGAGTGATGGTGTTCGCCATGGCGTGAGTCTCGCACCTTACTTGATCGGCGTCTTCGGCGGAGCCACGATCGTCGGATCGAGTCCCTTCTTCAACTGCGGCACGCCCTCGGTCATCCAGAGCGGGGCCGGCGTGCCTTTGAGGTAATGATCGAAGAACTGCCGCATCCGGATCTGGAAGTCCTTCTGATTTTCCTTCTTGCCGAGGTGGTGCGCTTCGTCCGGATACGACAGCAGAATCACCTGCTTACCCAATCGCCGGGCCGCGGCATAGAACTCCAGCCCCTGTCCATAATCGACCGAACCGTCGGCCGTGCCATGGAGAATCATGAACGGCGTTTTGATCTTCGGCGCGTTGTGCACGGGCGACTGGCTCTCGTAGAGTTCTCGCGATGACCACGGGGTGGCGCCGGCGCCCATCCGCACCTGGCCAACTTCGGTGATGCCTTGCTGTAGCGTGCCGGTCGACCGGTAGAGCGTGCCGACGAAACTGGTCAGATCGGTTGGCGGAGCCCCCGTCACGACCGCCGCGAAGATGTCCGTCTGGGTGACGATGAACGACGACTGATAGCCGCCCCAGCTGTGCCCCTGGAGACCGATGTGCGCCGGATCCGCGTATCCCAGTTCGATCACCTTCCTGACCGCGCTGGTGACGCAGTCGACTGCCGAGGTTCCCGGCTTGCCGATTTCGTACCGCACGTCCGGCTGCAGCACCAGGTAGCCGTTGCTCGCATACGTCGACATATGAGGCCGGTCGTCGTATACCGGGAACGAGAATGTGTGGTGGGTGTCTGACATCAGCTCGTAGAAGTAGACGAGCATCGGGTATTTCTTGCCAGCCACATACCCGGCCGGCAGCGTGAGCGTCGCCTGCAGGCGTTGGCCTTTGCTGTTCTTGTAGTCGATCAGTTTCTTCGAACCCCAGGCGAAGTCCTTGAAGAGGTCGGGCATCACGTCCGTGACTTGGCGCGGCGCGCTGAACTTCTTGTCGGCGACCCAGTAGTTCGGATACTCGTTAAACGTCTGCTCGGTGAAGATGAGTCGATCGGCCTTCTTCGCGGCGACGGGCGCACCCACCGACTTGTCGACCCAGACGAGCGGTGTCGGCGCCTGCCCCGGTGCGATTTCCGAATAGCCGGATTTCTTCGTCCACTCCCCAAACGCCGACAGCAGCACGGGCTTGGTGAGATCGATCGGCTCCGCCGCGGCGCCGCCGCGTCCGCCGCCGCCACCACCACGCCCGCCCGCGCCGGCGCGGCCGCCAAGCTGCGTCACGCGATACCGCACCTCCTGCTTCGCGCCCTCACCCTTCGTCAGATTCGTGATCGCTCCCCCCGCGAGAGGCAGCGCCCACACGTCGTAACGGTCGTAGAGGAGCGCCGACTGACCGTCGGCCGTAAAGCCTGCGACACCGTACACCGGCCTCTCGTAGTCGTGGTCGTCTTCGGTGTTGACGAAGCTGCGGCCGCCGTCGATCGCCGTCTTCTTGCCTGTGGCCATTTCGCACGAGTAGACCCGGCCGCCTTTCAGATACAGGAACCACTTCCCATCCGGCGACAGCCCCATCGTCCTCGAAAGCCCGGTCTCGACGAGCGTGCGTGCACCCGTCATGAGGTTGACGCGATAGATATCGCTCTTGCTTGCGCCCCACTCCACCTGCCCATGGTAGGGCGTGTCCACACCGCCGATCGCCCATTCCAGATTGTCGGTCGGGGTGATCGTCTTCATGTCGTCGTCGGCAATCTGGCGAAGCGTGTTCGCCGCCACGTCCAGAATGGCGGCTTTCGTCTCGCGCTTCGCCGTGTTCAACTGCACGATCTGCACCGACTGCGGGTCGTCGTCTTTCCAGTGCCAGACGTCGACGTTGGCTTGGGGGTCGTTCGCCGTGGGCGGCTCGTTCTCCTGCTCATGAAGTCCAACGAGCACGCGAGCGCCGTCTGTGCTCCATCGCGGTGCCGTAAATTCACTCAGGACCATCCCGGACGGAAACGACTTGGTTTTCCCTGGGTCGAACACCGTCGCCTGCGCACCCGGGCTGCCGACGTTCCGCCATAACAGCAGCGCGTTCTCGCGCTGCAGCTTGCCTTTTGGTTTGTCGCCCCGCAGCACCGCGAGGTTCGTCCCTTCGGCGCTCCACGCGAGCTGATCGTAGTCGGCGGCCGCCGCGTCGAGCATGCGCTGTTCGCCGCTGGCGAGCGCCATGACATACACGCCATTGCCGAGCCGGGACTGACCGCGCACGGTGAAGGCCATCTGCGTGCCGGCTTCGTCGAAGACATACGAACCGACATTGCCCACGAACCGCTGGTTGCCAGTGGTCAGGTGACGCATCACCACGTCAACGCCAGGCGCGTTGGCATCGACGGGGCTGCTCGCCGCGCCACCGCGTCCGCCACCACGTCCGCCGGCG
>Ga0334722_10002247_pt1 | contig 22151 bp, 17 predicted proteins | sample C3_bottom_MG_FD_207210 | JGI IMG/M metagenome (GOLD analysis project Ga0334722, IMG submission 207210) | Sediment microbial communities from Yellowstone Lake, YNP, Wyoming, USA - C3_bottom | ecosystem: Environmental > Aquatic > Freshwater > Lake > Sediment | place: USA: Wyoming | collected... | reverse complement strand
CGTGCTAGCGTCAAAATATTTGAACGGAGTTATGTACTTCAAATTATCGAGTTTTGAATTTAAATCTATCACGACCCAAATGATGTAAGTGACCAATAATATCGTCGTTGCCGCCGCCGATGGCAGTTTTGGATTCTTAAACAGCCCAGCCAAAGCCGCGCCAAGTGCCAAGAACAAAAGTTGCATAATAAATAACCCTGTCATCAGCACTAAAATCAAATCATTGTTGGAAAAGTTTTTCGCAAAAACCGCCACCATCAAAATTGAGCTGACAACGGTAACCGCGTTTAGAATAATTATATTTACGGTTGCGGCCAATAATTTTTCGGATACGACTCGCACCCGGCTGACTGGTTTTGGAAACAAAAATTCACTGGTTCGATCACGTTCTTCTTTGGAAATAACTTCCGCTCCAATCATGGCGGCATGAATAGTAGCCATCAATAATATATACAGATACAATACTCCAAAATAACCGATAACCGTGTTTAGATCCAAGCCCTGAATACCCATAATTGCCAATACTGGTTTCGGAAAAGTTTTAAAAATATCATTGGCCACTTGCCCATTACCAGACAATGCCGAAAATTTTGCCATTCCGGACGATACCAAAATTATCATTCCAATTGACCAACCAATTAGCCCTTTGTAATGTGCTTTCATTTCACGTTTGAAAATATTCATAACTAAGCCCCCGCCTGTATATCTTTGCGCAGATATATTACGTACGTGGCGACAATACAAACGGCTACCACGACAGATTCGATAATAATATATTTCCATTCATAAATACCGTGGTCAAAAATGTATTGAGTGTCAAAGTATTTGAACGGCGTTATGTAACGAATCATATCTAGCCCCAACACGCTATCTAGTAGTCCGACGATAAAAAAACCAAAGACGGTTGGCAACGAAAATGCCAATACTGATCGTATTTTAGGTACTATAACTGATATCAAATACCCCAATGCCAAAAAGAACAGTTGGATAATAAACATCGTGCTGGCTATTAATACAAACGATCCGGTGTTGAATGACACTTTGGAATAAACCAGTGCTGAAAAGTAAGATGCAATTACGAAAATTATGTTCGTAGCCACCAACAAGGTTAGCGCAGCTAATAATTTTGACGTTAAAACTTTAAACCTGCTGACTGGTTTTGACAACAAAAAGTCGGCAGTTTTGCCAGTTATCTCTTTGGATAAAATACCCATTCCCAAATTCATCGCTTGTATCGCACCGACCAACCACAAATAAGTCAGCATGTACCCAAAAAATCCAAAAATCGTAAAGAAAGTTTCTAACCGGATGCCCAGTGCCGCTCTGACAGCTGGCGGAAAGTTCTCTAATAACTTCATCGTGGCCGTAACGTCACTGGTAAAAGCAGTAAATAATGACAAGTAGCAAAAAATCCCAACCGCAAAAACCAACATCCAAATGATGGTAGATCGTCGGTAAAATTTTAGTTCTTGCAGGTAAATATTCATCATTTCTCCTATTGGTAGTAATGCATAAATATTTCTTCCAAATCTGGCTCTTCAACCAGAATATTGGTTAGATTCAGACTGGCAATAATTTTCGTGACGTCATTGATGCGCCCACGATACAAAAAGCTGACAGAATTAGCGGTAATCACCAAATCACTAACACCTTTTAAGCCTGTAAATCGATGTTTATCAACCGGCACGGCGGTTTCTAATTTGAAGCGTTTGTGAGTATTTTCGGCCAAATTGCTGATTTTTTCGGTTCGAATAATTTTACCGTCTTTGATAATCGCCACTCGGTCACATAATTTTTGAACTTCACTTAAAATGTGTGACGAAAACAGAATTGTGGCGCCTTTTTTATTCTCTTCGCGCAGTAACGCGAAAAATTTTTGCTGCATCAGCGGATCCAGACCGCCGGTTGGCTCGTCCAAAATAATCAATTTTGGTTCGTGCAGCAATCCCTGAATAATACCGACTTTCTTTTTATTGCCGTACGACAAATCGTCAATCTTTCTCTTTAAATCCAGATCAAAATACGCTGCCAATTCCTTTATTCGTTTTGCAATAACTTTTGAATCTTTTTTGTAAAAACTACCAGAATATCGCAACAAATCGATTGCTTTCATATTGTCGTAGTAAAAGACTTCGGACGGCAAATAGCCAATCTCTTCATTAATTTCGGGACCAAATTTGGTGACATCACGACCAAAAATCGTCGCACTACCGCTGGTGGGGTGGATTAAACCTAATAATGTTCGAATCGTAGTCGACTTACCTGCCCCGTTTGGACCGATAAAGCCGAATATTTCACCCTGTTGAATCGTCAAATCGACGTTAATTATGCCTAGTGATTTGCCATAATATTTTGTTAACTTCTTGGTTTCAATAATATTCACGGCAGTCCCCAAAATTAACTTTATTACATATTTATCATAGTTCTAATCACTACAATTATCAATTCACGGTCAGTAGCTTATAGGATATAATGTTGGTTAACATGCTAAGTAAATACAAAGGTAAATTATTCTGCTTTTCACCACCAGTAATGTTAGCAACGCTGTTGATTGAATTTAGCTTGGCGGCTTATACTTTTTGGCGATACAAAACGAGTACGGTCAGAAAGTTGGCAATTGCCATGTTGTTGGCGCTGGGCACGTTTCAGCTGGCCGAATATATGGTTTGTGGCGGGCTTGGCTGGACAAATGTCGAATGGGCCCGAATTGGGTATGGTTCGATTACTTTATTGCCAGCAATCGGTATTCATATGGTAGTAACAATCGCCGACAAAAAAGCACCTTGGCTACTGGGTGCCGCTTATGCCAGCTGTTTAGCGTTCGTGGCACTTTATCTGATTGGCGAAAACGCTGTCAGCGCGCACACCTGCACCGCTAATTATGCTGTTTTTGACACAATTAGAGCTAGCATCTGGCCGTTTGGCGCCTATTATTACGGATGGCTGTTAATCGGCACTGGACTAGCTTGGCAATGGAGCAACCAGATTCCCGACAAACGAACGGCCTTGCGCGCTATGTCAATCGGTTACGCGGTGTTCGTTTTGCCGACAACCGCGTTCAATATCATAGACCCAGCCACAACCCGCGGCATTCCGTCGATTATGTGTGGTTTTGCAGTGCTATTCGCATTTATACTGGCGGCCAAAGTTTTGCCAAACAGCTGTGATGTTCGTAATTCGATTCAAAATCTGTTTGACAGATTACAACTAAGAATATAGGTGACCTTTTCAAAAAATGTGCTTAAAGCGTCGTGATAATATAAATATGAACAATATTAAGCGAGACAAAAGGAAATATTATGGCAGATAAACCAGCTCAAAAGAAAAGCAGCAGCTCAAAAGTTCAATATGTCGTTCAGCAAAAACATGTCGACGGCGTTGGTGGTTGGCTGGTGTTTTATCTGATTGTTTTTGTGTTAGTTGGTCTTTCTGGGATATCAGCGTTCTTTGAATCGCTTACGACATTGTCCAGTGCGACAAGTGTTGTCACTGCAATATTTTCTCCAATAATTACCGTAGGATCTATTTATAGCGTCGTGATGATTGCAACTCAAAAAAAGATTGGCATAAAAACAAGTATAGCTACCATAGGCGCCGGTGCGGTTTATGGTGCAGTTAATATCGTAGTTTCTGCATTCGAAACTCACTCTAGCGATCCAATCGCCATTACGGTCGGCAGTATTGTATCAACACTGGTTGCCGGTGGTTTATTTGCACTATATTTCGTAGTTTCAAAGCGCGTCAAGCAAACACTTACTGAATAAGATACTTCAGATTGTCGTATTTTTGCGTAGTGCGGTGTAATCTTCTAAAAACTTCAGGTATTTGATAGCTGATCCGTACAAATTGGCAATGTGTTTTTTGTTTACCCACTTTGGCACGTCGTCGTAAAAATAAGCGCGTATCGATGAATATGGGCAGTCCATCCATTCTTCGATTTGGGTGTGGATACTTCGGCTAGCTTCCAGTAAGTCGTCAGCTACTACTGTCGCTATTTTGTAATCGGTTTCGGACAACAAATCTTCGACGCGATGTTTGTCAAAGTAATATTTATTATATTCGGTCACGACATTGTGCATTAACTTTTCGATACCACCGCCCTTCGTTTGATTTAACAGCAAATTAAAATGATTCGGTTCCAAGCAATACGCAAGTGCTTCGACCGAATCATTTTTGATTAAATTTTGTTCCAACAGTGATAAAAAGTACTGATAATCGGGTCGGCTGTGGTAAATAGTTTTACCGCCAGTCATCCCGTCACGAATTTGATAATAACTTTTAGGTACGTTAACGTTAACTACATTTTGACTAGACATGCAATTACCCCCACCAATTATTTTATCATTACAGTGAATTACACTCAGCAATATTAGCTGTAACTCAGTTCACATTCAGTTTATTGCAGACCGACAATTTTGTAAAGTATTTTTGGCAAGAATGCACGACATTTTATATTTTACAGATACAAATTGTTTGTTTAAAAATATTAGTTTAGAAAGCGAACACTCATGTTATATTAAGTATATGGGCAAATTTATAAATACAGACAAAAAAATAGTTAAAAGAGATCTCAAAATAATAACATTAGTTATCCTATCGCCAATCATTATATTAATATTGGCAATCGTAATCTTCTTCGCCATAAGACCAATAGTTGATCAAATCGACCATAATAAATTTTCAACTTTAGACTCCCAAATGCAGGGGCTTTACGACAAAATTAAGAAAGCTGAAGGCAAGGCGAACGATGGCTGGAAATATCAAGCAATATGTGCCCCAAAGTACAATGGAGATTTTGAAACTGGAACATACAACTGTAAAACTTTTATATATGTTGAGAAAACAATAAAATCAATTAGCGAATATAATTACTACCACGACAAATATTTCCCGACTATCGATGACAGTAGCGTTTGGGATAAACAAAAAAGTAGTGCTCTAACAACAAATAACGATTTTGGCAAAAAGTTCGTCGTTAGTATGGGCGAAAAGAATTACGTTGAACAAAAAACTGGGTTGGGATGTAGATACTCCATACAAATTAATCAATTGCAAGACAACGAGGAGTATCTAACGACCAACAATACGAATTTCGGATCTCCTATTAAGAGCGGAGAGGGTGACTTCTTTGTTGTAGTGAGGTGTGGCGCAACTGCAAATCAGGCATGGTACACAATATCAGATGACGCCGACCTAATTGTCCCGTAGGCGCCGTGTGAATATCCAAATCATAGCAACGCATAACAACCCGACAGACGTGATAATTAGGTACGTTGAATAATTGTCCGTCTTGTCGCTGTCGACGATCATTACCTTCTCACTATTCGACATGGTGGTCACTACGTCCTTGGATATTGAAGCCCCTTTTACCTCTTGCTTGTTTGGAGCTTGGTTCAGATACTCATACTGAACAGTATCGGGCACCTGGTTTAGATGCTCATGCTGCACAGTATCGCTCGTCGGTTTAACTATACGCGGGATATCGCTACTGACAGGTACGCTGCTTGGCGGTTCGACCTCACTATTGCCTGTGACTATAATCGCACCGTCCGGATCAGCAGTATTGACTTCTTCATCATCGATTACGACTGTACCGACAGGCTCATCAACAACATTGACGATTTTTTTGTAAAGAATTATCTGATACAAATCAACTGGTCGACCAGAATATGACGTGCCATATAGATGAATTGTATGATAGCCTTCGTCAAGATTTTCAGGTAAACGCAATGTGGCGCTTAAAGAACCGTCACCAGCGACAACAAATTGCCCTAATGATATTGGCTCAGAGTGTATTTCGATATCAACCGTCGAGTCAGGATACAGCGAGCCGCCACCTATTATCAGATTTCTACCAAGAGCGTCACTAGCACTGGCACCAGATATGCTATCAATACTAAGTTGCAATGGCAAATCGTTAGGATAATCACCATAAAGCCAATAATCCGGCATTTCTGGCGGAGCAATACTATCATTTGGACACGTCGTCTGCCCATTTTTGCAATAGTCATAAGTCATAATATCGCCAACAGTATCGGCAATATAATTTGCTACCATCTGATGGCCAAGGCTATTCGGGTGAAAGCTCTCACTGTGTATCAATTGGAAATAGTTAAAATCATTTACTAGTTCTTCAATATCACCTAATTCTATGGAGTTAACGGCACCTGGCATGCCGTCTCCGCATATGACGCTACTGCCATAACTGTTCTCTATATCAACGTATTTTATACCAGCTGCCTTCGCGGCACTTTCGACGACCATATTCAGATAGGATATACTTTCGTTCATAAAACGCTTCTCGGTATTATCCAACAATTGATCTAATGAGCTGCAAGCTCCCTCGTCATAGATAATTTTTGGATAACCAATGGCATATATTTTGGAATTTGGTGAATCCTTAATAAGTTTTTGGTAAGTATCAACCAATACATTGAACTTACTTTGGATCTCGACGGCCGTTTGTTGTCTGGTTGCGGCGTCTCGCGCCCATTCGCAAGTACCAATTCCGACACATGTTCTTAGTTTTCCCATCAAATTAGCATCATTACCACCTACGCCGATGGTTATTACACTGGGTTTGTAATGGTCAACGAATGTCTCCTGGTGGATTCTTCCCGGAACAAAATAATATAGTGCATAATTTCTAGCCAATCTCAAACCTACATCACCAAGATTTGTACCACTTTCCCCTAGTCTATCCAGTTGGCCGGAATAGTGCGTATCGCTACCAATAATATCTTCTGTTTTAGCTCCTGAACACGCCACACTCTTCATATAATTTAAATCTATCCCAAATCTCTGCGCCAACAAAAACGGATAAGACCGACTGCTGACATGACAGTTTTCGTATATATCATTTGTGCCATTCAAATAAAAACTATTGTCTAGTTCGCCTTCCCCGCTACTATAAGAATCGCCTAATGCCAAATAATCTAACCTCTGTGACGTATAGCCACTAGCGCGCAAGGCCACCTGGCGTTGCGCACCCGAATACGATACCGCATAGAATCGCAATTCAGCACCATCATTGCCAAACTTCGGTTGCAACGCAGTGTGAAAACTATTAATGAAACTTTCGTAATTAATACTAGCCGTACGACACAAAACATCCGAAGGCGCCAATGTCGACATAACCTCATCCGTTGCTATATCGCCACAATCCGAACTTATCTCGTACAAAGATAATCCAGCATTCATGCCCGCGATAGCTACGTATCGCCCATCGTTGCTAACAGCCAATTCACTTGTCGGGTCGAGCCCAACGTTATAGCTCAGGGCTACATTAGAAAATCGCTTCATTTCAAGCGTATCAATATTTAGTAGCCCATAACCCCTCTGTCTAATTTCCACTGCTAACCATTTTCCGTTATCAGACACACCATACCCACCCACTGGCCAGGCATAACCATCGCTCGACTCGAATATATACGGGTCCGATATGTCAAAGTTGTATTCTAAGTTAGTAATAACCCCGGGCGTTACCACTGGTATTAGTCGACTCGAAAAGTTCTTATAAATGACCAAAGATTTTACATACCCATTAACTAAGTGCTGCTTCGTAACTAAAGTGTCCGTATCGGGCAGATACAAACAGTCGTCATATCTGTCGCAAGGGCCATTGAATTTGTACATCTTGGTACCAAATTTAAAACCAACCGCCATTCTAAACACACTACCGGCCGGAAAATATCCGACCCTTGCCATACCGCCAGACGTTAAACATTCCTTCTTCAAGCCTGAGTAGCCAGCAACTTCTACGGTTTCATAAAAACTTGGGCATAATCCGGCATCTATATTCGCAACCTCTGTCGATGAATATGCGACCGGGCTGGAGTCAACCCATGACCAAGGGCTAGACGTTTCTTCGGCAAATGTTTGATTTGGCAATGTAGCCCAAACTGCGACAAAAGCAAAGCTAATTAGTGCCAATATTACAGTCAAATATGATCTGGGCCTAGCTAGTATCATAAAACCTCTTTTCTCGTAGTATTTTGCTAATTAAATACTACTATCTAAGTTGGTTTTAAGCAAGTATATCGCTCATTACTTAGTTATTTGTTATTTTCCAAGGACTGTCCTTGGAAAATTAAAATTATGTCATAATAATTTTAACTGTTCGCAAGCTCACGCAGAATATTGTCAAAAGACTCTTTATATTTGGCATTTTCAGAGAGAAAGTTATAATACTCCCCGCTCGAAGAAAACATATCTAAAATAATTTTCGGCTTTAACCAATCTGGAGATTGATTACGTAAATAATAAGACAAGCTTGAGTAGTTGTAATCAAGCCAATCTTTTGGATTTCGATGGATATAGCTAGATATATAAATTAAATAGCTTTCGTTTGACACAATCGAGGCCTTGTACCTGGACTCGAATATTGAGCCGGATAGTTCATATTTATTATTAAAATACGTACTATAACTGGATAAAATATTATGCATTAACTTTGACATTGCGCCCGAATCTATTTGGTATAACAGCAAGTGAATATGGTTAGGCATCAGACAATAACAATTCAGGTCGATCATTTTATTTAAGCTCTTGTACGGTCTGCCCCTATTATCTTTCTGCCCGTCGTTGCACAGATAGCGTTTGAATAGATTCAAAAATACTCTGTAATCTTCATCGTCAAGAAACACATTCTTTTTCCCGTGCCCTCGAGCGTATACGTGATAAAACGTGTGCTCAATATCGATTTTTATAACATTTCGGCTTGGCATAAGCTTATTATATTATAATTCTAAGTTTTCCAAGGACTGTCCTTGGAAAATAATATTTATGTTATAAAATGTGTAATTTTTGCATACTGCGTGGTTCGACACAACCAAAAAGGGATATCTGGCCGAGGCCAAATATCCCTGTCGCCCGCTGCGTTTGTGATGAGAACACATATCAGACAGACTGAAATATATAGTAAACCTATATATTTCTGACCATTAGTTTATGACTTTTGGACAGACAATGGCAAGTTTTTAGCTGAAGATATCTTGAAATTATTTGCAGTGCCTATGAAATTGACGACATAAAATTCATAAGTTATACCATCTTATGCATTATCACGGCATATGCACCAAAGCCAACCTTGGTCATTTTGTGTTAAAATATAACAGATGAATCCCGTTAGAAACGAGGCAGCAGCTGACGTTATTGACGGGAAATGTATTAGCGCGTTACAAGGAAAGAGTTTCTAACGGGATGAAAGTACTGGGAATCGAGACTAGTTGCGACGAAACCGCGGCGTCTGTCGTAGTGGACGGACGAACGCTTCTTAGCAATGTCATTAATTCGCAAATCGACATCCACGCCGTTTATGGCGGTGTTGTGCCCGAAGTCGCCGCCCGAAGCCATATCGAAGTTATCAATCCAGTCATTAACCAAGCATTAACAGATGCCAATTGCACTTGGGACGACATCGATGCTATCGCCGTAACCTACGCCCCTGGCCTGATTGGATCGTTACTAGTCGGCACATTGGCCGCCCGAACGCTGGCAGTTCTAAAAAATAAGCCGTTGTATCCGATACATCACGTCGAAGCCCATGTTTATGCTAACTTCCTGACGGAAATCGGGGTTAGGGATTCGGAAATGGGGAATGGGGAATCGCTACTTATTTCGTCCCCTCTTCCCAATTCCCAACCCCTATTCCCTACCTTGGCCTTAATCGTCAGTGGTGGGCACACTCAACTGGTATTATTCCACGATCACGGCAACTTTGAACTGCTGGGACAAACTTGCGACGACGCCGTCGGCGAAGCTTTCGACAAAGTCGCCAAAATTATCGGGCTTCCCTATCCCGGCGGCCCATCAATCGCCCGCGCTGCCGTCAATGGCGACCCAAACAAATACAAATTGCCAAAAGCCATCTTAAAATGCACCCATAGTGGTGCGCATACCGGGATGGTTAGCAAGGCACAGCCGAGCAGCGATGCGAGTCGTATCAGTCAATACGACGAACGAGCAGCGGAGGCTGTAACGCAGCAAACCGCCCGGGAGGTGTGTCACTATTATGACTTTAGCTTTTCGGGCCTTAAGACAGCCGTCCTGCGGGCCGTTCAGCGCGAAGTGGGCGTCGACATTGCATTCCCATCAACTGGCCTTGCAGAGCGCCTAAACGACGCACAAAGGAACGACTTTGCAGCCAGTTTCCAACGCGTCGCCATCGAAACATTGGTCGACAAAACCGAAAAAGCATACTTAGATTACAATGTACAATCTGTTGTTATCGCTGGTGGCGTCGCCGCCAACCAAGAACTGCGTCGAATTTTATCCGAGCGCTTACCTATCAATATCGATTACGCACCGATGAATTTATGCACCGACAACGCCGCCATGGTTGCCACACTGGGATATTATTATTCACAAAAGAAACAGCCAACCAGTCCATATGATTTAGAAGTTGTACCCAGTTTGTCGATGACCAAAACCAAGTGGTCTTAGTTAGCGCTTAAATACAGATTTGATTTTACGAACCATTGCTCGTACAAGTGGCAAACCGCTATTCCAAATACCGTAAAAAACAGATAAAGATCGGTCAAAAGTGCCGGCCAAGTTGGTCTCTTCCAACGCCCAGCCTTTTTTGAATGTCGTAATACCGCCGTCTAACAAACCGCCAAAGTCATAACGTGTCAGCCCCCACTCTTTGCATTTGCGAATCGCATGCCATTTAAGCGCGTAATTTGCGCGTAATTGTTGCCCCGATTCGTTCATGCCACCGTACAATTCGTACGCCGTGTCGGCACTAATCGCCAACCACAAAAACGCAATCGGCTGATCATCGACGTAGGCCGCAAACACCGGTGAATGGTCGCCTAGTTTGTCAAAAGCATCATAATAATATTGATCTTTGTGTAGCGGAAATTTAGCGCGCACTGCGGTTTCGTGATACACCGCCAAACATTTGTCCAACTCTGCCCTACTGCGCACCATCTTGATTTTCATGGCTTCGGCTGATGATTTGCGAATGTATTGGCGTGTCTTTTTAGCCATATCGTTCAGCAGTTCGGCTTCGGGCCTGGTCAAATCTAAAATTATCGTTCGTGCTGGCAAAATATGATTTTCGGACTGATTCCACCCCTGAGGCACAGCATATTCTGTGCTATCTGGTTCGATCGAAACCGACACCGAATGATGCGTATATTTAGCATATTCGGCTAATTCATTCAACAGCGCTTCCCTATTGTCATCACTGACTACCGGCCCACGTGGCACATAAGCCAGCGACCGCAGTGGCCACGGTAATTTTCGCACCAAAACTTGCACCACGCCCATTATGTCCTCTTCGTCACTGTCCAAAAACAATCGATAAGCCGACCAGCCGTGCGCGGCCTTTAAATCTCCCCAACCCCACAGTTGCAGTGGATGCCCGCCATGCTCGAGTATATAATCGTCCCACTCCCGTTTATCCTGACATTGTTTGAACATCATCATACCTTTCATTATAACGTATTCCATTTAAACGTTGTGATATAATAAATATTGAAAACAAACACGTGAATTTGGAAAGGTGTCAGAGAGGATTTCGCACGAAAATCCTAGGTGTCTTCGTATTTTTCACGTGAAATTATTTATGTATTTGAAAGCTTAATTAATCTAATGAAACTCGCCAAAGCATACGACCCAAATCAGTACGAGCCAAATATCTACGCTATGTGGGAAAAAAGCGGATTATTCGCTCCAACAGGGGAGGGCGAGCCCTTTAGCGTTGTTATGCCGCCGCCAAATGCCAACGGTAATCTGCACATAGGTCACGCACTTGGTAGCGCTGTTCAAGATATCTTGACCCGATATTGGCGCATGAACGGTCGCGACACAATATATATTCCTGGCGCCGACCATGCCGGATTTGAAACTTGGGTCGTTTATGAACGTATCCTAACAGAGAAGGGGATTAACCGTTTTGATTTTTCTCGCGAGCAATTATACAGCCAAGTTTGGGACTTTGTTGACCAGCAACGTGGCAACATGGAATTGCAACTTCGCGCATTAGGCGTTAGTTGTAGCTGGAAAGATTTAGTCTTTACGCTCGACCAAAAAGTTATCCCGACCGTTTACAGCACCTTTAAAAAAATGTGGGATGACGGCCTAGTTTACAGAGGTGAGCGCATTGTTAATTACAGTACAAAATACCAAACTAGCTATGCCGATATCGAAGTTAACCACAAAAAAGAAAAAGGTACGTTGTGGAAGATTGCCTATCCGATGTACGACAAAATCGGCGAAATCGTCATCGCCACCACTCGTCCCGAAACATTATTCGGGGATACGGCTGTTGCCGTCCACCCCTTTGACGAACGCTACAAAAGCCTGATTGGCACTAGGGTAATATTGCCAATAACCGGCAGAATTATCCCAATTATCGGTGATGACACCGTCGACCCCGAATTTGGCACCGGCGCAGTCAAAATTACCCCTGCTCACGACCCAAATGACTTCGAAATGGGCAAAAAACATAATCTGGAACGGATTCAGGTTATCGACTTTAACGGCACGATGATAAACGTTCCGCAACAATTCCTTGGTCTGGACGTCGAAGCCGCCCGCAAAAAGACGCTGACCGCATTGCAAGCCGAAGAACTTCTAAGAGGTGAGACGACCATCGAACATACTGTTGGCTATGACTACAAAAGCGGTCTGCCAATTCAGCCATTAATCAAAGACCAGTGGTTTATCAAAGTCCAACCGTTGGCTCAGCGCGCTAAACAGGCGATTATCGACGGCGAAATAACCTTTACGCCAGATAGCCGCAAACGCGACTTAATCAGATATTATGATCAGTTGCGCGACTGGAACATTTCGCGCCAAATCCCATGGGGAATCCCAATTCCTGCTTTTCAAAACGTTAACAACCCTGACGACTGGATATTTGACGACCGTGTCGACGAAGCATCTGTCACTGTTAATGGCAACGTTTATCGCCGCGAAGAGGATACTTTTGACACCTGGTTTAGCAGCGCTCAATGGCCATTTATCACCACCGACTTTTTAGACCAAGGTAAATTATCTAGGTTTTATCCAAATACCGTTATGGAAACCGCTGGTGACATTTTGTACGCCTGGATATCCCGCATGATTATGTTAGGGCTATACGCAACAGATAAGGTTCCGTTTAAACACGTCTATTTGCACGGCTTAGTTTTGGACGAAAAAGGCCAAAAAATGAGCAAAAGCAAAGGTAATGTCATCAACCCAATGAAGGCGATTGGCGAATTTGGATCAGACGCCTTGCGTTTGGGTCTGATTGCTAACCGTAGCGCCGGCCAAAACCAAGCTTTCAGCCTGGATAGGGTTATGGCAGGACGTAATTTCTGTAACAAATTATGGAACATCGCTCGCTTTGCCGAAGGTAAAATTGGCGACGGTTACCGAATCAGCGAACCCGAACCAATTACTATTGCCGACCACTGGATTATTCGTCAATTAACAGATGCCATTGCCGACATCGGTCAAAAAGTCGAGTCATACCGATTTGCCGAAGCTAGCGATACTATGTACCACACAATCTGGGACGATGTAGCCGATTGGTATATCGAATCCAGTAAACTACAAGACAATTCAGCCATGTTGGGCTGGGTACTAGACACCTGCCTTAAAATTGCGCATCCTTTTGCACCATTTGTCACCGAAACCATCTGGCAAACGTTGCCGTGGCACAACGATATGTTGCTGACCACTAAATGGCCTGAAACTTCTAAATACGACGAGATTGCCGCTGGCGAATTCGCTCGTTTGAAAGCCCTGGTTACCGAAACCCGCTTTGTCACCACTGAATTGCCGGGCAACGAACGCTACACGATGCTGTACCAAAACGACAGCTTGGTCGCCGACAACGCCCAATTAATCAAGAAATTGGCCATGCTTAAAGATATTCAGCACGTCGATCAAGCCCGCGGTTTGCGCCTAGCTGCCAGTGGGCGAGAAGCTTGGTTGGATATTTCGGCAGAAACTCTTTACGAGCACCAATCAAACCTAGAAACGCGTTTGGCCGAAACCCACGCCAATATTAGGGCCCTTGAAGCCCGACTAGCTAATGAAACATACGTCGCAAAAGCTCCTGCCAATCTGGTTGAAGAATCACGTACCCAGTTAGAACAAAAAAAGACGCTTGCTGAGCGTCTGGTGCACGAACTAGAAATCCTTAAATAGACGGCCAGTGGTAAACGCTACCAAAAAAGTTTCCCGATAATCGTTTTTGGGCAATATATTTTTTGTCATCTTGAGTACGGGGCTGAGTAGATGGTTGCTGAGAACCAAAACCACTATAAACACTAGTGTTAATTGCACCGCTATCCATGTGGATATGTTGGTCAACAACTAATAACTTAATCGGATTATAGTTTTCATTCATAATTGTCGCTGGTCGCGATACCGCGGCCACCAAAGCTTTGTCTATCTGGGTATCGTGTGCGAATACACCTAACACGATGGCTAGAGAGACGATGATTGGTAAGGGGTTAATTATTGTTGATACCATATGTTTATTTTTTTAGAGTATTACAAGCAGTATCGTAGCATAAGCTTTGTGTTATGTCAAGTATAGGTTAGACTAGCTATTAGCTATTGGAAGGTGGCTATTGGCATAATCTCAAAATAGATATTCTCTAACTCTGCCATATTCCAACAGCTAAATTCCAATAGCCAACTTACACGTGGTGGTATGGACGGCCACCAGATATTTCTTGGGCCCGATAGATCTGTTCGGTCAGAATTAACCGAACCAGTTGGTGCGGAAAGACCAATTGCGACAACGACCAAACAAAATTAGCTCGGCTGTGAATAGTACTGTCGACACCGTAGGCACCACCAATGATGATTACGACTTCTTTGGAAGACTGAAGCGGACGCTGTAACAATTCAGAAAGGCTAGGCGAATCAATGTTTTTACCCTTTTCGTCCAACAAGATTACATAATCATTAGCATTTAGGCGCGAAAGTATGCGTTCTGACTCTTCCTGGGGTGCTATGACGCCCGAAAGCGCCGAATGTGGTAAAAGTACCCATTCAACATTAAATGGGCGTTTTAAACGCTTCTGGTAACGTTCAATTCCTTCGGCGACCCAGTCTTCGTGTTTTTTGCCTATGGCGATAATACGAATTGGCATTACATCCTTAACATCGAAGCAACTCGGGCGAGGGCTTCGTTATCTGGTGGAATACTGTGGTCTTGGAACTTTTTCAAATCATTACTGTGATAAATCGGAATCAGATGAATATGAGCGTGTGGCACGCCAAAACCTTCAACGATAACACCGACGCGCGTTGCATCAATTACTTCGCGGATATGAAGACCTAGTTTTCGAGCAACATCCCACAAATAATCGTAATCGTCTTTTTCTAAATCCCAGATATGATCAATCTGTTTTTTAGGAACAACTAAGGTGTGGCCTTCGGATATTGGGTGAGTGTCTAAAAAGGCGATTACTCGGTCGTCTTCATAAATTTTATGAGCTGGTATTTCGCCGTTAATAATTCGAGTAAAAATAGATGGTTCGTTCATGAGCTTGATTATAGCAATTCGTACCCTATAACTCTAGTTTTTGGTATACTGTGATAAATATGACAGACAAAAGCGAGTCTAATGTCCAAAAAACAATTGACGGCCTAATCGATAAAGTTTTTCTGCGCTTTATCCCAACAACAGTAAGGCCGAATCAAGTCACGGCCGTCCGATTTATTTTGATACCGATTATTTACTACTTTTTTACGATCAATCGGTTTGATATTGCTTTGGTAATTTTTGTGATTGCGGCATCGACCGACTTTATCGATGGGGCAATGGCTAGAACCAGAGACCAGATAACCACTTTGGGCAAGATTATCGACCCGGTTGCCGACAAATTTTTGATATTAACGGTTTTACTGTATATCGGCCTTAATTATTTGATAGTAAAAATCTTTGTTGTTTTCATTTTGTTAGAATTATTCGCGATTTTAATGGGAATCTTTTTCAATTTTGCAGTCGACCGGCCAATTGGTGCCAATGTTTTTGGCAAAATAAAGATGGTTTTACAGAGTTTAAGTGTCGGATTGTTTATTTTGGGTCTGATTATCAATAATTTGTTTTTGATAAATATCTCAAAAGAAATACTGTTTTTGGCACTGATTTTCGCGATTATGTCGGGGATTCGACACATACAAGCACATATAAAACATGTGTAGATAAACCGGTGTCCAAATCGCCTATTTTCCTCCATATAAAAACACCCGCAAAGGGGTGTCTTTATATGGCGGAGAGAAAGGGATTTGAACCCTTGAAGGCGTTACCGCCTTACCGCTTTTCGAGAGCGGCCAGTTCAACCACTCCTGCATCTCTCCACATCTTATCGTATTTTATCACATCAGTTACGGCTCGTTTTCGAGAGCGGCCAGTATCGCTCCGCCCTGCTCCGCTCCTACGCTTACTCATCATCCTAAAAGCAAGCTTTTGGATGATTTCGCGGCGCTTCGCCAACCACTCCTGCATCTCTCCGTACTTTGATATATTTTACCAGATAAATGCTATTCGCGTCGCAAAGCTTCAACTGGGTCGATACGCTCAGCACGCCTGGCAGGGAAGTAAACAACCGCAACACCGACTAGTAATGTGCCGGCCAGGACTAATGCGATAGCCCAAAGCGGTGTTGCGAACAAATCGAATGATTCGGTAACACCTCTGGATAATGCGCCGACGTTGATGTAAAAGTTGACAATCCTACCCAGGATGAACGCCAATGCAATACCCAAAACGCCACCAATTAACGATATTAGGATAGCTTCAAAGATAAACAGTTTGCGCATATCAGATCGACGAGCTCCCAAAACCATCATCAAACCGATTTCTTTTGTTCTTTCAAATAATGATATCGTCAAAGAGTTAAACATACCCAAAATTGCCACAACCATACCGATACTACCGAAACCTAAAACAATCAAGTTAAAGTAATTGAATATATTGTTAATTTCGGTCAACGTGTCAGTCAGCGATGTTGTATGTAAGCCACTATTTTCGATTTGAGTACGCAAAGCCGAAACGTTGGAAATATCATTAGCTATAACTTTTACACTGTTATACACTGGCACGCCGGCAGCGTCAAAGTTACTGCTTGGCATGTATAATTCGCTACCAGCGCCGGAGTCGACGACGCCAACAATAGTAAATGTATCAGAGATTTGTTTTTCTTTAGCGCCAGAACGGGTCAGCGGGATGGTAATTGACACTTGTTGATTAATTGCCTTTACCGAATCGGTTATACCGATAGTCTTTAAGGCAGAAGAGCTGATTACAATCTCGCGGCCATCAGTCGATAACAACAAACGACCCTTTACAAGGTTAAGCGAGCTGTAACCCTGATAATTTTGGTCAACACCGTATGCGACTACGTCATTTTCACTGCCCTTAAACGACATCAGCCCAGGGAACGAATACTGAACACCGACTTGTTGAATATGAGGATAGGTCATAATCGTATTGATTGCCGTTTGATCTAACTTGATAACCTTGGTGTTTGGCGACATCACGTCGATTGCTTTTAGGGATTTATTGCCAACAACTTGGTTTGTAACTAATGATTGGATTCCAAGGCCGAACGACAACAAGAAGAATATAGCACAAACACCGATGACAACGGCCATAACTGTCAAGAATGAACGTAATTTTCTGTCTAGGAAGTTTTTCCAAGATATGTAAAACAACACCGAAGTTTTAATCGAACTATATCGACGGGCGACAGGTTGGTTTTTAGCGTTGGGGAATAATCTACGCATGGTGCTCCGTCTTTGCTAAGCGATCGATACGCTTTTTCATATCAAGCAACAGTTTATTAGCAGTGGTTGTAATATCGGCATCTGTCGTTTCGACAATATGGCCATCATCAATACTCAGCAGACTGTCGGCGAGTGGGATATATTCCATGTTATGAGTGACTAAAATAATAGTTCTACCCAGCAATGTCCTAAATCTTTGAAGCAAATTGATAATCATGTCGCCGTTCGTACTGTCTAGGCTACCGGTTGGCTCATCGGCAATGATAAAGTGCGGGTCATTGACTAAGGCTCTGGCCATAACTACTCGTTTTTGCTCTCCACCAGATAGTAGCGTAGGGTATTTTTTGGCATAATCTGCCATGCCAACTTTTGACAAAGCTTCCATCGCCAACTCCACGGCACTAGCCCGCGAGTGACCAGAAAAATATAGTGGCATCGATACGTTTTCAAGAACATTCAAACTTTTTATCCAACAGTCCTCTTGGTAGACAATGCCGATTTCATTAGCACGGAAGTAGGCTAATTCATCTGAACTAAGTTCATATAAGGCTTTGCCATTAAAGGTGACTTTGCCGTTTGTCGGTTTTTGTAAACCAGTCAAAACGTTAAGCAATGTCGATTTACCAGATCCGGATGGACCGTAAATGATATTGAACGAGCTATCTTGCAGCGTAAAGTTGACGTCGCGAAGCACGTTGACCTTTTCGGTTCCGACGGTAAATGTTTGATTAACGCCTTTAACCTCGGCTATTGTCTTTTGAACTGGTCTTGATACTGGTTTAATGTGTTTTATATCCATATTCTAAAATCCAAATACTCGCTGTAAGGCGCTTAATATAATTGTCAAAACACTTTCATCAGCATGGCCGACAACTGCTGGTTGTGGGTCTGCAAGGCTTAGGTTGCGGGCTTTGTCGTATGACATCGCCTGTATGCTATAAACTTTCGACGTAGGTAAATCAGACAAGATGACGGTATGTTCGGTTGTTAACTGAGTGTCTTCGCTGGTTTTGCTGTCAAATACAGATGCTGTGCTGCCCTCAGCATACCCGACCTGGCTAGTTGCTGGCTCGTCAGTCTTCCACGAAACAATAACTTGGCCGCGCGACTGCGACCCGGTACCGACAATGGACGATTGAATCGTCACGTCCGATATTGTTGGTGGGCGAGTATCCAAAGCTGTTTTAAACACCTGCTGGTCAGACACTGCTAGATTGCCACCAGTGTCACGACCCTGAGCTATCAAGAAGTATTTACTGTTATCATGCAGATCGTTAATCACGATTTTATGGTCGGTTACGAATTTTGGTATCTGAATGTCAGTACCGTCCGTACCAGTTTTGCCATAGGTGACAATTGACGTAGTCGGAACATTTGTCATCCAAGTCACACTTTGAGTACTGGTTGGTTGGCCAGTGATAGGTTGGAATCGTAAGTTAGAAATTCTTGGCAGTGCCGGCGTAGTAAACGAGAACACGTTACCGTCATATTTGCTACCTTCGCTATCGAGCGCGCTTAGTTGGTAATAATATTTCGTTCCGTCTTTTAGGCTACTAATGTCAATGCTGTATTTTGACTCATTTGCAGATGTATTGATAGATTTTAGGCCGCCGAACGCATCGGTCATGCCATAATACAGATTAACCTTGGCGGTGCCGATGGACGTAAAGTTAATAGTTGCACTTGTTGGCGCAATATTTGTAGCAGTGACTTCTTTGACGACTGGCGCCGGTTTAGTAGTAAAGGACGATTCTTGGCTTTCACCAGTGTTACTATCAACGTCTGTCCATTTCACTTTGAAGTAATAGGTGGTACCAGCAACTAAATTATCCAATGTTATTTTGTGAGCGGATACTTGATCGGAATTACTAATCTCGGAAGCACTATATTCGCCGCTCTTTGTGCCTAATAGAACACTAGAATCGCTACCACGATCGGTTACCCACTGTATTATGGCGCGCTTAGTTGTAATATTACTGACCTCTGGTTGAGTGACTATATTTGCAGGTTCTGTAAATCTGCCCGTTGGCGTCATTGATACCGATGGGCTATCAGCGCTGCAATTATTCGTGCTGTCGCATGCAGTAACGCGGTAATAATACAATTGTTGAATTAAGCCTGCGTCTATATATGTCGTGCTGGTACTGGTGCCGGCAAGACTATAATCGCTATCATTTGTCGAACGATATATCTTGTAGCTATTAACGCCGGTTCCTGAGTCTGATGGCGCCTCCCAGGCAATAGCTAAACGCCAGTTACTAGTTGATCTTTCAGAGATATCAGCAGCGCTAAGGTTTGAGATAATTCCAGGAGCAAATGTATCGGCTGAAAATATAACGCTTGAATATGTGTCGTAGTTTATATTGCCCGATTCATCCCTTCCGACAACATACATAGTGTTGCTGTTCGGCTGAGTAGCATACGGGCCGTCTGGCAAAGATGTAACTCCAGCAGCAGTATAATTACATGTTGAATCGGATGGTAACGTGTTAACGGTATAGCAGTAGGTCATACTATTTACGTCACCAACAAAGGTAGCCGGTGCAGCCCAACTAAATGAAAAAACGTTTTCCGAATTATCAGTCGGAGTAGCGGTTAGTGATAGCGGAATCGATGGCGAGCCACTGGTATTTATCTTTAGAGCCGCACTCACATATGATGCGCTGACGTTACCAGCTTGGTCCCAAGTTCTAAAGTAGACCATATTAATACCATCAACCAGGTTGTAAAAATCAGGGTGGGGGATCGTCGTGTATGATCCGTCATTGGTCAACAAATCGGACATATCGCCGTTATTGTTATGCGCGTCACCAAACCAGCCAGTATCGCTAACTTGATATTGTAATCCGGCAATACCAGATCCACCGGTATCACTTGCTGCCTGAGATCCGCTAGTTGGCCACGTAAGAGTTGCTGATCTGGTATTTATAAATCCGGAAGGTGCACTAATGAAGCCGGGGTTGTTTGGTGGGGTATTATCAAATCTAAACTGGAAAGTCACAGTTGTTGGATATAAATTGCCAGCCTTATCAATAGCCTTAATAGCTATATAATATGGACTAGTAGATGTAGTCAACGGGCTAGCGAGTACGCCGGCGACAGCCAAGTCTAGTGACGCGCTAGATGTCGCGAATTGACAGTGCCCACCGGTGTCAATAAGGCTACTGCCTAATAAGCCCTTGGTAGTAACAGGGTTGGCAGTTCCGTCTTGGCCCAAATATAAACAGTACCCCAAGATTCCAGATTCGGTATCATTGCCAGCCGTCCAGCCAAAATATGGAGACGATCCGTTTGTCCAAGCGTTCGAAGCGATGGTTGATCCACCGAATACTTTTTTAGCAACGACACTCGAGGCGTTAACGTTTGGTGCTGTTACGTCGGAGGTTGCGATAATAGTAATCGAGTTTAAGGTGACCTGTTGTGAACCGTCGCTGATTAAAATTGCTTGCCATTTAATTCCCTTAAATGTTACAGGGAATGATAAGATATGGTCATTTACATCTGAGGCCGTGTTGGCGTTATCGACCGTACTTGAAGTCGCCCAATCAGCACCGTCCCAATATCTCCAACTAACACCGTCGTCGCTACTCAGACGATAATTTATAGAGCCACCATTTGGAGTTTCGTCAGCCGCGAAGCTTGAGTAGGCTTTGACACCCGACGTCATATCTGCGTCCGCCAAGTCGATAGTTGGCTTTAAGGTGCTATATGGGTCTTTAAGTCGAGCAGTCGTACCACTAATTTCAATAGAATCACCATCAAATACGAAACTAGATGGGGTAGTAAAGTCCCAGGTTGTTGTCACATCGGCGGCGAATGTAGCACGGTTGTAAGAGAATAAAACGATAGCAAATATGATAAACAGATACGGTACAAGAATCGAAATATGGATATGTGAATGGTATCTGGCGTCGTGCCATTTTCGGTACCACTTCCAGTTATTCATCAAGAATTGGTGAGGCTTACCGGCAATAATATGATGGGTCTTTTTTAAGACGACTTTAGGTATACGACCAACAGACTTGAGCCGTTTACTCATTGTTACAAAAAAACCAACAGTCATTCTTTTTAACCTGCCCAATGGCGTGACCTCTTTCATTAAAGATTATACCCCAAATATTTAGAATAGTGCTAATGTTTTTGGTGAAATTAATGACTTTTTCGCTCATTAGCAAAAAGGCAGGAGTCGGTCACGATAATTTTCTTTGCAATAATGTTGGTGAACTCGGCCAATCGGTGGCTTTTGCTAGTTAGCAAAAGCCTCTTCCGCTTGTTTACAAAAAAATGTAAACACTTTTTTGTTACACCGCGCTTCACCGAACCCGCGACTATCGCCAGACGAGCTGGCGAGTCGCAGGTTCGGCTTCTGTCCGAGTTCACCAAAGTAAAAACCCCACTTTGCAGTG
>Ga0334722_10002246_pt1 | contig 22154 bp, 18 predicted proteins | sample C3_bottom_MG_FD_207210 | JGI IMG/M metagenome (GOLD analysis project Ga0334722, IMG submission 207210) | Sediment microbial communities from Yellowstone Lake, YNP, Wyoming, USA - C3_bottom | ecosystem: Environmental > Aquatic > Freshwater > Lake > Sediment | place: USA: Wyoming | collected... | reverse complement strand
CGGCGCCGTTGCGCCTTGCGCTGCATCCCAAACGCCATAGTCGCACATGTGTTTCATCCTATTAGGGGCTCTATGCCCCTCGAAACATGAATGCAGTCAGCATGAAATCCAGCGCGAGTATCGACAGCGACGAGGTGACCACCGTGCGCGTGGTCGCACCGGACACGCCCTCGGCGGTAGGCGGAGCGTCATACCCCTCGAACACCGCGATCCAGGTCACCGCGATGCCGAACACCACGCTCTTGATCACGCCGTTGAGTATGTCCTCCTGGAAGTCGACCGCGGCCTGCATCTGCGACCAGAACGAGCCTTCGTCGACCCCGATCAGGCGCACGCCGACCAGATAACCGCCGAACACGCCCATCGCGGAAAACATCGCCGCCAGCAGCGGCATCGAGATCACGCCGGCCCAGAAGCGCGGTGCGATCACCCGCGCGATCGGGTCGACCGCCATCATCTCCATCGCCGCCAGCTGCTCGGTGGCCTTCATCAGTCCGATTTCCGCGGTGATGGCCGAGCCGGCCCGGCTGGCAAACAACAGGCCCGCCACCACCGGCCCAAGCTCGCGCACCAGCGACAGCGCCACCAGCACCCCCAGCGCCGAAGACGAGCCGTAGCGCTCCAGGGTGTCGTAGCCCTGCAGGCCCAGCACCATGCCGACGAACAGGCCCGACACCAGGATGATGATCAACGACAGCACGCCGGTGAAATAGATCTCGCGCACCACCAGTGAAAAACGGCGCAGGCACATGCCGGAGTTGCGCAAGGTCAACAGCAAGAACCGGCTGGCGAACCCTAGCCGGTGCACCGCGCCGATTGCGCGCCCGCCCAGCTTTTCAAGGAAATCGGTCACCGCGGCCATCACCCTTCCCTGGCATCCAGATCGAGCGCGTAGTCTGCGGCCGGATAATGAAACGGCATCGGCCCGTCGCTCTCGCCGTGCACGAACTGATGCACGAACGGCTTGTCCGAAGCGCGCAGCTCGTCCGGGACGCCCTGGGTAACGATCAAGCCGTCGGACATGAAATAGACGTAATCCACGATTTCCAGCGCCTCCGCCACATCGTGTGTGACGATGATGGAGGTGGCGCCGAGGGCGTCGTTCAGCCGCCGGATCAGGTGGCCGATCACGCCCATGGACACGGGATCCAGGCCGGCGAAAGGTTCGTCGTACATGATCAGCATCGGGTCCAGCGCGGTGGTGCGCGCCAGCGCCACGCGTCGGGCCATCCCGCCCGACAGCTCCGAGGGCATCAGCCGGTGCGCGCCGCGCAGGCCGACCGCCTGCAGCTTCATCAGCACCAGATCGTCGATCAATTCCTGCGGCAGATCGGTGTGTTCGCGCATCTGGAAAGCGACGTTGTCGTAGCAGGACATGTCCGTGAACAGCGCCCCGAACTGGAACAGCATCCCCATTCTGCGGCGCAGCGCGAACAACTCGTCGTGATCGAGCTTGGCCACCGCCCGGCCGTCGACACGCACCTCGCCCTTGGTCGGGCGCAGTGCGCCGCCGATCAGGCGCAGCAGCGTGGTCTTGCCGCAGCCTGACAGCCCCATGATCGCCACCACCTGGCCGCGGCGGATGTTCAGGTTGACGCCTTTGAGGATCTGACGGCTATCGTAGGCGAAATTCACGTTTTCGACCTCGACCAGATTGTCTGTTGCAGGCATCATCGGCACGCGGCGCGGCGTCGGCAAATTACACGGAGTGCGCATTCTACCAGACGGCCGCAGGCACGCGTCCGGGGAACCCGGCCGCGGCATGCGCGTTTCAGGGCCTGTTTAACCCGCCCCGGCCTGTTATAGTAATTACTTTACATCGCTCTCCGGGTCCAATGGCGCAGTCGGCTGTCCGCTTCGAACAGGTCAGGAAAAACTACGGCCGCCAGACGGTGCTGCAGGGGATAGACTTCGACATCGCCGCCGGCATGAGCTTCGGCCTGGTCGGAATCAATGGCGCCGGCAAGACCACGCTGATCAAGTGCCTGCTCGATTTTTGCCATGTCGACGGCGGCCATATCGAGATCTTCGGCACCCGGCATACCGATAACCGCGCCCGCGCGCGGCTGGCGTTTCTGCCGGAGCGGTTCATGCCGCCCTATTTCCTCACCGGCCGCGATTTCCTCGGCTATATGCTCGCGCTGGACGAGCGCGCGTTCGAAGAAGCCAAGGTGCGCGCCATGTTTGCCGCGCTCGATCTCGAAGCCGCTGCACTGGACAAGCCGGTGCGCTCGTATTCGAAGGGCATGACACAAAAACTGGGACTGGCGGCCTGCCTGCTGGCCGAACCCGACCTGCTGATCCTGGACGAGCCGATGAGCGGGCTGGACCCGCTGGCGCGCGCCAGGGTCAAGCAGTTGCTGCGACAACTGCGCGACCAGGGCCGCACCTTGTTCTTCACTTCCCATGCACTGTCCGACGTCGAGGAAATCTGCGAGCACATGGTGGTGCTGCATCAGGGCCAACTGCGCTTCTCCGGCAGCCCGCGCGCGCTGATGCAAAGCCACGCCGAGGACTCGATGGAAACGGCCTTCCTCAAATGCATCGAAAGCAGCGCCCATGGCTGACAAGCCCAGTTTGCTCATCGTCGACGACGATCCGCTGATCACCGACACCCTCGCCTACGCGCTGGGCAAGGACTTCGACGTGATGGTCAGCGACTCGCGCGAGAAAGCGGTGAGCCTGGTGCGCCGCCAGCCCACGCCGCCGCAACTGGCGCTGGTAGACCTTGGATTGCCGCCGGTCCCGCACCGGCCCGACGAAGGCTTTCAGCTCATCGCCGAACTGGTCGCGCACTCCCCGGCGATGAAAATCCTGGTGCTCTCGGGTCAGAACGACGCCGCCAACGCGCGCCACGCCCGCACCCTGGGCGCCACCGATTTCGTGGCCAAGCCCTGCGAGGCCGAGGGCCTGAAGAAACTCCTGCTGCACGCGCTGCAGATCCGCGCCGCGGAAATCTCCGGCGGCACCGAAGCGATGGGCGAGCAGTTGATCGGCGCGAGCGTGTTGCTGGAAAAGCTGAAAAACCAGATCCGCCAGTACGCAGACTCGCCCTTCCCGGCACTGATCGAAGGCGAATCGGGCAGCGGCAAGGAAGTCATCGCCAGCAACCTGCACCGCATGTCCTGCCGCAAGGACAAACCCTGGTTCGCGCTCAATTGCGCCGCCATCGCCCCCACCCTGGTCGAGCCCACCCTGTTCGGTTACTCCAAGGGCGCGTTCACCGGGGCCAACGCGAACAAGTCGGGCTATTTCGAGGACGCCCAGGAAGGCACGCTGTTCCTGGACGAGATCGGCGAACTGCCGCTGGAGCTGCAGGCCAAGCTGCTGCGCGTACTCGAGAACGGCGAGTTTCAGCGCGTCGGCGAGACCCAGCAACGCACGTCGCGCGCGCGCGTGATCGCGGCGACCAACCGCGACCTGCGTCAGGAAATCAGGAACGGGCGCTTCCGCGCGGACTTGTATCACCGCCTGTCGGTGTTTTCGATCAGCGTCCCGCCGCTGCGCGAGATGGGCGAGGACAAGATGCTGCTGCTCGCGCATTTCACCCGCTTCTACGCCGAACAGGCCAAGCTCGCGCCCTTCACGCTGGATCAGGGAGCCGCCGAGCTATGGCGCGGCTACCGCTTCCCGGGCAATGTGCGCGAGCTGAAAAACATCGTGATCCGCCTCACCACCAAGCACCCGGGGCAGAGGCTGTCGACGCTCGAGCTCGAACCCGAACTCGAGCCGGCGCCACCGGCGGAAGTGCGGACCGAGGCCGCGGCGGAACCCGGCCCGCCCGGTGATCCCCAGATGCTGATCGAACAGGCGAAACGCCACTTGCAGCGCGAGCGCCAGTTCAACCTCGACGACATGCTCAAGGCCTGGGAGCAAGGATACATCCAGGCCGCCATGAGCCTGACCCACGGCAACGTCAGCCAGGCGGCGAAAATACTCGGCATCAACCGCACGACGCTGTACTCGCGCATGGACCAGCAGGACAGGAAATAAGCCGGCGCCATGTACCTCAACCACTTCGGCCTGAATGAGCCGCCGTTCCGCATCACACCGCACACCGATTTTTTCTTTGCCGGCGCCAATCGCGGCGCGACCCTGGAGGCGTTGCTCTACGCCATCACCCACGACGAAGGCATCATCAAGGTGTCGGGCGAAGTGGGCAGCGGCAAGACCATGCTGTGCCGGGTGCTGATGGAGCGGCTGCCGCAGCAGGTGCAGACCATACTGCTCGCCAACCCCGCGCTGTCGCGCGACGAGATCCTCTTCGCCATCGCCGAAGAACTCAACATCAAGCAACAAAGCGAGCGCCTGTCGGTGCTGCTGCTGATGCTGCAGGATCACCTGATCAACCTGTATGCCGAGAATCAGCGCGTCGTGCTCTTGATCGACGAAGCCCACGCCATGCCGCAGGAAACGCTGGAACAGATCCGACTCCTGTCCAACCTCGAGACCAGCCACTCGAAGCTGCTGCAGATCGTGCTGTTCGGCCAGCCGGAGTTGGACGCGCACCTCTCGATGCCGCAAATGCGCCCGCTCAAGGAGCGCATCACCCACAGTTTCCATCTGGAGCCGCTGTTGCGCTCGGACGTGGAAGCGTATCTGGACTTCCGCATGCGCGCGGCCGGCTACCGCGGGCCCAAGGTGTTCGCGCCGGAGGCGGTGCGCCGCATCGTCAAGGCCTCCGAGGGCCTGACCCGGCGCGTCAACATACTCGCCGACAAGTCCCTGCTCGCCGCCTTCGCCGATAACCAGCACGGCATTACCGCCAGGCACGTCGACCGCGCCATACGCGATTCGGAATTCCATACGCCGGGCAGGAGCAAAGCGAAAATCGGTTTGGCGGCAGGCGGCGTGGCGGCGGGTCTGGCACTCGGGCTGGGCCTGCATTACCTGCTGCCGCCTGCGGCGCCAGCGGCAGCGCCGCAGGCGGCCGCGACACGCTCAACCCCGGCGCAGCCGGCGGCGACCTCAGCAGCAGCGCAAACCGCCGCGATCGCCCCGGCTATGCAAGCGCAGGCCGCGGCAACAGCAGCTACCCCGGCAACGCCCTCGAGCGCCGCGACTGCGCCGGCTGTTGCCGCCGCCACGCCTGCGCCCGCCACCTCTCCCAACCCGCCCGCAGCGCTGGTCGCAATCGCCGCCGAGCCGGGCGCGCAGGATTACGCGCCGCCGCCGCCGCCCGCGGGGGCGCTGCTGCGGACGCGATTTGCCGCAACCCAGGAATGGCTCAAAAGCGCGCCCGGCGATCATTATTCGATACAACTGTTCACCGCCGGCGCCCACGACCTGCGCCTGGCCGAGGAGATGCTGTCACGCGCCGCCGCAGGCAAGCTCGAGTTGTCGGATTTCTACGTCTATGGCGTGAAGATCGACGACCAGCAGCGCTATCGCCTCGCCTACGGTATCTATCCCAGTGTCGCCGAAGCCAATCAGGGCATCAAGCGCCTGCCTCCGGCCTACAAGGAATATCGTCCCTACCTGCGCAGCGTGGAGCGCATGCGCAGCCAGAACCGCCAGTAGAATTCTGGCGCTGCAAACGCGCCCCGCGCACTAACCGGAAATCCCGCGCAAGCCCGTTGCGTGTACGTATTGCGCTAACACCGTTGTGCTATATAATCCAAACGGGGAAACTATATACATATCAATGGCGAGGGACATGAATCTTAAACTTGGGCTGATGTTTGCCGCGGGTCTGCTCATCGCCGGTTGCAGCGTCCAGCCGATGAAGCAATCGCCCGGACATGTGCAAGCCCCCGCGCCTACGCCTGTGGGCGACATCCCCGAGCCGGTGCGCATCACGTCCATCTTGCCCAAGCCCAAACCGACTGCGCGGCCGGAAACTTATAGCGTGGTGGTCAACAACGTCAAGGTGCAGGAACTGCTGTTCGCGCTCGCGCGCGACGCCAAGCTGAATGTCGATATCCATTCGGGCATCGTCGGCAGCGTCACGCTCAACGCCATCGACCAGACGCTGCAACAACTGCTCGCGCGCATTTCCAAGCAGGTGGACATGCGCTACGAACTGGACGGCCCCAACCTGGCGGTCATGCCGGATACGCCCTATCTGCGCATCTACAAGATCGACTATGTCAACATGCAGCGCGACACCGACAGCAAAGTGGGCACCTCGACCCAGGTGGCGACACCGGGTGCCGCGGGCGCTGGCGGCGGGGGCGCCGGCGGCAATCAGTCCACCACTTCAATCACCAGCAAGGCGACCAACCATTTCTGGGCTACCCTGGTAAAGAATGTACAGGATCTATTGCTCGAAACCGACAAGATACTCCCCGCGCCGGGGCAGGCGCGGGCGCAGCCCGTAGCCGCCGCACCCGCAGCGCAGCCCGGCGCAGCGCCCGCGGCCGGCGCCGCCGCAGCGGCGCCGGAAGAACAAGGCGCGAGTTTCCGCGAAGCGGCTTCGGTCATATCCAATCCGGAGTCCGGTGTGCTTTCGATCCGCGCCACCTCGCGCCAGCACGAAAAAATCCAGGAGTTCCTCGACCAGGTTCTGTCCAGCGCCAAACGCCAGGTGTTGATCGAAGCCACCATCGCCGAAGTGCAGCTGAACAACCAATATCAGCAGGGCATAGACTGGTCGGCGGCGGCCAAGGGATCGACCGGATTCAGCTTCAATCAATCCGCCAGCGGCGCCACCACGGCATCGCCGACCGGAAGCATTTTCGTGCTCGGCGCCAAGGCTCCGAATTACAGCAATCTGCTCGCTTCGGTGAAGCTGCTCGAATCCTTCGGCAACGTGCGCGTGCTCTCCAGCCCGCGGCTGACGGTGCTCAACAATCAGACCGCGATCCTGAAAGTGGTGGACAACCAGGTCTATTTCACCATTCAATCCACGACCACCGCCGGCTCGGCGGGCGTGGCGCCAGTCACCACCTATACCACCACGCCCAACATCGTGGCCGTCGGTCTGATCATGAACGTGACACCGCAAATCAGCGACACGGATAGCGTGCTGCTCAATGTGCGCCCCAGCATCTCGCGCATCGTGGGCAACGTTCCCGATCCCAATCCCTCTCTTACCGTAGTCAGCAACATTCCGATTATTCAGACGCGCGAAATGGAATCGCTGATCAAGGTGAACAGCGGCCAGATCGCGGTCATGGGCGGGTTGATCCAGGACCGGGTCAACGACCTGGAAGACAGCGTGCCGGGCGCAAGCCGCCTCGCCGGCTACGGCGGCTTTTTCGGCAACAAGAACCTGACCAATACCAAGACCGAACTGGTGGTGTTCATGCGGCCCATCATCATCCGCGACGCCAGCATAGAAGGCGATTACAAAGGCTATCGCAGCTTCCTCCCCGACGACAAGTTCATGGCCACCCCCAATCCGGGCAAACCGCCGCTGCTCGGCGATGCGCAAGGCGCGGCGCGATGAGCCTGCTGCTCGAAGCGCTGAAAAAAGCCGAACTGGCAAAGCAGGCGGCGAAAGATCAGCTGCCGCCGGCGGACAAGCCGCCGTTCACGCGCGACCAGCTGCCCGACATAACCCAGCCGATGGAGATCCACAGCGAGGAGTTGAGTCTGGCCGAATCCGCGCAGGCGCCCAAACGTCAAGACAAGCCGGCGCTCGAACTCGCGCTGGAGGAAGCGGCTCCGGCAGCGCCATCCCCGCAGCGGGCCGCGGCGATTGAAACCGACTTCACGCCCGACGAACCTGAGGAGCGCAAACAGGCGCAGCAGTTGTTCGAAGCCAAGGAAATGGATGTCAACCCGCGCAAGCCGTTTTACATCACGGTGGGCGCGCTGGTTTTGTTCGGCATAGGCACCGCCGTCTACTTCTGGTATCAGTTGCAGCCTAGAAACAATTACAAAACACCCCCGCCCTCGGCGCAGTCCGCTGCGCCGCCGGTGGCCGCCGCACCGCCGGTTGAGCCGGTCGCGCCCGCGATCACGACAGTCGCGCCACCGATGGGCACGCAACCGGCACTGACTGGACCGGTCGCGTCCGCGCCGGGCAAAGCGCCTGCCGCGACCACGGCGGCTCCCGGCCCGGCCGAAGCGCGCGGCCCGTCGCTGCTGCGCCCGACGCCGCAGGCAAGCACCGCAGCGAGTAAACCGCGCGGCGCGCGGCGCGATGGCGGCATAACGATCAAACCGGCCGAACTGCAGACCGACCCCGTGCTGGAGAGCGCCTACCAGGCGTTCAACGCCGGCGACCTGACGCGCGCGCGCAGCGATTACCAACAGAGCCTGCGCAGCAACCCCGACAACCGCGATGCGCTGCTCGGCCTCGCGGCGGTGGAGATGCAGGCCAGGCGCTACGACGCCGCCGAAAGCTTTTACAACCGCCTGCTCGAACTCGATCCGCGCGATGCCTATGCCCAGGCCGCGCTGATCGGCTTGAAAGGGCAGGTCGATCCGGTGACCGCCGAATCGCGCGTGAAAAACATGATCGCAGCCCAGCCCGAGGTGAGCTTGCTGCACTTCACCCTGGGCAATCAGTACGCGGCGCAGGGCCGCTGGGCCGAAGCGCAGCAGTCCTATTTCCAGGCCTACAGCAGCGATCCGGAACATCCGGATTTCGCCTACAATCTCGCCGTGAGCCTGGACAAACTGCACCAGATCAAGCCAGCGCTGGAGTATTATCGGCGCGCGCTGTCGCTGGCCGAAGGCCGCCCGGTTTCGTTCGACAAAGAACAGGTCGGCAAGAGGGTGTCGCAACTGGCGCGCTGATCATGAATTCCCCCGCCTCTCCGTCCACCGCAGCCAAGCGCCATATCGGCCAGATCCTGATCTCGCAGGGCATCCTGACCGAGGACCAGTTGCGCATCGCGCTGCTGGAGCAGATGAAGTCCAAGCTTCCGGTGGGGAAGCTTCTGGTCAATCTGGGCTTTGTTTCCGAAGCCACGCTGCGCGACGCGCTGTCGGAGAAACTCGGGCTGCAAAGCGTCGACCTGTCCCAGATCATCATCGACTCGCAAGCGATGAAACTGGTGCCGCGCGATTTCGCGCTGCGCCACCACATCTTCCCGATCGCGCTGGACCGCGAGCACGGCACCCTGATCGTGGCGCTGTCCGATACCAACAACATCGTCGCCCTGGACCAGCTGCGCGCGCGCCTGCGCGGGGAGCTGGAACTCGAGCCGCGCCTCGCGGGCGATACCGAGATTTCGCGCGCGATCGAGCAGTACTACGGGCACGAACTGTCGATCGACGGCATCCTGCACGAAATCGAGACCGGCGAGATCGACTACCAGAGCCTGGCCGGCGCGGGAGAGCAGTACAGCCAGCCGGTGGTGCGCCTGATCGCGGCGCTGCTTGCGGATGCGGTCGGAAAAAACGCGTCCGACATCCACTTCGAGCCGGAGCAGAACTTCCTCCGGATCCGCTACCGCATCGACGGCGTGCTGCGCCAGATCCGCTCGCTGCACAAGACCTACTGGCCGGCGATGGCGGTGCGCATCAAGGTGCTGGCGAAAATGAACATCGCGGAAACGCGCGCACCGCAGGACGGACGCATTTCGCTGTCGCTCACCGGCAGGCAGGTGGATTTCCGCGTCGCGTCGCAGGCGACCAGCCATGGCGAGAACGTGGTGCTGCGGATTCTGGACCGGCAAAAAGGCATCGTGCCGCTGGACGGCCTGGGGCTGGAATCGAGCCAGCTCGACCTGTTGAAGCGCATGATCTCGCGCCCGGAAGGCATCATCCTCGTGACCGGCCCGACCGGCAGCGGCAAGACCACCACGCTCTACTCCATCCTCAATCACATCAATTCGGACACGGTCAACATCATGACCATGGAGGATCCGGTCGAGTACCCGATGACCATGATCCGCCAGACCTCGGTGAACGAGGCGGCGAAAATGGACTTCGCCAACGGCATCCGCTCGCTGATGCGCCAGGACCCGGACGTGATCCTGGTGGGCGAGATCCGCGACGAGGAAACCGCCGAAATGGCGTTCCGCGCCGCCATGACCGGCCACCAGGTGTATTCCACGCTGCACACCAATTCCGCGGTAGGCGCGTTTCCGCGCCTGCTCGACACCGGCGTCACCCCCGAGGTCATGGCCGGCAATATGATAGGCATCATCGCCCAGCGCCTGATCCGGCGCCTGTGCAAACACTGCCGCCAGCCCTACACCGCGACTTCGGCCGAATGCCGCATGCTCGGGGTCAAGGCCGACCGGCCGCCCACCGTTTACCGCGGCGTGGGCTGCGACCACTGCGACTACCAGGGCTACCGCGGGCGCCTCGCGATCATGGAGATACTGAAGCTGGACGTCGATATGGACGAACTGGTCGCACGCCGCGCCACCGCGCGCGAATTGCAGCTCGCCGCGATAGCCAAGGGTTTCCGCACCCTCGCCGACGACGGCGCACGCCGCGTGCTCGAGGGCACGACCACGCTGGACGAACTCATGCGGGTGGTGGATCTCACCGACCGCATGTAGCGCGCCTGCACCTCGACACGCATGGCGCTGTACTCCTACAAGGCGATCGACGGCCGCGGCAAATCGCTCATGGGCCAGATCGAAGCCATCAACCTGATCGACCTGGAGCTGCGGCTGCAGCGCATGGGGCTGGACCTGATCGTCGGCGGCCCGGCGCGGCGGCGCGCGAGCATGTTCAAGGGCGCGATCGGCAGGCCGGAGCTGATCAATTTCTGTTTCCACCTGGAGCAGCTGACTGCCGCCGGCGTGCCCATCCTGGAGTCGCTCACCGATCTGCGCGACAGCGTCGAGAACCCGCGCTTTCGCGAAGTCATTTCCGGGCTGATCGAGAGCATCCAGGGCGGGCAGAACCTGTCCTCCTCGATGGCGGACTATACGGACGTGTTTCCCGTGGTCTTCGCCAGCCTGATCCGCGCCGGCGAGGAGACCGGGCGCATGTCCCAGGTTCTGAAAAGCCTCGCGGAAAACCTGAAATGGGAGGACGAGCTGATCGCGCAGACGAAGAAACTGATGATGTACCCGGCGTTCGTCGGCAGCATCGTGCTCGCGGTCACCATGTTCCTGATGATCTACCTGGTGCCGCAGATGCTCGGCTTCATCAAGAGCACGGGCCAGGCGATCCCGCTGCAGACGCGCATCCTGATCCATGTCTCGGACTTTTTCATCAATTACTGGTGGGCGGTCATGATCGCGCCGGTGATCGCCTTTGGCGGCATCAAACTCACCCTCAAGCGCAGCCCGGGATTCCGCTACCGCTTCGACGACTACAAGCTGCGCCTGCCGCTGCTCGGCCCGATCCAGCGCAAGATCATCCTGTCGCGCTTCGCCAGCATTTTCGCCATGATGTATTCGGCCGGCATCACCATCCTGGACTGCATCAAGACCTCCGAGGAGATCGCCGGCAATCTGGTGATCAAGGAGGGACTGGAGCGCGCCGGACAGCAGATCGCCGAAGGCAAGAACGTTTCGACCGCGTTTCAGGACGTGGGCTTGTTCCCGCCGCTGGTGATACGCATGCTGCGGGTGGGCGAATCCTCGGGCAAGCTCGACAATGCGCTCCTCAACGTGTCCTACTTCTACAACCGCGACGTCAAGGACGCCATCGGCAAAGTCGAGGTGATGATAGAACCCGCCATGACCGTCATCCTGGGCGCCCTCCTCGGCTGGGTGATGCTGTCGGTGCTGGGGCCGATCTACGACTCCATCAGCAAGATCAAGTTCTAGCGACATGTTGCGACAAAAGCGCCTGCTCTATCTCACCGCCAGCCGGCTGACTGCGCATAGCCTGTCGCGCGGCAATCTGACCGTCGACGCCGCGTTCGAGCGCAACGACGCCGGCCTCGCCGCGTTCGCCAAATATCTCGCCGGATCGCGCCACCTCTATTACCTGGCAATCGACGTGGTGGAGGAGGATTACCACCAGGACACCATTCCGTTTCTCGGCCGCAACGACCGGAAACAGGTGCTCTCGCGCAAGCTCGGACAACGCTACCGCGACACCAGCCTCACCCTCAGCATGTCGCTCGGCTACGAGAAAAGCGAGCGCCGCAACGAGAAAGTGCTTTACGCCTCGTTCTCCAACACGCAGCAGTTCCAGCCCTGGCTCAACGCCTTGCAGCAGAACCAATGCCGCCTCGCGGGAATCTACTCCACCGCGCTGCTGGCGCCCGCCCTGATCAAGGGCGCCGGCCTCAAATTACCGCGCTGCCTGCTGGTGAGCGCGCAGCAGACCGGCCTGAGGCAAAGCTACGTCGAGGACGGCAAAATCCGGTTTTCCCGCGTCGGTCGGCTGAACCTGGAGGACAAGGCGGCCGTTGCCGCGGTCTGCGCCAGCGAATCGGCGCGCCTACAGCAATATCTGGTGACCATGCGCTTGCTGCCGACGGCCACCACGCCGATCGACGTGATGGTCCTGGCAGCGGGGCAATATCATGCCGCGCTCACCGAGGCGTGCCGCAGCAGCGAGTTGCTGCGCTTTCACGTCGTCAACGCGGACACCCAGTGCGGCGTGGCCGGGTTGAAAAGCTTTCCGCCGGACACGCCTTGCGAAGCCCTGTTCCTGCAAGCGGTGGTCACCGCCGCCCCCGCCGAACAGTTTGCGCAGGAGCAGCACCGCCATCATTACCGCCTGTGGCAGATCGGCCGCGGCCTGTATCTGACCGGCCTTGCGGTGTTGGCCGCCGGCCTGCTGGTCACGGGCGGCCTGATGCTGCAAGCCTACACGCTCAGCGGGAAGATCGAATCCGACCAGACCCGCTACCAGGCGCTGAGCACCGAGTACACGCGGCTTACCGCCACTTTCCCGCCATCGCCGACCTCCACCGAAAATCTCAAAGCCACGATCAAGCAGTACAACATGCTGCAGGCGCAGACGGCCACCCCGGCCTACCTGCTCGAAGCAATAAGCAAGGCGCTCGAAGGCTTTCCGCAGGTGGAAATCGAGCGCATCGACTGGCGCATCGGCAAACCGCCGGCGCAGACCGGCCCCAAGGGCGCGGCACCCCCAGCGGTTGCGGCGAGCGCACCTGCTGCCGCGAACGACCCGGGCTATGCGCTGGCAACGGTATCGGCGCGGGTGGTGGGCGCGCGCCGCGTCGATCTGCGTTCGATCACCGACATGGCCAGCCAATTCATCGCGGCACTGAAAAAGAAACCGCAGCTCGAGGTTTCGGCCATACTCATGCCCTTCGCCATCACCGCGGGCGATACGCTCGCGGGGGAAATCGGGTCGGAACGCGCGATCGCGGAGGACGCAGCCTTTAGTTTCACCGTCGGCCGGAGGCTAGTGCGATGAAGCTGGGGCGCGACGACCTGAAACAGTTGGTGCTGCCGACCGCGGGCTGCCTGGTGCTTTGCCTCGCCGCGCTAGGCTGCTATTTCTCTGCCGATGCCTATTTGCAGAAGACCAGGGCGCTGGGCGTGGCCGCCTCGGCCCAACGCACCGAGGTGCAGGCGAAGCTGGCCAGAGCCAACGAGGAAGAGCGCGAAATCAAGGCCAGCCTGCAGCAGTACCAGGTGCTGGCGGCGCGCGGCATCATAGGCGATGAAAACCGCCTCGACTGGGTCGACACCGTCACCGCAATCAAGAACGAGCGGCGCTTGTTCAATATCAGCTACAGCATCGAGCCGCAGAAAGAGCTGGACTACCCCGGCTTAAGCCCGGGGGGAGGCGTAAAGTTCATGGTCAGCCGCGTGAAAATGAAACTGCAGCTGCTGCACGAAGAGGATCTGCTCAACTTCATCGACGACCTCGCCCGGCGCGGCAAGCCCTACCTGTCGGTGCGCGGCTGTGACGTGCAGCGCGAGGGTCGCGGTGCAGGCACCACGCTGGCCCCCAGGCTGCGGGCCGATTGCGTGTTCGACCTGATCACGATCAGCCTCAACAAGCCGGCCTAAGCGCCTGCGGTCCCCGATCTCGCGTCTATAATGAATCATGGTTATATCAGTTAAATGTCATTCCGAGGCCCCCTCGATTACGCTCGGGGCAGGCTCCGGCCGGGGAATCTGCTTTTTGCATTCGCTGAAGCGCAGATTCGTTCTATCGATCGCGCTGATGCTGGCGTGCCTTGCCTTGCCCGCTGCGGCCGAAGAACTCGGCCGCCTATTTCTCACACCGCAGCAGCGCCAGGACCTCGATCGCCGGCGTGCGACCAACCGCGCCGAGGAAGAAGCGCCGCAGATCAAGGAAGGTCCGCTCACGCTCGGCGGCCACATCCAGCGCTCCAGCGGCAAGACCGCCACCTGGATCAACGGCGCGCCGCAATACGATAACGGCCCCGGCCGCGACCCTGCCCAGGTTACGGTAGTGCCGAATGCGGGCGAGCCCGGCATCAGACTCAAGGTCGGGCAGACCTACGAACGCGCCAGCGGCAAGGTGCGCGACGCACTTGAGGGCGGGGAAGTCAAAGTGATAACGCCCCCCGCCCGATCCGTCAAGAAATGAACTCGCCGCTTCGACGCAGCGCGAGATCCGGCTCGCAGCGCGGCGGGGCGCTGCTGATACTTACGCTGATCCTCGTGCTCGGGACCACCTGGGCCATCGTGTCCGCGCTGAACGGTGCGCGCAACGACGCCGCGGCCAAGCAGATCAGCAATGCGGCCCTCCTGCGGCAGGCGAAATCGGCGCTGCTCGGCTATATCGCCATCAAGGCCGGCAGCTCCGCCAACCCGGGCGTACTCCCCTGCCCCGAAATTGCCAACCCCACTCCGGCAACCGAGGGCACGACCGCGCCTAGCTGCACGCTGCCGGCAATCGGACGCCTGCCCTGGCGCACCCTGGGCATAGACAAACTCGCCGACGCCGCGGGGGAGCCGCTGTGGTACGTCTTGTCACCCGGTTTCAACGGCAGCGGCGCCTCGTTCAAGATCAACAGCAACACGGCCGCCCAACTGACGCTCGACGGCGTCGCGAACGCGGCAGTGGCGCTGATCATCGCGCCGGGCAACCCGCTGAACAGCCTGAACCTGCCGGCCCTCAGCGGCTGCACCTTGCGCAGCCAGCAGCGCAATCGAACTTTCCCGCTCGATTACCGCGACTACCTGGAGTGCGACAACGCCACCTCGCCCGCCGACAATTCCTTCAGTTCCACCGGGACAACCGGATACTTCAACGATCAGGTGATGGCGCTGACCCATGCGGACGTGTTCAACATCGTCGAGGCCGCGGTGGCCAAGCGCATCCAGACCGATATCGTCCCGTCTTTGATCGGCGTCTACAACTCGGCCAATTGGAATGCCACGCCCACGACCCCGCTGTTTCCTTTTGCGGCGCCGTTCAGCAACCCCGACACCAGCAGTTACACCGGCGCCATAGGAACCTATCAAGGCTTGCTCCCCCTCAGCTATTCGACACAGGCTGACACCGTCACCGACTGCGTCGTCAGCGCCTCCGACCCGCGCTGCAATCCCAGCCTCGTGGCCTGGAGGCACGACGGGACGCTGTCGTACGCCGCGCCGCTGCCGATCCAGAACAACGCACGATGGTCGGTCTATAGCACCTATCCGACCATGTCCGTACCTGCTTTCAATCCGTACATCTATCTGACGGAAGTGGATAACTCCGAACAGACCCGGGCCACGCTCGCCAAACTCAACTGCAGCGCGAGCACCTCTACCCAGATTTCCTGCGCCATCACCTATGGGCGGTCTTGCGACGGCTGCAGCGCGTTCTACACCGTACGCCCACAGGTGCGCTTGACCGTGCGCGCATTCAACGTCGCCAAGGCGTTCAAGATGTTCGATACCTCGCAATTGCTGCTACCGGAGAGAAACTATTTTAAAAGCCGCGCCACCGCCACCTCCTATGGAGCCTCCCCTTTGGGGCACTTGCGCAGCGACGGCAACGCCGACATCACCACCGAATGGCTGCTACCGAGCGCGTACTGCAACACCTCTCTTTGCGCCACTGCTACCATCCGCATTCCCATTGCCTTCATCACCGATCACGCCATTCTCAGCAGCATCGACGCAACGACCGGCTGGTTCCTTTCCAACGACTGGCACAAACTCACCTATTACGCCGTCTCTTCGGGCAATGCACCCGGCGGCAACGGCACGTGCGTGGCAGGCGGCTCCCCGGCCTGCCTGACGCTCAACTCGCCCGCCGGAACCGCCTCGCCCAATGCGATCCTGATCCTAGCCGGACGCAATATCGGCGCCGGAACCCGGCCCAGCGGCGCGCTCGCGGATTACCTCGAAGGCGAAAATGCCAGCCCCGTCGATCTGGTTTTCGCGAACCAGCCGCGGTCCTCCACGTTCAACGACCGCGCAGTCAATATCTTCCCATGAAACTTTGCCGCAACCACAGGCTCCGGCTGACGCCCGGGCGCCGCACCCGGCGCGGCTTTACCCTGGTGGAGATGGCCGTGGTGCTGGTCATCGTCGGCGTGCTGATGATGAGCCTGCTGCTGCCGCTGGGTACGCAGATGGAGCAGAGGCAGATCACCGATACCCGCGCACGCCTGGAGGACGCGCGCGAGGCGCTGATCGCCTTTGCCCTCATCAACGGCAGGCTGCCCTGCCCGGCGACCACCACCAGCGCCGGCCTGGAAGCTCCTGTGGCCCCGGTAAACGGCGTCTGCACCAAACCCTACGACGGATTCCTGCCGGCGCGCACGTTGAGTTTCAATCCGCAAAGTTCGAATGGCTACGCGATAGACAGCTGGAACAATCCGATACGCTATGCGGTGAGCAAGGTGAGCAGCAGCGTTTTCACCACCCCCCCCAGCGGAAGTGCCGGAATCAAGTACCGGGTCGGACTGAACGGTCTGGCCGATACCGGGCTGCAGCCCGACCTGCGCGTGTGCAGCGACGCGACCGGCATCACCGGTGCCGGCGCGGCGAGCGCAGCCTGCGCAACGGGCAAGGACATTACCAATATCAACCCGGGCACCGTAGTGGCGGTGATCTATTCGGTCGGCAAGAACTTCGCCTCCGGCGGCGCGGCCGGCATCGACGAAGCGGCGAACTGGAACCCGGACCCGGCCGACCCGACGAAACTGACCACCCTCCTGCCTGACCGCGTGTTTGTGAGCCATACACCCGCGCCGACCGGCGCGACCGGCGGCGCCTTCGACGACATCGTGCTGTGGATCCCGGTGGGAACGCTCATTAGCCGCATGATCACCGCCGGCGCGCTGCCCTGAGCCGGGCGTCAGGCGCGAGGCAGCGCAGAGAACGGCGCGGCCGGCTTGAGCGGACCGGACAGCACGAACGACACCTTGCCCTCAGCGTTATGCGCCAGCACCAGCGTATAGCCGCAGGCCACGGCTTGCCGCGCCACCTGGTACAGGCCGATACCCAGACCGTTGTCGGAGGGGACCGGCCCGCGCAGCAGTTCGCTTGCCGTATGCGACGCCACCGCGCGCCCGGCATCGCACACTTCCAGCCGGACAGTGTCGCCGCAGTCGAAGCCGACGCTGATTGCGAAATCGCCCTGCGATCTGCGTTTGCCTAACGCGTTCTGAATCAGATTATCGGCGGCGCTGTCGAACAGCTCCCTCGGCAGCAAGGCCTGCTCGTCGATTTCACCTTCGCGGAACTCGATCTTCTGGTTGGCGTAGCTGCGCTGCAGCGCGAGCCACCAACTGCGCGCCTGCACCGAACTGCCGGTGTCGTTTTCCGGCTTGCGCAACTTGTCCAGCGTCTGCTGCAGGCGCTGCGCGATCACCGGCAGCTGGCGCCGCATCAGCGCCTGCAGTTCATCCGAGCCGCCCTGTTCCTGCTCGGCCGCCGCGCACAGCACATTGAGCGACTGCAGCAGGTTCTTGATGTCATGGGTCATGCGCGCGCCGGTCTCATAGACGGCCTGCAGGTAGGATTGCTGCTGCAGCTTCTGCTCGCGCAACTTGGCCGTGTAGAACTCGCCCAGCAGCTGACCGAGCAGGTGAAAATGCCAGTTCAGCGCCGGGCTCAGACTGTAGCGCGTATAGACGCGCAATTGCAGTTCGCGGTCCGCGTATTCCACGGTGTTCTTGCTCTGCTCGCCGAATTCCCCGCTATAGGCCGAACTGCGCCAGGCGCCGCCGCTGACCCAGGGCAATTTGCCCAGGCCGGCGCAGGCCTGCTGCAGAAATTTTTCCGGCGACGCCTCCGCGTGCGACAGCTCGGCCAGAAAATACAGCCATTGCTCGAACGGCAGCCCCACCGACAGGAGATAGCGCGAAAACAGCATGCCCAGGCCGGCAAAGCCGGCGCGCGGATTCCAGCTCAGGCCCAGCAGCAGCAATATCCCGGCGATCAGCAGCAGGCTATAGGTCAGCGCGAACGGATAGTTCACCTTCCCCAGCGTCATGAAGGCGAAACTGCCCAGCACCAGGAGCGCGATGATCATGAACAGGAAGGCGCTGTAGAAGAAATCCACCACCTGCGGCGTCTCGGCGCTATCGGCTTTTGCCGGCAGGATCAGCATGACGAGGAACAGCAGCGGCAGCCCGAACTCGGTGAATGCCTCCAGCTCCTGGGTCTGCGAAAAACCGGGCAGCAGTTTCGGGAATACCCAGATCAGCAGCAGCGACACCAGATACACGAGCACCGTCAGATGAAAATAGCGCTGCCAGCGCTCCTGGTACTGGAATACCTTGCCGCCCACCACGCCGGCAAGCATGCACAGCCACAACAACATCAGCCACCAGTTCCAGAAATACAGCGCGAGCACGCAGCTCAGGGCGAGCGCAGCGCTCTGCTGCGGCGTCAGGCTCTGCTCGCTGCGCATGAACGGCTGCCACAGGATGAACAGGCCGAAGTGGGCGAGCATCAGGGCGCGCGCCCAGACGTCTTCCACGCCGCGCATCGCGGTGAAATGCAACAGGACCAGCATGGCGACAAACAACGGCCGCCAGTAGCGGACAATCAGCACCGGGTAAGAGCGGTTCAGCTTAGCCGTGGCCAGCGTGCTTGCGCTTGTCATGGCGGCAGTTTAACCTGAGAAAGTATCGCCCGGTACCGCGCTATGCACCGGGTAATCGCCGCAACCGAACCACCGTCGAAAGAGTCATGCTGCGCCCTATCCTGCCTATCGCCCGCTACACCCTGCTCGAGGCGCGGCGCAACCGCCTGCTCATGCTGGCGCTGATTCTGGTTGCAGCCGGACTCGCGTTTACCCAGTTCCTGCAACAGGTAGCCATCACCGAGTCGAACCAGATCCAGACGGCACTGCTCGCCGCGCTGCTGCGCGTCGGCGCCGTATTCATGCTGGCGGGCTTCGTCGTCACCAGCATGGTGCGCGAATTCAACGACAAGGTGATGGAGCTGATCCTGTCGCGGCCGCTCAAGCGCAGCAGCTATTTCCTGGGCAAGCTCGCCGGCTACACGGCGGTCGCGCTGGCGCTCACCCTGATATCCAGCCTGCCGCTCGCCTTGTTCGCGCCGGCGCCGCGGGTGGCGCTGTGGGGCTTGTCTCTGGCTTGCGAACTCGTGCTGGTGACCGCGTTCGCGCTGTTCTGCGTGCTGACCCTGACGCAAGTGATGTCGGCGCTCGCGGCCGTCGCCGGCTTCTATCTGCTGTCGCGCTCGATCAGCGCGCTGCAGATCATGGCCGCCAACCCCTTGTCTGACGGGATCACCTTGGGCCAGAAGCTGGTCAATTACGTCATCGACGCGATCGCCTTCCTGCTGCCCAGCCTGGACCGCATGACCCAGACCGGCTGGCTGATCTATGGCGCTCCGACAGCCGCGGAAATCGCGCAACTGCTGGCGCAAACCGCGGTGTATGTGCTGCTGTTGTGCGGCGCCGCCCTGTTCGACCTGCAGCGCAAGAACTTCTGATGCGCGACGAACGCCCGCTGAGTCATGTTTCCGCGCCGGTGCTGGCCCTGCTTGCCGCGGGCCTCGCCTTGCAGCTCGGCCTGCACGCTACGCTACCCGCACCGCAGGCGACGGCGCCCGACCTGCTGCCCCCGGCCAGCACCGCGCTGCTGCGGCTGGCCAGCCTGGGCGAGCCGATTGCGCTGGCCAAGGTCCTGATGCTGCAATTGCAGGCTTTCGATTACCAGTCCGGCAGCAAAGTCCCCTACCAGGCGCTTGATTACACCCGCGTCGAGGCTTGGCTTGCGCGCATGCTCGAACTGGACCCCGGGGGACAATATCCGCTGCTCGCGGCGAGCCGCCTGTACGCCGAGGTGCCGGACGAAGCGCGCCAGCGCAGCATGCTCGATTTCGTCTACCGCGAATACCTGCTGGACCCCAACCGGCGCTGGCCCTGGCTGGCACATGCCACTTTTCTGGCCAAACACCGCTTGAAGGACATGGTGCTTGCGCTGAAGTATGCCGACGCCCTGCAACACTACACCACGGCCAAGGACGTGCCGCCCTGGGCCGTGACCATGGGAGTATTCATCCGCGAAGACCTGAACGAACTCGAAACCGCGCGGCTGATGATAGGCGGCCTGCTCGCCAGCGGCAGGATCACCGACCCGGCCGAAATCCGGTTCCTGGACGGGCGTCTGCGGGAAATAGAACAGCGCATGCAGCGCGGCGCGAACCAGCCCAGCCAGGGACGCTAAGGTGAATTGTCAGAATATTGACATATCTGTCTGAATTCCGACGCATCCTGGGGTGATTTCCCCATAAAGTGTGAAATATCTCACCTAAAACTGGGCATGGATATTGCTCATACAGCTCCACCACTAACTTTCTCCCTTGGGGAAACTGCCATGAAGACGAAACAAACCGGTTTTACTCTGGTCGAAATCGCGATCGTACTGGTTATCATAGGCCTGCTCCTGGGCGGCATCCTGAAAGGTCAGGAGATGATCACCCAGGCTAAGATCAAGAACGTCATCAACGATATGAACGGCATTACCGCTGCCCTGAATTCCTACCAGGACAGATACCGGGCACTACCGGGAGACGACAAGGGCGCCGCGGGGCGCTGGACGTCGGACGCCACGGTGGTCTCTGGCGACGGCGATGGCGTCATTACGGGTAAATGGGTCCCAGCTGCAGCCGGCGTTGGCGAAACAGCGCAGTTTTGGCTGCATTTGCGCAAAGCCGGATTCATCTCCGGGACTGGCCTCGACAATCCGTTCAATGCGCTTAGCGGAAAAATGGGCGTACAAACCGGCAATGGGCCAGCGCCTACTGTGGCAGCGACCGCGGTAATGGCCTCATCCGCACCAGTAATCGCAGGCTTCACCGGGCTGATCATGTGCTCCGCCAACATTCCCGACAAGATGGCGATTTCCGTCGATGCGCAGACCGATGACGGCGCCGCCGCAACGGGGAGCATACGCGGGGTAGACCAGGGAGGCGTGGCGAACCCGGCACCGGCCGCCGATTTGCTGGGCGCCAACTACGTCGAAGACGGCACCAAGAGCTACCTCGTCTGCCGCACCATGTTGTAATAGGCTCTGCTGATCCGCGCTGCGCGCGGATGACCGTGCAAAAAGGCCGGCTCTGCCGGCCTTTTTCTTTGCTCAACCCTGCAGCAGCCTAATTTCCGCCGCCGCCAGCGGCGTTTGCTTTTCCATGTCCTGCGATCCTTCCCACAGCGCTGCCATGAAACCACTGCGATTCTGCAGCCAGCGCACGCCGCGGGCATGCCATTTCGACCGAGGGCGGCCAGATCGCCGCGACGGCATTGAGTCACGATCCGCCGCTCGCGACCCGCAACGCAAAGGACTTCAAGGACATCCGCGGCCTGACTGTTCTCGACCCCTGGACCTGAAGTCTGGCGGCGCTTGCACGACACTCGCACCCAGCGCCGACAGCGACAAGCGCCGCCCAGGACTCCTCGGCTTCGGAGTCGCGATGATCCGTGAGATAGGCGATCAGAAACCGGGCCTGCAACAGGTCTTTGCCGGACAGTGTGGCGCCGGGTCACGCGCTCATTTCGTCCCCTGCAGCAAGCGGATCTCGGCCGCCGCCAGCGCGTCGGGTTCGCCCAGCAGCACCACCACGTCGCCCGCCTCGAAGCGCGTCTCGGGCGCCGGCTCGCCGACGCGGATGCCGCGCCGGCGCACCCGCGTCACGGCGGCGCCCAGGACCGTCAGATCGAGTTCAGCCAGCGTCTTGCCCACCGCATAAACGCCCTGCGTCAGCGACACAGAATGCAGGCGCGGCTGGCGGTGCTCGGCCCCATCCAGCGCTGCGTCGCCCTCGCCGTGGAAAAAGCCGCGCAGCAAGCTGTAGCGGGAACTGCGCACCTCGCGCATGCGACGCACCACGCGCGCCAGGGGCACGCCCATCAGCACCAGCGCGTGGCTGGCGAGCATCAGGCTGGATTCGAAGGCGTCGGGCACCACCTCGGCC
>Ga0334722_10002244_pt1 | contig 22163 bp, 23 predicted proteins | sample C3_bottom_MG_FD_207210 | JGI IMG/M metagenome (GOLD analysis project Ga0334722, IMG submission 207210) | Sediment microbial communities from Yellowstone Lake, YNP, Wyoming, USA - C3_bottom | ecosystem: Environmental > Aquatic > Freshwater > Lake > Sediment | place: USA: Wyoming | collected... | reverse complement strand
AGCGCTGGATCCCGTGATCTCGGTTGTAATCCCCGTCGGGCCAGGGCACGGGCGCTGGATCCACGATGCGGTGGACTCGGTGGATGCGCAGACGTTCCGGCTCTGGGAGTGCATCGTCGTTAACGATTCGGGTGAGCCGTTGCCGCCGCTCCCGACGTGGGTGCGGGTGGTTGAGCCACCGCCTGGCGAGCGCTTTGGCGGTGCTGCGGCATCGCGAAATGCGGGAATCCGCGCGGCGCGCGCGCCGCTATACCTGCCGCTCGATGCCGACGACTATCTCCAGCCCGCAGCCCTTGAATTGATGCTCAAGGCGCATATGACCGCGCCAAGCAAGCCGATCGTGTACTCGGACTTCTGGGACGAGATGGCGCCGGGCGATTCTAAGGTTTACGAGTGCCCGGACTATGCGCCCGAGACGTTGATCTCGCGTGGGCTGGGGCGCGCTGTGACCGCGCTGACGCCAGTGCGCTACTGGCGCGAGATCGGCGGCTATGACGAGCACGTCGCATGGGAGGATTGGGCATTCGCAATTAGCTGTGCCGCCAAGGGATTCTGCGAGCGGCGCGTGATGGCGCCCCTGTTTACTTATCGGAAATGGACGGGGCTGCGGCGCGAGCAGAACATGGCGGACTTCGAGCGGTCCAAGACATCTATCATGTCGAAGGACTTTGGTACGCAGGGAGGCGAACTCATGGCATGCAGCACCTGCCCGGGCGGGCGCAGCTCCTCGCTTGGCTTCGGGATGGGGCCCGTCAGCCCTAAGAACTACACCCCGAGCCCCGATGGCACGATCATGGTCGAGTACACAGGCGCGCGCATGGGGGACTTCTCGATCAAGTCTTCGGTCTCGGGTTGGGCTCCATATACGTTCTCGGCCTCGAACCGACGCCGGCTGGTACGCGTTGAGGATGCGGGCTATTTCGATTCGCATGCCGACTTCCGTGTGATCGATATCTCCGAGATCGCGAATGATCCCGTGAGTCTCGCTGCGACGCCGGCACCGACGCTTGTTGCGCAGGGCCCGCCGCGGCGCGAGGAACGTCAGGATGCACCCAGTGATAGCGGGCTGCCCTGGTACTACCCACAGGTGGCCGCCGAGCATGTCACGATTACGCAGCCCAGCATGGTGCCCGCCTCCGTGGCGGTCATGGAGCGTCCAGCGCCTGCGATTGCGGAGCCAGTAGCGATTCCTGCCGGCGTGACGGGGTTCATGGCCGAGCGCGCCGCCGCAGAGCGGGCGGCCGTAGCCGATGCCGAGGCCGCGCGGAATGCGATCCCGCCCGAGGTGGCGAAGGTGATGCACAACACCACGCGCGCCGAGCTGGTCGCGCTCGCCGAGAGCCTCGGCATTGTCGACGCCGCCTCGATCGGCAACATGCGCATGATCGCCACTGCCATCGTGGCCGTGCGGGGAGCGCAGGTATCAGTAGTGCAAAAGCTAGACGCCGAGGAGCGCGAGTGGATGGATGCCCCGATGGGGCCACCGAGGGACTAGGTGATGAGTACTACGACGAATCCAGAGGAGGCGCGCTCATCGCCGATCGGCCCCGACGGGATGCAGGAGAAGTACCTCGTGCTGTCCGAGGAGGAGCGCGCCAAGGGCTTTGTGCGCCCGGTGCGAACGACCTATGTGCACGTCGGGGTTCGACCGCGATACCCGCTGCGTGATCTCACCCCCGAGGAGCACGCGCGCTACGACTCTTACGCCTACGTAAAGTACGAGGCATACCAGGACGAAGCGTTCGCCGAACAGCCGTCGAGTGTGTTGGGGCGCTTCTGGACGCAAGCGCAACTCGATAGTGGTTGCGGCATATCGACTACGATGGGGCAGGCGATCGCCGAGACCTACGCGCGAGACCAATCGTTCTACGGCAGCTCGTTCTGCTCGGCCTGTCGCGCGCATTTCCCGGTTGGTGGGCGCGGCGAGTTCGTGTGGCTTGATGGGACGCGGGTAGGCACGTGAGCGCGCCCGTGGTCGTGGTGGTGCGCCTGACGCGGGCCTTCCGCTTCCGGATATGGCTGGGGATGCAGATCGTCCGGCTCGGCTGCTGGGTGTCGATGGTGGGATATCGCGAGGATCCCCCAGATAGCGCTTGACAGGCATGCGCGGTACCGCTAGAGTCCTATCCGTAAGGGAAGGACGAGCGAGATGTACCAGTGCCCCGATCGAATCCACGAGGTGACCAGTATCACGGGTCCGTACGACCTAGCTGGGCGCGTTACCTAGGCTGGGTGAAAGAACGTGACGAATGATGACCGTCGAGGAGGCATGGGCGAACCTACGGCGCGTTCTGGACACGAATGTCGTTGCTATTAATCGCGGTGCCGTAGGTGCGGCTGCGGACATGCTTGCGGCAGCGGTGCGCTTTGATGAGCAGCGAAACGAACTTTGGAGCGAGGAGAAGTTGATCGTTGCCGCGCGAGCGTTCGTCGACTCGCCGCATATCGTGGAGATCGGCGAGCATGGCTGGGGGCTGCAACACCCGCCCCGTTGTCGCGCGTCGCTGATCGGATGTCCGGTGCACGAGTACATGGACAGCCAGGAGGATCCACCGGCACCGATCGGGCACTACTTAATCGATGAGCATGGGAACATCGCGCCGTATGACGGTAGGCCTGACCCAGCGATCGCGTTTCTCGCTGCACTGGAGGCGATCGATACTTGGGCACGCGACTCGATGGGCCCCTGATATCAATTGGGTGTGGTGAAAACGACGTGACCATCGATCTTGTCCTGCGCGCGCTCTTGATCGGCCTTGGGGGATGGCGGCTGGGCTCGCTGCTCGTGCACGAGGACGGGCCATGGCGCGTGTTCCTGCGGTTCCGGGACTGGGCTGGCGTGCCGCGCGGGGCGGGCGAGATCGCGGGGTTCTGGGCGGGGCTGCTCTCGTGCATCTACTGCGCGTCTGTGTGGACCACAGCGGCGCTGTGGGGCCTCTGGTGGCTGTCGCCGGAGGCCGCGGCACTGCCGGCCGCGTGGGCGGTTGCAATCGCGGCTGACCGCTACGTGCGTGCGTGATTGAATCGCTGATCGCTATACTGACCGCGGTGGGAATGGCGGCGGTGCTGATCATGATCGGAAGGACGAATACCGTGGACTGCCCGTTGTCGCTGTCCGGCCGCCATGTTCCCGATGCGAAGTTCCCGAAGAACTGCCGCGTTTGCGGCGCGCTGCTGAGCGTGGAATTACCGTGCTCAGGGCATGGCATGCGTATAACCGCGCGCTACGCATGGGCATGCTGTAGGATTCTTGCGAAGGACGACGTACGGATAGGGCACGGAGGCCCTCCCGATGGTCGAGCCGCGCATCCACCGCATCCGCAATGTCACGATCTCCGTCCCGTTGATCCGTTCCGGCGCACGCGCCCCTACCCCATTTCGCGACAATAAGCCCCAGGACAGCTGGGCGATGACCGCGAACACGATGTTTCTGTTCGATCCCGATCGCCCGCTCAAGGATCCCAATGAGCTGCTCGCCGAGACTGGTGGCCGGATGCTGGATCGCGAGGCGATGAACCACAACTGCCCGCTTTGCAAAGAGACCATGTCGTGGCCGCTCTTTTCCGCGCACGTGCGCAAGTGCCTTGAGCGCCACTATCACCTGCTCCCGATCGAGCACCGCGTGTTCACCGGCGCCACGCCGGCGGAAAGGTAGAGGCCATGCCCGACGACATCCCCATGGAGCAATTGCGGGCGGCAGCCGAGTCGCTTACGGCACAGATCGATGCGCTTGACGCGGAGAAAACGGCACTCCACCTTCAGGAGTGGGATCTCAAGATGCGGCGGCGCGAGATCAACATGCGCCAGAACGAGCTCGTCCTGGCGCAGCGCGCGCTCGAGTACCGGGCTGGCGAGAAGGAGCGCGGCGGGGCGGGCGGTCCGCCATCTGCCAGCGTCTCCGCCATCATCGAATCCGCCATCGCCGCCGCCGAGGGCGTACCCCCCGCCCCGGTGGTCGGCGATCCTGCGGCCTAACCAGACAACCCTAGCAGCGATAGTAGGTAACTTAGATGGCCGTAACCGCATGGTGGTACGCAAAGGCATTCCTGGCGTTTGCCAACAAGGAGATCGATATCCTTGACGACAGCATCAAGGTCGGTCTGACAACCGTCACATATGTGCCGAATCAGGACACGCACGACTACTACAACGACATCACCAATGAGCTCGCGACGGCGAACGGGTATACGGCCGCCGGCCAGGCGCTCGCGAACGACGTGTACACGACCACGCTGAACGTCGCGACATATGATGCCGACAACACCGTCTGGACCTCCTCGGGTGCGGGTTTCACAGCACGCATCGCGTTTACATACGACAGCACCCCCGGCACCGCGGCAACCGATCCCCTCCTCTGGTGGATGGACTTCGGCCAGGACGAAACCGCCTCAGGTGGTGGTACGTTCACCCTGAACTACAACGCCAGTGGTATTGCGACTGTCACCAGCACGAACGCAACTGGATTCCCGTAGGCTTTCCGTACATCACGCATACAGGCTATTGCGCGCGAGCGCGAACTAGCCTACTCTGCCCTCCTGCGAAAGGAGGGCAGTTTCATGCCGAGGGCCTATGCTTTCTCCATGGGGGGCGCGTGGAGAGTGCTTGGATGGCTGGCTATTTGCTCAACAGTCTTGATTTCAATGCCATCGGGTGGGCGCTTCTAGCGGCCGTACTTGGATTACCGCGGCTCATCGCGGGGTTGGAGAGCGCGGGGCGACTTCCTGCGGTATTCCACCGGTGGAATAGAACGCGCGCGCAGCGTCTGATAGACCGAGACAAGCTAGACGAATCAGTGCGCCTGCTCGTCGCGAGCCAGGACACATTGCTGCGCCTTGCATCGCAACACGACACGCTCCTCGCGGCGCTCTCTCCTAATGGTGGCAAGATCCTCGGTAATGGTGGGAAGTCGCTCGCCGACGCGATTATGGAGATGGAATTAAACCTCGCGGCGCATACGGCTGATTCCAGCGCAGACTCGGCACTTCTCCGGGCGCTACGGATTGAGGTGGCGGACTATCGAGCCAGGCTCGACGAATACGTTGATTTGCTCCGGACCCACATAGAGTTTACGAACCCGCTCATCGATCAGTTCATCGCGATGCGCGATGCGCGCGATGCGCAGGATCCTTCAAGTCCAGCGGACTGACTTTGCCGCTTCGGTGCTGATCGCGCGATAGACTAGAGGTGAGTCGAAGGGAGCCCCTGCATGGGTCTCGTGCAACTTCTCATTCTGTTGGTCGTGGTTGGAATGGGGCTGGCGCTTCTCAAGCTCGTTCCGTTGGATCCCCCCATCCCGCAGATCATCAAGATTCTCGTGATCGGCGTGCTCGTGATCGGCGTGATCCTGTTCTTGGCTGGGCTGGCTGGGCTGCCGACTGGGAACTTCCGTTTCATCAGATAGAGGTAGTCGCGATGCCGGCACTGATTGGGCCCCGCGCCACGGTTGAGAAGGGCGTGCAGCTGCCAGATGGCGCGCAGCTGGGGCAGTACCCGCCGCTCTCATCGCTCAACCCCGAGTTCATGGAGCCGATCTATGTCGGGCACCGCCGCCAGGTGCTTGTGGTGGGGCCCGTAGGCTCGCGCGCGGACATGGTGACGGCGATCTACAAGCAGGCCGAGACGCACGACCGCGTGTACATCTTCACCGGCTGCTTCGGCGGGACGCTCGAGATGTTTGAGGATGCGGTCCTGGCGCGTAAGAACGCGGACGATCCCAATCGTGCCCAGTATGCCGCGGTGATCGGGCTGATCCGCGCTTTCGATGGTTACCGGCCATGACGCAGGACGCGCCACGGGGTCGCCTACGCCGCCTCGCCGGCTACGTGGGACGCAAGGCTGCGGATACGGTCATCAGCACGCTCACGGCCGCTGTGGTGGCGCTGGGGATCGCGATGGTGGGGGTGGGCGCGACGCAGGGCGTGCAGCGCGGGATCGAGGTGCCGGGCGAGATCGTGCAGGGCTTTGCGCACCTCGTGCAGGCGGCCGATAAGTACCTCCGGGAGTAGCGCGCTAGGATCCGCGCCTTAGCGCGATCGAGGGAGTAAGCGCCGGTGAACTCGTGACTGCGGCGCATGTGTTCTTGCAGGTATAACCGATGCCAACGCCAGTGTTTGCGTGCGGGTTTGAGTGTGGAACCAATGGATCCGCCGGGCAACATTGGGGTACGGTATCCGGCACTGGCTCGTTCAGCACTAGCACTGTGTTTCATGGGGCACGTTCGTGGCGATCCAATCCAACTCTTGGTAATAGCGAAATTGTTTCCGTTGTCAGCATTGGGAGCCAGCATGCCGTGGCACGCATAGCAGTATTCTTTGCGACATTACCAAATCTTGACATGATGATCGCCTATTTCAATAATGGGCTTAACGGAATTTCGTTTAAGTTTAGTGATTCAAGCATCTATGCTGGCGCTAAGCCAGCAGAGGTCCAATTTGGGGCTACAGGAATCCCAATAACGACAGGGCGGTGGTACGTTATTGATATCCACGTTAATCAGACAGCTAATCCGCATCTCGTGGATGTGATGGTAGATGGGCGGCCATGCGGGCAGTATTCGCAGGCGCTTGCAGCCGCGAACGTGACAACATTAACCATTGGGTGCGCTCTCGCAGTGACATGGGATATGTACTGTGACGACGTATTGGTATCTGCTACGGCCGCCGACTATCCACTAGGCCCCGGCCACGTTGATCATTTTGTGCCTACAGCCGACGGGGCGCACAACGTCGCGGGTACTGCCGACTTCCGGCGAACACTTACCGCCACGGACATCCTTAACAGCACCACGGATGCATACTTGCTCGTTGATGGGGTTCCGTTGATTGCTACCGATATCACCGCCGTCGAATGCATTTCGCTTGTCGCGCCTCCGAACGCCACGGACTATGTGCAGTGCGTGTTCGGGCCTGCGCCGGGCATCAGCAGGCCGAACATGGGGCCGCGCTTCGTCGAGGTGATTGGTACCCTGCAGACCGCATCTGCGGGCGGTACTCCAACGATGGACCTCTCATTGCGCATCAATGACAACGGCACGATTGCCGATATCTTCACGAGCAGCGTGTTCTATCAGCCATCAACGCCTGTTTTCAAGCGGGCCGGGTTTGCGACCGCGCCGAGTACTGGAGCCGCATGGACAGCGGCGCTCTTCAACGCGTTGCAGGTGCGCTTTGGCTCCTTCGATGCCGCCGACTCAGCCCCGGACGGCTACTTCGGCGCGATCATGATCGAGGCAGAGTTCCCGGAGCATTCGCCGCCGCTCACGTTGAATAATCTCGCGCGCGAGCGCGGGCGGCGCATGCCGCGTCAGTCACTCCGCCGCGCGGTACGCTACGTCTAGCCTGAGGGGGCACGGATGAGCATCAAGGGGAGCCTCGTCGGGCATGTGTTCGATGCCGACAATCCGGAGACCCTGCCGAGCTTCGTGCTGCGGATGACGCCGGATGCGCGCCGCGCCTGGGCGCAGGAGCAGACCGAGCGCTATCGCGTGGTGGCCACGTGCGCGATCTGCGGGCGCGAACTCATCGAGGGCGAGCAGGTACCGCACCGGATGACGCATGCCTCGCCCAAGGCCGCCTCAGCGGCGATGACGGTATACCAGCGCGGACCTGCGGTCGCACGCGAGGCACTCGAGCTCCTGCACGAGATTCTGGGGGGCTAGATGCGCGGCTATACCGTCGAATTTGAGAATGTCTCCGTCACCACTGCGAACACCGACTATGACCACTTCGAGGGTTCGCCTACCGACGAGCGCGGCGTCAAGATCACGAGCATTGTGCTCGACGTGCTGTCGGAACTTGGCGACGCTCAGGAGGAGCACATCCGTCTGCGCCTGATCCGCGGGCATGCCACATCGGGATCTGGGGGATCTACCGCCACGCCGCGCCCAGTTGATCCCGTCGACGCGGCAGCCGGTATTTCGTCATGGGAAATAAACAATCCAACGATCGCTTCGACCGGCACCGCTAACAATCTGCTATCGGATGGTTTCAACGTACGCGGCGGATACCGTCAGGACTGGGATGAGAACGGTAAGGCGCCATTCACTACTCAAGCCGAGACCACGGTGGTGCTGCGCCAGATGAATACCGTCACGGACGACGTGTCGATGAGCGGGACGCTTAGTTACGTCGAGCCCGGGTAGGCCTGGTGTCTCGTGGTTATACAGCAGAGTTCGAGAACGTAAGCATTACTAAAGATCCAAACGATGCCGCTTCTGGCGCAACGCAGATCCTCATGAATGCCCCTAATACTGCGAGCGTGGCTGATCAAAGGAACTTTCTCTCTACAGGGTTCAATGTAAGAACCGGTCTGCGGTTGGCGACACGAGTAAGCCCCCGCCTGAACGACTACTGGTTGCAAGTGAGACAAGTCGGAGCGGTTAGCGACGACGTGCTGATGAGTGGAACGATATCAATACTAGAAATGACGGGCTGACGGGTGAAACTAGTCGTCGTGCTTGGTTATCAGCAGGATCTAGCGCTTATGCGCATCGCCGCGCGGGCAGTGGATGCCGGTCGGGGCATCGTGCGCTACTTCGACCCAGATGATTGCGAGATAGACGCGCACCCGTTCGAGTCTGAGTACGTCGAGGAGGACGGCTCCGCGTTCTTCATCGAGGATTATAAGCACTGGTTTAATGCGCCCGTGCGGGTAGCGCGCATGGAGCTCGATACGGGCGCGGGCGTGCTGTCGTGGCGGCTGGACGACTGCGGGATCAACCATGAATGGCACCCGGAGCACGTCCACGAAGTGAAGCCGTGCGAGTTGCTCAAGCTCAGTCTGCGGTACGCCTATGATCCTCAGGTAACGACGCCGCCGCTCGAACGGTAGGCACCTGTGGCAATCTACCGCACGCGCCGCACGACGCTCCGCCTGAGCACGCGCGCGCGGCTCATGGGGCCACTGACTCTTTCCACGGCTCCTGCGGTCTCAGTATCGGGCCAGGTAGCGACCGCTCAGGCCGATGTGCTTGTGGCGGCGGTCCAGGCAATTCGTACCGTCTCGGTCACTGGCGAGATTGCTACGGCTACGGCCGATGTGTTTGCGCCTACGGTCCAAATCGCGCGTTCAGTGTCCGGCGAGATTGCTACGGCCACGGCGGGCGTGATTGCGCCAACCGTCGAGATAGCACGGTCCATCGCAGGTGTCGTGGCCACGGCGACCGCCGATGTACTGGCACCGACGGTTGAACACTCGCGGACGATCACCGCCGAGACGGCGACCGCCTCCGCGGATGCGCTCGCCGCGGCGGTTGCCGCGGTGCGGATCGTCTCGGTTTCGGGCCAGCTGGCGCAGGCGACCGCCGATGCGCTGGCGGCAACCATTCAAGCGCTCCGCGTCGTTTCTATAACTGGCGAGATTGCTACGGCAACGGCTGCGGTGCTGGCTCCGTCTGTCGAGATTGCCCGCAGTATCAGCGGCGAGGTGGCGCAGGCTACCGCCGATGCACTGGCACCTTCGATCGCGGCGTTGCGCATCGCATCCGTCTCGGGTGAGCTTGCGCAGGCGACCGCCGATGCGATTGCGGCCGCGATCCAGGCCGTGCAAATCGCCAGTGTGGCCGGCGAGATTGCGACCGCGACCGCCGATGCGCTTGCGGCAGCGATTGAGATCGCGCGTTCCGTATCAGGTGAGATAGCTACTGCGCAGGCGGCGGTCATCGCACCGACGGTGCAGATTGCGCGGACTATCTCGGGTGAGACGGCCACCGCCACCGCGGACGCGATTGCCGCCGCAGTCCAGGCGATCCGCATTGCCACTATCGCGGGGCAGGTTGCCGAGGCCACGGCCGATGCGATTGCGGCCGCTATTGAGGCGACCACCACGGCCAGCATCTCGGGTGTGGTGGCAACGGCGACAGCCGATGCACTCGCTGCGAGTGTCCAGATCGCACGTTCAGTCGCTGGTGAGGTTGCTACCGCAAACGCGGACGCGATTGCCGCGACTATCTCGGCGCTACGCATCGTCTCAGTTACCGGCGAGATTGCGCAGGCGCAGGCCGATGCGATTGCTGCGGTCATTGCCGCGATCCAGCTTGTGTCGGTCTCGGGCGAGGTCGCCACCGCGACCGCGGATGTACTGGCACCGACCATTCAGATCGCACGGAGCATCTCGGGTGAGGTTGCTACAGCGACTGCGGATGCAATTGCGGCGGTCGTCTCGGCGCTGCGCATCGTCTCTATTGCTGGTGAGATCGCACAGGCCCAAGCAGATGCACTTGCGGCAACAATCGAGACCATTCGCAGTGCGTCTGTTCCTGGCGAGATCGCGACTGCTACCGCTGATGCCTATGCCGCCGCTATTGAGATCGCGCGATCGATTGCGGGAGAGGTAGCGCAGGCGACCGCCGACGCCTATGCCGCTGCAGTCGAGATTGCGCGCTCGATCAGCGGGGAGATCGCGACGGCCCAGGCTGATGCGCTCGCAGCCGTGGTAGAGACCGTACGGATCTCCTCGGTGGCGGGCGAGATCGCGGTCTCCACAGCTGACGCCTTGGCCGCCTCAATCGAGGCGCAGCGCATCATCTCGGTAGCGGGTGAGTTAGCGCAGGCGACCGCTGACGCATTGGCCGCTGCGATCGAGATCGCCCGCTCGATCTCTGGCGAGACGGCTACCGCAACTGCCAATGCGCTGGCACCCACGATCGAGGCTGTACGCATTGCGACCATCGCTGGCGAGCTCGCGGTGGCCATGGCGGATATCTACGCCGCCGCTATCGAGACCTTCCGTGAAGTATCGGTATCGGGTGAGCTCGCCCAGGCAACGGCGGACGCGCTCGCGGCCGCCGTGGAGATCGCGCGGACGATCGCGGGTGAGCTTGCTACGGCCACCGCCGAAGCGCTTGCTGCCGCGATTGAGACGACACGCATTGTTGCAGTTGCGGGCGAGATAGCGGTTAGCACCGCCGATGCGCTTGCGGCAGTAGTTGAGACGGTACGCATCGCGGAGGTGGCGGCTGAGATTGCGCTAGCCACGGCGGATGCGATCGCTGCTGCCGTTGAGGTTGCCCGCTCTATCCCGGGCGTGGTCGCCACCGCAACCGCTGATGCTCTTGCTCCGTCAGTTGAGGTTGCTCGTTCGATTGCCGGCGAGCTTGCGACTGCTACGGCGGATGCGCTGGCTCCAACTGTGGAGATCGCGCGCTCGATCTCGGGTGAGGTGGCGCAGGCGACCGCGAATGCGATCGCTGCCACCATCGAGATCGCGCGCAGCATTGCAGGCGAGACTGCTACCGCTACGGCTGATGCCATTGCGGCGACTATCCAAACTGTGCGAATCGCGACGATTGCGGGCGAGATCACGCAGGCGCAGGCCGATGCGATTGCTGCGCTTATCCAGGCGGTTCGGATCGCCTCTATCGCCGGCGAGATCGCGACAGCGACCGCCAGCGTCATCGAAGCGACGATCGAGATAGCACGATCCATCTCGGGCGAGATTGCCCCCGCGACCGCCGATGCGGTGGCGCCGACGGTGCAGATCGCGCGCTCGATCTCAGGCGAGACGGCTACCGCAACTGCCGATGCGCTTGCCGCCGCAGTCCAGGCGATTCGCATCGCCATGGTGGCGGGCGAGGCGGCTCAGGCAACCGCCGATGCAATCGCCGCCACTGTGGAGATCGCGCGCTCGATCTCGGGTGAAGTCGCGACCGCAACCGCAGATGCGCTAGCGGCAACTATTCAGATCGCCAGGATGGTTGCTGGCGAGACAGCGACCGCAACCGCCGATGCAATCGAAGCCCTAATCGACACCAATGGAAACGTTTCGGTTGCGGCAGAAACCGCCACGGCAACCGCCGATGCGATCGCCGCCGCGATCGCCGCTAGTCGCATTGTTACGGTCGCCGGGGAGCTTGCTACCGCCGGCGCTGATGTGCTCGCGGCCACGATTCAGATAGCGCGCTCGATCTCCGGCGAAACAGCAACTGCCCAGGCGGATGCACTGGCGGCGACGATTCAGGTCGCACGCGACATCGCCGGCGAGGTTGCCACCGCGACGGCCGACGCGCTAGCCGCATCGGTACAGATCGCGCGGTCCATCGCCGGCGAGGTGGCGCAGGCTAGCGCTGACGCGATCGCAGCCGCGATTGAAGCGCAGTCCGCGGGAAGTACGAGCGTCGCGGGCCAAGTCGCACAGGCTACCGCGGATGCAATCGCGGCAACGGTCGAGGCGATCCGTATCGCGTCGGTGGCAGGCCAGCTCGCAACGGCGACAGCCGATACGCTTGCGGCCACGGTGCAGATCGCCCGCTCGATCTCAGGCGAGACGGCTACCGCCACGGCCGATGCGCTTGCGCCAGTGGTGCAGGTAGCGCGCACGGTCGCGGGTGAGGTCGCGCAGGCGCAGGCTGACGCGATCGCGGCGCTTATCCAGGCGCTGCGCATCGCCTCGGTGGCCGCGACTACGGCAACAGCGGACGCAAACGCGATCGCGGCGCAGGTTACCGCGCATGTCACGACACAGATCGCGGGCGCCCGTGCGATTGCCACCGCCGATGTGATCGCCCCGGCCGCCGAGGTACTGCGCATTGCGACTGTGGTCGGGCAGGTGGCACAGGCGACCGCCCAAGCACTCGCAGCAACGATCACCGTCACCAACGACACGATGATCACGGGTACGACCGCAGCCGCGCAGGCGGATGCCCTGGCGGCGCTGGTGGAGGCCCAGGCGCAGGCCGCGGTAGCCTCCGCAACGGCGCAGGCGCTCGCCGACGCCATTGCCGCAGCGGACATCGCCACGAACAACCCGGTCATCTCCGGAGCCATGGCGCAGGCCATTGCGGATGCGCTAACGGCGACCGTGGGCGTGCTCACCGAGGTCGACCGCGCCATCCTCGAGGGCTGCCTTGAGCTGTGGCTGGTTGTCAACTCGCTGCGCTGGGCGGGTGCGGTGCAGCCATCGGGCTTTATAGCCGAGCCGGACCCGGTGATAGCGAGTGGGTTCGTACGTGCGCCCGATACCGCGCCAGCGCCATCGGGGTTCGTCAGCGATGGGCGTGGAGGCTAGATGGCAATTACGGGCTTTGCGCTGGACAAGGGCGTCGCCTCGAGTGTGTCCTCGCAGGCCACTAATACGTTCCAGCCCACTGGCAACCGTCTGGCGCTGCTCTGGGTGGCGAACCGCGTTGGCTCCGGATCGGCCGCGCTGCCGACGATCTCCGGCTCGCCCACGAATACATGGACGCAGGTAGCGACGCGCCTGAGCGGGACTAATACGCGCCGGGGCACGCTCTTTCGGCATCTCTCGGCCTCCCCGGCATCAGAGGCGATCACGATCGACTTTGGTGGCGCGACCCAGACTGGCATGGAGTGGATCGCCGTCGAGTTTTCGGAGGTCGTGACTACTGGCAGCAATGGCGCGGACGCTGTGGTGCAAAGCGCGGTGTCATCCGGCTCCACCTCGATCAGCATCACTCTTGCGGCGTTTGGCGATGCCACGAACAACGTGGCCATGCTTGGCGTCACCGCGTCCCCTGGCGGTTCGAGCATCACTGTCACCGGGTACACGGAGTTGTCGAGCAATCTTGGTTCTGGCGGAAACCCTGAGGGCGAGATTGACTATTTCCTTGGTGAGGATCTCTCGGTTGATGCATCCTCTGCTGGCGCCTCGACGATGGTCGGGATTGCCATCGAGATCAAGGCGGGATCCTCCGCCGTTAATGCCTCCATCAGTGGAGTCGTTGATACCGCTACCGCAAGTGCGCTAGTCCCAAGTATCCAGATCGCGCGTTCTATTTCCGATGTGATCGCCACGGTAACCGCCGATGCGTTATCACCTACCGTCCAGATTGCGCGCACGGTGTCCGGTGTGGTGGCGCAAACTACGGCGGATGCGGTAGCCGGCACTGCCGAGTCCGTGCGCATCGCGTCAGTCGCCGACCCCGTTCTATCGGCTACGGCAGAAGCGCTGGCGCCGGCCATCGTGGCACTTCGCGTCGCGGCGGTGCAGGGTGAGATCGCGCAGGCGAGCGCGGCAACGCCGGCGGGTAGCGCCGATGTGATCCGGATCGCATCGGTACCAGGAGAACTATCCGCCGCTTCCGCAGCGGCGCTCGTGGCCATCGTCGAGATTGCCCGAGATATCGCGGGGAGCCTCGCGGCGGCGCAGGCGGATACGCTGAGTCCGGCTGTCGAGATTGCGCGCTCCATCGCTGGTGAGATTGCATCAGCGCAGGCCGACGCTATCGCAGGCGCTATCGCCGCCGTCCGCATCGCCACGCTAGCCGGGGAGCTGGCACAGGCAATCGCGGACGTATTTGAGGCAACGATTGATACAGGCGGTGATACGACCGTAAATGCGATGCCGACGCATGCGGGTGCAGACGCGACTTCTGCATTGATTGAGTCCATACAGATTACGGCTATCGCCGCTGTGCTAGCGGCGGTTGATGCCGATGCACTGACTGCAACGGTAGTTGCGCATATCGCTGCGGTTATTCAAGGCGAGATCGGTACTGCTCAGGCTAGCGCCCTCGCGGACATCGTTACTGCGATTGGCATCGCTTCGGCGTCTGGAGAAACCGCGCAGGCAACTGCTGCCCTGGTTGTGGCAACTATCGCCACGACTACGGACGCCATCATTGGCGGAATCGTGTCCATCGCAACGGCCGATGCGATCACTGCGAACATCACCACCGAGCACTTTGCAACAATCGACGGGGTTATCGCCCAGTCGATCGCCAATGCGATTGCGGCGAGCATCGCGAGTAACAACCCGTTGGTGGCCGGTGAGATCGCGATGGCTATCGCCGCGATGGCCGCCCTAGTTATCGAGGCATTGCGTGAATATGACCGCACGATCCATAGCGGCGACCTTGAGCTGTGGAATAGCGTGGATCCGCGCCGCTGGGCGGGTGCGGTGCAGCCCTCCGGATTCATCACCGAAGCGGGTGCGGTCCAAGCGCCATCTGGTTTTGTACGCTCTCCGGATACACTGCCACCGCCCTCTGGGTTCACAAACTGAGATGGTTCTCGGCGATTCCCCGGGCCAGGATGATCCCAGCGGCAGTCTTCACCCTCGCCGCGATTCCGCTTCGGCGTCCGCTCGGCACTCTGCGCGCTCATAGCGCCCTAACACCTGATCGCACGAGGACCCAGACCCGCATGATGCCGAGGGCAGAAACTCCCAGCCGACCGTCATACACGACACTACTTGGAGGCGATCAAAGGACTAGCGGCCGAGTGGTAGCGCGTTGCCAGCATGCTATCATGATGCTAGAGCAGGTAGATATCGGAAGGACGACTGGTGGTTCTCTCACCTGATGAAGAGTTGGCGCTGGTTAAGCTCATGCTGATCGATGAGCGATATGGCGGTGATGCACGCAATGTCTGGCCGCGCGTCGTCGCGAAGGCGGAGCAGTGGCAACTGACACCAACCGAAACAGCGGCGCGGCTGGTATCGGCGGCGATACGCGGCCTCGGGGCGGAGTGGTAATCAGCGCGCTACAATCGCGATATGCCTCAGGAAGAGCTAACTCACCTCTCGGTCTATGAGTGGGCGCGCATCATGGGCGTCCTGCCTTTACACGTCATGGGAGTCCAGATCCCTGAGGTGGACCAGCGTTGCTCGAGCGGCTGGTTTCGCTGGCAGTGGCAGGATGCGGGTCGGATCTCGCGTGAGGACGTGTATACCGCAATCGCGCGCGCCGAGGCGGATATCGAGCATGCTCTTGGCTATCGCCTACTCCCCACGTGGGAGGTAGACGAGTGGCACCCGATGCCGCGCCCCGCGAATCGCACGCTCTACAGTCTCAACTCGCGTGATGTACGCGGTATGCACATTGGCACCGAGGCGCGCTGGGGGCATTTCGTCTCGGGCGGGATCCGATCGAAGGAGCTGGTCGCCGAGGACGCCGCGATTGTCTATGCGAATACACGCCCGCCGACAAACTATCTGAACGAGGCGACGGTTACCGTGCCGACGGTAGCGCTGGACCCGGGTGAGATCACGGTGTACTACCCGGACAAGGCGGGCGACGAGCACTGGCAGATCCGCCCCATCGACGTGACGATCGCGGCCGGGATGGCCACGATCAAGTTTCAACGCGAGCAGGCGGTGATTGAGGACCGCGAGGACGTGATGCTCATGGGTGCCGAGCTGCGCCCCTCGGATGGCATGAATGATGCCCACTTCCTGGCCGCCGTGGATGTATATCGGATCTATAACGATCCACAGGTCCAGGTATCGATGCTCTGGGAACCATGGGGCAGTGGGTGCGGGTGCGGCGGGGAGGGCTGCGGCGACTGTGCCTATGGTGTGCAGGCGGGATGTATCACGCTCACGGGAGACCCGCGACTATCGATGCTGCGCTTCAGCCCCGCGACGTGGAATGCGACGACGCAGGTATTCGATGGTGCGCCGCTTCTAAATGGACGGGCGCCGGACCTCGCGCGGCTCTACTACTACGCGGGGCTGCGCGATCGCACACTGCGCACGCCTAATGTCACGCTGGCGCCGGACTGGGCGCGGATCATCGCGATCTACGCGACCTCATTGCTTGAGCGCGACCCCTGCGCGTGTTTCAAGGGCTCATGGGATCAGTGGCGCTTAGATCTTGCGGATCCAGATCTCGCGCGGCGGTTGACAGACTTTGATATGGCAAGTCCGTTTGGGCTGCGGCGTGGTGCGCTGAATGCCTGGCGCGCGGTGGCGCGGCCGGGTATGCGGGTGGCCGCATGGGCCTAGTCTGCGGCCATGCCGGGCACCGTCTCAAGTGGTCGATTTCACGGCTGGAGATCCATCGGCGACTACCGAATCTGACCTATGCGGAGATTGACGCCGCTGCTTCATATTTTGATGCGGCGCTCCACCTTCAAGCTGCTGGCCTACGTATCCTGACCGACACGGACTTTGCGGCTAGCAATGCGATCGATGAGGCGGAGCGCATCGTACGTGAGCACCATGCCGCTACGTGAGGTTGAGTGGCGCGATACCGTTGGGCGCCGGTGGATCGCGATGCTACCGGACGACATGCCGGACGAAATGGCAGCGATGGGACTCCAGTACGGGCCCGTGTCGCTTGCGCCGTTGGATCTCCCACTTAAGTATGAGGTACTGCTGCACAATGAGCTTGTGCAACGCAAGCTACTGACGTGGGATGCCGTGAAGAAGAATCCCGCTGCCGTTGAGGGTGCGATCCGCTCGATAGTGCGCGCCGGGGCGCACGAGATCATCGCTTGTTTTCGCGAGGCTACTGGCGGATAGATATTGGTGGCGGGTCGGGGAATCGAACCCCGTCCTCTGGCGTATGAAGCCAGCGATTTACCGGCTATCCCACCCGCATTGCGCCGAGCATTGTAGCGCGCGCGCCTAGTGCTGTGGAGCGTGTACAATCCCGACTAAGGACGAGCAACACCAGCCGGGCCATCACGCCTGCACGGGTGCGGGCGGTGCGCAGCATGGAGGCCGCTCGCCATGGTTAACGAGTCCCCTGTTCTTCTCGCGTCCCAGTCGCGTCTCTGGCTGATTGATGGCGGCGCCGGGCCCTCCAACACTCCCGAGTATCAGGGGCGCGCCCGTATCTCCGGACTCACGATGAACCTGGGGCGACCTACCCCGATCCGGCAGCCGTCAGCGCGGCAATATGGGAAGTTTGTGAACGTGGGCTCCACCCGTGGGGCACCAGAGCTGCCGACCACGACGATTGAGTCGCGTCTCGATCCCGAGATCATCTCCGAGCTCCTCGAGCTGGCGAACAAGCGCTGTCCGTTCGATATGCAGGCGCACTTCGGCGACTGCCAGGATCCGCAATCGTTCGCCGATGGTTACACGTTCGCCCGCATCTTTGAGGGCGTGGAGCCGGCGACATTCAGCACGACCGACCTCGGCACATTCGATGAGGGCGGCAACAACCCGATGACCGAGTCGCTCGAGGTCACGGCGCAGCGCGTCTACGACGTGAAGAAGCTCCGCGCTGCGGAGATCGCCTCATCGGAGATCACCGACGAGGTCGTCGACGTGATCATCGCTGACTCAATCACATGTGGCGCCTGTGGTCGTACCTCCGATGGCTGCCAGATTGCATTCCTACTCGTTGGCGCAACGGCCGGATCGCCGGGCCTGCCAGCCGAGCTGCTCTACACCTCAGACGGTGGCTCGACCTGGGGCACCACCAACATCACCTCGCTGGCGGTTGGCGAGGCGCCGAACCGCATGGCCGCCGTGGGCTCGAACCTCGTGGTGACGAGCATCGCCTCGGTGTCACATCACTATGCCGCGATCAATGACATCCTCGATGGCTCCGAGACGTGGACCGAGGTCTCGACGGGCTATGACGGTGCCGGGCCCCCGCGTGCGATCGTCTCACTCTCCGCATCGCGCACATGGATCGCCGGCAATGCCGGGCGCATTTACCTTTCGACCGATGTGACCTCGAGCGTGACCGAGCAGGCAGACGGATCCGCGACCGCGCAGAACCTCAACGATATTGATGCCTTCGACCGCAATAATGCGGTGGCGGTGGGCGCGTCGAACGCGGTTCTGGTCACATCCAACGGCGGTACCACCTGGGCACTTGTAGTCGGCCCATCCGTTGGCGTAGCGCTAAACACCATCGTCATGCGCTCCGTCACCGAATGGATGGTCGGCGACGCTGGCGGTGCGCTCTGGTACACGCGCAACTCTGGCTCGACTTGGGCGGCGAAGGGCTTCCCGGGCTCCGGAGCCGGGCAGGTGCGCCACATCAGGTTTGCGTCGAAGAATGTGGGCTACATGGCCCATTCCACCGCGGCGCCGTTCGGCAGGATCCTGCGCACGATCGACGGCGGCAACTCCTGGGTGGTGATGCCGGAGGATGCCGGGCTTTCCATCCCGGACAACGATCGCGTGAACCGGATCGCGCCCTGTATCGATGATGTAAACGTCGTCTTTGGTGCCGGATTAGGTGGCAACGGCACAGACGGCTTTGCGGTTAAGTTCTCGTAAGCTGGTGCGTAGCCCGGGGCGGTGGCGCTCGCACCCTCCCCGCCCCGGGCGATCTCAATGGAAGGACGAACCGTGGTTGCCAAGCCCGTACGGAGGCTCTCGGAGGTTGCGGCGGCCGATGCGGCGCAGGCTGCCGTAACGGGCCCCGTCGAGACGGTGACGCTATCCACGGGCATTGTGTTACGGCTGCGGCCCGTTCCGCCACGCATCCTCGCGGATGCTGCGACGCGTGTCCCAAAGCCAGAGGTGCCGGTGGTGTTCATCACCTCGCGCGAGCGTAACGAGGCGAACCCCGATGATCCCGCCTATCAGGCAGCCCTCGCCGAGTGGACGCGCAACACGACGGACGCATCATTCAAGCTTGGGTTGATCCTCGGGACCGCCGTCGAGCATATTCCCGATGGGTATTACCCACCCGAATCCGATGATTGGATCAACGAGATCGAGGCCGCATTCGCGGTTGATGGGCGCGAGTCACCCGTGCGTCGGGAGCCGGAGAAGGCACGTTATTTAGACTGGCTGCTATACCACGCGCTCGGGAACGATGAGGATCAGTTCGTGCTCACGTCGGCGATGTGGTCGGCGACGCTCGTGACGCAGGAGGCGTTGGCCGCTGCCATCGAGTCGTTTCGGCGTCTTGCGAACTGGCGTATCAATAGCGAGCCTGCCGGTGACGCAGGCAGTACGTAGCGGCATCAGCTTCGCTGAGCGTATTCCCGGCGCCGTGCCCGAGTATCTCGAGCGCGAGGCAGCGCGCTTCGGGTTATATACATGGCGCGACTGGATGATGCTTCCCCTCGTCGAGCGCGTAGCGGGCGTGGCACACTACCGTATGCATAACCTGATCGAGCTCCACGAGGGCGAGGCGATGAACGCGCATATCGAGCAGCAGTCGCGGCGCGCTGGCAACCGCCAGGTGGGCGGTGCTGGGTTTATGGGCGGGCGCCCCGTGGGCGGACCGGTAGGGGCGCGCTAGATGGCGATCTTCGAGGAGGTCGGGGTACGCGCCGTCCTCGATGGCGTTGCCGCATATGAGCGCGATGCATCGCGCGTCAACAATGCTACGCAGCGCATCGTCACGCAGGCTGCCCAGGCTGCCCGCGATGCGCAGGCGCAGGGCCAGGCGCTCTTCCAAATCGGTTCCCGGATTCGCACGATCTCGCAGGAGGGGGTACTGGTGGGTGCCGCGCTGTCGGCACCGGGGCTCGCCGTGGCGCACTTTGCGGTGCAGTTTGAGTCGGCATTTGCTGGTGTGCGCAAGACCGTCGAAGGCACCGAGGCAGAGCTTGCGGGGCTGCGCCAGGGGCTCCTTGATCTCACCCGCACAATCCCTACGAGCGCCGGCGGGCTGGCGGGGATAGCCGAGGCGGCGGGGCAGTTGGGCATCGCAAAGTCGAACATCATTGACTTCACGCGCGTCACCGCTGAGTTGGCTGCGACGACGAACCTGACAGCCGACGTGGCCGCGACATCGCTCGCGCGCTTCGCGAATATCTTGCAGCTGCCGCAGGATCAGATCGAGCGCGTGGGATCCGCGCTGGTCGACCTCGGCAACAAGGGTGCAAGCACTGAGTCTGAGATCCTCGACTTCGCGCTCCGCCTCGCCGGTGCTGGAAAGGTGATCGGGCTCTCGGCGGATCAGGTGCTCGGCTTCGGTAACGCCCTTGCATCCCTCGGCATCAACGCCGAGGCCGGTGGTACCGCATTCTCGCGCGTGTTCGTTGAGATCGCGAAGGCGGTGAGCCTCGGCGGTGCAGACCTCGATCGATTCGCGCAGGTGGCGGGCACGAGCGGTGCACAGTTTGCGGCATCGTTCCGCACGAATGCGTCCGCAGCGGTGATCCAGTTTGTCGAGGGCCTGGGCAAGATCGAGGCCGCCGGTGGGCCAGTATTCCAAACGCTCGAGTCGCTTAGCCTCGGCGATAACCGGCTCCGGGACGCGTTGCTGCGCGCATCCGGCGCCGGTGACCTGCTGCGCGAGAGCCTGAGTAATGGTGCCACGGCGTTCCGCGAGAACACGGCATTGACTACAGAGTTCGGCAAGCGCGTCGAGACCACCGGCGCGCAATTCCAGCTACTCCTGAATAGTCTCCAACGGCTTGCGATCGATGCTGGCACGGCGCTACTGCCAGCGCTGCAGGTGATTGTCAAGGCACTCCAAGGGGTCGTAGATGTAATTAATAGCTTACCGACGGCGATCACCGGTGGCATTGCTGGCTTCTCTTTGCTCGTCGGTGGGGTAACGATTGCCACATCAGCGATTGGCTATCTCGGCGGGTCATTGGTGGCGATTATCGGGGCGCTCAAGGGCTTCGCCGGGATCGGGGCCGCGGGTGAGATTGCCGCGGTTGACGCCGCGTTGGTGAGTACGGCCTCGGCTGCTGCGGTAGCCGTGCCCGGGATGGAAGCCGCTACCGCGGCGGCCTTCCAGATGTCAATTGGGTTCAGTGGTGCCGCGGCATCGGTCGAGGCGCTACAGCTTCCGCTTCTGCTCGCGGCGGGTGGCGAGGCGGTAGCCGGGCTGGGGGCGACGGGCGCGGCAGTTGGTGGTGTTGAGCTCGCGGCTGGAGCAGCATTCCCTCCGCTTCTCCTGGTGGCGGCCGCCATAGCAGCCGTTGCCGTGGCCGCGACCGCTGGGATCGTTATTTACAAGAAGCTCACCGCTGAGTCCGAGGATCTTGCGAAGGCGCACGAACACGGCAAGGCGGCGGCCGAAGGGCTCGCGAAAGCGCTGCGGGATCTTGCCGAGCAAGATGCGGCGCGGCGTAAGGCCGCCGCTGACACGGCCGGCGGCAAGGAAACGGATCCACAGATCATCGCCGCAATCGAACGCGAGGCCGCGGCTAGCAAGAACCTCACTAAACAATTGGAGGGGCTCGCAAAGGCGCGCGTCGATCTAGCAGCTGCGGAGGCAACACGTCCGACAGTTGCCAATCGCCAAGGATTGCCACTCGCAACCGATATACACCCCACAGAGGAGGGGCAGCGTCTCCTTGATCGCATTCGCAATTTCCAGCTCAAGAATGTGCAACCGCCATCTATTACTACGCTCCCGCAATCGACGGTGGTGCTTCCCGCACCAATCGTGCAGGTGACGCCGCCGATTACACCAGAGGTAACGATTCCAGCGGAGCATGTAACTACTCCGCCGGTGCCGACGGTTGATCTACTACCTCCGGTGGTAAGTGTTGATCAGCCCGCAGCGCCCAAGGTTGTCATCCCGCCGGTTGCGATCACCGAGCCAG
>Ga0334722_10002243_pt1 | contig 22167 bp, 21 predicted proteins | sample C3_bottom_MG_FD_207210 | JGI IMG/M metagenome (GOLD analysis project Ga0334722, IMG submission 207210) | Sediment microbial communities from Yellowstone Lake, YNP, Wyoming, USA - C3_bottom | ecosystem: Environmental > Aquatic > Freshwater > Lake > Sediment | place: USA: Wyoming | collected... | reverse complement strand
AACCCAGGACGCGGATTCAATGTGGCTGCGCTGTTTGGCGGATTCCTCAACATTGGTCTTTGGATCTATCTCGTGCTGGCGGTCAGCACGGTTTATGCAAGGTTGCGGAGTTAGATGGTTTGTTAGTTCGATAGTTGGACAACAAACTAGCCAACCAACAAACTTGGAGTTGCCAATGTTATCCGAAATCGACATCACCAATTTTGCGATCATAGATCACCTGCATCTGCAATTCAATCCTGGGTTCAACGTGATGACGGGCGAGACTGGCGCGGGCAAATCGATCATCATCGATGCGGTCGGCTCGCTGTTGGGCGGGCGCGCACAAAGCGAATTTGTCCGCGCGGGCGCAGACAAGACGCGCATCGAAGGCACGTTCACGCTTGACCAAGCAGCGCGCGAAAATATTTTTCCGATCCTCGACGAAATCGGCATCGACCATGAAGACGAGAATCTCATCGTCACGCGCGAGATTAGCCGCGAAGGACGCAACACGTGTCGCGTGAATGGTCGCACCGTCACGCTGCACGTCTTGCAACGCATCGGCGAAAATCTGATCGACATTCACGGGCAGAGCGAGCATCTGTCGCTCTTGCGTGTGCGCGAGCATATTGATTTTCTAGATCGCTACGGCAATCTGTGGGAACAGCGCGCGGTCGTCGCCGAAAAAGTGAAAGTGTTGCGCGCCGCGCGAAACGAAATCAAAAAATTGATGGTCGATGAGCGCGAGACGGCGCGGCGCGTTGATCGCTTGACGTACGTCGTCGAAGAAATCACCGATGCCAATTTGCGCGTTGGCGAAGAAGAAACGCTGAAACACGAAAGGGAATTGTTGGGCAACGCGGAACTGCGCGCCAACCTGGCAGATCACGCGTTTCGTTCGCTCTACGGCGAAGGCGAAGACGACAAGGGCGCAATCGATTTGCTCAACGAGGCGATTCAGTCCGTCACGGGATTGGAAAAATACGATGCGTCAGTCAAGGCGCTGGTCGAAGAAGCCGACAGCGCGCTGGCACAGGCAGACGACCTGGCGCGCTCGCTTCGCACGTATCGCGATAGTGTCGATCACGACCCAGGTCGATTACAACAAATCGACGAGCGACTCGATTTGATTTTTCGACTCAAGCGCAAGTACGGCGACACCCTCGAAGAAATTATAAAGTACGGCGATAATGCGGCGGCGGAACTCGCCAACATTTCTCACAGCGAAGAACGCATCGCCGAATTGCGAAAACAGGAATCGCAACTGTTGAAAGAAATCGGCGCGCTTGCGGGCGCACTGTCCAATGCGCGCGGACAAGCAGGTGAACGCTTGTCGCGCGAGATCGAAAAGCAATTGCAAGACCTGGGAATGGAAAAGGCAAAATTTGGTGTGGCGCTCGAACGCGCAGACGACCCTGACGGAGTCCAAGCCAACGGTCGCCGCGTCGCCGTGGACACGACGGGCATCGACAAAGTTGAATTCATGGTGTCGCCGAATCCTGGCGAGCCGCTCAAACCGCTGGTGAAAATTGCGTCGGGCGGCGAGACCTCGCGCTTGATGCTGGCGATGAAATCAGTGCTTGCCGTTGCCGACAATACGCCGACGCTCATCTTCGACGAGATCGATCAGGGCATCGGTGGGCGCACGGGCGGCATCGTCGGCAACAAACTGTGGGCACTTACACCAACGGGGCAAAAAATCGACGGTTCTCCGCAACACCAAGTCATCTGCATTACGCACCTGCCGCAAATCGCCGCGTATGGCGACACGCATTTCAAAATTCACAAAGAGATCGTCGAGGAGCGCACGATTACAAAAATCGAAGAGCTATCGAACAAGCAGCGCATCGACGAGCTGGCAAACATGCTCGGCACCGCAACGGCGACGACGCGGCAGAATGCGGAAGAGTTGCTGAAGGAAACAGAAAGCAGTAAGCAGAAAGCAGTAAGCAGAAGGCAGGTGGCAGTAGGCAGAAGGCAGTAAGCAGTTGGAAAACTTGTACTCAACGAGGAGGCCCGATGCAAGGGTTCAGGGATTTGAAGGTATACCAGTTGGCGTACAAATTGGCGATGGAGATTTTTGTAGAATCGAAATCGTTTCCGAAAGATGAACGATATTCGCTCACAGATCAAATTCGCCGTTCGTCTCGGAGTGTGGTTGCAAATATTGCCGAGGGTTATCGGAAACGTCAATATCCAAACATGCTCGCCACAAGTTCGCCGACTCGGATGCCGAAACCGCAGAGACCCAGGTATGGCTTGATCTTGCGCGTGATTGCGGATATATGAAATCAGAACGACACGATGAATTACTCGAACAGTATGAGCAAGTTGGCAGAATGCTCGGCACTGTAATCCTGCATCCTGAGAAATTTTCTCCCAGAGGCGAATAGCAAATCACTGCTTTCTGCTTACCGCCTCCTGCATCCTGCCTACCGCCACTGCCTACTTTGATTCAAGGGGGAATTAATGAATGATCTAGTAACTTGGGGACTCGAGATCGTTCGATGGATTCAAACGTTTCGCAATCCATTGCTCGATCCCATTATGGGAACGACGTATTACCTCGGCGCGGAAGATTTTTTCATCCTCTTTCTTCCGCTCATCTTTTGGTGTCTCCACAAATCACTCGGCATTCGTCTGAGCGCGGTGTTGATTTTTTCAAACTATGTGAACGTTATCTTCAAAGATTTCTTTGCCGCGTCGCGTCCCTGGCAAGTCGATAGCAAACTGTACGCGCCATTCAAGACGGAGGGTTTTGGAATTCCCAGCGGTCACGCGCAAGGCGCGGTGTCGTTTTGGGGCTATATTGCTACACAATTGAAAACACGCTGGTGGTGGGCGCTTGCCATCTTCATGTCGCTCTTTATCGGCATTGGGCGAATGTACGTGGGCGATCATTTTCCGCAAGATGTTTTGCTCGGCTGGGCATTGGGCATTGTCATCATCGCCGTATATGCCTGGCTGCAACCACGCGCAGGACAATGGATCAGCCAGCAATCGATGACGACGCAAATCGCGCTGGCGATTGTCGTGCCGCTTGTGCTAGTATTGTTGCATTTCACGGCGGACACGGCGAAATCGGCGGGCGTATTGATTGGATTGTTCGCGGGTCTGCCTATCGAGGAAAAGTTTATTCGCTTTATCGAACGAACGGACTGGGTCAAACAAATCATCAAGTTCGCGATTGGGACGGCAGTCATCCTCGCATTGCGTTTTGGACTGAAAGCGATTTTCCCCGAGCAACCGCTGTTCGATATGATTCGCTATGCGGCGATGGGCTTGTGGGCAAGTCTCGGCGCGCCGTGGGTGTTTGTGAAGGCAAGGTTGGCAGTGAAGAGTGAACAGTAGGACAGTTTTCACATGAAGCGTTCAGAATAAAATAGGCAGAGTATTCTCCCGTGTCCCTGCCTTTTGATGTCTGAATCTTGGTTACTCCACTGTCCAACCGCTTGCTGCGAGCGTTCGCTACTGACTCACTGTCCAACTGACTCACTGCTTTCCAACTTCTGCTCACCGCATTCTGCCCACCTGTCTCTGAGTGCGCGTCAAAGTTTTGCAGATACACCCGCCGCCGATTGGAAATCGGCGTCTCAACCAGGTGGAAATCCGATCAATCGGATTGGTTGGACGCACGAAACACGTTTCAACGTGTTTTCACCTGATTAAGACACCGAATTCTATTCGGTGGCGGGCAAACGCAGTGAATTCACGCAAAACTTTGACGCGCACTCCCTGTCTCTCGCAAAATTTGCAATTTGAAAGCGGGGGTGCTATAATATTTGCAAGCAAGGGCGGTTGGCTCAGTTGGTTAGAGCGCGCGGTTCACATCCGCGAGGTCATAGGTTCGACTCCTATACCGCCCACCTCATGCCAGCCGCGGTGGAGTAAACACCGCGGCTTTTTTGAAAGTCAGGGAGATTATCACAGATGGAAAGTGCAACCCAAACCCCTGCAGTCGTTCCATCGACCCACACCGACCGTTTGCTTTTCCAAGTCCGCTGGGCATTGATTGTTTTAGTCATTCCCATCGCCTGGGTTGAGTTGGATCGTATCACATTTACCCCAGAACTCCTCCTCTGGATCGTCTTTGCGGCAATCGTCAACTTGGTGATTGGCATCCTCCTCCAATTTCCCGATCTCGCTAAAAGGCTTGCCATTCCAACATTGATTGCAGACACGCTCCTCTTTGGACTTGTGCCGTTCGTCGCTTTCTCCGAGTCAAATCTATTGGCGTATTATGCAATTTTTCCAGCGACCATCGCTGCCGTACGATTCAAACCTCAAGTCATTCTCAGTGTAGTGGTCGTACTCGCCATCTCGCTCAGCGCGCACTATTTCCTAACACCCAATCGCACCATCGATGCGAGCCTCCTCACCACGTTGTTCCCGGTCGTTGCCCTCTGCGGAAGTCCCATTCTCACGTCCTTTCTCATTCAGCACGAAAGAGATGCGGCAGCCGTTCATACAACGCGGGAATTGACCGAACTGCGCGGCGCGATGGCAGACGCAAAACTTTTCTACGAAACCACCGACTTGATGAACGTCACAACCAGCTACAAACCCGTGCTGGAAACGATGCTCGAGGCAGGTGTGCGGGGAATCCCACCAGCCCGTCAAGAAGACGGACCTCCCATCGGTATTGCCTTGTTGTTTGACGATCAAGATTCGCAACAACGACTTGCCATCATCGCATCCCGCAATCTCGAACGACGCGATGAGAACGTTCACTTGCCGGGCAAAGCCGGAGTGATCGCAGAGGCATTTCAATCTGGGGATGCGGTTATTTTCGATCAAGCGAACAACGACCCGGAGCTGGCGCTGTTCAGTTCGATGCAACGCTGCCGCGGTGGTGTTTGTTTCCCTCTCCGCACCGGACTCGACCTGTACGGCGTGGTCATCCTGGCGGGACCTGCGCCGCGGCGTCCGTCTCAGCAACACCTCGAACTGATGCAAGCCTTTACCAGCCAAGCCGGTCTGGCTTTCCAAAATGCAAAACTCTATCAAGCCTCGCGCAAAGAACAAGACCGCATTATTCGCAACGAAAGCGACATGCGCCAAAAACTCGCGCGCGATTTACACGATGGTCCCACTCAGAAACTCGCCGGACTCGTCATGCAGTTGGACTATATCAACCGATTGCTCGACAAAGACCCCAAAGAAGCGCGGCAAGAACTGGATAAAGCGCGCGGTGTTGCCCAACAAGCTGTCAAGGAAATTCGAACTTCCTTGTTCACCCTGCGTCCACTCGTTCTAGAAAGCAAAGGGCTTTCGGCTGCTCTGGAACAATTCGGCGACCGCTTGCGCGAAAACGAAAAGGTAGCCATTCAAGTGGACCCTGGCGACTTTGGCACGGAATTGGATGCCAATGTCGCCGTTACCGTATTCGCCATCATCGAAGAGGCGATTGGCAATGCGCGCAAGCACGCGCCCAAGGCGCCCATCCTGGTCAGCCTGCAACGCAAGGAAAATTCACTCGTCGCCATTGTGCAAGACCAGGGTCCTGGCTTTGATGTCGAAAAGGTGGAGAGCAATTACGATAAAAAGACGAGTCTGGGTTTGCAGAATATGCACGAACGCGCCAAATTGATCGACGGCAATCTCGTGATTGTCTCCGCCCCAGGATATGGCACACGCATCACATTGGCGGTTCCAATTCCGCCGCCTCCACTCACCGGACCATCAGCGTGAACTTGTACGATTGGCTCTCCTCGCTAGAGCCACGCCAAACACTCGCCATCGCCTTGGGCGGATCCATCGTCCTCTACACGTGGATGGCAAACTTGGCGTGGGTCAATCGCCGACCTGGGCTGGGGCGCTGGGGACAATTTCTGTCCTGGTCACAACATGCTTGGATTGCGCGAGCAGTTGGCGAATTGGCGCGCTGGCTTTACTACCTTGGATTGCCGTACGCGGCGCTCATCCTGGGTTACAGTTCGATGCGCGCCTTGGGAGTCTGGGGCGTCGATTGGCTGGGACACGCGGTCGATTTTGCCGTCATTGGAATCGGCGCGGCGATTGTGATCATTTGGGTGTGGCAACCCTTTGCGCGCAGTGAGCATCCTCACGCCATCGACGAAAGCGGATGGAACTGGGCGCGCCACATCGTCGAGTTGATTTATCAAGAAGCGCACTGGGCATTTTATCGCAGCGGTCCCATTTTGTGGCTGGGCGATTTTTACTGGGGCAGTTTCATCGGCGTGCTGCTTACGTTCGTCGAAGGATGGAGCAATCCATTCGTGCGCGCCAACACACGCGATGTCACACGCGCCGACGCGCCGATGTGGAGTGGCAGTCTTGCGATTGTCAGCACTATCGTTTTCATTTTCACACAGAACGCGTGGTACTGTCTCATCGTTCATTTATTGATCGATCTTGGTCTGCGCTCCACCATTGGTTTTCCGCGCACACATACGCCGAGCGGCACTAGCGATTTCGAGTAATCGATTATTGAAAACAAAAAAAACGCGACAATCATTATGATGGTTGTCGCGTCTCTTTATGCTTTCGCGGGGTGGTTAATTTACTTGATCACAAATATTGCCAACGCAATTAGCAGGGCAAAGAAAAACGCCGCGAACAATGCGATGCGTTTGAGGTCGTCATAGATGTGGGAGTAATCGTACGTTGCGGGCGTGACCATGCGGCTAGCCGACGAAAGAATCGGGCGTGCGCTCAACATCGGTGTCGCTTGTTCCGCGCCGTCAGTCTCTACGATTTGTGTCTCAGTTCCAACGGGCATACTGCGACGCATGGCGGCGCGTTGTTTCATCTTGCGAGTTTTCTTGGGCATGAACTAGCTCCTTCAAAAAAATAATTCCACGAACGGGGCGCATTATAAGCGAATTGTGGAAAATCGCAAAGTCCAGCGAATCGCGAATGGCGTATAGCGGATGGCAAAACTGATCGGTTTTCTATACGCCCTATGCTATATGCCATACGCCACCTGCTATCACGGCGCGAGTTCGCCAATCACGATCAATCGACTCGTATCCACTCGATACGGCGTGCACGTAATCAACGTGACAATCGGACTCTTGGATGAAGCCAACGGACTGAGATCGGTGGGCGATACAATGCGCTTGGCTTTGATCACATAGCGAAACGATGTGCCGCCCGCGTAAACAAAAACGTCTTTGCCGACATCCAGTTTTTCCAAATCGCGGAACGGCTCGCCGTAGACATCGTTGTGTCCCGATAAAACCAGGTTGCCGCGCTCGCCGGGATTCGCCGTGCCAACTCGATGCCCGATGCCTTGCTTCAACTCATCCCAGGAATCGCCTTGCACAACGGGCCAATCGATATTGATGCCCGGAATTACAATGCGCGTCGGCGAACGCGGACCGGGCGTAGGAATCGGCATCGCGGCAACCGACGAAAGTTTTACGCCGAGGGCGGCGGGCGCTGGCTCCGGCGCAAACGAACTGCCGGGCAATTCGAGCAGCGGATTGGATGGTGGAAATGACGATGCGGGCAACACAGAACCCGATGCATCGAAAGCGCTTGCGGTAGCGTTCGGTGTGCTCGCGCGCGCCTGCACCACTTCTTGATTGAGCGTCTGCAGATTGGTCAACGAACCGATGATAATCGCTAGCAATCCAATCACCGCCAAAACTTCGATGACGAACAGAACGCCATCGCGCACCGACCTGCGCTTTTTCTTCGGGCGCGATTCCTTGGCTTCGGTTGGTTCTTCCGACGGCATCACGGTCACCGGACGAAAGCGCCGTGTTTGGTCCGATTCGGCAAATTGGCGCGCGCGTTCGATGCGCCGTCGTTGCTCAATGAGCGCTTCGAGTTCTTGAAGCGATAGTTCATCAACAGATCGTTTATCAGGCATCAGAGATTCTTCGCAAATTCTTCATCCGTCAGTTTGGCTTGTTTGAGAATTCCCCTCAATGTCCCAACAGCCAGCTCTCGATGAAGAGGCACCACACATCCAATTTCGCCTTCAGTAGACACTTTCTTGAGAATAACGTGACTTCCGCGCTGTCGGATCTGAACAAAGCCGAGTCGCTCTAACGCTCGAATGGCTTCGCGTCCAGAGACGCGCCGCAGATTAGGCATACGATGCCTCGAAAGTTGTTAGCCAGGAGCGAGAAATATCGGTAACTGGAAATTCTTCCAAAAACAACTCAGTTGCCTCTTTGAGATTTGCAACCGCTTCCTCAATCGTATAACCCTGGCTCACCGTCCCAACTTCAGGACATTCAGCCACATAAAGATCACTTTCTTTGTGAAGTACTGCTGTAAAAGTCCCAATCACCATCGCTCTCCTCCATACAACCCCAACTTTATTTCTTCGCGCGTCGAACCGCGCGTTTCACAGTCTTCTTTCCAGTCGATTTCTTGGGCGCAACTTTTTTCGTCACACGTTTGCTTTTCGCTGCTGGCTTGCGCGTCGATTTAATCGGACCCTTTTCCAATTTCTCAATCGTCTCTTCCATCAAGCCGATATATTGGCTCAACGTGTCCGCATCGAAAGCGAATTTTGCGCCTGCCGCTGCGAATAATTCCGGCAACGGTTTTGTGCCGCCCAACGCCAGCGCGCGCCGATAACTGGCGACTGCCCCGGCTTGATTCCGCAGTGCATTGCCCCAGACCTGAACCGCACCCAACTGCGCCAGTCCGTACTCGACGTAGTAGAACGGCAATTCGTGGATGTGGAGTTTGCGATGCCAGCCCGTCATCATCTCTTGATCGAGTCCACTCCAATCGACGCCGACCATGAAACGATTCCACTGCTCTGTCCACGCGACATCACAATTCGATGCATTCATCGCGGCATTGGGATTTTCGTACACCCAGTGCTGGAACGCATCGACCACCGCCATGTAGGGCCAGAATAAAATGTCGCTCTCCAAATGTTCGATGCGCGCGCGCGCGGCATCCGCATCGGAATAAACACCGCCTTGGCTCTTGGCGAGGTACGGTGACGCGAGCAACTCCATCGACATGGATGCGACCTCGGCGATCTCACTGCCGATCTGTCGCTGCGGCGCATACGGCAATGGAAAGCGTTCATAGTTGTGAAACGCGTGACCGCTTTCGTGCAAGATCGTTTGCAGATCCAAGTGCAACCCAACCGCATTCTCAAACACGAACGGTTGCTTGGACATTGGGAACGATGTGCAGAACGCGCCGGGCGCTTTGTTTTTCCGATTGCCCAAATCGAGCAGGTCGTCTCGCACCATCGCGTCAAAGTATTTGCCCAGTTTCGGATCGACGCGATGAAACATCGACGCCGCCAGCGTCTTGAGTTCGTCGACCGTGCTGAAGGGTTTCAGCGGCGTTCGCCCCAATGGATCGACATCCAAGTCCCAGGGACGCAACGTCGATACGCCAAGTTGTTGGCGTCGCTTTTCGTAGATGCGTTTCGCCGCTGGCACCACCGCTTTTTCGATGGCGTCGTGGAAACTGCGGCAGTCCTCCGGCGTGTAGTCGAATCGATGCAACTGCTGCCACTTGTAGGCGCGATAATCGGGCTGGTCAGCATTCGCCGCAATCTTTCGACGCAATGCGAGAAATTCTTTCCACAGGTCGTTGACCACTTGCCGATCCGCCAACTGTCGTGTCATCGACAAACGCCAGGCGCGCTCGCGTAGTGCGCGATCTGTGTTCTGATACGCAGGGCGCAATTGCGAAATTGTAATTTCGTTGCCTTCCCACTGCACTGTCTGCGCACCAATGATTTTTTCGTACCGCGAAACAAGTTTATTTTCTTGCGTGAGCAATGGCAAGTTTGCTTCACGGAATAATGCCGCATCTGCGCGCATGATCTTCAGCGGCATTTCAAATCCCTTGGGTTCCAATCCACTGGCAAGCAATTTTTCGCGCAGTTTTTGTTCGGCGGCTTTGGCTTTGGGAAAAATCGTATCGAGAAAAGTAATGTAGGCGCGCTCGGCATCTTTATCGACCGTATTCTGCGTTGTCGCGAGATGCAGCCGCGAATAAAGTTCGCTGAGGCGTTCGTCGATCGCCGTCCAATCCGCGAGCCATTCACTGATGCCTTGCGCGCTGAGTGTGCGCGCCGCCAAGTTTTGATAGAGCGGCTCGATGTCTTGCCACGACCATTTCATCAAAGAGGGGACATCGTTTGGTAAATTTGTAAGCATCGGTTATCTCCATAGTAGATTATAGTAAGACTTGGTATTTCTCATTTTACTATTATCGGCAAATGAACTCGCTGTATGGGTGTTCGCAATGTCGTCGATATCGCCGCCAATAGACTATCGATGTATTCGCGACGATACGTTGGCACATTGTATGCCCGATCAATCACGAAATGCGTGATCGCGCCATCGAGAGTCGTCACGACGCCACTGACCGTTAAGGTCGTTGTCAGCGGCAAGGGAACATAGACGCCTTCGCGCTGGAGACTGCGCGCCGCCAATTCGCCGTAGACCGCATGCGCCGCGTTAATAGTTCTGACCGTATCGGTATACGTCGAGCCAAATTCTCTCCCATGCGCGTCATCATTTGTCGGCGCGGTCGGATTATAATCACAGGCGGGGATACTTGTATCGCCAAGCACCAGGATGGTATGCGTGCCCCACGGTGCGCTTGTGCCCACGAGAGCCGCCAAGCAATCGTAATGCGAGTAGGAATCATCCAACGAGTGCAGATATGTTCCGAACGCTTTGAGCGACCCTGCTTCAATCGGCATGCTGATTGACATCGTGCGCGTGATAGCACAGCCGCCATTGCTCATCGCTCGAATCAATGTGGGTTCCGTCTTCTTGCCCCAGGCATACGCATCATAGCCGATCAATGTATTCGTAATGCCCCATGCCCAATCATGCAGTGCTTTAAGATCATCTCCGTTGCGATGAGGGAAATGAAAGAACGGCGAATAAGGACCAAAACGCGATGTCACACTCGAAGACACTGGGTCGAAATCTTTTGTCTCAGGCCATTTCTGCTCGTAAAGCGGCCCGAGACAACTTGGCGGAGTATTCGGTGGGGTATAAAAACCCGCATTGCCATACGTGTACGAAACGACGGCGCTCGGTAACACTTCGGAATCGACCAATTGATCCCAGATGCGAATCATTTGGCTGTCGGTCACTGCAAATCCTGCCGCTCGCGCAAGTGCGTAGGTGAGATCATCGTGCACCGTACTGACGCGATTGTCTGGAAAACTACCCGTCGGCGGGTAATACGTGCCATTGCTGTCACGAAATCCGATTTCCTCTTCCGCGAACCCAAACACAACGACAGCGCTATCCATCAGGGCTAACGCAAACAGGATCGCTAACCATCGTATATGTGAATGAATCATCTGTTCCCAAATTCTAATTGCTCGTCATCCTGAGGTTATTGAAAGAGATAATATCCACACTGACGTCTTCTACATCGGAACGTTTGCTTCTATGTTCGGTTTTTAACGATGCTTATCCCGGCACATCACTTCGGTCGCTAGACAGATTCCGCTTGCTCTTTCTGGATAAAATACGACTGACAAGCCAGGTCGATCAATTCATTGGACAGGGTGGGTGGAATTTCGCGTGAACGCGCAATGTCCACCAGGGCATCGAGAATATCCCGCGGGTGAACGCCGCGCGGCTCGCGTTTGGTCTTGAGATAATATTGGTTCACCAGATATTGATAACCGGTTTCGGAAAAAGGAATTTTGCGCAATACCGCTTCGCGCCGAAAGATTTCGCCAAACTGTTCCCAGGTTGGATCGGTGACGTGAATCTTGTTGCGAATACGGCGCAAAAAAGCTTCGTCCGCGAGATCGGCGGGATTTAGATTGGTGGCAAAGACGACGAACGCGTCGAATGGCACTTGGAATTTGTGACCAATCGCGAGCGTCATATAGTCCACGCGCTTTTCGAGCGGGACCGTCCAACGATTCAAGATCGCTCGCGGACTGGCTTGTTGCCGACCCAGGTCATCCAACAAAAATACGCCGCCATTGGCTTTCATTTGCTGAGGCGCTTCGTAATAGCGTCTCTCTGGATCGAACACCAAATCAAGACTCTTGAGTGTCAATTCTCCGCCGCCAACAATCAACGGACGATGGACAAGCACCCAGCGTTCGTCATGCCGCTCATCCCCTTTGAACACAGGAGCTTCTTCGACCTCATTGGTATTCCCAGTTGTGAGATAATTCAACAAGCCCTTACGGACTACCGGTCGATCCTCGCTGGGTTTCTTGTCCAGTAATCGATGACGCCCCGTGTCGAACAGCTTGATGATTTCGCCTTCGACGTTGATAGCATACGGAATCCAAATTGCGCCCGGCAACATGTTACCAATCGCTAAACCGATCGACGTTTTGCCATTGCCGGTATTCCCATACAGAAAAAGAGGACGACCCGAATTGATGGCGGGACCGATTTCATCGACGATGACATCGCTTAGGACCAGGTGCGCCAAAGCGCGCCGGAGCTTTTCCTTTGCGATCATTTGCCCTGTAAACGATTGCGCGTTGACCCAGTCCGTATATGCCGCAAGACTCACGGGCGCGGGACCCACATACTGGTTACGATCCATCAACTCGCGCGCGCGCAACTGACCAGAGTTGGTAATCGCGTATTGATATGTCCCTTCGCCAATGCCTGCCGCACCCTGCACTTCGACCAGGCGATCACGGCGCAAATATTCGAGCACCTTGTCCATCACATTCGCCAGCGGCAATTTCAAGGCGTCGGCAATATCGCGCCCAAGCAAAAAACCACGCACATAGATTGTCTTGAGCGTCAAGTCGGCAATTAAATTAGAACTCAAACCGGTCTCTGTCACCGAATTGGGTTGAGGCGGTAGGTTAGACATGGCGGGCATAGTTGCGGTTGCTCCGTTCGTCAATTTAGAACAATTATACGCTCAACTTGGCTTGCGTCAAACCATCGACCCTGACAAATACATCTAGGCGCGTCGCAAGCGAGCCATCAGCATTTGCCATACGCGCTCGGCTTCGCCGACGCGCAACAGCCAAATCAAGACGACATATACTATACCGGCAACGATTGCCGAAACGATCACTTGGAGCCACACCATCCTGATTATCGATTGGATGAAAAAAGTGACTGCGCCCATCGCGGCTGAAGCGATGACAAGTTTGCCGAGCGTCGTCATCATTTCGGACTGCCCAAATCCGCCCAGTCGCGTGCGCGTCAACCAAAGCATAATGAACGCATGTCCCATCAGCATCGCCGAGTTCGCTAGTACAAGTCCGATCATTCCAAGCGGTTGATAGAGCGGCAACGCAACGACGAGATAGATACCCACCGCAATGAATTGGACGAGGTTCGGCAGAAAGGTATTTTTGCGCGCGTAAAACGCAAACACCAGCGGCTGATCGATTGCCGCAAATGGCAAGCCGATCAGGTAAAATTGCAATGCCATTGCAGTGGCTGTCGTGTCAGCAGGCGTAAACGCGCCGTGCTCAAACAGCAGCGCAACAATCGGGCGCGCGAGGATGAATAAACCGACGGTAGCGGGGAGAATCAAGAGTAAGACCAGTTTTATTCCAAAGGCGAGAGTGTTTTGAAATTCGTGATTCGTGATTCGTGATTCGTGTTGCGTCGCTTGAGACTGTTGACTGGCGACTGTTGACTGGCGACTGAGTGTCGGCAGAATCGCAAACGAAATCGCCGTGGCGACCAAGCCCAGCGGAAACTGAATCAGCACCGTCGCATCCTGCATCCACGCGAGCGATTGCGCGCCAGGAATGATCGATGCCAAGTGTCGATCTATCGCAACGTAGACGACGCTAATGCTTAGACCCGCGACAACCGGCGCATACAATTTCAAAATTCGACGAAACGCGGGATGCGACCAATCGATAGAAAATCGATAGCGCATATCGCGCAGACCGGGCAGTTGCAAAACGACTTGGGTTGCCGAGCCAAGAAGAATACCAACAATGAGAACCATAGGATCGTGGATTTCAAAAATCTTGTAGAGCGCAAGCGCAACAAGGATAATCCCGGCGTTGTACGCGGCGGTAGTGAAGGCGGGATACGCAAATCGCTTGAGCGAGTAGAGCAAGCCCGTGACAATACCCGACAGACCCAGGAAGAAAACGGCGGGAAGCACCAGACGAATCATTCCGACAGCGGCATCTTGCAATTCGGGAGCATATCCGCCGCCCAAAATCCACACCAACTGGGGCGCAAAGAGTTCGAGGACGAGCACTGCCAATGCGAGCGCAATCGCGAGGACATTGATGACGATACTCGCGACTCGCCACAACTCAGCGCGGTTTTCTTTGGCAGCGAAATCGGAAAAGACGGGGACGAGCGCCGCGCTGACCATCCCGCCAACGAGAAAATCGTACAGTGTTTGGATGATGGTCGACGCAACAAAAAAGACACTGACATAGCCCGTCGCGCCGAAGAGATCCGCAATCACCGTTTGACGCACGAGACCCAGGATGCGGCTCGCGACGTTACCGGCGGAAATGATGAGCGCGGCGCTAACAACAGAATGGGTCGCTGGACGCGAAGCGTGGAGGTTGGAAATTGGAGAAAACTCCTGAATGGAAAATGGCAGATAGCGAACAGCGTATGGCGAATAGCAAACTAACCCGACCAACCAACTAACAAACTATCGAACTATCTTACTACCGCACTAATGTCCCACATTCGACAGAACGCACAACGTCCCGGTGCCGTCGTTGGCTGACCGCACACTTCGCATTCGTGCAACTCTTCGGTGGAATTAAATTTCTCGAACAAACCCTCGCCGCGCGCGCGCAGAAATTCCAGATAGTAGGACAGTTTTGCGCCAGGCGATTCCGTTTCGAGTTGATTGAGCAGGGTCTTGTAGAAATTCGTGAGGTTGCCAACCGCGTGCGGACATTCCTCGTAGATGTAATCGATGCCGCGCACGAGCGCATACGTCGCGGTTTCGCGTTCGTAGAATCGACAGAACGGCTTGACCTTTTTGGTCAGACCCTCATGCGACGCAGGCAACACCGGCGCTTGACGCGCGAGATAGCCGGTCTGCCAACGCATCGTATTTTGAAACAGCACGGCGACTTCATCATCAAGATTGTGTCCGGTTGCCAACACCGCATAGCCCTTGTCGTGCGCCAATCGATTCATCACATAGCGCTTGGTCAATCCACACGCCGCACATGGTCGTCCCTGCCCGCGTGCTTTCTCGCGCGCGATTTGCGGAATCGTTTTGCCGTACGTTTGCGGAATATCGACGACGTGCAGAGTTGGCGTGTAACGTGCGGCGTGTTCCGTATCGACATCACTGTTCACTGTCCACTGTCCACTGTCCACGAACTTTTTCGTTTTCTCCAGCGACACATCCGAGTACGGTTCTGGGTCGTTGATGCCCAACCCAATATACAATCCGTCGGCTTGATAGCCCAGGCGCAGCAGCACATCCCACAACGAAAGCGAATCCTTGCCACCGCTGACGGCGAGCAAGATGCGTTCATCGCGCGTGAACATTTTATATTTTTCGATGGCGCGGTCAGTCTGCATCAACACCCACTCGTCATAGTGCGTGCCGCACAAGGCGAGCCGATGGTGGCGCATATTGATCACCGCGTTTGCGTCACATTTTCGACAATGCACAAGGACCTCGTATCAAGTAGATATGGAAACAGGTAGATATGTATACATGCTTACCTGTTTACTCTCCCCCTGAAACAACCGCAATTAATTTCACCTGATCGGTCTCCCTCAACACCACATCATCGGTCGCAATTTTTCCGTTGATGGTTATCAAAACTGATTCGGGATCAAGTCCAATTTTTTTCAGCGCATCCCGCGCGGTCATGCCGCTTTTAACTTCCCATTTTTTCCCACGATACTGAATGTCCATGGCGCGATTGTACAACAAAGCAAGACATCGGTCAAACAAATGGGCTGAAAAGTTGCCGAAAACCCGCCAGATCAATCCTCACGCCGCCGCAATCAATAGCAACCCTACCACCATTGTTGCAGCCGCAAAGACACGCACCGCGCCAAATTTTTCTTTCAGCACGAGCCAGCCCATCAACGCGCCCATCACCACGCTCGTCGCGCGCACCGCGCCCACATAACTCGCCGCCGTCATCGCCATGCCAACGAGCGCGAGCAGGTAGCTCATGATCGTCGCCACACTGCCAATCGCAATGCGCCGCCAGTTCCTTTTGAATTCGGCAATCGTGCTAGCGCGATTCGCGCGCGACCAAACGACCGGCGCGTATCCCAGCCCAATGCCCACATAGACCCAGGCATTGTATACCTGCGGCGACACGTATGCCATATTCAACTTGTCAATCGTGGAATAGATCGCCACGCAAACCGCCGCGAGCAATGCTAATTGCGCGGGTCGATGCGATAAGGCGCGAAGCGGTCTCGTCAAATCGGAGAGCGCGGGCAGACTGGCGAGGTAGACACCCAAAATAAGGAGCGCGATGCCGACGTAACCCAGGATCGGCAATCGTTCACCCAGAAGGATCGCGCTGAAAAATGCGATGAACAATGGCGGCGTGCCGCGCGCAATCGGATAAACCTGGGACAGATCGCCGGTCGCATAGCCGCGCGTGATGAGCGCGACGTAGAGGATTTCCATTGCCAATGAGACGGCGAACAACAACCAAATCTCATGCGGCATTCCCATCCACGCTTGCGTGAACATCCATGCGGTGAACCACACTGCGCCAATGGAAACGCCCCACCACATGAACGCCGACGAGTCGCGCGCATCCTTGGCGAGGAAATTCCAAAACGCGTGCAACACGGCGGCGATGAGAACGAGTACAAGAGCGGTAATCGGCATCGTTGCCAGTGAGCAGTGAGCAGTGAGACAGTAAAACAGTAGGACAGTTAGACAGTGGGCTGTGTTACTGTTTAACCGTCTTACTGTCTCACTGTTTTCTCCTCCTCAGCCAGTTTGCGCTTGAACACTTTGCCCACGAACGTCTTGGGTAACTGCTCGCGAAATTCGACCAGATGGGGCACGGCGTAATCGGCGAGGCGCATCCGACAAAACTCGATAAATTCTTCCGGCGTCGCCATCTCGCCTTTGCGCAGAACGACATACGCCTTGACCGATTGCGCGCCGCCCTCCGGCGGCACGCCCGCGACCGCCACTTCCAACACCTTGGGATTTTCGTACAACACTTCTTCGACATCGCGCGGATAAACGTTGAACGCGCCTGCGAGAATCATATCCTTTTTTCGGTCGATGATTTGAAAATAACCGTCTTCGTCTTCGCGCGCGACGTCGCCCGTGTAGAGCCAGCCATCCCGCAAAACCTGGGCAGTTTCATTAGGTCGATTCCAATATCCGCGCATCACCTGCGGTCCGCGCACGACCAGTTCGCCGATTGACCCCGGCGGCGCATCCGCACCCGTTTGCATATCGACAATTTTTGCGTCGGTGTCTGGGAGCGGCATACCAATCGTCCCCGTTTTGCGTCGACCATAAATTGGATTGGCATGGGTGATCGGTCCTGCTTCGGTCAGTCCATAACCTTCGACGAGTTTGCCGCGCGTCAATTTTTCAAACGCCTCTTGCACTTCTAACGGCAACGGCGCTGCGCCGCTCACGCACGCGCGAATCGATTTCAAACCAAAGCGGCGCACGTTGGGAAATTGATTGATGGCGACGTACATCGTCGGCACGCCGGGAAACAACGTGGGACGATAGCGCGCGATGACTTGCAAAACCTCGCGCGTTGAAAACGTCGGCAACAGAATTAGCGCCGCCGCAATCGATATGCCCACATTCAGCGCCGCCGTCATTCCATACGAGTGCGAAAAAGGCAACACACACAACATCCGCTCGTCGCCTTCGTCGATGTCGGTGATCCAGTGGCGAACCTGGGTCGTGTTCGCAACGATGTTCGCGTGCGTGAGCATCACACCTTTGGGCGCATCGGTCGTGCCACTCGAGTACTGAATCAATGCCAGGTCGTCGGGCGTTACCTCCACCGATGGCGTTTCAGCGGAAGCGCTTTTCAGCAACGCTTGAAAGGCATGTGCGTCTGGCGCACCGCGCAAATCGATTCGATGTCCTTCGCGCGATTCACGCACAATCGAAAAAATCGCGCGGCGCAGCGGCGAGAAATATTCTTTGATATTGGTGACGATGATTCGCTTGAGCGCGGTCTTTGCCTTGATCGATTGCACCATCTTGAAGAAAACACTCAGCGTCACAATCGTCTCAGCGCCCGAATCGATCAACTGCTGGGCAAGTTCGTCCGCGCTAAACAAGGGATTCAGACTGACGACGACCGCCCCTGCTTTGAGCGCACCGTAGTATGCGATTGCCATCTGCGGAGAATTCGGCAGCAAGAGAGCGACACGGTCGCCTTTCTTCACGCCAAGATCGATGATCGCATTGGCGAGACGACTTGCCGCATCGTTTAATTCGCGATAGGACAACACAGAATCGTAAAAAATAATCGCGCGATGACGAGGATAGCGACGTGCGGCTGTTTCAAGAAATCGTGGCAAGGGTTGCGATGGATAAGCCAGCGTGAACGGCACACCGTCTTCGTAAAACTTGAGCCAGGGTCGCCGCTTGACCAATTCGGTTTTTTCGCGCTCGCGCCCTTCGCGCCAAGTGACCGGCGAACTTCCCAGGAATCGCGTCAACGCGCGATTGACTGCATCGGGACGCTCGAGCATGACGAGGTGCGCGGAGACGGGAATCTTGGCGATTTGCGAACCTGGGATGAGATCAGGCACGGCATCATACGCCGATTGTTTGAACACGATGTCGCGGTGTCCAATAACGACGAGCGTTGGAACACTGATGCGCGGAAAATAGTCGTGTCCATTCCATTTGGACAGCGCGTGATGAAACATTGATTTCAAAACGAACGAGGGCGCGGCGAGATTCTTGGGAAACATGGCGCGGATCGGTTCTGCGAGCGTGGTCGGCAAGCGGAAGGCAAACTTGAGCAATGGACTGAGGACAAAATCGACCGAGGTGCTGACGAGCACGAGCCGCTCGATGCGTTCGGGATGTTTGACTGCATAGGTTGCCGCAATCGCGCCGCCAAACGAATGACCCAGGAGAACAAACTTGGATGGAAGGCGCAACGCATCGACCACGCGCTCAACGTCGCTGACAAGTTCATCGGTATCATACACGCTATTCGGGCGATCCGACAAACCGTGCCCGCGCATATCCACGGCGACGACGCGATTCTTGTTGGAGAACTCGACGAGCTGTTGTTCCCACTGCATGGCGAATCCGCCAAAGCCGTGAATGAACAGAAAGGTGCGCTCGGACGGCGAACGTCCCGCATCGATCACGCTTAGACTAACACGCGGATCGGTGGAAACTGTGACTTGCTTGCGATAGAGTTCGAGATCAAGAAGAGGCACGTAGACCTCATTGGGAATTCAGGATTTCGTATTTCAGATTTCAGATTTTCGATTGACGCTTCTTTAGCTCGAGCAGCGCTTCGAGTTCGGGAAGCGCATTCAAATCTTTCGGTCGACCAGCAGCGCGTTTGGCGCGGATCAATGCTTCGAGGGTCAAGACGCGAACCTGGAAACCAAACAATTCCATTTTCTCGGAATCATCGGCAACCCGATCAAAACTCCCTAGTCCAGCCACCTCGCCAAGTAAATCCACATCACCCAGGTCTGTCACAAGTGTAAAGTTCAAGCCCGACTCGACGGTCTTGAAATCGAATCGAAATGGCAATCCTTTTTCCACTCCGCGCAGGTAAGGATGAAGAGTATCCAATGCGCCACACAAGCGTCGGATGTTTTCCGAACTTCGACTATAGCAGAAATCGGTATCAAAAGTTAGATACGCTGATCCATGGGCAATCGCAGCCCATCCGCCAATCACTACAAATTCGACCTTACCCTGGACGAGTATGTCTAACAATCGTTCGATTTGCGTCTGGCTCATGGTCAACCTCGTTTGGCGCGAAAAGATTCCACTTGCGCTCGAAAGGATAAAGCCGAATCCAGCGTCGCTTGCGCTTGACGCATTCTCTCTGTTGGCTCAAGTCGTAAATTTTCCTTGAGCAAACTAATGTCCACACCGTATTCAATTGCGCGTTGAATCGCATCTGACTCTGAGTTTTGCGATTGTTTGTCGGATAAATCAGAAATCATAAACGCCGTCCTGAGCGAAGCGAAGGATCTGCAATCCTAAATTCTTCCGAGCCACCACGCCACGCGCGCGGGAATCCACGCTTCCAACGTTTGCCAGGGCACAAGCATTTCGCGTGTAATCAGAAATCGCTTGGTGAACTTCCACGATGGTATGAAAGCGAGTCGCTTCAAATATGCCGTAACGCGCGCATCATGCTGAGGCGTCTTAGGCATTCGTCCGCGAAACAATTCCGTCTCTAACACACCGCCCTTGCCTGCTTCGGGTCCCGCTTCCAGCTCTGCCCATTCGCGAATCTCGTTGAACGGCTCGATGTTCACCGCCATCGCGTGTTTGCCGGGTTGCGCGAGCAAAACTGGATGCGTGCCTTCGACCACCGGCTTGCCGTCGATTTCGGCTTGACCGTGCATCCCGTGCCAGCTCGCTTCGACCGCAACGACCCTGCCATCTGCGCCGACAAATGTCCACGCGTGTTCGAGTTCATACAGATGACCGATGTCCCAGTCCCACCACAGCGCATATTCGATGGCGCGCGTTGCTGGATAACCGACACTGCTCCATTCCACGCGACGACGCGGGACGAACGATGGCGAATCGGTTTCTGCATCGAAAATCTCATAACCAACAGCAACGATGGAAAACGGCTCGCGCTCGTCCGCCAAGATAATCGGCGCATAGCGCGCGGCGAAATCAAGCGCATTTTTGTCATGGGTAACCTGTGGTAAATGACTGGCGTCCATGGCGCTTAACCGTGATGCGTGATTCGTGACACCTGTTTCATGCATCACGTATCACGTTCGAGACGGTCAATCAACTTGAGCAATTCGTTTGCGCTCCGAATTGTGTGTGTCGGCTGGTCATCGGTTTGCGGATAGCGATCATTCCAATGAAAGTAAATCGAAATCAGACCCAGCGCGTTTGCGCCGCGAATATCGCGAGCCAGGTTGTTGCCGACCATCGCCACGCGCGTGTAATCTTGCAGCGCAATTTTCAGCGCGTCGAGCGCGGCGCGAAACATGCGTGGGTCAGGTTTCTCACAGCCGACTTGTTCCGAAATCGCGAGCGCATCAAAGAGATTGTAGAGATTGTGCTGGTGCAAAACATTCCACGCCGTCCTGGGTCGCGTGTCGGCGACGAGACCGAGTTTGTATCCGCGCGATTTCAACGCGCGCACCACATCGCCCATGCCATCGACCAATTCGGCACGCTGGGTATTCAACTCTGCGTCTTTGACCTCAGTCGTCTCTTGCATAATCACATCGCCGAGATCAAAAAGAATTGCGGCAAGTTTCGTCATCGACTACGGCTTGTCCGTTTTCACCGGCGGCGTTTCGATGCGTCGCGCGCTGAGCAAGCCCCAATCGTCTTTGTGATTTGTCACTTCGGAAAATCCGACGGCTTCCAACATTCCGCGGTATTCGGTGAACGAATAAATGTCGCCATCGGGACTGAACAACAACATTTCTATTCCCGCGATGGGCACTTCGCCAGGTCCTTTGTGGTCTTCGTCGGCAACGGGCGAATAGATGATGATGCGACCGTTCTGGGCGAGCGCTTCGTACGCTTTGCGAAACATGCCGACGTTTTGTTCGGGGCTGAGATAGCTTGTGATGTTGCCAAACAAAACCAGGTCGAACGCGCCCGCTTTAACATCGAGATTTAATGCATCACTGACGATCAACGTCGCTTGCGCCGTGACGCTCATCGCTTCGGCAATTTGTTTGGTGAAGGGCAACACCATCGCACGATCCATCGCCGTGATGCGAACGCTGGGATGCCGCTTTGCCAACGTGAACGAAAGGACGCCCGCGCCACACGCAACATCGAGCACGCGCAAACCTTTGGCGTTGTCGGCAGTAATTCCCAGTTTGTCCCACAATGCACCCGCATTCTCAGATTGCTTTTGCCAATCGACCAGACTCGATGCCGCCGCGCCTGCCCACATGGGTTCGACCGCATCGCTGAACGCGGCGGGCATGATCGCTTTGCCCGTGCGAACGATCTTGCTCAATTGACCTCGCGCGTCCCAGGCGAAATCGCCGAGTGTTGCATCGCCAAAGTACGATGGCTTGCCCTTGACCAGGAACGCTTCAGCCGTTGGCGATAATTTGTATTCAGTGTGTTGCTTGCTCAACATGCCGATAA
>Ga0334722_10002242_pt1 | contig 22169 bp, 29 predicted proteins | sample C3_bottom_MG_FD_207210 | JGI IMG/M metagenome (GOLD analysis project Ga0334722, IMG submission 207210) | Sediment microbial communities from Yellowstone Lake, YNP, Wyoming, USA - C3_bottom | ecosystem: Environmental > Aquatic > Freshwater > Lake > Sediment | place: USA: Wyoming | collected... | reverse complement strand
CCAACAGATATAAGCAAAAGAGCAAGCGACCGCTCATTTAAAGATGCGGTCGCTAAAATTAAAGAGCATAAGGACACGGGGCCTACTATTAAAGCGCACAAGCAGCACAACTTTTGATAAAATATAGAACTAATGCATGACGATACGCACAACCGGTCGCATCAACACGGTCACCAACATGACGGCCACGCCCATGGGCATGCTCATGGTGCTGTAGACCCAACTATTCTTACCACTGAACGCGGAACTTGGGCCATCAAGTGGTCATTTATTGGATTATTTGCTACAGCCCTGTTTCAAGTCGCTATCGTTCTACTTTCTGGAAGTGTGGCGCTTCTTGCCGACACAATTCATAATGTCGGCGACGCTGCCACTGCGGTTCCGCTATGGATTGCTTTTACGCTTGCGCGACGAAAACCCAACAACAGATTTACCTATGGCTATGGTCGGGTGGAAGATTTGGCGGGTGTGGCAATTGTACTCACCATCCTGTTCAGCGCCATCGTCGCCGGCTATGAATCCATTTATCGCTTCTTTCACCCGCAAACTGTTACATATCTTTGGGCGGTAATCATTGCGTCCATAGTTGGTTTTCTCGGAAACGAAGCAGTGGCGCAATTTCGCATCAGGGTCGGTAAAGAGATTGGCAGCGCCGCCCTCATAGCCGATGGTCATCACGCGCGCGTAGATGGCCTAACCAGTTTGGCCGTGCTTGTTGGCGCGGTTGGAGTTTGGTTGGGCTACCCATTGGCTGACCCGATCATCGGTTTTCTAATCACTGTCGCAATTCTCCGAATTGTACGGGCCTCCGGCAAGTCCATATTCACGCGCCTGCTCGACGGCATAGATCCGGAGATGATTGACGAGATCAAACATGCAGTAGACCATGTTGCAGAGGTGGAAGAAGTCTCTGAGGTGCGGGTAAGGTGGTTAGGCCACCGACTTCATGCAGAGCTCAATATTGCTGTAAGTCCAGAGCTTTCTGTCGGCGAAGGACACAAGGTAGCCATAGAGGTCAGGCACCGGCTTTTGCATCATTTGCGCTATCTTTCCAACGCCACAATTCATATTGATCCCGTGGATGCATCAGGAGAGCAACATCATCGCATTACTGAACATGCACATGATGATTTGCCTGATCATTCGCATTAGGTCAGAAAAGGCGGCGGGGCGTTGAAGGATGAAGGGCGAGGGCTAACAAGTCGTTCCAGCGGACATTTACCTGCGCCAAAAGCATGCGCAGCTAAAAACCGCTGATTTCAAGCGTTAGGTTTAAAGAATTATCGGTGACCGCAATAATAAAATAAGGTCATAGACCATTTGAGAGGTACTAAAATGACTACGAACACAAAACAGATATTGAAGCAAGCCCTAAAGCTTCCAGTTGTTGGTAGGGCAAATATCGCTGACCACCTTCTATCCAGCCTTGATCGGCCTGACGAGCAAATAGATGCCCTCTGGCGTCTAGAAGTTGGATAGAATCAGCGCGCGCAGGCAGGCCGGCTCTGGCGTCCTAATTGAGGAATTACTAAAATAACTATATGAATATGAAAAAGACAATTGGGAAATTACCCAAAAGTCCAGTCGAGACACAAAACCACAAGTTGTTAGTGCTCTGGGCTGCTGACTGTGCTGAGCATGTACTTCCATGCTTCGAGAATGAATATTCGGCGGACGATCGACCTCGAAAAGCCATTGAAGAAGGGCGGGCCTGGGCTCACGGTGACCTACCAATGAAAATGAGTGCGATCCGTGGAGCCGCTCTATCAGCACATGCCGCCGCTCGTGAAGCCGACAACCCTGCCGCTCGTTTCGCCGCACGTGCAGCCGGTCAGGCCGTTGCGGCCGTTCATGTCCCCAGGCACGCTCTGGCCGCGTCAGATTATGCACGCAAGGCCGCCGAAGCCGCAGGTGTATCAGGGGAACGCGAGTGGCAATATAGTCGCCTTCCCGAGCACCTTCGTCTCATCTCGTTTCTCCTCTATGGCAATAACTGAATGCCTTAGGTTTAGGGGACTAAACAAAATAATCGCCAAACATCCTTTGGGGCTCTTTTGCGGGTGACTAACCGCGCCCAGAAATCAGTGCGTCCCTGCGCGGCGCCGGAGATTTATCGGGGCTCAAGGAGTGCGGTCGAAAATATCTACCTGCGCTGCCCTCGAGGCGGCCGCGGTGCCGCCTTCCGGTTCGGATAGTCCATTTAAAGCTGAAGCGCACCAGCCGCGTTCAAGCCAGGAACAACCGCTGCAGATATCGTTTAAGTCTTCAGAGCGGACCATCTTTTTGATTCGACTGTTGAGCCAGGCGATTTCATAGACCCGGTCGACCGATATCTTTAAGCGCTCGAGCAGACGGCTGTCGATGTCCCCGGGCGATCCATCGCGGCAGTCAGAATTTTCGAGCTTAGGACAAGCGGCGCAGATATCATCCCGGCCGTCGATGATCCGGATGACGCCGGCGGTTTTAAGCTCATCCGCCAGGCGATTGAAATTGTCGCTAAACGCCTTATCGTAGCCATGCCCCCGCCAGCCAAGTAAACATAGAAGATGGTGCGGACGGACTTCTATCATTCGCACGACCCCCCGCCCTTTTGCAGTGTTACCTCGCCGGCCCTGAAGACCAGACGCTCGCCTGAGGCGGTTTCGACGACCAAAGCCCCATCAGTATCGACATCAGCTGCATAACCCTCGATTCGACGCCCTCCGACATCCAGTTCTACCCGCCGTCCCAGAGTTTCCGACAACTCCTTCCAGCGCTTGATCAAATCATCAAAGCCGTCTCCAAGAGACGGGAGCGCCGACGTGATCCCGGTGACGATAGCCCTAATCAATGCCGTCCGATCGACCGGGCCACCCGCTTCCGCCATCAAAGTGGTAGCGACACCCCCGCTCTCCGGCAACATCGAGGTCGGAAAATTAGCGTTTAGGCCAATGCCTATGACGAGGTATTCGACTAACGCCAGCTCTGCCGCCATCTCAGTCAAGATGCCGCAGACTTTTTTGCCGTTTACCAGGAGATCGTTAGGCCATTTTATCTTGGGCTCCAACCCTGTCACGTCGGCAATGGCTTCCGCCACCGCCACCGCCGCCAAAATAGCCGTGCGCCCCGCCGCCACGACCGGTATCCTGGGCCGGGAAACCAGTGACATCCACAGCCCGCCGCGAGGCGATACCCAGGCTCGGCCGAACCGGCCCCGCCCTTCGGTCTGTTGTTCCGCTACGACCAGACCTACAGGCTTAAGCTTCCCGGCGGCCGCCATGTCTTTGGCCGCGTCGTTTGTCGAGCCGATGCGATCGACGCAGACGACCCGGCCGGTATATTCCGGCGGCAGCACGGCTTCAAGTTCTTCTCTGACGAAAACATCCGGAACCCCGACCAAGTTGTAGCCGATCTTCGGTGACCCGACAATATCGTAACCAAGCAATCTTAAGCTCCGAACATGCTTCCAGACAGCCGTTCGCGATACCTTCAGTTCATCCGCCAGAGCTTGGCCGGACACGGGCGCCGTCGCATTCTTAAGCGTCTCCAATATTCGCCGCCGCATCAGCTTCTCCGCCGATACAGGATTAGACCGGCAATAACTGCTACCAGCAGAAACACCAACCAGCCGGCGGTCTTGATAAGCTTGATCAGATAAGGCCAATTAGCGCCGAAAAAGTAACCCAGCAACGCCGCCGCCGAGGTCCACGTAACGACTCCCAGGGCGGAAAAGACCAGAAACTTCGCGAACCGCATCCTGTGCGCCCCGGCGAGGGCGGGGATGATCGCTTTCACCCCTGTCAAATAACGGCCGACAAAGACAGTGATATGGCCATGAGTGGAAAAGTAACGATCGGCGCCCCTTAAACGGTCACCGTCGACCCTAAACTTGGCCGCCAGCATCTCCAGAAACGACCGGCCGCCCCAAAAGCCGAGAGCGTAGCTGCATATCGTCCCCACCCAAGCACCGGCGCAAGCGACAAAAATAACGATAGTCAGATTAAAATCCCCGCTCGCCGCATAAAAGCCGGCGGCCACGACTACAATTTCACCCGGCAAGAACATGCCGACAATCGGGATATTCTCCAGCGCGGTCGCGAAGAAGAGGAAGAAGTACCCATAGGCGATAAACAAGTTTAAAATCGAATTAAGAATATTCATTTCCAGCCCTTTAGAAGACGGTTAAGGAGAAATCTATCGTCGGCGTCCCCTGGGTGACAGCGCCTACTGAAATGCGCTCCGCCCCGGCCATAGCGATCTCCCGGACATTATCCAGGCTTATCCCGCCGGATACCTCTATCCCGGCTTTACCCTTGGCCAAGCTTACCGCTTGAGCCACCATATCAGGACGCATATTATCCAGCAAGACGATATCGGCACCGCCGGCGAGCGCCTCGTCCAGCTGCGCCATGGTTTCGACTTCCACTTCGACCACGCTCGGATATTTTGACCGGAGCCGGTCTTTCAGACGGGCGGCCCTCGCCAGCGAGATCGCTTCGGTAATAGTTTTGCCGGCCAAGTGGTTGTCCTTGACTAAAATCCCGTCAAAGAGACCGAAGCGATGATTATGGCCGCCGCCGACCACCACCGCGTATTTTTCGAGCGCCCGCAGGCCGGGCGTTGTCTTGCGCGTATCATATATGCCGGCCCCGGTCGCTGCGACCGCCGCCACGAACTTAGCCGTCATTGTAGCGATGCCGCTCAAGTGAGATAAGAAATTCAAAGCCGGGCGCTCACCCTTTAGTATAGCCTTAAGTTCGCCCTTCAGCCGGGCTACGACAACGCCTGCGGCGACCCTATCTCCGTCCGCCGCATCCCAGTCAACCAGCAAATCCGGGTCGACGGCGGCAAAGACCGCGGCGACGACAGGCCCACCAGCGATGACACAAGCCTGGTTGGCGGCGATAGCGGCCGAACCTCTGGCTTCGCCGATAATAGCTTCCGTGGTTATATCTCCAGCGGGATAGTCCTGGCCAAGGTCTTCTCGGAGCGCCAGGTCGACCGCCCGCGCAATCGCTTCGTCAAGGTCAGGAACCAAATCAGCCCGCCACCATATGGACGCCAAGGCTTCGCCGGCGGGCTATAGCGCCCGCGACAATCAATTCCGCCAAAACCAGCATATTGACGGTCTCCCAATCAGCGGCTTTTTCATACCTGTAATCCTGCAGATACCGGCGGTCGGCCAGGTGTTCAGCTGCCTCCCTCAGACCGTCGGCCGTCCTGATGACGCCGACCTTAACAGTCATGATCGGCCGAAGCTTCTCCCTAACCCTGGCAAGCGACTTGCCTTTAGGCCTGCTCGTATGTTGAGCCAGCCTCAAGTCCATCTCAACGGCCGCCCCTGGTTTGATCGAGCCGAGTAAAAGCGCGCCGATGCGGCGACTGAAGACCAGACCTTCGAGAAGAGAGTTGCTCGCCAGACGATTGGCCCCGTGCACTCCCGTCGATGCAACTTCCCCGCTGGCATAGAGACCGTCCAGGCTCGACCGGCCAAAGAGGTCGACCATAACCCCGCCGATAAAATAATGGGCCGCCGGCGTAACCGGGACCAGATTACACGATAGATCGAACCCGGCCGCCAGACAATGCGCCCGAATGGCCGGAAAACGCGCTTTAAGCAACTCCGGGGAGAGGTGGCGAGCGTCAACATAGACATGGTCTGACCCGCCGGCCCGCATTTCATCGACGACCGCCTGACTCACCACGTCACGAGGCGCCAATTCAGCCAAGGGGTGGCGACCGACCATAAACCGCTCGTCTTTCGCATTTACCAGATACGCCCCTTCGCCCCGGACGGCTTCCGATATTAGAAAGCGCGGATTCTCGTCTGTGGCCAGAGCGGTCGGATGAAACTGGATGAATTCCAAGCCCGCCAACTTGACGCCCCGGCGGTAAGCCATGGCCAGACCGTCTCCCGTCGCCGCCGGTGGATTTGTCGTCCCCTCGTATATCTGCCCCATCCCGCCTGCTGCCAGAACAACCGCTTGGGCCAGGTAGGCAGAGACGATCCCGGTCGCTTCATCATAGACCAGAGCCCCCCGACACTTTTCGTCTTGCTCCAGGAGGTCTAGAACAAAGACATTTTCGGTCAATCTAATATTTTTATGTGCCCGGGCAGCGCCGGCCAGGGATGCCATCACCGCGCTGCCGGTAGAGTCGCCCGCGTGGACGACACGGGAAACCGTGTGCCCGCCCTCGCGGCCGAGCCGCAACGCGCCGTCGCGCCGGTCAAAGCCGGTGCCAAGATCAAGCAACATGGCCACTGCCGCCGCCGCCTCGTCCACCAGGACTTTGACAGCTTGCGGATCGCATAAACCGGCACCCGCCGTAATCGTGTCTTGATAGTGGAGTTCAGGCGAGTCGTCGGCGGCCAACGGCGCCGCAATGCCGCCCTGGGCATACCAGGTGCTTGTCTGCTTAATGCTGCCCTTCGTTAAAACCTGCACGTTTAGCTCGGCAGCCGCTATCATGGCTACCGTCAGGCCGGCGACCCCACCGCCTATAACCAGGACATCGGTCCTGAAAACCGGCAACTTCTTTAAATCAAAATCAATTAGATAAGGATAGTTCATATGCATCAAACCTTACGATTAAATAAGATATTATACCGTAAATTAATGAGAGGGTGGGCCGGTTGACGGCCGAGCATCTCCTAGAAAGAAAAAGACCCTCAAATTCCGAGGGTCTTTTTCTTTTTTGTCGCATCCGGGGCCTGGATGCGGTTGGTGGCCCCGCCTGCGTTCTTCGCTCCAGTCAACCGCGACAGAACTACAAAGTCTTGTCTGTGGTATTGCTCTTGCCATGCATCTGCTGGTGCATCTTGTCGTGGTTGGCGCCCATCGTCTTCGCGCACTGGTCGTGCATCTCTTTCGTCTTCGGATCGCTCTGCATCTTAGTGCAGTTCTTGGCCATATCGCCGGTGCCCATCATGCCTTTCATGTGGGCGCTCATATCCGTCGCGCCCCCGGCCGGGCCGGTGTTGGCGGTATTCATCATCATCCCGCCGGCGCCCATCATGCCGCCGGTAAACGGCGCAATCCCGGGCATGGAACCTCCGATGACGACCTGAACCCAACTAACCAGGGCGATCAAAGTCACAGCGGTGATAGTCGCAATAAGAATGGGCAACACCCATTTAGCTTGCTTCGCCTGTGCTTCCATTTCCATTCCCTCCTTGCTTGTCTCTTTTACTTTATGGCTTCTAGTAGAATTATCGGACATATAAATGAAGAAGTCGTGAATTTATTATGCTTCATCTATGAAGTTTTCAGCTCTTTACAGGCAGTTTGACGGTAAAGGTCGTCCCCTTCTTCGGCTTGCTGGTAACGTCGACCTGCCCGCCGTGCAGCTCTATCAGCTTTTTGGCAATCGTGAGACCGATCCCGGACCCGCCGGTGGCGCGATTTCTCGACTTCTCGACCCGATAGAACCTCTCGAAAACATAGGGCAGCGACTTAGAGTCTATGCCGATGCCGGTATCGCTGACGGAGATTACGGCCATCTCTGCATCCGAGGCGACCCCGATGGTCACCGTACCGCCCGCAGGCGTAAACTTGACCGCGTTGACCAGTAGATTGACCAGGACCTGCTTTATCTTGTCTTCATCATAGTCGCCTTCTATCCTCCCGTTAGTCCGGATATCGAGCTTCACGCCGCGGCTTTCGAAGAGCGGCTGCAAGCCTAGAGCGGCCTTGGTGGTCAAAGAAGTCAGGTCTGTCCGGCGTTTGTTCAAGGCTAACTTGCCGCTCTCCGCCTGCGCCAGCTTTCCAAGATCGTCGACCAACCGGCCGAGCCGCAATATCTCTTCATGGATTGACGCCAGGTTCTTCTGGCTCGGCTCGATCACACCATCCTGGAATGCTTCAATGTGGCCGCGGATAGTAGCCAGTGGCGTACGCAGCTCATGCGCGACATCCGCCGTTAAGTTTTTGCGCAGCCTTTCCTGACGTTGAAGCGCCATCGACATATGATTGAAGGCCTCTCCCAGCTGGCCTATTTCATCCCGGCTCCGCACATCTATTCGCCGGCTCAGATCTCCCGACTCCATTTTTTTGGCGGCCGCCGTCATCTCCGTCAGCGGTCTGGTGAGGCGGGTCGAGATGAGAAAACTCAGGGCGAGAGCGACCAGAGCCGCCAACAACCCGCCGAATAAGAGCGAGCTGTTTATCGATTGGCGGAACTTTTTATCCTCGCTGAACTGCCCCGATTTTATTAGAGGCGTCACATAGACTGTGCCGACCAAGCGGCCGTGGGCGACAATCGGTATCTCCACTCTCTCTCTGAGAAGCTCCGTGACCAACCCGCCCTCTCCCAGCAGTTTTGTCATATGTTCCGTCATCGTGCCGCTTTCTTGATTATCCGATGTATCGGCGATAACCCGGCCGCCGGCATCGACGACTTGGATAGAAACGCCGCTCATCATCGCGAAGTGCGGCAGAGAGTCGGAAAAGCTTTCGCTCCAGCCGCCGTTATCTAGATAAGCTTGCGCCAGAGATTGACCCATCCGCCGGTAGAAAGCCCGTTCACGATCGGTTATATAGCCTTGAAAGCGGAGATCGACCGCAAAGTTCACCAACAGGTAGGCAACGACTATCGCCGCAACCGCGACCGTGATCAAACCCAAAGCCAGCTTCTGCCATAGCTGATTAAGTCGCAAATTTATAACCCACCCCAAAGACGGTCAAAATATATTGAGGGTTTTTCGGGTTCGTCTCGATTTTCTGCCGGAGATTCTTGATGTGCGCGTCAATCGTCCGCTCATAGCCCTCATAGTCGTAACCCTGCACCTTATTTATCAGTTCATAGCGGCTGTAAACACGTCCGGGGTGCCGGGCCAGCGTCAGCAGCAACTTGAATTCATGAGGCGTCAGCGCGACTGGCTCGCCGTCTAAACGCACCTCATGCCGGGCGACATCGATAGCCAGACGGTCGTCATCGAAATTGATCTTCTCCGCAAGAAATTCAGTATCGCTGTGTGTCCGGCGCAGAATCGATTTAACCCGCGCCACCAGCTCGCGCGGGCTGAACGGTTTGGTCAAATAATCGTCGGCGCCGATATTCAGGCCATGGACCTTTTCGTCTTCGGCCGTCCTGGCCGTCACCATAATAATGGGTATGTCCGAGCGGCTCCGAAGCTCAGCGCAGACCTCCTCGCCCGAGAGGTCCGGAAGCATGAGATCGAGGACGACGAGATTGTAGTTCCCGGAATCAGCCAGCGTGAGCGCTTCAGCACCCGAGTCTGTCGCCGTCACTATATAGCCCTCTCGCTCCAGATAGGCTTTGATGACATCGGCGATCTTTTTTTCATCCTCAACGACTAATATTTTTCTGATCTCTGACACAAAAGGCTCCATATATTAGAAGGTAGCTTAAAATTATGAAGTCTTTGCGAAGATTTGTAAAACTGCTCCCCCCATGTCGGCCGGCTGCGTCTGCTAATATGGAGGGGTAGCGGCTTCGGCCGCTACCTGACAACCGCGGGCTCGCCCGCGTTTATGGCGGCCCGGTCTGCCGGGTCGCCTTTTTAATACTCCACCTTATCCAACCTTAGCCCCTTCGCCGGCGCTCTCGGCCCGGCCCGGCGAACGTCTTTCGAGGCCAGGATCTCCTCGACCACCGTAGACGGCAGCTTCCCCACCCCTACCTCCACCAAGGTGCCCGCAATCAGCCTGACCATATGATGCAAGAAGGCGTTAGCGGTTATGGTGATACGGATCAGGCCGTCTGCTTGAGGGTCCGGCTCTATCTCCAACGCCTTGACCTCGCGGACCATCGGACCGTCCTTAGCCACGGTTAACCCGGAAAAATCGCGGACGCCGACCAGGCATTTGGCCGCCGCCCGCATCCGCGCAATATCGAGCGGCCTCGACACCCACCAGCTATACCGGCCCAAGAAAGGGGACGGAGACGGCCTGTTCAGGATGAAATAGCTATATGTCCTGGCCGCCGCCGAGCGACGGGCGTCAAAATCATCGCCAACCGCCTCGACCTCGCGAACGATTATATCGGGGGGTAGGAGCGCATTGAGCTGCCAACGAAGACGCTCCGGAACAAAATCGGCCGTAGTTTTAAAGTCGGCAACCTGACCTAAGGCGTGAACACCGGCATCGGTCCGGCCGGCGCCGCCGACTTTAGCCCGTTCCCTCAGGAGTGTTTCCAGAGCGCGCGCAAGCTCGCCCTGGACTGAGCGGCCGTCCGGTTGCTTCTGCCAACCGCAATACGCGGCGCCGTCATATTCGATGACTAGTTTCCAGTTTTTCAGACGGCCCATCCGAACCCCACCACAAAGGCGATAGCGGCCAGACCCCCGAAGAGCCAGGCGATGTCGACCGATCGTAACCGAAGCGTATGCAGACGCGTGCGGCCTTCCCCGCCGGCGTAGCCGCGGGCCTCCATCGCCAGCGCCAATTCGTCCGCCCGGCGGAAAGCGCTGACAAAGAGTGGAATTAGTAGCGGCACTAAGCTTTTTGCCCTCTTAAAAATATGGCCTGATTCGAAATCGGCGCCCCGGGCCTTCTGGGCCTTCATGATAGTCTCGGCTTCGATTAAAAGGGTCGGGATAAAGCGGAGCGCGATCGTCATCATCAGCGCGACTTCGTGGACCGGCGCCCGCACCTTTTTCAGCGGCCCGAAGAGCGATTCGATCGCGTCCGTCAACTGCACAGGGGTCGTGGTCAATGTGACAAAGGATGAGAAGAGTACGACCAGACCGAGCCGCAGGCTATAGAACGTGCCATGCCTTAGACCGGTCGCGGTGACTGTAATCGGCCCCATCGTCGCCAGGCGGACGCCGGGCGTGAACAGAACGTGGATAAAAAAGGTCAGCAGCAAGATAAAGAGGAGCGGCCGGAGACCGCGGATAACCCAGCTCAGCGGCACCCGGGCAACGGCCGCCAAGATAGGGACCAGCAGCCCCACGGCCGCCATCACGACCAGCTCGTTTATGAAGAATATCGCCGCTACCAGAGCCAGCGTCAACAGTAGCTTTACACGCGGATCAAGGGCGTGAAGCGGGGAACGGGCCGGATAATACTGGCCGAGCACGAGCGAGCGACCGTTCACGCCGTCGCCTTCCCGAACGCCGCCAGGATATCCTGTTCCAACTCCGCCGGGGTCAACGGTAACCGTCCGCTGAGCAAGCCGTGGCGATCCAATCGCGCTGCTATCCGCGCCACCTGCGGCGCCTCCAAACCGATGCCGGCTAATAATTCGGTTTGCTTGAAGGCCTCCCTGGGTTGACCGTCAAAGACAACGCAACCTTGGGCCAACATGATGACCCTATCAGCCAACTCGGCCACCTCATCCATATCGTGGGAGACCATAACTATGGTCGTGCCTGTCTGGTTCAACGCTCTTATCTTGTCGGCCAAGTCCACGCGCCCTCTAGCGTCCAAACCGACCGCCGGTTCGTCCAATATCAAAACGCGCGAGCCCATCACCAGAACGCCGGCTATAGCCGCCCGGCGCATCTCGCCCCCGCTAAGCGTGAACGGCGACCGCTCCTTGTATGACGCGTAATCCAACCCGACAGCCTCCAGGGCCGCCCTAACCATCTCCGGCACCGCTTCGGCCCCAATGCCCGCATTCCGCGGCCAAAAAGCGACATCGTCCTCAACGGTCATCTCGAAGAGCTGTTTTTCCGGTTCCTGGAAGATGAGGCCGACCAGACGACGTCTCACCGGCAAGCGCCCCGGTTCAAGCCAGATGTCTTCGCCCTCGAATATAACCCGGCCGCTTGTCGGCTTCACCAGGCCTGCCATGATTTGCACGAGCGTCGATTTGCCCGAACCGGTCGGACCGATAAGCGCAATGAATTCGCCGGCGCGCACGGTGAACGAAACGTTCGCCAGCGCTTGCGCCGCCGCTTCGCTGCGCGGAAGGTAAGTATAGCCAACCGCCTCTAGCTCAACGAGCACAGCGCCTCTGCCACCTCCTCGGCGGTAATAAGACCGGTAGGGATAGGCACGCCTTGAGCCGCTAACCGGTGGGCAAGCCGATTCGCTCTGGTGATTAAGAGACCGGCATCGATCATCACCGCTTCGTCGGACAATACATCACCCGGACGGCCGGCAGCCGCTATTCGCCCCTCTTTTAAGACAATCACCCGATCGGCCAGGGCTGCCTCCTCGATCGCATGGGTTATATGGACGACGGCAATCGACCCGCCCCGCCTCAGCTCCGCCAACGTTTCAAGCACATCGCGACGGCCCGCCGGGTCGAGCATCGAGGTCGGCTCATCCATTACCATGTAGCGCGGGCGCATTGCCAGAATGCCGGCTATGGCGATTTTCTGCCGCTGTCCGGCGGAAAGAAGGTGGGGGTCGTGGCGGCGGTATTCGTACATTCTCACGGTCTTCAGGGATTCATCGACCCTGACGCGTATCTCGGCGGGCGGCAGACCGAGGTTTTCGGGGCCGAAGGCGACATCATCCTCGACGATAGTGGCGATAAGTTGGTTGTCCGGATTTTGAAATACCATGCCGACCGTCCGCCGGGCCCGGACCATTTCACCGGCGTCGGCCGTATCGCGCCCATCGACCATCACTTTCCCGGCGGTCGGCGCCAGCAAACCGTTCATCAGCTTGGCCAGGGTCGACTTCCCTGAACCGTTAGACCCGACGACGGCGACAGTTTCGCCCGGCTCGATTGTGAGCGTTGTCGACGCCAGAGCCTTTATCACGTCACCGTTGGCCAGGGTATAACTGAACGACGCATCATTGAGTTCGATTGACATGGGAATAGTATAGCAGCCGCCTGTCGCCGCTGCAGAGAACGGAGAATAGAGCAAAGAACGTACCGGGCGGCGCGGTGGTGGCCGGATCCCTGGTAATTAAATCGCTGTCGATCGTCTTGCCTCGCCAGCGTCCGTGAACCAGCTCGAGATTGGGCTGCGAGAGCTGCGGCTGCGGAGCTGGCAGTATTGATGCGGATGCGGGATGCGCAGGATGCGGGATGCGGGGATGCGGGGTCAGGTCTTGCAATGCAACGTTTGCCTAATTGAGCTGCTGAGTCAGGTCTTTCAATGCAACATTTGCCTAATTGCAAGACCTGACCCCATTGGCCTTGGACCTCGCGTTACCGCAGCTAGAACAGCAAAATGTGGCAATGCAAGACCTGACCCCATTGGGCCTCCAAAACCTGACCCCAACGTCCTTGGACCTCGCGTTACCGCAGCTAGAACAGCAAAATGTGGCAATGCAAGACCTGACCCCATTGGGCACTAAACCAGTTCGATAATGACTATCGGTGCGCCATCGCCGGCCCGCGGGCCCAGTTTGATTATCCTGGTATATCCGCCGTTTCGATCGGCGTATTTTTCCGCGACTTCCGTGAAGAGCTTATGTACCAGCTCCCGCCCGCCGATGCGCCCAAGCGCCTGGCGCCTGGCATGCACATCTCCGCGCTTTCCCAGCGTGACAAGATTGTCGACAACCCGCCGGAGTTCTTTAGCTTTGGCTTCAGTCGTCCTGATGCGCCCATGTTCGAATACTTGACCCGCCATCGTATTGAGCATCGCCTTCTGATGGCTCGCGTCGCTGGCTAGTTTACGTCCCTGTTTTTGATGCCTCATCTGTCCCTACTTTGACGATTTTAACGATAAACTCAGTTCGCTAAGCTTGGCCTTGACTTCCTCGATCGACTTAGAGCCAAAGTTGCGAATGTTGACCAGGTCGATCTCAGAGCAATCGAGAAGTTGCTGCAGCGTATCTATCCCCTGGCGCTTTAAGCAATTATAAGAGCGAACCGACAACTCCAAGTCCTCAACCGGTGAATTGAGCGCCGGCTCTTTTAAGCTTTCATCGGCGACAAAAACACTCTCCCGCGCTTGCTCTTCCGCTTGTTCAGCGAAGAGCATCATATGTTCGTTTATTATCTGACTTGCCATGCTGACCGCCTCATTAGGCGATATACTGCCGTTCGTCTGCACCTCAAGTAAGAGTTTGTCATAATCTGTCCGCTGTCCAACTCGGGTATGCTCGACCGAGTAAGAGACTTTTCTGACCGGCGTAAAAATCGAATCTATCGGGATGACCCCGATCGGGTCGGTCGCCTTCTTGTTTCGCTCGCCCGGCGTATATCCCCGCCCTTTTTCGACAGACAGCTCGGCTTCAATTTTGCCGGTCTTATTTAGCGTCGCCAGCGGCAGCTCCGGATTTAAAACTTCTACACCGGCCGGATAAGATATGTCTCCGGCTGTCACTGTCTTCGGACCCTTGACCTTCAATCGTAGCGTCGCTTCCGATTCACCGTTTAACTTCAGCACCAGGCTCTTGACGTTTAAAATAATATCCGTGACGTCCTCGCGCACCCCTTTTATGGCCGTGAATTCGTGATCGACGCCTTCAAGCTTGAGTGTGGTAACAGCCGCTCCCGGCAAAGACGATAAAAGCACCCGGCGCATACAATTTCCCAGCGTGTAACCGAACCCGCGCTCCAACGGTTCAACAGTGAACCGCGCTGAAAGCTCGTCAATCTCTTCAACTGAAATACGAGGTCTTTTGAACTCAATCATCAGCTAAAAGTTCCCCCTCACCCTATTTCGAATACAGCTCGACTATGAGCTGTTCGTGAACAGGCATTGTTATCTGCTCTCTTGTCGGCAGGTCTTTGACCTTGCCGGTCAGGTTCTTTGCGTCTATCTCCAGCCACTCGGGAATCACGGCCTTCGACGCCGCGCCCGACGCCTGGCGGATCCTGTCCGCAGCCTTAGCTCCAGGGGCCATGTTAAAAATATCGCCGGCTTTCAGCCGGTATGATGGGATATCGACCCGCCGCCCGTTGATGACAAAATGACCATGGCGGACCAATTGCCTCGCTTCCGGCCGGGAAAACGCAAAACCGGCACGGTAGACAACATCGTCAAACCGGATTTCAAGCAGACGGAGAAGGTTCTCGCCCGTAATCCCTTTTTGCCGGGCCGCTTTCTTATAGTAGCCGCGAAACTGCTTCTCCAGCAGCCCATACGTCCGCTTCACTTTTTGCTTTTCCCGCAGCTGCTTTGCGTATTCCGACTCTTTTATCCGCCCCCGCCCATGCTCGCCGGGCGGATACGGCCGGCGCTCAAAACCGCATTTGTCGCTAAGGCATCTCTCGCCCTTCAGAAACAGCTTCATCGCTTCGCGGCGACAGATCTTACATACAGGGCCCGTATGTCTCGCCAATTAAACTTCTCCTTTAACCTTTATATCCATATTGCTACACTCTTCTTCTTTTTCGCGGCCGGCAACCATTGTGCGGGACCGGCGTTACATCAGTGATGCTCGCCACTTCCAAGCCGGCGGCCTGCAGCGATCTGATCGCTGTCTCCCGGCCCGAACCGGGACCCTTCACAAATACATCCACCTTGCGCACCCCGTGTTCCTGCGCTTTCTTGGCGGCCGATTCCGCCGCCAACTGGGCTGCGAACGGCGTGCTCTTGCGTGAACCTTTAAACCCTATGCTGCCGGAACTCTCCCAGCTGATAGCGTTGCCGTCCCCATCGGTAATCAAAACTATAGTGTTATTAAAAGTCGATTTAATATGGGCAAGCCCCTGGGGGATGTTCTTGCGCTCCCGTCGTTTAAGTCTGGCTTTAGCTGCCTTTTTTCTAGCCAATCGCTGTGACTACCTCACTTTCTTCTTGGCGCCGACCGGTTTGCGCGGACCTTTTCGCGTCCTGGCATTCGTGTGGGTGCGCTGCCCGTTGACCGGCAAGCCCCGGCGATGCCGCAGCCCGCGATAGCAACCGATCTCCATTAATCTTTTAATGTTTTGAGATACCTCGCGCCGCAGGTCGCCTTCGACTTTGTGGTTCTTTTCGATCAGGTCCCTCAGGCTGATGACTTCGTCATCCGTCAGGCCTCTGGTGCGGGTATTCGGGTCAATCCCAGCCGCCGCCAATATCTTCTGAGCCGTAGTCAGACCTATTCCGTAGATATAGGTCAAAGCGACTTCGATTCTCTTTTCTCTGGGGAGATCGACTCCCGCTATTCGTGCCAAATTATGCCTCCGTATCTTCAGTATTCGGGAGAATGGAGAATAGAGAATGGAGAATAGATACTCCTCGAACTAAGCCTTTATTTTCCATTTTCTATTCTCTATTTTCCGCTTTTATCCCTGTCGCTGCTTGTGCCTCGGATTCTCACAGATGACCGTGACACGCCCGCGTCTCTTGATCACTTTGCACTTCTCGCATATTTTCTTGACCGATGGTTTGACCTTCATTAACGCTCCTAAATATTCGTCTTCTTAGATTCCTGCTTTCGCAGGAATGACATGTTCTGCTTTCCGCCTTCTGCCTTTATTTATACCTATAAACAATCCGCCCGCGACTTAAATCATAGGGCGAAAGCTCAATCACTACCCTGTCACCAGGCAATATCCTGATGTAGTGCATCCGCATCTTCCCGGAAATGTGCGCCAGTACTTTGTGGCCATTATCCAGCTCGACCCGGAACATCGCATTAGGCAGCGGCTCTACAACCTTGCCTTCTACCTCAATTGCTTCTTCTTTCTTGGCCAATGACGTTTAACCCCAAACTAAGTAACGGCCTGCCCGGCAACAAAAGGTTCACAAACTATTAATATTATCAGAATCAGAGACGCCCGTCTACAAAACAGTCAGAATTTCCGGTTCGCCTTCGGTAACCACAATCGTATGCTCGTAATGGACCGATAAACGCCGATCCCTTGTGACCACAGTCCACTCGTCCGCCTGGACCTCGACCTCGTAGCCTCCCATGTTGACCATCGGCTCTAGTGCCAGAACCATACCCGGCTTCAGTTTCGGCCCGCGCCCGGTCTGGGCATAATTCGGGATCTGGGGTTCCTCGTGCAGTTCGCGCCCGATGCCATGGCCGACAAATTCCCGAACCACTGAATACCCGGCCCCCTCGGCAACCCTCTGGATATCGGCGGATATGTCGTATAGATGATTCCCGCCGACCGCTCTGTTTATACCCGCCGCCAGCGCCGCCTGACCGGTTTCCATGAGTTTCTTTACCGCTCTATCGATATCGGCCACCGCAAAGGTAGCTGCCGCGTCCGCGAAATAACCGTTGAGCTCGACGCCGATATCCACCCCGACCACCTGGCCCGGTTTCAATCTCCGCGCCCCGGGGATGCCATGCACCACTTCTTCGTCAATGGAGATGCACGTTGCCGCCGGAAACCCGCGATAGCCTTTGAATGCCGGCCGTCCTCGCCGCTTCTTTATATGCGCTTCGATATGCGCATCTATTTCCAAGGTGCTTATCCCGGGCTCGATAATCTTCTCGGCTAAGAGAAGCGCCTGGGCGACAATGCGTCCCGCTTCGCGGATACGCTCGATCTCAACTCTGGAACGACAGACGATCATGCATGTAATATCTCGTCTATCCGGCTAAAGACGGTTTCCACCGGCTGCCGCCCGTCAACCGGGACCAGCAGACCCCGGGCCCGATAGAAATCCACCAACGGCGCTGTCTGCGCCTCGTATACTTTGAGTCGGTTGACGACGGTCTCTTCGCTGTCGTCTTCGCGCTGCCATAAGGCTCCGCCGCAGATATCGCAGCTCGTCGGCGCCTTGGGCGGATCGAATATCAAGTGATAGACCTTGCCGCAGCCGCGACACGTCCGCCGCCCCGTCAGCCGGCGTATCAGCTCATCGCGGTCTACCTCTATATTCAAGACTTTATCCAGAGCCCGCCCGTTTTCACCGAGCGCTTCAGCTAATGCTTCCGCCTGCGGCACCGTGCGCGGGAAGCCGTCTAACAAGAACCCGCTCCGGCAATCCGGCTCCTCCAGGCGTTGCTTAACGATGCCAATTACCACGTCATCAGGGACCAGCTCGCCGCGATTCATAAACTCCTTGGCTTTTAGCCCCAGCGGCAATTCTTGCGCCACAGCCCGGCGAAAAATGTCCCCGGTCGATATATGCGGGACATCGAAATGCGCCGATATCCGTATCGCTTGCGTGCCCTTGCCGGCGCCCGGCGGACCCAGTAAGACTATGTTCATTTCAAGAACCCTTCATAATGCCGCTGGAGCAGCTGCGATTCCAGTTGCATCATTGTTTCCAAGGCCACCCCAACGACGATCAGCAAGGATGTACCGCCAAAGTTCTGAGCAAAGAATGGAATGCCGAGCCTCACGCCGAAAATATCGGGAAGAATCGCGATAGCCGCCAGAAAGAGCGAACCGGGTAGAGTTATCCTGTTGAGAACTTTGTCTAAATGAATGGCGGTCGGTCGGCCCGGCCGCACTCCCGGCACAAACCCCCCATACTTCTTGATATTGTCCGAAATCTCGATAGGGTTAAATACAATAGCTGTATAAAAGTAGGCGAAGAAGACGATAAGAACCGCCTCGAACACCATCCGATAAACCGATCCGGGCGCCAGCGCACTGACCAGGCTGGTAAACCTGCCGGGAAGGAACTTGCCGATAGTCGCCGGAAAAAGGAGTACCGATGAGGCGAAGATGATGGGGATGACCCCGGCGGAGTTTATCTTTAGCGGGATATAAGTGCTCCCCCCGGAATACATCTTCCGCCCTACCACCCTTTTAGCGTATTGCACCGGTATCCGGCGTTGGCCTTTTTCCATCACGATGATCGACACCATTATTGCGCCCAACAGACCGAAGAACGCAATAGCCACCGCCGGGTTGATGACTCGAAAAGTGTCATAGACAGCCTGCGGCATTCGCGAGATTATCGACGCGAAGATGAGCAGCGACATACCGTTGCCAATGCCGCGTTGAGTTATGAGTTCTCCAAGCCACATAATCAGGGCCGTTCCCGCAGTCAACGTTATCACGATCAGATACTTGTCCAGGGGTGAAAAGGCCGTTTGCAGTTGGGACTGGAAAAGCAACGTATAGCCGCTGGCTTCGACTATAGCCAAGACCAGGGTCAGATATCTTGTCACCTGGGTGATCTTGCGCTGCCCGACCTCCCCTTCTTTCTGCCACTGCTCAAGCGTCGGGATGACAACGGTTAGGAGCTGCATGATAATCGACGACGTGATGTAGGGCATAATGCCCAGCGCGAAAATTGCGAACCTGGATAACGCCCCGCCTGTAAACAGGTCGATGAATCCCAACACGCCGGCATCTTTACTGCTAAACAGCTTCTCGATAGCGCCGATTTTGACGCCCGGGACCGGGATGTGCGCTCCAAACCTGTAGACGATTAGCATTAGGAGGGTAAAGAGGATCTTCTTTCGAAGATCCGGGACCTTAAAAGCGTTTCTTATGGCTTCAATCAACTAACATGCCTCGCTATTCAAGCCTCTTGCCTCTTACTCTTGGGCTTGCGATTTTCAACTACCTCTACTTGGCCGCCTGCCGCTTCTATCTTCCGGCGGGCCGTGGCCGTGAACGCCGCGGCTTTGACCGTTAATTTCTTTTTCAGCTCGCCATTGCCTAAAATCTTTACAGGAATCTCGGTTTTCTTGATCAAACCGCATGCCAATAAGGTCACCGGTTCGACTATCGCGCCGTCTTCAAAATGCTCTTCCAGAGAGACGACATTGACCACGGAAAACAACTTCTTAAAACGGTTCTTAAAACCCGGCAGCTTGGGTAGGCGCCTTTGAAGCGGATTCTGTCCGCCTTCGAAGCCCGGACCCTTGCCTCCGCCTGCCCGCGAGAGCTGCCCCTTCGTGCCCCGACCTGACGTCTTTCCATGACCGGACGCGCGCCCGCGGCCAACTCTTTTCTTTTCTCTAACCGACCCTTCGGCGGGCCTCAAATCATGTAATCGCATAACTAGTCAACCTTTTCCGCTTTTACTAAGTGGCTTACTTTCGCGATCATACCCCGTATTGCCTCGCTATCGGCTTGCTCAACGGTATGGCGGATCCTTTTCAGTCCCAAAGCTGCAACCGTCGCTCTCTGGTCTTTAGGCCGGCCGATCAGGCTCCTTATCTGCGTTATCTTTAAGACGGCCATTATTCGGCCACCGCCTCGGCGCTCGCGCTCAACAAGGCGGTCCGCCGCTCAGCGGCGGCTTTTCCGATAACCTCTTCAAGCGTTTTACCGCGCAGAGCCGCCACGGATTCAGGGTCCTTCAAGCTTTTCAGACCCGCCACAGTAGCCTGGACGACGTTGATAGCGTTTGAAGTGCCGATCGACTTGGTTAAGATATCGCTCACTCCCGCCAACTCTAAAACCGCCCGGACAGGCCCGCCGGCAATCAAACCGGTTCCCGGTGCCGCTGGTTTCAATAAAACCCGACCGGCGCCATAATGCCCCAGCACCTGGTGCGGGATGGTTGATCCGGACAGAGAAACTTTAAACAAATTCTTCTTGGCATCTTGGATGCCTTTCTGGATGGCCACCGGCACCTCGCGGCCCTTGCCGAAACCAAAGCCGACATGGCCTTTTCCATCTCCGACAACCACAAGCGCGCTGAGTTGGAAACGCCGGCCGCCCTTGACGACTTTCGAGACCCTGTTTATGTAGACGACTTTTTCTTTTAGGTCTAGTTTGTTTGGATCGATTCTATGCAACAGCTTCCCCCTAAAACTCCAGGCCGCCGGTTCTCGCGGCGTTTGCCAGCGCTTTTACCCGGCCGTGAAACAGACATCCGCCTCGATCGAAGACAACGGTTTTTATCCCCGCTGAGAGCGCCCTCGCGGCCAACATCTCTCCGACCTTGGCGGCCGCTTCCTGGTTGCCTGTGGCTTTTAGCGTGCCCTTTATCTCTTTATCTATCGTCGAGGCGCTTACCAGTGTCTTGCCGACAACATCATCGACCACCTGCGCGTATATTCCAGTATTGCTTCGGTAGACCGCCAGCCTCGGCCGCTGGGTGCTGCCGAATACCTTGCCTCTGACTCTTTTGTGGCGCTTAAGGCGCCCTTTCCTTTTTACTTTAGCCTTATCCACAATCTCTCACCTATTGACTGTCGTGCATCGTGCATCCCGCATCGTGCATCCCGCCTACCATTACTTCGCTGTCTTCCCGACTTTTCGCCTGATCTTTTCACCCTGATATTTAATGCCTTTCCCTTTATACGGTTCCGGCTTACGAACAGACCTTATCTTGGCCGCCACTTCCCCGACCATCTGCTTGTCGGCGCCGCTGACAACGATCCTGGTCGGGATAGGCACCTCGAAATTGATACCTTCGACCGCATCGATCATCACCGGATGCGAATAACCGGCGGCTATCTCGAGCCCCTCGCCTTTCTTCACGGCCCGGTAGCCAACACCCACGATTTCAAGTGTCTTATTGAAACCGGTGCTGACCCCAAGCACCATATTGTTGATGAGAGACCTGGTCAAACCGTGCAATGATCGATGAACCGGCTCATCTGTCGGCCTGGTTACCAATATTTCATTATCGACGCGCTCTATGCCGATCACGTCGGCAAAAACGCCCCTCAATTCGCCGTTCGGCCCCTTGGCCGTGACCTGCTTCCCGTCGATCTGAACGTCGACACCGGCCGGGATAACAATTGGTTTTCTACCTATTCGTGACATCTTTTCTCTATTCTCTGTTTCTCTGCTTCTCTATTTTCCATTTTCTATTTTCTGCTTTTTCACTACCATACAAACGCCAGCACCTCGCCCCCGACGTTTTCCTTTCGGGCCTTGTTATTAGTCATTATCCCTCGCGATGTCGACAGAATAGCAATACCCAGACCGCCTAAAACTCGGGGTAACTGATCTTTCCTGGCGTAGACACGCAACCCGGGCTTGCTGATCCGCTTGATGCCGCTGATCCCGTGCTCGCTGTTCGGCCCATAATTCAGCACCAATTGTAAGCTGGCCCTATCGCTGTCCTGCTTGACCGCATGACCGATGATATAGCCCTCCTCTTCAAGGATCCTGGCTATCTCGACTTTCATTCTTGACGAAGGCATCTCGACATTCTTGTGGCCGGCCTGATAGGCATTTCTTATCCTTGTCAGCATGTCGGCAATCGGATCTGTTGTAACCATCTTAAGCCCCCTCACCAACTAGCCTTGATCACGCCGGGAATCTGGCCAAGATGCGCCAGCTCCCGGAGGCATATACGACAGAGACCGAATTGACGATAGTAGCCGCGCGGCCGGCCGCACCGGGCGCAGCGATGGTAGGCTCTGGTCTTATACTTTGCTTTACGTCCTTGTTTGGCAATTAACGATTTCTTTGCCAACTAAATACCTCCTGTCAGTTCGCAGTCTTTTCTGCTATCTGACTTCTGACTTCTGACTCTTCGTCTACCCAGCCGCTCGGCTGGC
>Ga0334722_10002241_pt1 | contig 22182 bp, 24 predicted proteins | sample C3_bottom_MG_FD_207210 | JGI IMG/M metagenome (GOLD analysis project Ga0334722, IMG submission 207210) | Sediment microbial communities from Yellowstone Lake, YNP, Wyoming, USA - C3_bottom | ecosystem: Environmental > Aquatic > Freshwater > Lake > Sediment | place: USA: Wyoming | collected... | reverse complement strand
GCAGGTCAGCGGGCAGCGACTCGAGCGCCTCTGTGACGCAGCGGTCGAACTCGAAGTCGTCGTTCGTCGTATCGACGTCGGGCACCACGCGAGGGTAGCCGCGCCTCGCGCCACTAGATGATTGATGCCACGAGATCGTCCGCTCCGGGGCGCAACCGGGCGCGCGAGACCGTGGCATCAATCATCTTGCTGCGGAGTCCCTCGTTCGAGGGATCCGCGGGCATGTGTATTGGCAGTTTTGCTGGCATCAGCTACTTTCGGAGTGTGCTGAGAAGGCTTGCGGCGATCGGGCTCGTGACATCGGCAGTCGGTCTGGCGGTGGGCGTGTCCTCTTCGTCGGCTGGTTCGTCTCCGGCGGGGACGGGTCCCCTCGCGGAGTTCGTTGCCTGCATGAAGGCGCATGGTGCGCCTCCGTTGGGACATCACCGCGGCGGTGTCCGGATAGGCGAGATCTCAGCGGCCGATCGTACTGCCTGGAAGGCCGCGTTCGCGGCCTGCCGTGACCTGCTTCCGAAGAGGACGGCTGGCGCTCATGGTGACAAGCCCGGGCACGGGTTCACACGACCGACGGCGGCTCAGTTCGCGGCATTCAAGGCCTGCATGGCAGGGAAGGGGTTCTCGCCGAGCAAGCCCGGCTCGGGCCAGCGCCCTGACTTCCGCGACCCTGCGGTTCGAAGCGCGTTCAAGGCAGCGCTGAAGGCGTGCTTCCCGCTGCTCAAGCCCGCATCGAGCGGCTAGCCGGCGGCTTCGAAGAACGCAGTGTGGCCAGCCGCCGCAAGGCGAGTAATCGCTCTACGGAGCTCAAACTTGACCTACTGAGCGTCCGAATAAATGGAACAGGTCCAAATGCTAGATTTGGACCGAGACCATGTTCCTGTGCGTAGATCGGTCAAATGTCTCCTAGAGGCCGTGGCCGCCCGAGCCGCGAGGAGGTTCTGCGCGCTCTTGACCGGGCGATCGATGACCTCCGCAGCGTTGGCGGGTTGCCGCTTCCGGTCGAGGCAGACGCGATCTGGGAAGGGATCTGGTACGAGGAGGCGCATCACTCGACGGCGATCGAGGGCAATACCCTCGTTCTCAAGGAGGTCGAGCGACTTCTCCGCGAAGGGAAGGCTGTGGGCAGCAAGGAGCTCGCTGAGTACCTTGAAGTCGAGGGCTACGCGAAGGCGGCTCAGTGGGTGTACGCACAGGCAGTCGAGCAACCTTCCGACTGGTCCGTTGGGGAGCGGATCAACCTGACGGAGCTGCGCCAAGTCCACAGGCTTGTCGTCGAGCCGGCGTGGCTGCATTCGCCGCCTGATGCTCTTCATGCCCGTGAAGGTCCGGGCTCGTTCCGTCAGCACGACATCCGTCCCTTCGCCGGTGGGATGTCGCCGCCGCCGTTTTCGGAGGTGCCGGCGCTCGTCACCGACTGGCTGGGCGACGCCAATCGGGGGCCGGCCGACGGCCAGCATCCGATGGTGTTCGTTGCCGACCTTCACGCTCACTTCGAGCGAATCCACCCCTTCCGCGACGGGAACGGACGAGTCGGCCGGTTGGCGACGAACCTCGTGCTCGTCCGCCACGGATATCCGCCGGCGGTCATCTACAAGCGAGACCGCACTCGGTACTTAAACGCACTCGGGCGTGCTGACCGGAGCGACGCGGGCCCACTCGCTGAGATCTTCGCCAGAGCGGTAACGGACGGCATCTATCGCTTCCTCCTGCCGGGCTTAGCTGGGCCGCACCGGCTAGTGCCGCTTCGCTCGCTCGCCGACTCCGTGCTCTCGGGGAACGCTCTCGCTGTCGTCGCAAAGCGCGGCCGGCTGCGCGCCGTCCGCCGGACGGATCAGTGGTACTCGACGAAGCAGTGGGTGCAGGAATACACGGAGCGCCGCTACAAGCGAGCCTGAATTTGATCTATCCGAGTGGCCGGAAAGTCGAACAGGTCAACTTCGCTGCGCGTCCAGCTGCTCGAGCCGCGACGGGGGTGCCGGCTCGGGCGTTCACTGAACGCATCTGTCCGGCTGGTGCCCCAGTAGTTCTCCACGGCCAACCGGTTCGCCCTCTGACTCCGCCTACTCAGAACCAGCGAACTCCCCATGCACTCCGGGGCAGAACACGACCGCCTTGGGGATCAGGTGCCGCTCCGCAACGTCCAGAGGCCATTTCTGTGGATGGGTTAGCCTGTTCTTGTGTGAGCTTCGGAGTAGTTTGTCCGGGACAGTCATACAAGACAGAGGAGAGGCGGGATGAGTACCAGCACATTGGAGGTCTTTGTCGCGACGTATGGGGACGAGGATGGGGCTGTTGCGGCCGCGAAGGATTTCCAGGCGGCGCAGCGGGATGGTGCGATCGACTTGATCGACGCGGCTGTGATCGTCCATACCGCAGGCGGCAAGGTCAAGATCGAGGAGACCGCTGATCCGAGCGGCAAGAAGTGGGCGAAGCGGGGTGCGATCGCGGGTGGCGTGGTCGGCCTGATCTTTCCCCCCAGCATCATCGTCTCGGCCGCCGTGGCCGGGGGTGCGGGCGGGGTATGGGGCAAGGTCCGCGACAAGGGTTTCAAGGATGAGGATCTGAAGGAGATCGGCAACAGCCTGCCGCCGGGCTCGTCGGCCATCATCGCGGTCGCCGAGGACCGGATGGTCGAGCAGTTGGAGCGCTCTCTCGGCGGCTACGAGAGGATCGCCAAGCACGCCGTCTCCGCTGAGGCCGCGGCCGCGATCGTGGCCGAGGTCGGCGACGAGTCCGAGTAGATGCTCGACGCTCTGGGGCTAAGGATCTCGATGGCGTGATACGGGGAGCTCCCCGTATCACGCCATGCCGGAATCAACCTCGCAATCTGGCTGGTACTACCGAACCGCCTGTGGGTGCTACACGGGCGGTTGAGGATCGGCGGGCGTCCCTGGTGCAGCCCCCTGGTGGTTGTCAGAGTCTCGAAACGGGATTCGATTCTCCTCTTTACCGCGCGGCCGCGGACGCCGATACGGGTTGCAGAAGACGCTATGAGACAGGTACACGTCATCGCGACCTGGCAGTCCGAGCATCTGGTCGAAGTCGAGGACGAGCACGACCTCGAGAACCTCGTACAGGTGCTGCAGACGCAATCGAACGTGAAGCTCGTCGGCTATACCGCTCAGCCGCTTGACGAGGTCGTGGACGCAGCGATCGACGAGCTCCTCGATCGGTAGTCCGCAGACACCACACGACATGGTCTTGCCCGTGCCGATCATCCCGATCGGATGACGCTCGCGCCCGAGCCTCGCTCGTCGGATGTTCCAGCGTTATGCCCCCGGCAAGAATCGAACTTGCGCACGAGGTTTAGGAAACCTCTGCTCTATCCACTGAGCTACGGGGGCCGCTGGGCAGGGTAGCGCCGGAGGCGGGATCAGACGAGGTCGTCGGTGAGCGCCGCGAGCTGCCGGTCGCGTTCCGTCACCCCGCCGGCCGTGTGTGTCCACCAGCGAAGCTTGACGCGCGTGTAGCGAACCTCGATGTCCGGGTGGTGGTTCTCCCGCTCTGCGAGCTCGGCCACGCGATTCACAAACGAAATCGCCTCCGGGAAGCTCCCGAAGCGGAACTCGCGCTCGAGCGCTCGCTCGACCTCGCTCCAGTCCTGCGGCGCGACCATCTCGCCGAGTATGTATCTAAGGTGGCCGCCGATGCGGTCGACCGGTCTCGCTTTCGTGCTCGTCGCAGCCTTGGCGTCGGCCGGCGCGTCCACCCGCGGCGTCGCCGCGACGGCGCCCTCGCTCGAGCAGCTCGTCGGCCAGCGACTGATCGTGGCGATGCGGGGCACTGCGGCAAGCGCCGCACTGCTTGCGCGGGTGCGGGAGGGTCGGGTGGGTGGCGCAATCCTCTTCGGGGCGAACATCCGCAACCCCGATCAGGTCAGTGCACTCACCCAGTCCCTTCGAGCTGCGGCCCGGGAAGGTGGCCAGCCGGCCCCGTTGATCCTGGTTGATCAGGAAGGCGGTGCGACGAGGCGTTTCGTCTGGGGTCCTCCGTTTCGTCCGGCGGCTTTACTTGGTCTGCTGCCGCCCGCCAGAGTCAGAACTGCTGGGAAGGCGACGGCGGATGCACTGAAGGCGGCTGGCGTGAACGTCGATCTCGCTCCGGTCGCCGATGTTCCGAGCGTAGCCAACTCCTTCATCGCGGCTCAGGCGCGTGGTTTTTCCACCGACCCCGATCGGGTCGCGACGCTCGCGACAGCGTTCGCCCGAGGGCTTGCCGACGGGGGTGTAGCCGCGACCGCGAAGCACTTCCCGGGTTTGGGGAGAGCCCGCGTGAGCACCGATGTCGCCGCGGTGACGGTCGACGCGCCGCTCGATACCGATCTGCTGCCCTATCGCAGCCTTATCACGACCGGGGTCCCGCTCGTGATGCTCTCCAGCGCGACGTACACAGCCCTCGACACGAAGCCCGCGACGTGGTCGCCCGTGGTCCAGACGCTGCTTCGGCGCACGCTCGGCTTCACGGGTGTGACGATCACGGATGCACTCGACGCGGTCGGGCCGACCCACGGCCGCTCGGTCCGCTCGGCGGCGGTGCTCGCGGCCCAGGCCGGCGTCGATCTCCTGCTCGTGGCGGGGAGCGAAGCCGAAAGCGATGCCGTCTATCGCCGGCTCCTCGGCGCCGCCGAGGCGGAAAAGCTTCCTCGGCCGGGCCTCGCGCGGAGCTACGCGCGAATTCTCGCGTTGAAGCAGAGGTTCAGGTAGGGGCGACCTACCGGATCGTCGTCGAATGCCGGCGCAGTTCGCGGGCGAGGCAGAACCTCGCCCCTACACGGATCGCGTCTCAGGCTGCGACGCGGGTTTTCCCGCCCACGAGAACGCGTTCGATGCCGAGCCCGTCGTCGAGGACGACGAGGTCGGCCGGGGCATCGCGCTCGATGCGGCCGACGCGGTCCGATCCGAGCACCCGGGCCGGGACCGAGCTGGCGGCCTCGAGTGCACGCTCGATCGGGATCCCGAGCGCGTGCAGGTTGCGGACGGCATCGAGCATCGTCAACACGCTACCGGCGAGAACACCGTCGGCTGCCCGCCGCGCGACGCCCTCGCGTACGTCGATCCGGGTGTCGCCGAGTGCGAACTCTCCGTCGCCGACGCCGGCGGCGGCGATCGCGTCGGTGACGAGCGCGACTCTCCCCGCCGCTGCACGCCAGACGACCTGAACCACCTCCGGCGCGAGATGCACTCCGTCGACGATGATCTGGACGATCACATCTGGTCGCGCGAGAGCAGCACCGACGATTCCGGGGTCGCGGTGGCCGAGAGGCCGCATCGCGTTGAACAGATGAGTCACGGTCGTCGCGCCGTGGTCGAATGCCCGGTGCGCCTCGGCGGCCGTCGCGTCGCTGTGCCCACACGAGACGACGACGCCGTGCGCACGCAGGAACGTGATCAGCTCGGATGCGCCGGGAAGCTCGGGCGCGATCGTCATCAGGGCGACCGGGCCGGCGTCGAGGAGGCGAGCTGCGATCGCGACATCCGGGTCGCGACGTGCCTCCGGCGGATGCACGCCCGGCCGGAACGACGAGAGAAACGGGCCTTCGAGATGGACGCCAAGGATCCTCGGCCCGGCCCCGCCGGTCTTCGGCACCGTGTGCAGCGCGTCGACCAGCTGGGCTTCCGGCGCCGTGATGAAGGTCGGCAGATATGACGTCACGCCGGTCTCCAGCAGCCCCTCACCGGCCCGTGCGTAGCCGTCGCTGTCCGTGCCGAGGAAGTCGACACCGGCAAATCCGTTGATTTGCAGGTCGACGAACCCGGGTACGGCGAGACCGCGGCCGTTCGCCGACGAGAGCCCGTACCGGGCAATTGTGGTGTCGACGATCTCCACGTCGCCGCTGACGAGTTCGCCGGCGACGAGCGCCGCTTCGACGCCGAGTCTCATCGGTCGAGCCCCCGCTCGGTGGCTGACAGCATCGAGCTAGTGGACGGGGCCACTAGCTCTCGCGCGGTTCCCAGCGGAAGCGCCGGAGCGCCACGATGAGCCCGGCAGCCCCCCAGGCGAGCACGACGGCGATCGGGCCGGGTTTGGACCACACGTGATCGCCGTCGAGGTAGACGGTATTTGCCAGCTCAATGAAGTACTTGAGCGGTAGCACCTCCGCGATCCATGCCAGAACCTTGGGAAGGTGGCGAGCTGGACCAAACGATCCTGCGAGGAACGCCATCGGCAGCAGGATCACGTTCACCACCGCCGATGAGCCCTCTGCCGAGCGAATGAGGGACGCGACCGCGAAGCCGATGCCGGCGAACCCGGCTATCCCGATCAGCACGAGGAGCGCGAGGGAGAGAACGTCGTGCGGGAGCGCGGTCCCGAAAGCGAGCCGGCCGATCGCGAACAGCGCCACTGCTTCGAGTGCGAAGACGACCAGCATGGACGCAACCACGGCGGCGATGTACGACTGCGCGGGGAGTGGGGTCGAGCGCAGCCGCTTGAGCAGCCCCGCCTCGCGGCGGATCACGAGTGTGATGGCGAGCCCCGCAAAGGCCGTGTTTGCTGCGCCGTAGCTGAGCATGCCGGCGAGGAGTACGTACTCGGCCGGCCATCGGACGCCGTCGATCGTGATCGTGTCGCTGTATACGGACGCGAGCAGCACGAAGAGCATGATCGGGAAGATGAAGATGAAGACCGCCGACTCGCGGTTGCGCCAGAAGACCTTCTGCTCGACGCGGAGCTGATGGAGGAACAGGCGGGTCACTCTTCGTCTACCTCGTCTAGCTTCGAACCGACGAGGTCGAGGTAGACGTCCTCGAGAGTGGGGCGCCGCAGCTCGAGCCCTTCGAGCTCGACTCCGGAAGCCACGGCCTTCGCTGTCAACTCGGCGAGGACCGCGGTCGGTGTCTCGGTGTCGATCACGATCTCCTCGCCGTTCGAGCGGTACCGGATCTGCGTCCTCGGCTCTTCGGCGACCAGCGCTGCTGGGGTGCCAAGCGTCACGATCTGACCGGCGCGGAGAACAGCGACCCGGTCGGCGAGCTGCTGTGCCTCGTCGAGGTAGTGCGTCGTCAGCAGGATCGTCTTGCCGAGCTCGCGGAGCGCGCGGATCATCTCCCAGGCGTTGCGGCGTGCTGATGGGTCGAAGCCCGTGGTCGGCTCGTCGAGGAAGACGAGGTCGGGGTTCCCGACCAGGGCGACACCGAGGTCGAGCCGGCGCCTCTGGCCACCCGAGAGCGTCTTCACACGCGACCCGGCCTTCTCGCCGAGGCCGATGATCGAGATCACCTCGTCGACGTCGCGCGGTCGGTCGTAGTACCCGGCGAAGGCGAGGTGCACCTCTCGCACGGTGAGATTCGGCCACAGCTCCGACTGTTGCAGGACGACTCCGATCCGCTCCCTGAACGCGCGCTCTGCATGCTCTGGATCGAACCCGAGCACCTCCACTGTCCCGGCGTCGCGAGGGCGGTAGCCCTCGAGGATCTCGACCGTCGTCGTCTTGCCCGCGCCGTTGGGCCCGAGCAGCCCGAAGACCTCGCCCACCGAGACGTCGAAGCTGATCCCGCGGACGGCCTCGACCCCGTTGTACGACTTCCGGAGATCGCGTACGGATATCGCCGTGCTCACTGGCCGATCTCGATTGCGTGAACCGCGCCGGGTGCGAATCCGGGGTCGTTACCGGTGAGGGCAACCGCGATCTCGGAGCAGTCGGGCTGATGCCCGACCGTCGCGAGCGGAGCTGCGAACTCCGTGACGAAGGCATGAAGGCAGTCGGCGGTCGCTCCGGGTGCCAGACGTGGGTCGGTGTGAAGACCGGCCCCCGTCGCGCGGGCAATCGCCTCGGCCGTTTGGCGGGCGCGGAGCAGGGGGCTCGAGAGCACGACCACGGGGGGCGCGCTCTCCGCTGCGAGCCGCTCGCCGAGACGCTGGGCTTGACCGACGCCCTCTGGCGTCAGCGGTCGCGCCTCGTCGGGCTCCCCGGGCGCGGCCTTGGCGTGACGGCAGAGATAGACGCGCACGGACGGCAGGATACGGGTCAGCGCAGGCGGCGAGCTCGCCGGCCTACGAGGTCGCGGTGTCGGTCTCCCAGGGCCAGTCGACACCCACCGCGCGCGGGGCGCCGGCGATCGCGCTCGACCGCGCTGCGATGGCGATCGCGACAGCTCGGCGGTCGTCCTCGAGACCCGGTCCCCGGGGGCCGTCGCCCGTGCCTGTGGCGACGAAGGCGGTGAGCTCGGCCCGGTAGGCGTCGGCAAAGCGCTCTCGGTAGTCGACCGGGAACCGGGCAGCATCGTCGCCGGAGACCACGGTCACTCCGCTGCGCGAGGCGGCGTTGCCGAGGAACGCCGACCCTTCGGTACCCACGACCTCGGCGCGGATGTCGTGGCCGAAGGCGCAGGTTCGCGAGACGTGAGTCGTGGCGATACCACCGCCCGCGAACGCGATCGTGACGGCGGCGTTGTCGAGATCGCCGAGCGGCAAGAGCTCCGGGTAGACGAGCGCCTGCCGCGCGACGTACACGTCCGCCGGCTCCTGACCGAGCAGCCAGCAAGCCGCGTCGTAGTCGTGGCATGCCATGTCGACGAGGAAGCCGCCGGCAGGCCCGGGGTCCTCCGGCTCCGGCGTGCGGACATCGCGGCTGGTCGAGAGGACCATGAGGGGCTGCCCGATCGCGCCTGCCGAGACGAGCCGGTGGAGCTCGACGAAGTCAGAGTCGAAGCGGCGGTGGTAGCCGACGTGGACGATGGCGTTCAGGTGTGCGGCTGCCGTATCGCGGAGTGCGTCGTGATCGGCGAGTCGGGTCGCTCCCGGCTTCTCGAGGAAGAGGTGCTTGCCGGCGAGCAGCACCTGCTGCGCCACCCGTGCGTGGTCGACCGAACGGGCCGCGACCACGACCGCGTCGACGTCGTCGGCGGAGATCAGCTCGTCGTAGGTTGCCGCGCGGACGCCGAGCTCTCCCGCCACGCGCCTGGCCTGCTCGCTCCGTGTCGACGCCACGGCGACCAACGTTGCTCCAGCTGTCGTCGCGGCGTTCCGGGCATGGACGGTGCCCATTCCACCGAGACCGGCGACCCCGATCCGCATCCTTGTCTCCTTCCGCCTTGACAGCGCGGAGGCGAGTATGTCAGCGTCGCAATCGCTTGCGCAACCGATTGAACAGCGAGCAGCGAAGGCCGAGTCGCGGAGCGACTCTGGCCGACGTCGCCGAGTACGCGGGTGTGTCGGCGTCTACGGCGTCGCGGGCGTTGAACGGTCGCGGCGAGCTCTCCGACGAGACACGTGCTGCGGTTCGTGAGGCGGCGGAGGTGCTCCAGTTCCAGCCGTCGGTGCTCGCCCGCTCGCTGCGGACGCGGACGACGCATACCGTCGGATTCGTCGTCCCGGACGTCGCGAGCCCCTTCTACGCGGCTGCGCTGAAGGGTGCTCAAGGCGCTCTGGAGCAGTCGGGGTATCGCGTGATGCTGATGGACTCCGGCCAGGAGGTGGCCGGCGAGGTGGCCGCTCTCCGGACGCTTCTCAACCATCAGGTCGACGGCCTTTTGCTCTCCACCGTGGGGATCTCGATGCGTGTGTTCGACGAGATCGTCTCGCGGCGGGGAACTCCCTGCGTGTTCTTCGACAGCATGCTTGCGGGGGCTGGCGCCGGCTCCGTCACGCTGGACAACGCCGAAGGGATCGGCCTGCTGATCGACCACCTCGTGGTCCACGGCCACCGCCGGATTGCTCTTCTTGCCGGCTCGCTCGACGAGACGAGCGGTCACGAGCGTCTCGAGGGCTTCCACGCTGCGATGACGCGACAGCACCTCCGCGTGTCACCTGAGCTCGTTCGGGTCTGCAAATGGACCCAGGAGGAAGGGCGGCTCGCAACGCTCGAGCTGCTGTCGCTCGAATCGAGGCCAACAGCCGTCGTCGCGTCGAGCGCGGAGCTTGCGCTCGGCTGCCTGGCGGCGTGTCGCGAGTCGGGTCTGCGTCTGCCCGAGGAGCTCGCGCTCGCGTGCTTCGACGATCCCTACTTCGGTGCGCTCCTCGAGCCTGCGCTGACCGCGGTCGCATATGACCCGATCGAGGTGGGTCAGGAGGCGGCGGCGCTGCTGGTCGACGCGATTCGGAACGGGGGCGAGCCGCGGCAACGCAGCGTTCCGGTACGGCTTGTTCGCCGCCGGTCCTGCGGGTGCGGAGCGGCATGAGCGTCCCGCCCCCGGCGATCGCCCTCCGCGCCGTCACGAAGCGCTACGGCGCCAACCTCGCGTTGAAGCCGACAGACCTCGAGATCGCCGAGGGCGAGTTCTTCTGCCTGCTCGGGCCTTCCGGCTGCGGCAAGACGACGACGCTCAACCTGATCGGCGGCTTCATCGCACCTACGACGGGTGAGATCTACATCCGCGAGCAGCGCGTCGACCGGCTCCCGCCTCACCGGCGAAGCGTCAACACGGTCTTCCAGTCCTACGCGCTGTTTCCGCACATGACCGTTCGGGAGAACGTCGGCTTTGGCCTGAAGATGGCCCGCGTATCTACGCGAGAGGCAGGTGGGCGCATCGAGGAGGCGCTAGCGCTCGTCGGGCTCGAGACGTTCGGCGAACGTCTCCCGACGCAGCTGTCGGGTGGCCAGCAGCAGCGGGTAGCGGTCGCGCGGGCGCTCGTGAACGGGCCGGCCGTGCTTCTCCTGGACGAGCCGCTCGGTGCTCTCGATCTGAAGCTGCGCAAGCGGCTGCAGATCGAGCTCTCGCAGATTCACCGGGACGTCGGCACGACGTTCGTCTACGTCACGCACGATCAAGAGGAGGCGATGTCGATGTCGACCCGCATCGCCGTCCTCAGCGACGGCCGGGTCGAGCAGATCGGCACGCCGAGCGAGGTCTACTTCGAGCCGAACTCGCGTTTCGTAGCCGACTTCATCGGCGAGTCCAACTTCCTGCACGTGGACACGAGCCGATCGTCGAACGGAGTCGTCTACCTCGCCGACGGTCGGGCGGTCCCCTGCAGCCGCAAAGGCTGGACCGGCGGGACGACGGCCACGTTGATGGTCAGACCCGAGTCGATTCACGTCGCCGGGTCGGAGGGAGGCCCAGATGCCTCGCTCAAGGGACGGATCGTGCAGACGTCCTTTCTCGGGAGCCAAACCCGCATCGCAGTGCGCTGCGATGCGGTCTCCGCTCCACTCACCGTTTCGCAATTCGGTCGCGAGCGCATCGCCGCCGGCGACCTGGCCCCGGACAGGGAGGTGTCACTCTGGTGGGATCCCGACGACGCAGTGTTGCTGGCGGAGGAAACGACCCAAGAGGAGGACGACTGACGTGTCATTGACGGAAGGAAAGCTCGACCGCGCAGACCTGCTTAAAGTAGGGGCGGCGGGAGCGCTCGGTCTCGCTCTGGCGCGCCCCGCGTACAGCGCGGCGTTGCGAAGCGAGGCGACGACGCTCAACTGGCTCACGTGGTCGGATCACTATGCGAACGACCAGCTCAAGACCGTCAGCAAGGCGACGGGTCTACAGGGCCGGCCGACGCTGTTTTCCGACAACGCCGACGCGTACCTGAAGATCAAGCAGACGGGGAGCCAGTTCGACATCGTGTCGGCGGACGGTCTCTGGGTGCCCAAGTACGTGAAGGACGGGCTCACTGAGACGTTCGACCTGTCCTCGCTCCCGGTGTCCAAGCAGCTGTACTCGCTGGCGAGGCAGTTCCCGTTCTGGCAGAGCGGGTCGAACTACATGGCCTACCCGTTCTCGTGGTCGACCGTGCAGATCTACTACAACCCCAAGTACGTCAAGGTGAAGCCCACGTCGTGGCACGCGATCCTCGACAAGAAGTACGCGGGGAAGATCTCGCTCGAGAACATCCCCACCGACATGATGGCGATCGCCGGGCGGGCGACCGGCGCGAAGAAGCCGTATTCCATGACCACGGCGGAGATCTCGCGTGCAAAGGCGTACCTGAAAGGGCTCAAGCCGAACGTGCTCAAGCTCGCCTCGCAGAACAACGAGGTCGTGCGTGCGCTCGCCGACGGCTCGGCGTGGATCGGGATCACCAACCTCGGCACGGACGACCGCGTTAAGGACGCGGGCGGGCCGGTGGTGAAGTCGGCGTACCCGAAGGAGGGCACGGTCGGCTTCATCGACTCCGAGAGCATCGTCAAGGCGTCGAAGCACAAGGACGTCTGGGCGAAGTTCATCAACACCACGGAGCAGGCACCGTGGATCGCGAAGAACTTCCTCACCAACGGCCGGCCGCTGTTCAACGAGAAGGCGTACAAGATCCTCGTCAACCAGGGTCACGGCGATCGTGCCCGGCGGCTGCTCTACAACAAGCCGCAGCTCGCCCTGCAGATGACGATCAAGGGCCCTGCGGGCGACCAGCAGGCGTACACCGACGCGTTCAACGAGGTGTTCGGCGCCTAGGCCGCGGATGGACTCCGGCGTCCCTGCTCCCCCCCGTACCGGCCGTTCGCGGTTCGCCGCCTTCGGCCAGTACGGGGGCTTTCTCCCCGCGATCGTCGTGTTCGGAGTCTTCTTCGCGGCGCCACTGGCGCTGATCGTCGCGTACAGCTTCTGGAAGGTCGTCGACTACAACGTCGTCCACGACTGGACGCTCGACAACTATCGCTACTTCTTCAGCGTCGGAACCTACGCCCGGACGTTCTGGGCGACCATCTGGGTCACGTTTTCGGCGACGGCGCTGACGATCGTGATCGCCTTCCCGTTCGCCTACTGGCTCGTCCGCTACGTCTCGAAACGGCTCCAGGCGCTCCTACTCGTGCTCGTCATCCTCCCGTTCTGGACCAGCTATCTGCTGCGGGTGTACGCGTGGCTGAACATCCTCGGCCCGGAAGGGGCGATCAACAGGTTCCTGCACTGGATCGGCCTGACGAGCCAGCCGGTCAGCTTCTTCCTGTACGACCGCCCGGCTGTCATCCTCGTTCTCGCCTATCTGTACTTCCCGTTCGCGGCGCTGACGCTCTACGCATCGCTTCAGCGGTTCGACTGGAATCAGTTCAAGGCGGCGATGGATCTCGGCGCCACCCCGGCGACGGCGATGCGGAAGATCCTCCTGCCGCAGATCAAGCCGGGAATCACGACTGCTGTGATCTTCGTCTTCATCCCGATCCTCGGGGAGTACCTGACACCGCAGCTCGTGGGCGGTGCGAGGGGCGTGATGATCGGGAACCTGATCGCCAACTTCTTCGGGGTCGGGCAGTACACGCGGGGGGCAGCGGCAGCGCTCCTGATCGCGGCGCTGATCGTCGCGCTGCTGGTCGTCTTCCGGCGCTCGCTCGAGGTGAGGGACGCCTATGCCCCGTGAGCTCGAGGTCGTCTCTCCGCACGCAGGTCTCGCGCGTGGCGCCTTTACCACGTGGGCCGGGCTCGTCTATCTCTTCCTCTTCGCGCCGATCGTCCTGCTGATCGCCTTCAGCTTCAACGCGAACAAGTACGGGACGTTTCCGTTCACCGGCTGGACGGGCAAGTGGTACAGCCAGGTCTTCCACGACTACCAGATCAAGGACGCGCTGACGACGACCTTACGGGTCGCGTTGTTTGTCACGCTGATCAGCACGATCGTGGGAACCGCGGCGGCGTTCCCGCTCGTCCGCTCGCGGCTCCCGTTCCGGAACGCGGTGCGGGTGGGGATGACCTTGCCGATCATGATCCCGGGCCTCCTGATCGGCGTCAGCCTGCTCGTGTTCCTCACCAACGTCTTCCACGTCCAGCTCTCGGTCTGGACGGCGATCGTCGGGCAGTGCGTCTACACGACGCCGTTCGTGCTCCTGATCGTCGCGGCACGCCTGCAGGGATTCGACGCGGCGCTGGAGCGCGCGGCGAGCGATCTCGGCGCGAACACGTTCAACCGGCTCCGGTACGTCGTGCTGCCCCTGATCGCGCCGGCGGTCTTCGCCGGGGCGCTCTTCGCGTTCACGCTCTCGCTCGACGAGTTCATCATCACGCTTTTCTTGATCGGCGGGTCGAACACGCTGCCCCTCTACATCTACACGCAGGTCAAGTTCGGGATCACACCTGAGGTGAACGCACTCGCGACGCTCTTGCTCGCAGCCTCGCTCATCTTGATCATGATCGCATTCGTGCTTCCGGCCGTGATTAGGTGGGCGCGGCAGGCCGTTCGCGTTCGCGCTACGCGCTGACGGCGATCCAGGCGTTTCCCGCGGCCACGCTCGCGACCGCGGCCTCGACGAGCGCGACCCCGTGGTGGCCGTCGGCGAACGTCGGGTACGACTCGCTCGTGGACCCGCCGATAGCGCGGTAGACACTCGTGAACAGGTTCCGGAAGGCGTCCCCGTAGCCCTCGCCGTGGCCGGCGGGGTAGCGGGAGAGCGGACGGGCAGACGGTGCGTTCGTCGCCGGGTCGCGGATGACGCGCTGCACCGGCGCGTCGGCGGGTCGGAACAGCGCCACGTTCGGCTCTTCCTGGTCCCAGGTCACTCCGGCTTTGGTGCCCTCGCACTCGAGCAGAAGCTGGTTCTTGCGGCCTGCGGCGCCCGCGGCGACGAGCAGGGAGCCGGCGGCGCCACCCTCGAACCGGAGCAGGAGGGCGGCGTAGTCCTCGAGCGGCTTCGTGGCGAAGGAGCGGAACTCGGCGAGGACCTCGACGATGCGCTGACCGCTCACGTGCTCGGCGGCGTCGAGCCAGTGCGTCCCCAGGTCGCCCACCGCATACGACGGTCCGGATTGGGCAGGATCGGTGCGCCAGCCGGTGGCGGCGAAGAGCAGGTCGTCGCAGAAATAGCGACCGTGTATGAGCGTGATCTCGCCGAGAGCCCCCGCTTCTCGCTCGGTCCGCATGTGCTCGACGAGTGGGTAGGCGCGTGAGTGGTAGCAGGTCGCAGCGACGAGCCCGCGCTCGGCCGCCGCGGCCGTCATCTGCGCGCTCTCCTCGGTCGTCGTCGCCAGCGGCTTCTCGCAGATCACGTGCACGCCGCGCTCGGCCGCCGCGAGTGCTTCCGCTGCGTGACGGTCGTTTGGAGTGCAGATGTGGAGGGTGTCGACGCTCTCGGAGTCGAGCAGCTCGCCGAGATCGCCGTAGGGCCGGCCGATCCCGAACTCCTCCGCCCGCTCGCGCGTCCGACCGCACACGGCGGCGACCTCGACCCCGATCTCGCGGAGCGCGGCGGCATGGACGCCGGCGATGTAGCCCGTGCCGACGATCGCCGCGCGGCTCATCGCGAGGCGAGGAACATCTGCGTCAGGACGTCGATGTCGAGCCGGGCACCCTCCGGCGGTGTCCGGCACGGGGTGCCGTCGACGATGCACTCGTGGAAGTGCGCGAGCTCGCGCGAGAACGACTCCTCGTAGGAGGAGAGGACGGAGACGTCGTTCGCCCGGCCGTCGGCCTCGCTGCGGCGGTAGATCGTGGGGCACTGGCGCAGCCACGGCGACGGGAAGGCGAGCGTCCGCACCGAGTCGGCGAAGAACAGGGAGATGCGCTCGTCGTACTCGAAGCTGTCGAGCAGCTGGATCCAGGCGCTGTCCCAGCGGGCGCCGTTCGCAAGCCGAACCGATCCCGTCACGGCGCGCCCTTCGTTCCACCAGTCGCCTGCGACGACCGTGGCCGGCAGCGGCTCGCCCATTCGCTCGAGCAACCCGTGCACGACGTTCAGGTCGTGCAGCAGGCTACCCAGGAAGCTCTCCGAGAACGCGCGGACGACATCGGGATGTCCGGAGCCGACCGCTGCCTCGACCTGCTCCGCCTCGGCCGTGCGGGTGGCGGCGATCAGGTCGCTCGGCACGTCGCCGCCGCGGACGATCTCGCCGGAACCGAAGTACGGCTCGAACTCGGGGTCGTTGACCACGACGCTGATGTAACGGAGCTCGGCCGCAGAGTCCGGCAGGTCGTCCAGCATCCGCTCCACGGCAGGGTCGTAGCGTTTCATCGTGCCCACCTGGACGACGCGTTCGGCCTGGTCGCGGGCCGCCACGATCTCATCGGCGTCGGCGAGCGTGATGCACATCGGTTTCTCGACGAAGACGTGAAGCCCCGCGGCAAGGGCAGCGAGCACGACCTCGGCGTGCGTGCCGGCCGGGGAGGCGACGACAACGGCATCGAGCTGCTCCGCGCCGAGGAGGGCCCGGTAGTCGGCGTGTAGGCCGCGGATGCCGTAGCGCGCGCCGAGGGCGGTACGGACCGTTTCGCTCGGCTCGGCGAGGCCGACGAGCTGAAATCGACCCGTCAGCGCTGCGAGATTTGGGATGTGCATCGCTTGGGCAACGAGGCCGCCGCCGACGACGCCCACCCGGATCATCGAGCGATCACCGCGCGGGCGACCTTCTTGAACGCGAGCGATATTTCCTCGACGTCCTGCTCGTCGCAAAGCGGGGAGACATCGACGTGGATCGTGCGGCTCAGTAGATCGAGTGTCTGCGGGCAGTCGGGCGCCGGGCGATCGGCTGCGGCGATCGCGTCGAGCACTGGTTTCCAGTACGGGTAGACGTGGAGGTCGATCGTGTCGGGGTCGTAGATCCTCATGGCCGTGACGCCTTCCGCCTCGAGCGCGTCGACCGACTCGGCAGCCTGGGCGGCGGTCGGGGTGAAGGCGATCAGGCAGATGCCTGCGTCGCCACCGTCGTCGTTCGGCCGCCTGAGGGTGAGGCCGGGCAGCGCGCCGACGCGTTCGGAGAGCTCCGCGTGGTTCTCGCGCATCCGCGCGAGCAGGCCGTCGAGCTTCGAGAGCTGCACGCGGGCGACGGCTCCCTGGAGCTCCGAGGCGCGGAAGTTCCAGCCGGGGAACTGTGGGAGCCCGGTTCCACGGCGCACCGACCCCGCGCAGTCGTGGACGTCGATCGCGAGGTCGTAGAGATCCTCCCGGTCCGTGATCATCACGCCGCCTTCGCCGGTGGTGATGATCTTGTTGAACTGGAGGCTGAAGGCGCCGGCGTCGCCGAAGGTCCCGAGCCGCCGGCCGCGGAAGCTCGCACCTGCGGCCTGGCAGACGTCCTCGATGATCGCCAGACCGTGCTCCTTCGCGATCGCGCAGAGCGCGTCCATGTTCGCGGGCGCACCGCGCATGTGGACGGGGAGGAGCGCTCGTGTACGGGGCGTGAGCTTCCCGACGACGTCCTCCGGGTCGAGGGTGAGCGAGTCGTCGACCTCGGCGAGCACGGGGATGCCGCGTGCTGCGACCACGGCGTTCGCAGTCGCGTTCCAGGTGTAGGCCGGGATGATCACCTCGTCACCGGGCCCGACGCCGGCGCCGATGAGCCCGCAGATCAGCGCGGCTGACCCTGCGTTCACGCAGAGCGCGTGGCGGGCACCGACGTACTCCGCAAACTCGCGCTCGAAGGTCTCGACCTCGGACGGGCCGTCACCGACGCCGTAGTAGCGGAAGAGGTTCTTGGAGCCGATCACCCGGGTCACCGCTGCGAGCTCCTCGTCGCCGATCTCCATGCCGCCGGGAAACATGGGGTGCTCCGGGCGGGTCCTTGCCCGTGGCCCTCCGTCCCTGGCAAGGCGCATATCCACGCGAGTCTCGGTCACGGCGTCATTCTGGACCAGTTCCGAGAAGGTCGGTGAGGTAGGCGAGGCTCCTGCGGACGTCATCTGCAGGGCCGGCTCCCGGCTCGGGATCAGGTAAAGCGACCGAGATGTCCTGCTCGAGCACGTACCAGCCGTCGTAGCCCGCCGTCTCGAGCGCTCGAACCGTCTCGGCGATCGGTGCATCGCCGTCGCCGAGCGGCCGGAAGAGGCCGGCCTTCACCGCCGAGACGAGGCCGAGCTCACCGCCGCGGAGACGCGCCCCGATCGACTCGCTGTAGTCCTTCAGGTGAACGTGCGCGACACGGGTCGCCGCGTCGGCTGCGAACCGGGCGGGATCGGTCTCGCCGAGCGCGAGGTGGCCGGTGTCCAGGCAGAACCGCACGTCGCAACCCTCCAGGACCCGCCAGACATCGTCCCGACGTTCGACGAGCGTGCCCCAGTGCGGGTGCAGCGCGTGAGTCAGGTCTCGTTCTGCGGCGATCTCGTCGATCCGGGCGAGACCGTCGAACATGCGTCTCCACTCGTCACGCGACAGCGCCTGTCGCGGCGACCAGTCCATGTCGACGACGACGGCCGAGATCAGGAAGGACGCTCCAGCAGCTCGGAAGTGCTCTGCGACCCGCATCGCAGAGGCGAGCGCGTCCGCCCGGGCCCCCCTCTCGTGGAGGACGAGCGGTAGGAACCCTCCGATGAGATGGAGCCCGTAGCGCTGCAAGCGATCACGGATCTCGTCGGCCGACGCGCCGAGGTAACCGTCCGGGCCGGCCTCGGTCGCGTGAAAGCCGAGCGCCCGCATCTCGGGCAGCACCCGTTCGGGCGCCAGCTGCACTCCCCAGCCCGGCACCTCGCAGAGCCCCCATGAGGTTGGAGCGGTCGCGATGCGGTCGAGGGTGGGCGCGGCCATGGCGGGGGCGCACTCTACTCGAGCCGCGCGTAGGATCCGTCGCGTGCGCATCGAGCAGCTGACCTCGGCGGAGTCGGGCTGGAAGGCGGTCTTCAAGGAACCCGACGGCAGTGAGAGCCTGTCACGCGTTCTCGGCTGGGCCGTCATGGGTGGGGAGGAAGGCGAGGTCGCCGGCGTGATCGTCGACCCGGCCGAGCCCTCGCGCATCGTTCCGGCGAGCAGCGCGACCTCGCCGGGCGGCGGCAGCTTCGTGCGCTATCGCTTCGTGCAGCCGGAGCCGATCGTCGTGGCGGCCCCGGCGCCGCCTGCTCCGCCGCCTCAGGACTCGACGGAACAGCTCGCGAAGAGCCTGCTCAAGCGCCGCCGCTAGAGCGGCGCGGTCATCCGGCGAGGATCTGCTCGAGCAGGAAGATGTTGAGCATGACGATGATCGCGGCGACGATGACCGCCGCCACGGTCGTCGTTCGGCGGTTGACGAGCACTCCCATCAGCCGGCGATCTCTGCAGAAGAGGACGAGTGGGATCAGCGCGAACGGGATGCCGAACGACAGGACGACCTGGCTGATCACGAGCGCGCGTGACGGGTTGATCCCGATCGCGAGCATGATCAGGGCGGGCGCCATCGTCACCGCCCGCCGCACGAAGAGCGGGATCCGGCGGCGGATGAAACCCTGCATCACGACCTGGCCGGACATCGTCCCGACGCTCGACGACGAGAGGCCCGAGGCGAGCAGGGCGATCCCGAAGAGGATGTTCGCGTGGCTTCCGAGATGCGTGCCGAGGCCGTCGTACACCTCCTTGAGATCGTCGCCGACGTCGAAGAGGCCGCGGGTGTGGAAGACCGCCGCAGCGGTGATCAGCATTGCCGCGTTGATCAGCCCGGCTATCCCCATCGCGATCATCACGTCGACGAGCTCGAAGTGGAAGATCCGGCGCTTGGCCTCGTCGGACGCACCCACGAGGCGGTGCTGCGTGAGCGCGGAGTGCAGATAGATCACATGGGGCATCACGGTCGCGCCGAGGATGCCGACCGACAGCAGCACGCTCTCCTTTCCCGAGAACGCGGGGTTGAGCCCGCCCAAGACGTCCACGACTTGTGGCTTGGCGAGGAATGCCTGCGTCGCAAACGAGAGGACGATCACGCCGACGAGGCCCGCGATTACGGCCTCGAGGCGGCGGAAGCCGCGCGCCTGCAGGGCGAGGATCGCGAAGGCCGTGATGCCTGTCAGCACACCGGCGAGGAAGAGAGGGATGCCGAAGAGGAGGTTGAGGCCGAGGGCGGCGCCGATGAATTCCGCCAGGTCGGTCGCCATGGCGATCGCTTCGGCCTGGAGCCAGAGGCCGAACGTGACCGGGCGTGGGAAGCGGTCGCGGCACACCTCCGGGAGGTTCTGGCCGGTTGCAATGCCGAGCTTGGCGCTCATCGACTGGATCAGCATCGCCATCAGGTTGGCGGCAACGATCACCCAGAGCAGCAGGTAGCCGAACTTGGCGCCGGCTGCCATGTTCGTCGCGAAGTTGCCGGGATCGACGTACGCGACGCAGGCGATGAACGCCGGTCCTAGGAAGGGCCACAGGCCGCGCAGCCCGCGACGCTCGCCCGCGAGTGACTCGGACGCGGCCCTGAAGACCCGCGCCTCGCCGGGCAGAACGTCTTCTGGCTCGACGATCCGCGGCGTGTGCGGGCGCACGTCGTGCTCGGCCGTCGCGTCTCCCACGAAATTTAGACTAACCTAAATCTCAGTCGTTGAGCCAGGCGACCGCGCGGATCTCCTCGAGCTCGATGGCCAGCGGATGCCAGAAGCGGCCGCCGTCGCGGGAGACGTACAGACGGCTCTCTGTCGCGAACACGATCAGGTCCGGGTGCTCCGGCGAGATGGCGACCGCGCGGCCCGGAGGCAGGCCGTGACCCGCCTCACGCCAGGTCGAGCCTGCGTCGCGCGAGATCACGAGCGGCGGCCGGCGCGCAACGACCGCGACGGTCAGCGGCCCGCTCTGGTCGGCCGTGACGACGAGCGGGAGCTCGACGGAGACGTCCGGCGGCTCGACGGTGCCGTCCTCGTCGAGCTCCACCACCTCTTCCTCTTCCAGATCGACGATCGCGACGCCGTCGGCGGTCTCGACCGCGGCCCTCATGACGCCGCGTGCTTCCGCTCCTCGAGCATCTCCGCCACGAGCATGCTTGCGTTCCGTGCTGCGACGACGGGCTCGTGCCCGTCCGAGCGAGACGTCGCGTACGCCACCATGAAGACGTCGCCGGCGCCGGTCGTCTGCACTCCGAGCACAGGCCATGCTGCCGGTACGAACGTGTCCGTGCCTCCCGCGAACACCACCGCGCCGTGGGAGCCGAGCGTGAGCAGCACCTCGGCGACCCCGAGTGCCGTCGCGCTCGCACCGTCGAACCGACCGCCTGCCACGATGCGCGCCTCCTCCTCGGAGAGCTTGAGCGTGGTCACGCTCAGAAGCACGGCGGGATCGAAGTCCGCGTCTGTGGTCAGAGGGCCCACGTGCGGCGCGCGCACGAGTCCCTGGCCGTCGAGCGAGAGCCGGCGGCCGTCCGAGAGCGCGGCGAGCGTCGCTGCGGGAAAGTCGCTTCGGAGGAGCGGCGCGACGTGCACCCACTGAGTGTCTGGGGCGAGTACCGCGGTATCCGCGGGCTGCCAGGTCTCGCCGATGGCGGTGACGCTCATGGCGCGATCCTCCCCTTCGTAGTCGAGCGAGAAGCCGCTCGTCGCCTCCGCCGGGAGAATCGTGACGGGTGCGCCGAGCGCGGTGAGCGCCGGCTCGAACAGGTCGCGGTCGCGCTCGGCGAAGCGGGTGACGATCTGGCCGTCCTCGCCGAGCCGGCAGAACGCCTCGGCGGCGAAGAAGGGGCAGCCTCCTGGACTCGGCGCGCCGTGGTCGACCACGTCGCGGGCCAGGTTTCCGACGACGGCAACGCGGGGCACGGCGGGAGACTACTTCGGTTCGGCCGTCGAGCACCGTTGGTTAGTAGAGCACCAACCGGTCACGGTGGACGGCCTCGACGCCGCGTGGCCGCGCGGCGAGCTCCGCCGCCCCGGCGGCGGTCAGCCCCTTTCCGAATGGAACCCCGTCGGGCCCGACGAGCTCGACGCCGTCGCCGGCCTCGAAGCGGCCCTCGCAGGAGACGACGCCGACCGCGAGCAGGCTTCGTCCCTCTTGGGCGACCGCCCGCCGAGCGCCGGCATCGACGTGCAAGCGTCCAACTGCGGGCGTCCCGAAGCGCAGCCAGAGCTTGAAGGCCGACGGCGTCTCTCCGGCGGGCGCGAAGAGGGTGCCGCGCGGCTTGCCGGCCACGATCGGCCCGAGCACGTCCTTCCCGGTGCCGCCCGCGATCACTGTCAGGATGCCGGCCTCCGCTGCCATCCGCGCAGCGACGATCTTGCTCTCCATGCCCCCTGTGCCGACCGGGGTGCGCCGGCCGAGCACGGCCCTCTCGATCGCGGCCCCGTCCGGAATGAGCTCCGCGCCCGGCTCGCCGGGAGCGCGTGTGAGCACACCCTCGGCCTCGGTCAACAGGACGAGCAGGCGTGCGGAGGTGAGAACCGCCACCTGAGCTGCGAGCGCGTCGTTGTCGCCGAAGCTGATCTCGTCGGTGGCGGTTGCGTCGTTCTCGTTCACAACCGGAACAGCCCCCAGCGCATGCAGCGCAGCCAATGCGTTGCGCGCGTTCACGTAGGCCGTGCGATCGGCGATCTCCCGCGCCGTCAACAGGATCTGTGCGGCCAGTAGGCCTTCGCGGCCGAGCACCTCTTCCCAAACAGCCTGGAGCCGTGTCTGACCAAGCGCCGAGGCGGCCTGCAGCCGCGGGATCCTGCGGGGACGTCTCTCGAGGCCAAGACGCACGAGAC
>Ga0334722_10002240_pt1 | contig 22187 bp, 19 predicted proteins | sample C3_bottom_MG_FD_207210 | JGI IMG/M metagenome (GOLD analysis project Ga0334722, IMG submission 207210) | Sediment microbial communities from Yellowstone Lake, YNP, Wyoming, USA - C3_bottom | ecosystem: Environmental > Aquatic > Freshwater > Lake > Sediment | place: USA: Wyoming | collected... | reverse complement strand
GGGTTGGCCCCCCATCGAACCGGCGTCCGACGGGATCACAGGGCGACGGGTCGTAAAGCAATGGTGCGCGACATCGGCCAGCGGCCGGCATCGCAGGGCCTGGCCCCACGGATATCGCACCCAGTCGAACGCGTCGGCGGTCGGGAGTTCGGGCATACTGAGATAATGAATATCATCGGTATCGGGATCGACGCCACCGACATTCCCCGAATCGATCAGGCCCTCAAGCGGTTTGGCGACCGATTTGCGCAACGGGTGTTTACCGAGGCCGAGATTGGCTACTGCGCCGGCAAGCACTTTCCAGCGCCCCACTACGCCGCCAGATTCGCCGCCAAGGAGGCGACGATGAAGGCCCTGGGAACGGGTCTTTCTCGGGGCGTCACGTGGCGGGACATCGAAGTGGTACGCGGTGGAGGGCCGCCCCGGCTCGTGCTGCGCGGTGGAGCGCTTCGGCGTTTCGAGAGCCTCGGCGGGACCTCTTCGCTGCTGACACTCACCCACGCCGACTCCCTCGCACTCGCGCAGGTCCTGTTGATGAAGGACGGCTAGAACTCGTCTCCCCCGCGCACGCCGGCAACCAGCGTTTGCGGCCGCGCGATCGATCGACACGCAACCGCCAACCGATCTTGCGAGCCATCGCTCTCAACTCCTATTCTCTTCTGCAACTTGCACCGCCGTGGTCCGCGCCGCGGATCGGCGGCACCGCGCTTGCTCATCCTGATGCCGAGACGCGGGCCGGCTTCAGCAGTGCCGTTCCTTTTGCGCCCAGGGTCAACCGCCCTTTCCGGCCCGCGCCCTCTCATTACCGGAATCACCTGGCGCCTGGGCACACGACGGCCAAACCTCGGAGTTGATGATGATCGTCAAGTTCTCACCCAACGACAAAGGCAATCCCCCGGGCAAGCTGGCGGAAGCCGAGTTGCATTTTGCCGAGGGCAGCCTCAACGGCATGAAGCTCATTGGCTTTGGCATCTGGGAGCGGCGCAACGGCTCAGGCCGAAACGTCACATTCCCCGCGCGCCAGTACACGGTCAACGGCGAGCGTCGCAGTTTCGCCCTGCTCAGGCCGATTGGCGATCCGGCCACCCAGGATCAGTTGCGCGAGGTCATTCTGCAGGCCTACACCGAGTACGAATCGCAACTCGCAATGGCGGAGTGAACACGGTCGAAGCGGCCGTCAGCGAACCAGCGGCAGCGGGCTGGCGGTGACGGCTGCGCGCTTCGTCCTTCGATTCACACGTTCTATGACGAACGTGTTCCCTCGGGACGAAGCGCTGAGCGAGCGCTATGGGCGTCCAGGACTAGGCAACCGCGGTTGCGAGTCGAAGCGCTTCGGAGGCAGTGTCACCTCCCCGCGCAGCCCCTTCTCGAACTCAGATCGATAGAACGACGACCTCACGCCGCCATCGATGATGTCCCACGGGAGCACGCTATCGTGACTGCGATCGCGGAATACGTAGAAGTCGGCGTCGACGCCCGTTTCGGCCAGCGCGGCGCGCCACTGTCCGCCATTGCGTTCGGCGGCCACGATGACCGGGGCCACGCGCCGGTCACCCAGCGACAGGAGGGCCTGGTAGAACGAGTGACGCTCCGACTTGAGAGAGAAGAAGACATTGTCCAGGTCGGCCACGAGCGTACGCAGTCGCTTGAGCTTCCGTTCGATGAGCTTCGGATCGTCCATCGGGAGCCATTGGTATGCGGTTCCCGGTTTCGGCACGAGCGGATTGACGCTGGCGCTGATGCGACCGACACGGCCGCGCGGACGCGCGTGCGCCATCATCCGGTCGCGGATCCGGGCCGTGAGGTCCCGAATCATGACGAGGTCTTCGTCTTCTTCCGTCGGCAATCCAATCATGTAGTAGAGCTTCAGGTTCTCGAACCCGCTCGCGAAGATCTGATCGGCCCGCTCCACAATCTCCTCGTTGGTCATCGTCTTGTTGATCACACGCCGGAGGCGATCGGACCCGGTTTCCGGGGCGATCGTGAGCGAGCGTTCGCCGCTTTGCTGCAAGAGGCGGATGATCGGCCCGGTCAGATCGTCGAGCCGGAGCGAGGCCGGACTGATGGCGTATCCCATCTCGACCAGTCGGCCAAGCAGTCGCTCGATGTCGGGATGGTCACAAAGCGCGATCGACACCAGGCCGATCCGGCGCGCATGCGGACGCGCGGCCTCGGCAATCTCGAGGATCCGGTCCGCCGGAAATGCGCGTACGGGCAGGTAGTTGTAGCCGGCCCAGCAGAACCGGCAGAGATTGGCGCAGCCCCGGACGACCTCCACCAGCAGGCGCGACCCGAATTCAGTGGCGGGCGTAAAGATGCTCGTCGCTGGGGGGTCGACAGTGGCGGTAAAGGCCAGGGCGGCCTTGCGGACGGGAACTGGCACCTGGCTGCCGGCCACGGGCACGAACATCTCAATGGTCCCGTCTGGCGCGTATCGAACATCGTAACAAGACGGTACGTAGAACCCGCGGCGCTGCGCCAGCGTGCGCAGACACGCCGCCCGATCGCCTCCCGTCCGGAGCTGTTCAATCAGAGCCGGCACCAGGACTTCGCCTTCGCCAGCCGCGATGACATCGGCGAAGAGCGCGAGGGGTTCGGGGTTGACGAACGTGACGGCGCCGCCAATGACGACAAGTGGAAAGCGCTCGCTGCGTTCGGCGGCGTAGATGGGCAAGCCAGCCAGTCTCAGCATCGAGACCACGTTGGTGTAGTCCCACTCGAACGAGACGGAAAAGGCGAGAACGTCCATGTCGCCAACGGGCGTCTGCGATTCGAGGGTGATGAGCGAGCCCGGCGAGTCCAGGGTGCGGGTCAGGTCCTGCTTCGGCGGCAGAAACACCCGCTCGCACACGACGTCGTCATGGGCGTTGAACAGCCGGTAGACCGACTGGAAGCCCAGATTCGACATGCCGACGAAATACGAGTTCGGAAACGCAAGCGCCACCCGCAACCGGTCGTGGTGCGACTTGCGAACGAAACCGACCTCGTGCGCGAGGGTGTCCCGTGCCTGTTCCCGCTGTGATGTCTGGCGCATGCGTGTCCGGGGAATCGACGAACCCGCCCGGCCGACGAGCCCCGCTCATCCTGGACCTGGCGCTCAAGCGGCGACGCTCGAAAATGCCGTGGGTGTACTCAGTGTACCACGCACCCGCCCCGGCGAAAGCGGCGGGGCGGGGGTTCGACAGCCCGATTGAACACCGGACGGAACTTAGGCTTGTTTCAATCGCCGCAGAAACGCCGGCACTTCCATCGCTTCGGAGGCCGCGTCCGCGGTGCCAGGCGTTTCCATCGCAGCCGGGTCGTTCGACGAGATGGCCGCCAGAGGCACGCCCACGCCATAGCGGCGAGTCAACGACAGAACCGGCGCCGCAGCCCCGGGGCCAGACTGCTGGTGCTGCAGCCAGCTGGTGTAGTGCGTCAGGTCGACCGGCGTCTGGCCCAGATTGCCCGGCACGACCCGGCGCGATCCATCGCGATCGAACCCTGTGGCAATCACCGTGATCTTCACCCGTCCGTTGAGCGACGGATCAATCACGGCGCCAAAGATGATATTGGCGTCTTCGTGGGCGGCCTCCTGCACGATGAGGTTCGCGTCGTTGACCTCGAGCAGCGACAGATCCGCCCCGCCGGTGACGTTGATGATCACGCCCCTGGCCCCTTCGATGGAGGCGTCTTCGAGCAGCGGACTCGAGATCGCGATCTTCGCCGCATCAACCGCGCGGTTCTCGCCCTCGCCGACGCCGGTACCCATCACGGCCACGCCCATGCCGGTCAGGATGGTCTTCACGTCCGCGAAATCGAGGTTGATGAGGCCTGGTACCAGGATCAGATCCGAGATCCCCTGGATGGCCTGCCGCAGGACGTCATCGGCGGTGGCAAACGCGTCGACGAGGGGCTGATGCCGCGCAATCGTGGCGAGCAGCCGTTCGTTGGGAATCGTGATGATGCTGTCGACACGTTCGCGCAGTTCGGCCAGGCCGGCCTCAGCCTGGATGGACCGCTTGCGTCCTTCGAACTTGAATGGGCGTGTCACCACAGCGATGACCAGCGCGCCCAGTTCTGCGGCCAGCGCGGCAATCACCGGCGCGCCACCGGTGCCGGTGCCCCCACCAAGTCCGGTCGTCACGAACACGAGGTCGGCGCCGTCGAGGGCCTGGATGATACGCTCGGTGTCTTCGAGGGCGGCCTGCCTCCCGACGTTCGGATCGGCCCCGGCCCCCAGGCCTTTGGTCAGCCGTTCGCCGAGCTGGATCCGGGTTGGCGCTGGGCTCTGCCTCAGCGCCTGCATGTCGGTGTTGGCCACGATGAACTCGACACCCGGGAAGCCCTCGCGCACCATGCGGTTGACGGCATTGCTGCCGCCGCCCCCCACGCCGATGACCTTGATGCGGGCGCCCTTGTGCTGGGTGTCGTCGATGGTCAGTCGCAACGGCGCCTCATTGCGGCGCTCATCGGTGGTTGGTGTGGTCTCATTCGGGTTCGACATCAACGGCCTCCACTCCTCGTGTACTTCGTGATCGCGGGCTCCGGCTGGCTACCCGCGCGTGTCATCCATGAAAAAGAACTGCTTGAACACCCCGATCAGGCTGTCGGTCAGTCGGCCGAACGAAGTGGATCCGGCGTGTTCCAACGCCTGCACGCGCTGCTGCCGCGCGCGGAGCAGCAACCCGACGGCGGTGGCAAACGACGGGTTCCCGATGTGGTCCGCCAGTCCGCCGACCCCGCTCGGCACGCCGCGCCGCACAGGCAGGTCGAAGATCTGTTCGGCGATCTCAGGCATGCCTTCAAGGTTCGCCGCGCCACCGGTCAGCACGATGCCCGAGTTCAGGAGGCGTTCGTAGCCGGCGCGGTGGATTTCGTCCCACACCAGGTGGAACATCTCTTCGGCCCTCGGCTGCACGACTTCCGACAGAATGCGACGGGCCATCGTTCGTGAAGGCCGGCCGCCGACACTGGCGACATCCATCACTTCGTCATCGCCGACCATCGACGACAGCGCGCAGCCGCACTTCCGCTTCAGCTTCTCCGCCTCGGGAATCGGCATGCGCAGGCCGACGGCGATGTCGTTGGTAAAGTGATCGCCGCCGATCGGCACGACGGCCGTGTGCCACAGGCAGCCCCGTTCGAAGATCGCCAGGTCCGTCGTCCCACCGCCGATGTCCACCACCGCTACGCCCAGTTCCTTCTCGTCCTGAGTCAACACCGCGTCGCTGGCGGCGAGCTGTTCGAGGACAGATTCCTTGACGTTGACGCCCGCGCGATTGACGCACGCCACGATGTTCTGGGTCGTCGTCGTGCCGCCGGTCACGATGTGGACGTTGACCTCGAGTCGCGATCCCGTCATCCCCACCGGGTCGTTGATCCCGTCTTCTTCGTCGACCACGAAATCCTGCGGCAGCACATGAAGGATCTCGCGTCCGGTCGGCAGGCTCACGGCGCGAGCCGCATCGATGGCCCGCCGCACGTCATCGCGCGTGATCTCTCGATTCTTGCCCGCCACCGCCACCACGCCCCGGCTGTTGAAGCCCTTGATGTGGGTGCCCGACAGGCCGAGGTAGATGTTGTCGATCTCAACGCCGGCGGTCAGTTCGGCCTCCTCGATGGCCTTCCGAATCGACTCCACCGCCGCCTCGAGGTTGACCACCGCGCCGCGCCGGATCCCCTGCGAGTCGGCGACCCCAAGGCCGATGATGCCGATCTCGCGACCGTCGAGGATTTCGCCGACGATGGCCGCCACCTTCGAGGTGCCGATGTCGAGACCGACCAGATGCCGTTCTTTGCGTGCCACTCGTCGTCTCCCGCCTAGTCCTGAGGGCACAAATCCGTTGGCGGACTTGTGCATCGAAGGGCTATGGCTGATGCCGCGCGCCATCGCGCGCAGGTGCTGTCGTGACCGGCCTGGTGGCGCCGGTGCCGCCCGTCGCCCGGCGGGCAGAACCGACGTAGACCCGTTCGCCGAAGCGAAGATCCGCGTAGTCGAAGTCGGGTACCCGCTCGCGCAGCGTGGCCTGGAGGTCCGCGTAGGCCTGGAGGCGTTCGGCAAACATCGTGTCGCCGAGACGGACGACCGCTGAGTCGCCGTTGAGGATCACGTGCAGATCGTGCGCGTCGCTGACATCAATCTGTGACACGCGCCGTGCCAGCGCCGGCCTGGTTCGAAGGTCCGCCAGAAAGCGTCCGATAGTCTGAGCCCGCCCGGCATCGACGCGCGGTTTGGACGAGCCGGCGTCCATGACGAGTCCATCGATCATCGGCAGGTCGAGGTCCGCGTACCGCGGGCCGAATTCGTCGATCGTGCCGGTGCCATCGATCAACTGAAGGTTGTGGCCCACCCGCGCAAGACCCAGCGGCTTTCGCTCTCGAATCTCAATCTCAACGGTCGCGGGCAAGCGTCGCCGCAGCGTCGCCTCGGCGATCCACTGTGAGGCCAGGAGGCGCGAACGCCAGCGATCGAGGTTCGTCGCCAGCAGGCTGTCTCCCTTGAGGCCTTCGACCAGCACATCGATCTCGCCGCGCGTCAGGCGCTGGTTGCCGGCCACGCTGATGTGCTGAACTCTCAGCCAGCCGCTGTCGGCGGCTGCGCGGGCGGTCCAGTAGCCGCCGTACAGGAGGATGCCGACGACAATCAGGACGCGCGCAATCCGCACAAATGGCCGGAGCCTCAGGCGTCGCCTCCGGGGCGTGTGGACCTGGGCACGCAAGAAGCGCTTGTCGGATGGGACGGTGACCGCCATCTCCTTACGCCCTCCTCTCGTCGTGCCGAAGTCCGGCGAGCAGGTGATCGCCGATGCTGCTGATGGATCCGGCTCCGAGCGTGATCACGGCATCACCTGGACGAACCAGCCGCAATACCGCAGGCACCAGGGCATCGAACGCCTTCACCAGGTGGACGGGACGAGGCCGCACGGCGTTGATCGCCGCCGCCAGCGCCTCGACGGTTACGCCGGGAATCGGAGCCTCGCCGGCGGAGTAGATGTCGGTGAGGACGACTTCGTCGGCCTCTCGCAACGCGGGACCGAACCGCTCGAGCAACTGCGCGGTTCGCGTGTACCGATGCGGCTGGAAGACAGCGATGATTCTCCGCGCGAGCGTCGCGCGGGCGGCTTCCAGCACAGCCGCAATCTCCGTGGGGTGATGGCCATAGTCGTCTATCACGAGTACGCCCTCAGCTTCCCCGCGACGCTGGAACCGGCGGTCGGCACCTTTGAACGACGCGAGTGCATCGGCGATGACCGCCAGGGACACCCCGAGTTCAAGGCCGACGGCGACGGCCGCCAGCGCGTTCTGCAGGTTGTGACGCCCAGGCGCCTGCAGCCGCAGTTCACAGGTCTGAGGCCCGGCACCAACCACGTCTGGCACCAGCCCGGCCAGCGCTCCTGCGCCCGCCTCGACCCGGCAGATCCAGAGTTCCTGTTCCTGGCGCACGTCGCACCCGCGCACGTCCGCGGTGCCGGCGCCGAGACCGTACGTGATCACGCGGCGCGTCATGCGCGGCACCAGCGCCCGCACGTGCATGTCGTCGACGCAGGCGACAATCGCCCCGTAGAACGGGACCTTGTTCGCGAAGTCGAGAAACGCGCCGCACAAATCATCGAAGTCGCGGTACGCCTCGAGGTGCTCGTGGTCGATATTGGTCACCACGGCGAACGTCGGAGACAGGCGAAGAAACGACCGGTCGCTCTCGTCAGCCTCGACCACCATGTACTGCCCGCGCCCGAGACGGGCGTTGCTGCCGAAGGCACTGAGCTTGCCGCCGATCACCGCCGTCGGATCAAGGCCTGCACGTTCGAGGACGACGGCGATCATCGACGTGGTCGTCGTCTTGCCGTGTGCGCCGCCCACCGCGATGCCGGTTCGCAACCGCATCAGTTCCGCCAGCATTTCTGCCCGTGGAATGACCGGGATGCTCCGCCGGTGCGCTTCGACCACTTCGGGGTTGTCGGGGCGAACTGCCGACGAGAAGACCACGACATCGGCGTCGCCCACGTGTCCGGCGGCATGCCCCGTGGCCACGCGCACGCCAAGTGTCTGCAGACGTTCGGTCACGTCGCTGGCTCGCTGGTCTGAACCGGACACGGCATAGCCGAGGTTGGCCAGCAATTCGGCGATGCCGCTCATGCCGATGCCGCCAATCCCGACGAAATGCACGCGCCTGGTCCGTCCCAACATCGTCACGTCCTATCCTTCGGCCGACGCCTGTTGAGAAATGTTCAGCAGTACGCCCATGCCCATCAGGCTCACGATGAGCGACGAACCGCCGTAGCTGACGAAGGGCAACGGAATGCCCTTCGTGGGCAACATGCCCAGCACGACACTGATGTTCATGAACGCCTGCACGGCAAACATCGACGTGAGGCCGAGGGCCAGCAGCGAGCCGAAGGCATCCGGCGCGCGCGACGCCACGCGCAGTCCGCGCCACGTGAGGATGACAAAGCACGCCAGCATGACCGTGGCCCCCACCAGCCCCAGTTCCTCCGCCGTCACCGCATAGATGAAATCCGTATGGGGATACGGCAGATAGGACATCTTCTGGATGCTCTCGCCGAGGCCCCGTCCCGTCACGCCGCCGGTGCCGACGGCAATGAGCGACTGCAGCAGCTGGAAGCCGTGCTTCAGCGGGTCGCGCTCCGGATGCAGGAAGATCAGGAACCGTTCGACCCGGTAGCGGTCGAGGAGGGCGACACCGGCGAGTATCGGCAGCGCTCCCGCCCCGATCATCAACAGGTACCGGATGGGAATGCCCGCCGCGAACACCATGATGGCCACGACCACCGCGATCGCCACGGCCGTGCCGAAGTCCGGCTCCTTGATGACGAGCGTGAACACGATCACCAGCGCGATGGCAATCGGCCCGAGTGCGTAGCGCACCTCCTTGATCCGATCCATGCGCCGCTCGAGTACCGCCGCGGCAAAGATGACCATCGCGATCTTGGCAAGCTCGGACGGCTGGACGCCGACGCCAGCCAGATGGAACCATCTGCGCGTGCCGTTGATCCTCGGGCCGAAGAGCAACACGCCGACCAGCGCCACGATCGTGAACGCCAGCATGGCCCAGATGAAGGTCGGCAGCCGATAGGCGTGGTAATTGACCTTCATGGTGGCGGCCATGACCGCGAGGCCGAGCGCGGTGAACATCAATTGCTTGATCAGGAACGCACCCGTCTGGCTGCCATCAAGCGGCGTCAGCATGTTCGAAGCGCTGTACACCATCACCAGGCCGGAGAAGGCCAGGGCAATCGTGGTCAAGAACAGCATGCGATCGGACTTCAGCTTTCTCGCCATGGTTCCCGGTTCACCCTAAAGTTCGGCGGCTCGTCCACCGACATCACGAGAGGCACCACGCACCCGGGGCCTCGCATCCCGGGTGTCGGGCCGTCAGCAGTCATCAGTCAGCCAGCGGGCAGGAACGCCAGCCACACCAGCGCCGGGGCGGCGCTGGGTCCCAGCAGCCTGGTCCCTAACTCGTTTGGCCGACTGACGACTGCTCACGACCCGACGTCATGCACTCCCTCTCTTCACGCCCTGCCTGAGACGCGCGACCTCGGCCTTGAAGGCCCGGCCTCGCGCCGCGTAGTCGACGAACATGTCAAAACTGGCGCAGGCAGGCGCCAGCAGAACCGTCCCTCCGGGCTTCGCCGCCGTCGCTGCCGCGTCGACGGCTTCTGTCATCGAGTTCGCTTCGACCAGAGTGACGACGGCACCGAGCGCGTCGCGAATCAGCGAACGGGCTTCGCCGATCGCGACCACCGTCGCGCGGCGTGCCGCAAGCGAATCGCGCAGGCTCGCAAAATCGCCACCTTTGTAGCGCCCCCCCATCACCACCACCAGACCGTCACCGAACGTGTCGATCGCCTGCCGGGCCGAGTCGATATTGGTGGCCTTGGAGTCGTTCACGTAGCGCACGTCATCAATCTGGTCGACCCATTCCATCGCGTGTTCGAGACCGCGAAATGCAGCCACCGCCGCGGCGATGTGCGCGGGTTCGGCGCCCGCCAGTCTCGTGATCGCGGCGGCCGCGAGCACATCGGCCATCAGGTGCGGTCCCATCAGCCGCACGTCTGATGTCCGGACCAGCGGAAGGTCGCCCATGGCTCCCCGCTCGACCACCCAGCTGTCGGCGATGGTGACGTCGGCGTCTGGACTGTGAAGGGCGAACAACCGCTGACGCGCCCGCCCGCGCCGCGCCAGATCGAGCGTCTGCGGATCGTCCGCGTTCACCACGGCCCAGTCCTGGTCGGTCTGTCTCGCAAAGATGCGCGCCTTCGCGTCCGTGTACTCCTGATAGGTCGCGTGCCGATCGAGATGATCGGCCGTCAGATTGAGCATCGCGGCAATCCAGGGATGAAATGTGTCGACCGTCTCCAACTGGAAGCTGCTGACCTCCACCACGTGGATGGAATCCGGCGTCGACCGATCCACCTGTCCCGAAAGCGGCAGGCCGATATTGCCGCCCACAAACACGCGACAGCCGGCCTGCTCGAGAATCGCCCCGGTCAGTGCGGTCGTCGTCGACTTGCCCTTGGTGCCGGTGATGGCGATCACACGGCCCTTGAGCCACCGGAATGCCAACTCGATTTCACCGACGATCGGCACGCCCCGCTCGCGTGCCTCGACGAGGGCCGCCTGCGAGTGCGGCACTCCCGGACTGACCACGATGAGGTCGGCCGCGATGAACATGTCGGGTGGATGCGATCCGAGCACGAGACGCACGCCCGCATCGGTCAGGGCTGCGGCCTCGTCTATCCTGGTGCGCAGATCCGTGAGCGTGACGCGCGCGCCGCGTCCGGCAAGCAGAAGCGCGGCGGCGACGCCACTGCGGGCGCCTCCCACCACGATCGCCTGTCGGTCTCGCACGCTGAACTCGCTCATCTTCGATGCCCCTATGCCTGCCGCTCCGCCTTCAAGACATCCGCAACCAGGTCCAGCTGGACGCCACGAGATCCTTTGACCAGGACGAGATCGCGTGCTCGCAGCTCGCTCGGCACAACGTCGGCCGCCTCACGACTGGTCGTGACGTGAGTCACAGTGCTGGCGTCGAGCCCGGCCTCTATGGCGGCGTCCGCCATCGCCTGCGCGGCCGGTCCGCCCACGGTGATGAGCCTGGTGATGCCGGCGCGCACGGCTGCCTGCCCGCACGCCTGATGCCACGTGGTCGCCTGTTCGCCCAGTTCGAGCATCTCGCCGAGCACGGCCACCCGTCTGACAAAACCCTGTTCGTGGGCCATCACGTCGAGCATCCGCTCCAGCGCTCGCGGATTCGAGTTGTACGAGTCGTCCACCAGTGCGATTCCGTCGCGCAGCCGCCACACCTCGCCTCGGCGGGCCGCTGGTCTCAACCTCGAGGCCCGTTCCGCGATGACCGGGAGCGGTACACCGAACTGCAGGGCTACGGCCACGCCGGCGAGGACGTTGGAGAGATGACCCGTTCCGAGCAGGGGAATCGTCAAGACGGCCTGGCCCGCCGGCGTCGCGACCCGGGCGGTGGTTCCGGATACGCCGTGGTCCACGACGTCGGTGGCCTGTACGTCGGCCTGCACGTCCACGCCGAAGGTGACGACCCGCGCGGCACATACCCGCACGCGCGCCATCACCCGCGGGTCCGAGGCATTCGCAATGACGAGCGTCGCCGGGCCCGCCCCTTCGAGAATCTCCGCCTTCGCATCGGCAATGGCGTCGATCGATGCGAAGAACGCGGTATGCACCTCGGCCACGTTGGTCCACACGCGGACGTCCGGCTCGGCCAGTCCGGTCAGCAGACTGATTTCGCCCGCGTGATTCATGCCCATCTCGAGGACGGCCACGTCGGGCCCGCGCCGAAGCTCGAGCAAGGACAGCGGAAGGCCGATGTGGTTGTTGAGATTGCCTTGCGTTGAGAACACGCGATAGCTGGTCTCGAGAAACGCCGCCGCGACGTCTTTGGTGGTCGTCTTCCCGGCGCTGCCCGTCACCGCCACCACCCGGGATCCCGACTCGCGGCGAATGCTGCGCGCCAGCCACTGCAGCGCCTTCGTTGTGTCGGACACCTGGATCACCACCGCGCCGCCCGCCGCCGCCGCCCGCGATACCGACGATGGATCGGAGACGACGAATCCGCTCGCGCCACCGGCCCCGGCGGCGTCAACGAATCGATGGCCGTCGAGGCGTTCGCCGACGATCGCGAAATACAGATCGCCTGGCCGGAGCGATCGGGAGTCGATCGAGAACCCGTCGACGCCCGTGCCGGCTGCGCCGGAAACGATCGTGCCGGACATGGCTCGGGCAATTGACGCAGCCGTCAACTCGACGCGTCGCGCGCCCACGTGCACAATGCCCGGCGATCCGAACCCGGTCGCGGTCATCGGGTCGCCCCCGTCCGCCGCGCCCGCAGCGCGTCCTGCGCCACCGCGACATCGTCAAACGCGAACTCCTTGTCACCCACGACCTGCGTCCGCTCGTGGCCCTTCCCGGCAATGACGATCACGTCGCCGGGAGCCGCGTCACCCACTGCCCGAACGATTGCCGCGCGCCGGTCGGTCAGTCGGATCCACGCCGCCGCTGTCGATGACTTGCCGGCGGCGGCATGTCCAGACGCCTGGCGTGCCCGCTCCGCCGCTGGCGCGATCCCGCGCTCGATCTCGTCGATGATCGCCTCAGGGTCTTCCGACCGCGGGTTGTCGGATGTGATCACGACCAGGTCGCTCAAGCGGGAGGCGACCGCGCCCATCAGCGATCGCTTGGTGCGATCGCGGTCGCCGCCGCATCCGAATACCGTGATCATCCGGGCTTTGGCGAGCGGACGAACGGCCTCGAGCAGGTTCTTGAGCGCGTCGTCTGTGTGGGCGTAATCGACAATCGCCACCACATCGTCGTCTGGTGAACTGACGATCTGGAACCGGCCAGGCACCGCGGTCACAGCTGCCAGACCGGCCTCGATCGCCGTGAGCGGCAGCCCGAGCCCCACACCGGTGGCCGCGGCCGCGAGCAGGTTGTAGAGGTTGAACCGGCCGGCAAGGCGTGAGTTGACTCGAAGCGTGCCGGCGGGTGTGCGGGCATCGAACGACAGCCCCAGCAATGACGAGGGCAGCGACGCGGGGCACACGTCGGCGTCGCGATCCACGGCAAACGTGATGACCGCGCGTCGGCCGTCGGCCAGCGTCGCGACACGCGGGTCATCGACGTTCAGGACGGCTGGCGCGCCAGACGGCAGCATGTCGAACAGCCTGCGCTTCGCCGCGAAGTACGAGTCCATGTCGTGGTGGTAGTCGAGGTGATCGCGCGTGAGGTTGGTGAAGACCCCCGCGGCAAACCGCGTGTCGTCGACACGTCGAAGAGACAGCGCGTGTGACGACACTTCCATCGCGCACGCCCGGCCGCCTGCGTCGATCATTTCGCGGAGCATGCGTTGAAGATCGGTCGCCTCCGGTGTCGTGCGGGACGCGTCTTGCACCTGCGAGCCGATGCGGTTCTGCACCGTGCCGATCAGCCCGCACGGCAGGCCAGCCGCTTCGAGCACTTCACGAATCAGATACCCGGTGGTCGTCTTGCCGTTGGTGCCGGTGATGCCCACCACCAGCATGGCGCGGCTGGGATGGTCGAACATCGTCGATGCTACGACGGCCATGGCCAACCGGCCGTCCCGCACCTGTAGCCACGGCACGCCCGTCTGCGGCGGCGGCTCGTGATCCGAGACAATGGCGAGCGCACCTTTCGCGACCGCCTGCGGCGCGAAGGCGGCGCCGTCGACGTGCTCCCCTTTCACGCCGACGAACACGGCACCCGGACTCACTTTTCGCGAGTCGTATTCGACAGCCGTCACCGGGCGTTCGGCAAGATGGTCCGCGCCGGGCGAGATGCCGGGATTGACCGTGAGGCCGCGCGCATCGAGCGCGCTGATCAGCTCTCGTAGCGTCATTGCGGGGACAACAACGGTGATGGAACGATGACGCGGTCGAGCCACAGCCGGCAGACCGTGCCGGGCTCGAGTGGTGTGCCGGCCGCAGGATCCTGGTCGATGACCACGCCATCCCCGGTCATCCGCGGAACCAGGCCGAGACGCGCGAGCCGCTGAATGGCGTCACGCGCCCCCAGCCCTCGAACGTCTGGCACCGCCGGCGAACCCGTGATGACGTTCATCCGGGACGCAGACACATGCCCCGTGGTCGGCGTCATCGCCGGAACCGGCTCCTCGGCCGACGCCATCACGACGATCGGCGGCACGGGATTGAGCGTCTGCGGCACGCGGAGGTGCCGCAGCGCGGCCTCGGCGATGCGCTTGAAGACCGGAGCGGCGACCGACCCTCCGTAGTAGCCGCCCACGTGCGGGGAATCGATCATGACGATCATGGCGACGGCGGGCTGCCTCGACGGCACGAAACCAACGAACGACGCCCGGTACTCCGTACTGGAGTAGGCCCTATTCACGATCTTCTTCGCCGTGCCGGTCTTGCCGGCAACCGTGTAGCCAGGGACCGCGGCTGACGTCCCGGTGCCGCGCTGTACCACCTGTTCCATGATGGCGATCAGTTCGTCGGACGTTTCCGGCGCGATCGAGCGGCCCAGTTCGAGTGGCTTCATCTCCGCGCGCGACGAGCCGAGTCGGAGCGCGCGAACCAGGTGCGGCTGCACGAGATGGCCACCGTTGGCAATTGACGACACGGCCGCGGCCATCTGCAGGGGCGTCACGCCGATCTCGTATCCCATCGACACCGACGCGACCGTGCTGTCACTCCAATTTCCGGGCGTGACCATGCCAGGAGAATTGCTCCACACATCCGGACAGATGCGCGTGCCAAAGCCAAACCGGTGGACGTATCGACTCAGCCGTTCGGGTCCGAGGCGCAACCCGATCTTGGTCGCTCCGACGTTGCTCGATTGGATGATCACCTCGGCGAAACTGAGAACGCCGGACGCGTGCACGTCCTTGATCTCCTTCCGCGATCCGATGCGGATGGCGCCGCCGCTGACGTCGATCGGCTCGTCGATGCGGAACGCCTGCTCCTCGATGGCCGCCGAGGCGGTGACGAGCTTGAAGATGGAACCAGGCTCGTAGAAGTCCTGGACGCCGCTGTTGCGGAGGTCTTCCTTCGGCGATGCGTTGTAGTCGTTCGGGTTGTATGTCGGGTAGTTGGCCAGCGCGAGGATCTCGCCTGTCCGCGGTTCCATCACGACAACGGAACCACCCGACGCTTTATGGCGAACCACCGCGTCGCGCAGTTCCCGCTCGACGACGTACTGCAACACCCGGTCGATCGTCAGCTCGACGGTCGCCCCGTCAACGGGCGCGCGCTTGACGCGCGAGGCGAAGACATTGTGGTGGACGTCGGCCTCAATCAGCACCTCTCCAGGCTGGCCGCTGATCTTCGAGTTGTAGGCGAGTTCGATCCCGCCAAGTCCCCTGCCTTCTCCGCCGACATACCCCAGCACGTGAGCGGCCAGTTCCTTGTTCGGGTAGTACCGCCGCGGCTCGGTGTCCATGCCCACGCCAGGCAGCTTGAGTGCCCTGAGACGCGCGACCGCATCGGGTGGAATCTGGCGACGCAGGAAGACGCGCTGAAGCTTCTGGCGGAGCCGCCTCGCGTACAGCGCTTTCTCTTTTGGCGGGCATCCGCCGAGGGCCTGACAGATGAGATCGACGGTGGCCTCCGGATTCTCAACTTCCTTCGGCACCGCCCAGACGGTCTCGGCATCCACGCTCAGTGCCAGTGTGTCACCGTTGCGATCGACGATGTCGCCCCGGCGGGCGGGCACGTCGGTCGTGCGCTTCTGCTGCCCATCGGCCTGCTGGACGTAGTAGTCGTGCCGGTAGACCTGGAGCCACACCAGCTGGGCCTCGATGGCGACCACCCACAGTCCGAAGAATGCTGCCGCCACGAGCACGCGGCTGCGAATCGTCGACTGCCAGGCTCGATTGGTCGCATCGCTCATAGACGCTCCTCGCGAAGCCAGAGGTAAACAGTTGCTACCGGCGCGCCACCAGCCCCTTGGCTGGCGGCGGCGACGGGGTCACGCGCTCAATCACGATGACGTCCCCCGGGGCCGGGTCCCCGAGGTTCAATTGCGGCGCCCACTGCTCCAGCCGTTTCAACGATCGCAGCGACTCGAGATCGACTCGCAGGTGGTAGTACGCCGCCTCTTCCGCGGCCTTCGCCTTCTGCAGTTTCTCGAGTTCGAATCCCAGCTGCTTGATCTCGGCCTGCTGCCACAGCGTCACCAGAACGGCCACCGCCAGGACGGCCAACGCGACTACCGTCAACCACATCTCTCGAGTCCGCCCCCGGTCGACCTCTCGCACCGGGCGATTGAGGATGTCCTGCTGGACGGCGAAACCTGCCGGGTCTGCGGTCTTGGTGATCTCGGCCATGGTGTCTGCTCCGTCACCCGATCCGTTCAATGGCGCGAAGCCTCGCGCTGCGCGCGCGAGGGTTCTGCCGTATTTCCTCGTCGCCTGGCACGATGGACTTCTTCGTCAACACCCGAAACTCCAGTTGCTCGCCTGCGATCGCCCTGAACGTGTGCTTCACCGGTCGATCCTCGAGCGAGTGAAACGTCACCACGGCGAACCGCCCGCCGACCCGCAACCTGCTGCAGACGGCCCGCAGGAAGGCGTCGAATCCTTCGAGCTCGGCGTTCACCCAGATCCGCACGGCCTGGAACGTCCGGGTCGCGGGATCGATTCGTCCGCTGCGCCTGACGACGCGTCGCACCAGCGTGGCCAGCTCCGCGGTGGTCCGAATCGGCGTCGTGCGGCGCTGTGCCACGATCGCGCGGGCAATGAATCGGGACCGCCGTTCTTCCCCGTATCTGAAGATCGCGTCGGCCAGCTCCACTTCACTCGCCTGCGCCAGCAGGTCAGCCGCTGTGGCACCACGGCTGCGATCCATGCGCATGTCGAGCGGCTCGTCTCGCTGGAAACTGAATCCCCGCCCCGCTTCCTCCAGTTGCATCGATGACAGACCGAGATCGGCGACGACACCATCAATCGCGTCGATCCCGCGCGCATCGAGCAGCCGCGGCAATTCCCGGTAGTCCGCGTGCACCAGCTCCACCTGCGACTGCCACGGCGCCAGCGTCGTGGCCGCAATCTCCAGCGCGTGCGCGTCGCGATCGATACCCAGCACGCGCCCGGCCCCTGCCTCGAGCAGGGCCCGCGAGTGCCCGCCCAGGCCCACCGTGCAATCCACGAACAGTCCGCCCCGCGAAGGTTCGAGCGCGGCCAGAACCTCTGCGGTCATCACGGGCACGTGTGCGGCCATCGGACGGCACCAGACCAGCGCTAAATACCGAACTGCGCCAGCGCGCGGGCGTCTTCGTCGGTAAACGGATCGGCCGCGAGCTTGGTGACGAAGCGCTCGTGGTTCCAGACCTCGAGATGGTCGTACTGCCCGAACACATCCACTTCACCCGCCATGCCCGCAGCCTCGCGCAACCGGGTGTGGATCAGCACCCGCCCCTGGTTGTCGAGTTCCGCCATCAGCCCGTAGTAGTTGACGCGGCTGAAGAACCGGAGACGCGACGGGTGGGTGGAGGGTATCTGTGCGAGTTTTTGTTCGATCTCGACCCAGACCGGCATGGGGTAGATGCGGACAGACTCCCCCGTCAGGCTCGTGACAAAAAGATCACGTCCGTACCGGGTCTCGAGAACGCTTCGAAACCCTGTGGGAATCTTCAGCCGGGCCTTGTCATCGATCTTGGCCGGCGCGTTCCCTCGGAAGACGGCAACCTGGTCCACTTTACTCCACCAAAGGCCACTCGGATGTTAGAGGACGCCCGGGGGGTTGTCAACGCCAAAATCTTGTGCCAGCAGGAGTTAGAGATTTTGCTATACGCTTTTTCTTCGCTTTTATGACGCGTCCTCAGTCAGGGACAGGCAGGCGTGGTAGGATTTCAGATTCGGGTTTCACGGGCGATTCCGCCCCGATTGGCCCGATCGTGAGGCTCATGCTCCGCACTGCACTGATCGGCTATCCGCAGGTTGGCAAGTCGGCCCTCTTTCAGTTGATGACCAGCGCGCCCGACGGGGGGCACGGCAAGCTCGAGGTCTCCATTGGCGTGGCGCGCGTGCCCGACCCGCGTCTCGACGTGCTGACCGGCATGTTCAACCCGCGCAAACGGGTGCCGGCGACTGTCGAGTTCGCCGACATTCCCGGTCGCGCATCGGGCAGCGGCGCAGCGGCGCTGCTCGACGTGGCCGCGTACCGCAATGCCGACGCGCTCGTGCACGTGCTGCGGGCGTTCTCCGATCCGGCCATCGCGCATGCCGCCGGTTCGATCGACCCGCGGCGGGATGCGCGGACGATGGAGGACGAGCTGATCCTGGCGGATCTGGCGGTCGTCGAGAAACGGCTCGAACGGCTCGTGAAGGACCTCAAGAAGGCCCGCACACCCGAGCTGGAGCGCGAGCAGGACATTCTGGTGCGGTGTAACGCGCAACTCGAATCCGGCGCCCCGCTGCGCTCGATGGCCTTGGCTGATGACGACCGGCGGCGGCTCCGGGGCTTTCAGTTTCTGTCGGCCAAACCTCTGCTGATCGTCGTCAATGTCGACGAAGCCGATCTGAGCGGAGACGGCGGCGCAGCGGCTGCGCTCGACGACGTGGTGACGCGCTACGATCTCGGCTCGGTGGCCTCTGGCGCCTCCACCGGGGTTGTCGCGGTCTGTGCCAAGATCGAACTCGAGATCGCTCAGCTGGAGCCGGCAGACGCAGCGGCGTTCCTCGCCGACCTGGGGCTGGCGCAATCGGGTCTGGATCGCGTGATCCGCGCGAGCTACGACCTGCTGGGCTACATCTCGTTCTTCACCGTCGGCGAGGACGAATGCCGCGCGTGGTCGATCCCCAGGGGTCTTCACGCCCAGGCAGCAGCGGGCGAAATCCACACGGACTTGTCGCGAGGGTTCATTCGTGCCGAAGTGGTGGCGTACGAGCGGCTCACCACGCGAGGCACGATGCAGGCGTGCCGCGAACATGGCGAAGTACGCCTCGAAGGCAAAGAGTACGTTGTCGCTGATGGCGACATCATGAACGTGCGATTCGCCACGTAGGACTGATGGCCATCCGCACCATCCTCGTTTGCGAAGCGCAGGTGCCGCTGGTCCAGGGCGGCGCCGAGAGCCACGTGCGACAACTCGTGGCGCATCTCGAGGCGCGCGGGTATCAGGTTGGCCTCGTCTCAATCCCGTTCAAGTGGTATCCCAAGGAAGAGATTCTGGCCCATGCCGCGGCGTGGCGGCTCATTGATCTGAGCGAGAGCAACGGCGTGCCGATCGATCTGGTGATTGCGACGAAGTTCCCGTCGTATTTCGTGAGGCATCCAAACAAGACCGCCTGGCTCATTCACCAGTACCGGGCGGCCTACGAGTTGTGCGGCACCGAATACAGTGATTTCGCCCACGTCGATCTCGACGTTGGCCTCCGACGCAAGCTCATCGGCCTCGATACCGAGATGCTCGGCGAATGCCGGCGGCTGTACGCGAACGCACGGAACACGGCGAACAGAGTTGCAAAGTACAACGGCCTGCGCGCCGAACCGCTGTATCATCCCCCGAGACTGGCAGACCGGATGGTGCCGGGCCCGTTCGGCGGGTACATCCTGTCGGTTGGCCGGCTGGAAACCGTCAAACGCATCGACCTCGGCATCCGGGCGATTGCCGCGGCGCGCGGGGCCCTGCGTCTGATCGTGGCCGGTACAGGCACGCAGGACGACGCACTCCGCCGGCTGGCCACTGATCTCGGGGTGGCCGATCGCGTGGACTTTGCCGGCGCGGTCGAAGACGAAGCGCTGATCGGGTTGTACGCGGGCGCGCTGGGCGTGCTCTATGCGCCATTCGACGAGGATTTCGGGTACGTCACGCTCGAGTCGTTTCTCGCGCACAAACCGGTGATTACGGCGCGGGACTCCGGCGGCACGCTCGAGTTTGTCGAAGACGGCGTCAACGGGTGCGTCTGCGAGCCTCAGACGGATGCGATGGCCGATGCGTTCTCGCGCCTCGCCAACGACGTGCGACTGGCGCAGTCGATGGGCGACGCCGGGTACGATCGCGCGCGCCTGGTGACGTGGGACGGCGTGATAGAGAAGCTGGTGGGAGAGTGAAACTCATTATTCAGATTCCGTGCCTCAACGAGGCTGAGACGCTGCCGGACACGCTGCGCGATATTCCGCGTTCGATTCCGGGCGTCGATGCGATCGAGATCCTCGTCATTGACGATGGATCGCGCGACGGCACGTCTGAAGTGGCGCGGTCGCACGGCGTCGAGCACGTCGTCCGCTTCCCGCGCCGGCGCGGGCTGGCCTCGGCCTTCAACGCGGGTCTGGATGCCTCGCTGAAGCTGGGCGCCGACATCATCGTCAACACCGACGGCGATAATCAGTATGTCGGTCACGACATTCCGCGGTTGATCGCCCCGCTGCTCGCGGGCGATGCCGACGTGGTCATCGGCGATCGAAACGTGCAGGATCTCGACTCCATGTCGCCGATGAAGAAGCGGTTGCAGCGACTTGGCAGCTGGGTGGTCCGCCGGGTATCCGGTACACAGGTGCCCGATACCACGAGCGGCTTCAGGGCGTACACGCGCGAGGCCGCGCTGCGGCTGACCATCGTGTCGGATTTCAGCTACACGCTCGAATCGATCATCCAGGCTGGCAAGAAGCGCATCGCCATCGCCCACGTGCCGATCCGGACCAATCCGCGCACGCGTAAGTCGCGGCTGTTCTCGAGCGTGTGGACGTATGTCAAGGCGTCGGCGGCGACGATCGTGCGCATCTACGCGATGTACGAGCCGTTGAAGGTGTTCGGCCTGATCGGCATGATGGTCTTCCTGGGAGGCGTCGCGATCACGGCTCGGTTCGTCTACTACTTCCTCGGCGGAGCCGGCCAGGGGCACGTGCAGTCGCTGGTCGTGTCGGCGGTCCTGATGATCGTCGGCTTCCAGATCGCGCTGATTGGCCTGGTCGCTGACGTGATCTCCGGCAATCGAAAACTGCTCGAAGATCTGCTCTATCGGGTGCGCCGGATGGAGTTGGCCGCGACCGCCGACGGCACGCGCGGCGACGGCCCGGTCTCCGGAGAGCTCTCCCGGAATGCGCGGGGTGAGACTCGTGGCTGAACTGTCGTCGACGTCGATCGTGATTCCCGCCTTCAACGAGGAAGAGGCGATCGGCCCGCTCGTGGAGCGGCTGCGCGCGGCCGGGGCCTGGCACCAGATCCTCGTGGTCGACGACGGCTCGACCGACGCGACGGCGGATCGTGCCCGCGCGGCAGGCGCGACACTGGTCAGGCATCCGTATAACAAGGGGAACGGCGCGGCCGTCAAGTCGGGCATCCGCAACGCGACCGGCGAGTTCATCCTCGTCATCGATGGCGACGGCCAGCACCGGAGCCATGACGCCGCGAGGATCGTCGAGAAGCTGGGTGACTACGACCTCGTCATCGGCGCCCGCTCGTCAGGCACGCAGGCCACGCGGGCGCGCCTGCTCGGCAACAGCGCGCTGAACTGGCTGGCCAGCTACATGACCGGCCGGCGGGTGCCGGATCTGACATCGGGATTCCGAGGCGCGCGCGCCTCGTGTCTGCGCGAATTCCTGCACCTGCTGCCGAACGGGTTTTCGACGCCCACGACCACCACGCTGGCGTTTATCAAGGCAGGCTACAACGTCACCTTCGAACCGATCCACGCAGAAGCGCGCGCCGGCAAGTCAAAGATCAGGCTCGCGCGTGACGGGGCGAAGTTCCTGTTGATTGTGTTGAAGATCGTGACGTTGTTCAATCCGCTGCGGGTCTTTCTGCCCGTCAGCCTCGGATCGTTTGCCGCCGGCGCGGCGTACGCGGCGTGGACCATTGCGACGCAGTCCCACATCGCGAACACATCGGTCCTGCTGATCATGCTCGGCGTCATTGTGTTCCTCGTGGGTCTGGTCTCCGAACAGATCGCGGCACTCAGATTCGAACGGCGCGAGTAGGGCCCTGGTCCGATGATCACAGACGGGGAGACGCCTCACTCAGCCGCTCCGCACTGGGCCAGCCGTCCGCTCATCATCGCGGCGGTGCTGACCGGGTTCGTGCTCCGGCTCGCGTTCGGCCTGGGCTATTGGGTCGACAAACCGCTGACGCTCGACGAGCGGGAGTACCTGCTCGTCGCACAGAACGTCGCTGCCGGCCGCGGCTTCAACGACCGGCTGCCTGATGGCTCTTCCCCGCCCGGTGCGCACGTCGGC
>Ga0334722_10002239_pt1 | contig 22202 bp, 16 predicted proteins | sample C3_bottom_MG_FD_207210 | JGI IMG/M metagenome (GOLD analysis project Ga0334722, IMG submission 207210) | Sediment microbial communities from Yellowstone Lake, YNP, Wyoming, USA - C3_bottom | ecosystem: Environmental > Aquatic > Freshwater > Lake > Sediment | place: USA: Wyoming | collected... | reverse complement strand
CACCAAGAAGCCGGTGCTCGCGAGCCTGATCAGCGGCGACGAGATCGCCGTGTCCGTAGACGGCGCGGTGCTCTTCGCGTACCCGGAGTCCGCGGCGCGGGCGCTGGGGCGCGCGGCTGAGCGGGCGGAGTGGCTCCGTCGGCCTTCCGGCTCGGTTCCCGTGCTGGAGAACATCGACCTGAACGCGGCGCGGAAGGTCATCGAGGAGGTGCTCGCGCAGTCGGACGACGCCTGGCTCGAGGCGGATCAGATCGACCGGCTGCTCGCGGCGTACGGCGTACGGCTCGTCCCCGAGCGGGTGGCGGCAACTCCGGAGGAAGCGGTGGAGGCCGCAGCTGCGCTCGGCTTCCCGGCGGTCGTGAAGACCGCCGAGCCGGGCGCGCACAAGACCGAGCGGGGTGGTGTGGCCCTCGATCTCGCGGACGCCGACGCTGTGCGTGCGGCTGCGGATGAGATCGGCGGCCCCGTTGTCGTCCAGCCGATGGTTGTCGGAGGAGCCGAGCTTCTTGCCGGCATCGTCCAGGATCCGATGTTCGGGCCGCTCGTCGGGTTCGGTCCCGGCGGCGTGCTCGCCGAGCTCATCGGCGGCGCCGCCTTCCGGATCGCTCCCCTCACGGACGCCGACGCCGAGGATCTGGTCCACGGCGGCAAGGCGGGAAAGCTGACCGCCGGGTTTCGCGGGAAACCGGCGTCGGACGCGCACGCGCTCGCGGATCTGCTGTTGCGGCTTTCGCGGCTCGGGGAGGACCTGCCCGAGGTGGCGGAGCTCGATCTCAACCCCGTGGTCGGGCTGCCGAGCGGCTATGTCGTCGTCGACGCGCGGGTGCGCGTGCGGCGGCTCCAGCCCGCCCATCGAATCAAGACCTGGTAGGGCAGGCGAACCTCAGCTCTCGTTGCCGCCGCGCGGTGAACGACCTCACCGGCTAGAGGCTTGATGTGAGATAGACGTGCCTGTCGGGGAGGGCCTGCACCAAGCAGCGTGGATGGCTCGAGAGCGGTCAAGGCTGGTGGCCTTGGCCGCTCTCGAGACGGCCGCGATGCGCCGTGTGCAGGCCCCCAACCACGGGTGTGGCTATTTCACATCAAGCCTCTAGACCCGACTTCCGCGAGCACAGAAACGAGGACGCGCTGCGCGAGCTCGACAAGGCGGTTCGAGTCTCAGGACGCGGCGGTGATGGGTACCCGCGCATCGAGCAGGGCGGCGACCTCGCGCGCCCACGCCTCGATCGAGGTCCAGTCACGCGCGTCGGATGCCTCCATGTGGCTGAACGGGAACTGCAGCTTCGCCGGATCGACGACGCCGCCGAAGATCGCGGTGGAGATCGGCGAGATGTCCGAGACCGCTGCGAGCGCATGATCGAGCTGCTTCTTCGAGCCGGCGACGTCGTCGGTGCCGGTCGTCCGGGGCCCCATCGCGAAAATGGCAACCGGGATCGCGCTGAGCGCCGTGTGATAGCGCTTGAGGAAGCGACGCGCGTCGGCGTGGGGGCGGCCCATATAGAGGGCGGTGCCGAGCACCACACCGCCGTACGCGCTCAGATCGTCGACGTCCACGGCCGGCTCGACATGGACGCCGAGTCCTTGGTCGCTGAGTGTTCCGGCGATCGCCTCCGCGACTTCGCGCGTCGACCCGTGCTTCGTCGCATAGGTGACGAGGATGGAGGGTGCCATGGCGAAACTCCTTTCAGAGAGCGGAATGTCTCTGTTTGTGTTCTCTCCGAGCGTCGCCCGCCCGCACCTCGGCGACATCCGGCGCGAGACTGAACGTCGATCCGTAGTAGCCCGCGGTGCTTCGAGCAGCGGTCCGGCCGCTCCGTACTTCTCCGAACCGTGGATCAGCGCGCCGTCTGATGTCGCCGCGGGCGGAATGGGCGACTCTCGACGGGAAAGGGGCGACGAAAGGAGAGGCGATGGCGGTTGCCGTCGAGCGCAGACAGGAACCTGCGGCCGACACCTTGGCGTTCGAGCCGATCGTCGAGGCCCGGCTGGTGGACAAGGTCTACGACACGGGCAAGGTAAAGGTCCATGCGCTGCGCAGCCTCAGCCTCGCGATTCGACGCGGGGAGATGGTCGCGATCATGGGCCCGAGCGGCTCGGGCAAGACGACGCTTCTGAACTGCCTCTCGGGCCTCGATGCCGTGGACGGCGGAGAGATCCTCATCGAGGGGGTCTCGCTGAGCGGGATGTCCGACGTCGAGCGAACCGACTACCGGGCGCGGCGGATGGGCTTCGTGTTCCAGTTCTACAACCTGATTCCGGTATTGAGCGCGGTCGAAAACGTCGAGCTGCCGCTTCTGGTTGCTCGTGTTCCTGTGCGCGAGGCGCGCCGTCGGGCGCTGGCCTCGCTGGACCTGGTCGGCCTTGCCGACCGCGCAGAGCATCTGCCTGACGAGCTTTCCGGTGGGCAGCGCCAGCGCGCGACGATCGCGAGGTCGCTCGTGAACCAGCCGGCGATCGTATGGGCGGACGAGCCGACGGGCGACCTCGACAGCGAGAACGCAGAGGAGATCGTCGTGCTCATGCGCCGGCTGAACCGCGAGCACAACCTGACCTTTCTCATCGTCACCCACGACATCGGCATCGGCCGCTCGACCGATCGCATCGTGCGCATGGTGGACGGGGAGATCGTCGGCGAGGAAGTCCTGGAGGTGAGGTGACCGTGGTTGCACGTGTGACACTGGCCGAGGTCGACGCCGTTCGCATGAGCGTCGACAAGGCCGTCGAGGTCTTTCGGGAGTCGGTCGTCCCTGCGCTCCACGATCGAGAGGGGTACGAAGGCGCATACGTCCTGCTCTCACCGGAGGGCAAGGCGCTCGTGCTGACGTTCTGGGCGAACGAGGAGGACGCCGCCGCAGGCGTCGAGAGCGGCTTCTACGACGAGCAGGTCGCCAAGTTCGTGACCATCTACCGTGCGCCACCCGGCCGGGAGACGTACGAGATCGTCCTTGCCGAAGCGCCCGCCGTCACGATCGGCTGAGAGGTAGGCCGTGGGGAAGCTCTTCGGCGTCCCGGTTGGTCAGCTCGCGGTCGTGCTCGTGTGCGTGCTCGCTGTCGCTCTCGGAGCGGTGGCTGCGCTCGCGCTGAGCAATCGTGTCTTCTTCCGACTGGGCGTTCGCAACATCGCTCGCCGCCGTGCTCGCAGCGCACTGATCGTCGTCGGGCTGATGCTCGGCACGGCGATCATCGCCGCCGCTCTCGCGACCGGGGACACGATGAGCCAGACGATCCGCTCCTCTGCGACGTCTGCCCTGGGCCAGACCGACGAGGTGATCGCTGCGAAAGGTCTCGAGGCCACACTCGCCTCGGGCACCACAGGCGCAACCGGAGCGCAGTACTTCCCGGAGAGCTATGCCGACCGGATCTCCGCCGCGGCGAGCGGCTCAGGCCTCGTGGACGGCGTCGCGCCCGTGATCGTCGAGTCCGTCGCGGTGCTGAACGTGACCAGCAGGCAGAGCGAGCCGCGCGTAACGCTGTTCGCAAGCGACTCGACGCGCCTTCAGACTCTCGGGCCGATCACGAGCGCGGGCAAGGTGGTCACGCTTGCGCAACTGCCTGGCGGCTCGGTCTACCTCAACACGAAGGCGGCCGCGACGCTCGACGCGAAGACCGGAGACACGCTGCGGATCCTCGTCGGGCAGTCGTCCGAGACGGTGCGCGTCCAGGCGATCGTGAAGTACCAGGGTGCGGGAACGTCCGAGGAGGCGGTGCTGATGCCGCTGTCGCCGGCGCAGGCGCTCCTCGGCAAGCCCGGTCTCGCGAGGGCGATCTTCGTCTCCAACGCGGGCGGCGTCGGCGCGACCGACAAGGTCATGCGACTACTCCAGCCGACCGTCGCGCGGCTGGGGCTGGAGGCGGACAACACCAAGGAGGACGCGATCAACACTGCAGACGCTGCCGGCGCCGCGTTCATGTCGTTCTTCACGACCTTCGGCTCGTTCTCGATCGCCGCCGGGATCCTGCTGATCTTCCTCATCTTCGTGATGCTCGCCGCTGAGCGGCGGAGCGAGCTCGGCATCGCTCGCGCAGTCGGAACGCGCCGCGGCCACCTCGTCCGGATGTTCCTGTTCGAAGGGCTCGCCTACGACCTCGCGGCCGCTGCGGTGGGTGCTCTCGTCGGTGTCGCCGTCGCCTACGGCATGGTGCTCGCGCTCGCGGGTGCGTTTGCCGCGACGAGCGACTTCCACATCTCCTACGCGGTCAAGCCGGCGAGCATCGTCCTCGCCTACGCGATCGGCGTCCTGCTCACGTTCGCGGTCGTCGCCGTGTCGGCCTGGCGCGTGAGCCGCATGAACATCGTCACCGCGATTCGAGATCTCCCGGAGCCGGCGCACGAGAAGGCCCGCCGGCGGCGCTGGCTGCTCGGGCTCGCCGGCATCGCGCTGGGTGGCTTTCTCGCCGTGTCCGGCGCGAGCTCGAAGGATCAGGTCGTGCTTGGTCTCGGGGTCTCTCTCGTGATCTTCGGGCTCGTTCCGATCGCGCGGGCGCTCGGCGCTCCCGAGCGCGCCGTTCACACGGGTGCCGGCCTGGCACTCGTCGCCTGGTTCGTGCTCCCCTTCCCTCGCTGGCTGCTGGGCGACATGAAGGTGAACTTCTCCATCTTCATCCTGGGCGGGCTGATGATCGTGATCGGCGCGACATGGACGATCATGTACAACGCCGACGTCCTCCTCGGCGCGCTCGGCTCGTCGCTGGGTCGGATCCGCGGTCTGGCGCCGGTGCTGCGCATGGCGATGGCGTATCCGCTGCGCAGCCTCTTCCGCACGGGCGTGACCCTCGCGATGTTCACGCTCGTCGTCTTCACGCTCGTCGTCGGTGCCATTACGACCGGCTCGTTCCTGAACGCGTTCAACGACATGAGCGCCTTCGGCGGCGGCTTCGACGTGCGGGCGACGGCCTCGCCCGCAAGCCCCGTCGCCGACATGCGATCTGCCCTTGCGCAGACTCCCGGCGTCGACGCGTCCGACTTCCGGCTCGTCTCGAGCCAGTCGATCCTTCCCGTCAAGGCACGCCAGCTCGGGACCGGTGGAAGCGGCGAGAGCTACCTCGCCCACGGCGTCGACACGACGTTCCTCGCCAACACCACGTACGGCCTGGCGACGCGCGCTCGTGGGTACGACTCCGACGCGGCTGTCTGGCGGGCTCTCCGCGAGCGGCCGTTGCTGGCGGTGGTCGATCAGTTCGTCGTCCCGCGACGCGCGAACTGGACGTTCGGCGCGATGACCGACTTCCACCTGAGCGGCTTCTTCCTCGAGGATCAGGGCTTCGCGCCGGTACGCGTGAGCATTCGCGACCCACAGAGCGGCCGGACGGAAAGACTGACCGTGATCGGAGTTCTCTCGGACAGCGCGCCGCAGCTGATGTTCGGTATCTGGACGTCGCAGACGACCTTGAGCCGGGTGTTCGGCGACCGCGTGCAGCCAAGCGTCTATCTGTTCGCGCTCGAGCCGGGCGTCGACTCGAAAAGGACGGCGAAGGCGCTCGAGTCGACCTTCCTGTCGAACGGACTGCAGGCGGACTCGCTCCGGCAGCTGCTCGACGAGGCGGTCGCCGGCTCGCTCACCTTCGACCGGCTCGTGGAGGGGTTCATGGGGCTCGGGCTGATCGTCGGCGTCGCGGCGCTCGGTGTGATCACGGCGCGCTCCGTCGTCGAGCGGCGGCAGCAGATCGGCGTGCTTCGCGCAATCGGCTTCCAGAGGCGAGCAGTGCAGCTGAGCTTCCTGATCGAGTCGTCGTTCATCGCGCTGACCTCGATCGTGATCGGCACCGGTCTCGGCCTCGCTGTCGCGTTCAGCGTCGTCCACGACTCGCAACGCCAGCCGAGCTGGAGCAACCTCAGCTTCGAGGTGCCCTGGCTCAGCTTGGGCGTGATCTTTCTCGTGGTGTATGCGGTGGCGCTCGCGACGACGCTGGCTCCGTCGGTGCGCGCGTCGCGCGTCTATCCCGCAGAGGCGCTCCGCTACCAGTAGGTCAGCGGGCGTCGCGCTCAGGGCTCGGTGAGTACGAGCTGAGCGCACGCATGTAGCTTGCGCGCTCGAACGCGGCCGGATCGGGAGACGACGCCTGGCTCATGCTGCCCTTCAGCTGCTTCACCGACTCGTACTCGTGCTCGTCGAGCCATGCGGCGAGTCCGCGCACGAGGGTTGCCAGCCACTCGGGCCCGCGTGCGAGGAGCACCGAGGCCACCAGGGCAGCGTCCCCACCGGCGAGCAGCACCTTGACGACGTCCTCCGGCTCGTGCACACCTCCAGTCGCGGCGAGAGAGACGTGCACGCGGCCCCTCAGGATCGCGATCCAGCGGAGGGCCAGCCGAAGCTCCTCTCGGGACGACAGATGGAGCGTGGGCACCACGGCGAGCGTCTCGGGGTCGATGTCCGGCTGCAGAAAGCGGTTGAAGAGGACGAGGCCGTCTGCGCCCGCGCGCGCGAGCTCGCGCGCGGTGTGCGCGAACGCGCTGAAGTACGGGCCGACCTTGACCGCGAGCGGGATGCCGATGGTGTCGCTCACCTGGCGGACGAGAGCGAAGTCGCGCGCCTCGACCTCGTGCGCCGTCGTGTCCGGGTCCGCCTCGACCGCGTAGACGTTCAGCTCGAGGGCGTCAGCGCCGGCTTCTTCGATCAGGCGCGCGTAACGGATCCAGCCACCGGACGTGCTGCCGTTGAGGCTCCCGATCACGGGGATCGACAGCGCCTCCTTCGCGGCCGCGACGTGCTCGAGGTAGGCCCCGGGGCCCGTGTTGTAGTCGTCGAGCTCCGGGAAGTACGTTGCCGCCTCCGCGTAGCTCGAGTTCCAAGCCTCGAGCGTCCAGTGCACCGAGATCTCCTCATGCTCGATCTGCTCCTCGAACAGCGACGGCAGGACGACGGCCGCCGCCCCGGCCTCCTCGAGGCGCTTCAAGGTGTCGAGGTGACCGCAGAGCGGGGACGCCGACGCAACTAGCGGGTTGCGGAGCTCGAGGCCCAGGTACCGCGTGTGCAGGTCAGCACTCATGGCCGTTCCTCCGTGTCTTCTGGCTCGGTCTCGCCGGCGGCGTGCTCGACGCCCGCCAGTTGCTCGTAGAGGTGCCAGCGCTCGTCGACGTCGTGCTGCGCTTCAGTGGCGAGCCGCGTTGCCTCCTCCGGTCTCGAGCGGGCAAGCATCGCGAAGCGAGCCTCGTTCTCGGTGAACGCGGTCAGCGGCACCTTCGGCCGCCGCGAGTCGAGCTTCAGTGGGTGGGGGAGGCGAGGGTCGTAGCGGTAGAGCGGCCAGTAGCCGGCATCGGTCGCCTGCTTCTGGTGTGTCATCCCGTGCTCGAGGTCGAAGCCGTGCGCGATGCAGTGGCTGTACGCGATGACGAGCGACGGCCCGGGATACGCCTCCGCCTCGGCGAGCGCCTTCACGGTCTGGGGGTTGTCCGCTCCCATCGCGATCTGGGCGACGTAGACGTCTCCGTACGCGGCGGCGATCATGCCGAGGTCCTTCTTGCGCGTGCGCTTGCCGGCCGCGGCGAACTTGGCCACGGCGCCGCGAGGTGTGGCCTTCGACGCCTGGCCGCCCGTGTTGGAGTAGACCTCCGTGTCGAGCACGAGCACGTTGACGTCGCGGCCCGAGGCGAGGACGTGGTCGAGGCCGCCGAAGCCGATGTCATAGGCCCAGCCGTCGCCGCCGACGATCCAGACGCCTTTGCGAACGAGCGTGTCCGCCAGCGTGAGGAGACGGGCAGCGCTGGGTCGCTGGTCGCCTTCGAGTTGCGCTTTGAGCGTTTCGACGCGCTCCCGCTGGGCGGCGACGCCTGCCTCAGTCGACTGGTCGGCCTCGAGCAGCGCCGGCGCGAGGTCGGGAACGAGTTCGAGCACGAGCGCCTCCGCCTGCTGGGTCTGGTGGTCGAGCGCGAGACGCATGCCGAGTCCGAACTCGGCGTTGTCTTCGAAGAGCGAGTTCGACCAGGCGGGGCCGTGACCCTCGGCGTTGGTCGACCACGGCGTGGTCGGAAGGTTGCCGCCGTAGATCGACGAGCACCCTGTCGCGTTCGCGACGAGGATACGGTCACCGAACATCTGCGTCAGGAGCTTCAGGTAGGGCGTCTCGCCGCAGCCGGAGCAGGCGCCGGAGAACTCGAACAGCGGCTCGAGCATCTGCGAGCCTTTCACCGTCCCGACCTCGACCGTCTTGCGGTCGATCTCCGGGATCGTCAGGAAGAAGTCCCAGCTCGCGCGCTCCTCCGCGAGGTGCTCCGCCTTCGGCGCGGCATCGAGCGACTTGTGCTTCGCGACTTCCTTGCTTCGCGCGGGGCAGATCTCGATGCAGATGCCGCAGCCCGTGCAGTCGTCCGGCGCGACCTGGATCGTCATCGTCTTCCCGGGGAAGTCGCGTGCCCGCCACTCCTTGTGCTTGAACCCTTTGGGTGCGTCCGCGAGCACCGACGGCTCGTAGACCTTCATCCGAATCGCCGCATGCGGGCAGACCAGGGCGCACTTCGCGCAGTCGATGCAGATCTCGGGATCCCAGACTGGCAGCTCGTCCGCGAGGCTCCGCTTCTCGTAACGCGCGGTGCCGACCGGAAACGTCCCGTCGGGCGTGAAGGCACTCACCGGCAGAAGATCGCCGCGCCCGGCGACGAGCTCTGCCGTGACTTGTCGCTCGAACGCGGACGCGTTCGTCGGCACGAGCTCCCTCTCCTCGGCGGGTGCCGTGGCCTCGTCCGGGACGAGAACCTCGTGCAGCGCGGCGAGCGCGAGGTCGACAGCCGCGTTGTTACGCTCGACGACCAGCTCGCCCCGTTTCCCGTACGTGCGCCGGATCGCGGCCTTGATGGCTGCGATCGCCTCGTCGTGCGGGAGGACGCCGGCAAGCGTGAAGAAGCACGGCTGCAGCACGGTGTTCACGCGGGCGCCGAGGCCAGCCTCGCGGGCGACACGGCCCGCGTCGACGACGAAGAGGCGCAGCCGCTTGTCGATGATCTGCTCCTGCGCGGTGCGCGGCAGCCGCTCCCAGACTTCGTCGGGGCCGTACGGGCTGTTGACCAGGAACGTCGCCCCGGGCTCTGCGACCGAGAGCACGTCGAGGCGTCGCAACAGGTCGAACTGGTGGCACGCGACGAATCTCGCCGACTCGATCAGATAGGTGGAGTGGATCGGCCGCGGCCCGAAGCGCAGGTGCGACACGGTCAGCGAGCCCGCCTTCTTCGAGTCCAGGACGAAGTAGCCCTGGGCGTAGAGACCGGCTTCGTCGGCAAGGATCTTGACGGAGTTCTTGTTGGCGCCGACCGTGCCGTCCGAGCCGAGGCCGTAGAAGACGGCGCGGACGATGTCCTCCGCCTCGGTCGCGAAGGTCGGGTCGACGGCGAGGCTCGAGTGCGAGACGTCGTCCACGATGCCGACCGTGAAGTGGCGCTTCGGGCGCTCCCGGTCGAGCTCGGCGAGGACGGCCACTGCCATGGCCGGCGTGAACTCCTTCGAAGCGAGGCCGTAGCGGCCGCCGATCACCTCCGCGTCGCGCCCCTGTTCGGCGAGCGCGGCGACGACGTCGAGGTAGAGCGGCTCGCCGCCCGCGGCGGGATCCTTGCACCGGTCGAGCACCGCGATCGAGCGGGTCGACGGTGGCAGCACGGCCACGAGGTCGCCTGCCGAGAACGGGCGGTAGAGGCGCACGGTGACGAGACCCACCTTCTCTCCCCGGCCTGTCAGCGCCTCGACCGCCTCAGCGGCGGCGCCGGCTGCCGAGCCCATCAGCACGATCACGCGCTCGGCGTCGGGCGCTCCTGTGTAGTCGAACAGTCCGTAGCGTCGCCCCGTCCATTCCGCGAAGCGCTCCATTGCGTCTCCGACGATTGCCGGGGTGACGGCGTAGAAGCGGCTTGCCGCCTCGCGCGCCTGGAAGAACACATCCGGGTTTTGCGCGCTCCCGCGCAGCACGGGGCGGTCGGGCGTGAGCGCCCGTGCCCGGTGCGCGGCGACGAGCTCGTCGGGCACGAGGGCTCGGATGACGTCGTCGTCGAGTGGCTCGATCACGTTCACCTCGTGCGAGGTGCGGAAGCCGTCGAAGAAGTGGAGGAACGGCACGCGTGACTCGAGCGTCGCCGCTGTCGCCACGAGTGCGAGATCCTGCGCCTCCTGCACTGACGACGAACAGAGGAGCGCGAAGCCGGTGCCGCGCGCAGCCATGACGTCGCTGTGGTCTCCGAAGATCGAGAGCGCGTGGGTGGCGATCGCTCGGGCGGCGACGTGAAACACGGTCGACGTGAGCTCTCCGGCGATCTTGAACATGTTCGGGAGCATCAGGAGCAGGCCCTGAGAGGCGGTGAACGTCGTGGTGAGCGCTCCGGCCTGCAGGGCGCCGTGCACCGCGCCGGCCGCACCACCCTCGCTCTGCATCTCGATCACCTCGGGGATCGCACCCCAGACATTGGTGCGGCCTGCCGCCGACCAGGCATCGGCGAGCTCGCCCATCGCCGAGGCGGGCGTGATCGGGTAGATCGCGATCACCTCGCTCGTCTTGTGCGCAATGCGCGCAGCGGCCTCGTTGCCGTCGACTGCGATCCGGCTCATGAACTGGATCGTCGAATGTCTGCGTGAGCCGTGCATCGGCGTCGATCCGCACGCGCGGTTCGGACAACTACCGAGCGTGCCTGCGGGTGGTGTCTCGAGCGGCGGCGCTCTCCGTAGTCTCCCCGGAGGGCGAATCCGAGCCGGGCCTGACGTGCGCGCCGCCATCGTCCGTCACCGTGGGTTGTGGAAATGGACGCAACGTCGCAATCGCGGGGCGATGCCGTGCTTTACGAGAATCGCGCCGAAGCGGGCCGGCGACTCGTGCTCGAGCTCGAGAAGGAAGAGCTCGGGGACGTCGTCGTCCTCGCGCTTGCGCACGCCGGCGTCGAGGTCGCCGTCGAGGTGGCGCGGGTTCGACGCGCACCTCTCGACGTGATCTGCGTGCGCAAGATCCTCCACCCGATCGATCGGTCGATCGTGCTCGGGGCCGTGACCGCGGACGGCGGCGTGTGTCTTCGGGAGCGAGGTGGCCTCACCGATCCCGAGCTGACGATGGCGGCGGGCGAGGCGAGGGCCGAGGCGTTGCGCGTCGACCACCGTCTCCATGGGGTTCGGAATCCGCTCGCGATTGGCGGACGGACGGTCGTCGTCGTCGACGACGGGCTGGAAACCGGCGCCTCCATGACGGCCGCTCTCCATTCCGTGCGTGCGAGGGGCGCGGGACGTGTGCTCGCGGCGATTCCGGTCGCATCCACGTACGGGCTCGCTGCCTTGAAAGGCGAGGCGGATCGAGTCGTCTGCACGACGGCGGTACCCGAGCTCGGCCCGGTCTCGTCCCGCTACCGCATGTATCCGCAGGTTTCCGAGGAGGAGATTCTCGTATCGCTGCGGAAATGGGGGCTGGCGCAGTCGGCATCGCCGGGGGGCGGCTGACCGCGACCAGAGACGGCTGTGAGGGCAATGCCCTCACAGCCGTCTCGTTCTTGGAGATCGCGCGCTACCCGATCGGGATCTTCTTGGGAACTGCCTTCTCGATCTTCGGCGCGTGCAACTCGAGCACGCCCTTCTTGAACGTCGCCGTCAGCTTCTCCGAGTTGACGGTCGTGGGCAGCTCGAACCGGCGCTCGAACTCTCTCTCGAGCCGCTCGTGGAGGAGGAAGGCCTTCTCCTTCCCCTCTTTCGTCTCCTCATGTCCACCCTTGACGGTGAGCATGTGATTGGAGACCTCGATCGTGAGCTCCTTCTCCTCGTAGCCGGGCACCTCGAGCTCGACGACGAACTCGTCGCTCGTCTCGTAGATGTCGACGGCCGGAAGCACAGGCTCGAACGGAGTGCCGAGCATTCGCCGCATCGTGCGCTCCATGAGGTCGAGCTCACGGAACGGAGACCACTTGACCATGGTCGTCACTTGAACTCACCTCCTTTCCGTCGCCATCGTCTGCTTCGCGTGGGCGTCCCGCATCGGGGTCGTCACGCATCGCATTGCGGGTTTCGTGCAACGCCCGATGCATCTCGGCGACGTGGTCGCGGGGTAGGGTGAAGCATGGCCCGGGCGGTGATCCTCTCGGCAGTTCGCACGCCGATCGGCAGGTACGGCGGGGCGCTTTCCGGCATTCGCCCGGACGATCTCGCCGCGGTGGTCATCGCCGCCGCCGTCCAACGGGCCGGCGTTCCCAGCGACGAGATCGAGGACGTTTGGTTCGGATGCGCCAACCAGGCGGGAGAGGACAATCGGAACGTCGCGCGCATGGCCGTACTCCTCGCCGGGCTCCCGGAATCAGTCGCAGGGGTCACCGTAAATCGGCTCTGCGCATCCGGGCTCGCCGCCGTGATCGGTGCCTGTCACGCCGTAGCCGCAGGGGACGGCGACCTCTTCGTGGCCGGTGGGGTCGAGTCGATGTCCCGCGCGCCGCTCGCCATGTCCAAGCCCGACACGGCATTCCCCCGAGGGAATCAGGTGGTCTACGACACGGTTCTCGGCTGGCGTTTCCCGAACCCACGGTTGGAGAAGATGTTCCCGCTCGAGTCGATGGGCGAGACCGGCGAGAACGTGGCCGAACGGTACGGCGTGTCGCGCGAGGACCAGGACGCCTTCGCTCTCGAGTCGCACCGTCGCTGGGCGGCGGCCTTCGAGGCGGGAAGGTTCGCGGACGAGCTCGTGCCCGTGGGGGACGTGGATCGCGACGAGCATCCGCGTCCCGATACCTCGCTGGAGAAGCTCGCCGCGTTGCGGCCCGCGTTCCGGGCCGGCGGCACGGTCACCGCCGGGAACTCGTCAGGGATCAACGACGGCGCGGCTGCGCTCGTGATCGCGAGCGAGGAGCGCGCGCGCGAGCTCGGCATCGAGCCGCTCGGGGCGTTCGTCGGGAGCGCCGTCGCAGGCGTCGACCCGCGCGTGATGGGAATCGGCCCGGTTCCCGCAGTGAGGAAGCTGCTCGCGCGCACGCGGGTCGGCGTCGAGGAGATCGACCTCGTCGAGCTGAACGAGGCGTTCGCCTCGCAAAGCCTGGTGGTCATCCGCGAGCTCGGTCTCGATCCCGAGAGGGTGAACGTCAACGGCGGTGCGATCGCCGTAGGACATCCGCTCGGTATGAGCGGGGCGCGCCTCGCCGTCTCGCTCGTGCACGAGCTTCGGCGGCGCGGCGGCCGCTACGGGCTCGCAACGCTCTGCGTCGGGGTCGGGCAAGGCCAAGCGGCGCTCTTCGAGCGCTAGGCATCATGGCGCGCGATCCGACGGCTTCTCCTGGTCGTGCTCGAACTCGCCGTACAGTTCCTTGGCGGTCGCTTCTGGCAGGCCCGGGACGGCCCCACCATCCCCAGAAGCGCTGTAGACGTCGAGCTTCCAGTCTCCGTAGTCCCCTTCGACGAGCTCGCGCTCGGCTGGGTTCTCGATCCGTGAGGAGTCGACGAACCGCAACAGACGCCTACGCGCCACGCGTTCGCGAAGCGCCACAACAACTCCACCAAGTACCCGCATTTTCCCCCCCCTTCCTCCACGAGTGTTGCCTTCCGGCGACACGGGCGCATCGGGGTGGGCACGCAACCGCCCCTCCTCGAACTACTGAGACGCGGCAAAGCCGACCTTCGGCCGCAACCGGTGGTGCACGGGAGTGCGGCTACGATCCTTTGTCAGGCCGAAGTGGCGGAACTGGCAGACGCGCCGGACTCAAAATCCGGTGCCCGAAAGGGCGTGTGGGTTCGACCCCCACCTTCGGCACTCGATGAATAGACGGATTCGCCCGCGGAGGACTACTGGCGGAGTTCACCGAGGGCACGGGGGGGCAACGTACGGGGCAACACTCCGACACAACGAGAGAAGGCACCCACGTAACCATCGACGACGCGTAACGGAATCGCTCGCGTGCGAGCTGCGACTGGGAATTCCAGGGAGGACAGGTTTCGGGGACGTTTTCCAGAGGCGCAGCGCTGCTGCAAATGTCAGCGTTGGCAACAAGCCCCGCGCTCAGAGCTCGGCATTAGCTGTCACATGCGGCGACGGCTCGGGGCTGGCCGCCGCTCAAGCTCGAGAAGGCCGCGCCGCCCGGGAGCACGAGCTCGCTGGCGCTCACCCGAGCTGGCGGTCCAGATTGTAGGCGGCGCTGATCAGCGCCAGGTGCGTGAGGGCTTGGGGGAAGTTGCCGAGCTGCTCGCCCGTCGGCCCGATCTCCTCGGAGTACAGCCCGACGTGGTTCGCGTAGCTGAGCATCTTCTCGAAGGCCAGCCGCGCCTCGTCGAGCCGCCCCGCCCGGGCGAGTGCCTCCACCCACCAGAAGGAGCAGAGCGAGAAGGTCGCCTCCTCGCCGGCGAGCCCGTCGGGCGACGCGTCCACGTTGTAGCGGTAGACGAGGCTGTCGGAGACCAGCTCCGCGGTGATGGCGTCGAGCGTGGATATCCAGCGCGGGTCGGTGGGCGCGATGAACTTGCATAGGGGCATGAGCAGCAGGGAGGCGTCGAGCACGTCGCTGTCGTAGTGCTGGACGAACGCCCGCCGGGCGGGGTGCCAGCCGCGCTCCATGATCTGGCTGTAGATGCGGTCCCGCACCGCACTCCAGCGGGGTATGTCGGCGGGCAGGCCGCGCTGGCGGGCGACCCGGATCGCGCGCTCGACCGCGACCCAGCTCATCAGCCGGGAGTACGTGTAGTCCCGACGGCCGCCGCGCGTCTCCCAGATCCCCTCGTCGGGCTGGTCCCAGTGGTCGATCAGCCACTCGAGGTTGCGGGTGAGCTCCATCCAGCCGTCGTGGTAGATGGGCAGCCCGTGCTTGTTGCAGAGGTAGACGGAGTCCATCAGCTCGCCGTAGATGTCGAGCTGCAGCTGGGTCGCCGCCCGGTTGCCGATCCGCACCGGCGCCGAGCCCATGTAGCCCTCCAGGTGCGAGAGCTCCTCCTCGGGCAGGTCCTCGCGGCCGTCGATGCCGTACATGATCTGCAGCGGGCCCGACTCGCGGTCGGCCGCGTGGCGGAAGCGCCCCTCCAGCCAGTCCAGGAACGCGCCGGCCTCCTCGGTGAACCCGAGCCTGAGCAGCGCGTAGAGCGTGAAGGCGGCGTCGCGCATCCACGTGTAGCGGTAGTCCCAGTTGCGTCCGCCGCCGAGCTGCTCCGGCAGGCTGGTGGTGGGGGCGGCCACGACCGCGCCGGTGGGCGCGTAGGTGAGCAGCTTGAGCGTCAGCGCCGAGCGATGCACCGTCTCGCGCCAGCGCCCGCTGTAGCGCGAGCGGCTTAGCCAGCGCCGCCAGAACGCCACGGTGGCGTCGAACTCGGCGGCGATGTCGGCATCGGAGTACGGCACCGGCATCTCGCCAGGCTCGACGCGGTCGAGCACGAAGGTGGCCGTCTCCCCGGCCCGGAGCTCAATGCTCGCGCGGATGTCGCCGCCGTCGACGATCTCGAGCGGGCAGCGCGTCGAGAGGCTGAGCCCCAGCTCGGGAGAGCGGAAGAGCGCGCCATGCGGGGTGAGCGCGACCTCGTGGCGGGCGCGCGCGTAGTCGAAGCGCGGTGCGACGTCGACGACGAAGCGCATCTGCCCGCGCACGGCGAGTACCCGGCGGATCATGCGGTGGCGGTGCGCCGCCTCGCCGCTACGCGGCGGGGGCATGAAGTCCTGCACCTCCCCCACACCGTCGGGCATCAGGAAGCGCGTGATAAGGATGTTGGTGTCGGGGAGGTAGAGCTGCTTGGAGCTCCAGCCGTCGCAGTCGGGCGAGATGCGGAACAGGCCCCCGTTGTCGGCGTCGAGGATCGCTGCGAAGACGCTCGGCGAGTCGAAGCGCGGGCAGCAATACCAGTCGATTGTCCCGTTGGTGCCGACGAGCGCGACGGTGTGCAGGTCGCCGATCAGGCCGTGCTCGGCGATGGGCAGATAGCGCGCGCACGGTGCCCGCCGAGCTCCAGCGGACACGGCCCGCGCTACCCGCCCAGGATGGACGTCGGGCGCCATCAGCGAGCGCCCTCGTCGGCTTGTGGCACGAGCACGAGCTTTCCCTTCGCCGCCGAGCTCTCGAGCAGCTCGTGAGCGCGGCGCGCCTCAGTGAGCGGCAGGCGCTCGGCCACGACCGGGTGGATCTTGCCCTCACGGAGCAGCTCGAGCAGCGCGCGGAAGTCCTCCCGGAACCACTCCGGGTAGCGGGGACCTCCACCCACGGGAAGCGCCGGAGCACGTCCGCTCACGGGAAGGACTTGACGGCCGTCGCGGAGCTTCTGGATCCGGTAGGGGAACACCCGCCGGCGGGGCGAGAGCAGTCCCCGGAGCGCGACGCCCGCGGTCGCCGCGTACCACTCGATCCAGGCTCGCCGGCTCTTGCGCCCGTTCACGAGCGTGGAGTAGGCGCCGAACACGACGAGCCGTCCGCCGGGCCGCAGCGCGCGGAAGGAGCGAAGCGACAGCGCGCCGCCGAGCCCGTCGACCACGATGTCCACGCCTTTCCCGGGCAGCTCGCGCACCCGCGCCAAGAAGTCCTCGTTGCGGTAGTCGATCGCCACCGCGCCGAGCCGCTCGACCGCGGCACGGTCGCGAGCCGCACAGGTCCCGAAGAGGCGAAGCCCGGCCAGCGCGCCGAGCTCAAGCACCGCGGTACCCACCCTGCCGGCCGCACCGTGCACAAGCACCGTCTCCCCACTCTTCACCCTCGCCGTACGGTGAAGCACCTGGTAGGCGGTCATGTAGGTGAACACGAGGCTCAGCACCTCCGCCGGGTCGAGGTCCTCGGGCACCTCGACCGCGTTCGCCTCCAGCACGCAGACGCGCTCCGCGTCGGCGCCCCACACCGTCAGCGCGCCGATACGGTCTCCCACTCGCAGCCTCGAGCAGCCCGGGCCGAGTTCCTCGACGACGCCGACGAGCTCGTAGCCGGGCGTGAACGGCGGCTTCGGCACGCCGAGATACGTGCCAGCGCGCAGCTGCGCATCGGTGAACGACACACCAGCAGCCAGAACCCTGACGCGGACCTCACCTGACCCCGGCTGGGGAACGTCGTCCTCCACCACCCTCAAGACCTCGGGGCCACCGAAGTGATCGACGACGACGCGCTTCATCGTCTTCTGTTCGTTTGCTGAAACGGTCATGAGTAGGCTCCTCTCGCTGTCATCTTTGGACGGTCCATGCGGGCACGTGGGCCGGCTTGACCTCTTGCGGGGGCTCGGGTGTGGGCTCGGGCTTGGAACGCTCGAGCGGAGGAAGCCACGGGGCCAGCCGGGCAGGTACGAGTTCCGGTCGCCCCGCGGTCACGGGATCTCGACCTCGCTGACGCGGCTGACGGTCGTGCGCTCGGCGACGTAGTAGGGGAGCATCCGGAGCGCCTCCGCTTCGGTCTCGGCTTCAACCGACCACCAAATGGCGTGCCCGCCAGAGCGGCACGATGCGAGCGTAGCTCGGTGGCGGAGTGGGCTCGCGTGTCCCTTGAAAGAGGCGAAGACGACTCCGCACTCCTGCGGCTCGTGGCGGTGCTGGAGCAGGTACCGGGACATGGGTTGAGCTTGCCGCCGAGAAGTAGGCCTGACATCGGGGCGCCACCCTGAACCTGCACCCTGATTTCTCGATCGGGCGAACCCTGTTCGCCGGAGCGCGCTCTGTCTTCGTGCGGTGGCTGCGACTCGCCAAGGGCTCGGACCGAGTTCAGAACATGCGTTAGAGCACGCCGGGGCAGGCCAGAGTAGGAGCGCCGACATCCGTAGAAAACACTGACGGCGATCCGTGCTTTCCCGGATGACAGCGCGCGCAGCGCTGGTGCAAACATCGCGCAGCCGCCAAAGGGAGGCGCGATGACGCACGGGGTCGCAGCGCGACCAGCACGCCCGCATGATCCCCTCGTTGGACGCGAAGACGAACTCGATTCGCTCGAGCAGGTGCTCGACGAGCTCAACGGAGGTCTGCCCGGTGCGATCGAGTTGGTGGGCGAGTCGGGGATCGGCAAGACGCGCCTGCTCTCCGAGCTAGCGGCTCGTGCGGAGCTGCGTGGGCACCTCGTCCTCGCGGGGTCGGCGTCCGAGCTCGAGCGCGACCTGCCGTTTTCGGTCTTCGTGCATGCGTTGGATGAGTACGTCGAGAGCATCGATCCCAGTCAGCTCTCCACCCTCGACGACGACGTGCAAGCAGAGCTCGCGCACGTCTTGCCGTCGCTGTCTGCGCTTGCAAGCGGTCGAGTGGTGGCGCTCCAGCAGGAGCGTTACCGCAGCCACCGCGCGGTGCGCGCGCTGCTCGAGCATCTCGCGCAGACGATTCCGCTCGTACTCGTGCTCGACGACTTCCACTGGGCCGACTCGGCGTCGGTCGAGCTGCTCGGCGCGCTGCTGCGCCGGCCGCCCGCGGCGTCCGTGCTCACCGCAGTGGCGCTCCGCCCCCGCCAAACGCCGGAGCGTCTTACAGCCGCGCTCGAGCGGGCGCATCGTGCGGCAGCACTGACCCGGATCGAACTTGGCGCTCTAAAGCCGGATGAGGCTCAAGCGCTTCTCGGCCAAGGGGTCGACGCCGCCGGCGCAGCCGTCCTCTACCAGGAGAGCGGTGGCAACCCCTTCTACCTCGAGCAGCTCGCCCGGTCGCTCAAGCGCGCAGGTGGAGCCGCCTCCGCCCCCGAGATCTCACGGACGGGCCTCGAGGTCCCACCGGCGGTCGCCGCCTCGGTGAGCGAAGAGCTCGCGTTGCTGTCGGATGGCGGACGCCGCGTGCTCGAAGGAGCGGCGGTGGCGGGCGATCCATTCGAGCCCGAACTGGCGGCCGCCGCGGCCGCGACATCTGAGGCTGCGGCGATGGACGCAGTCGACGAGCTCCTGCAGCTCGATCTCATTCGCGCCACCGACGTGCCCCGACGCTTCCGCTTCCGCCATCCACTCGTCCGGCGCGCTGTCTACGGGGCCGCAGCTGGCGGCTGGCGGCTGGCGGCCCACGAGCGCTGCGCGGCAGCGCTCGTGGCGCGGGGGGCGACAGCGGCGGCTCGCGCCCACCACGTCGAGCGCTCCGCGCGCCAGGGCGACCTCGCCGCCGTCGCCGTCCTGCGCGAGGCCGGCGAAGCAGTCGCTCGGCTGGCGCCGGCGAGCGCCGCACGCTGGTTCGGCGCCGCGCTTCGCCTCCTTTCGGAGACAGCGCCGAGCGAAGAGCGCGTCGAGCTCCTCCTCGCCCGTGCGGGGGCATTGGCGGCCGACGGCCACTTCGCGGACAGCCACGAGGCGCTGCTCGAGGGCCTGGAGACCGTCCCGGAGGAGTCAATCGCGCTCCGCGCCAAACTCGTGACGACGTGCGCCGGGGTGGAGCACCGCCTCGGGCAATACGAGCAGGCCCACGCGCGTCTCGTGAGCGCTCTCGGCGGGCTGCCGGAACCGGTCTCGGCCGAGTCGGTCGCGCTGCTGATCGAGCTCGCTCTGAACGAGTTCTACCGCTCGAAATACGAGTCGATGCACGACTGGGCCGAACGTGCGGTGAGCGCCGCCGAAGTACTCGGAGATGCGCCCCTGACGGCGGCGGCGTTCGCAAGGCTTGCGCTCGCCGACGCGATGACAGGAGCGGGCGAGAGAGCTCAGTCCCATCGTGCCGACACCGCGGCCCTCGTCGAGAGCCTCTCCGACGAAGAACTCTCGCGCCGCCTCGACGCAGCGGCCTGGCTCGCTGCCGCGGAGCTCTACCTCGACCGCTACGCCGAGGCCGACGCGCACGCCGGCCGCGCGCTCACCCTGGCCCGCGCCACCGGGCAAGGGGAGCTCTTCCTCGTCCTGTACCAGATTCTGGGCCGGGCCTGGTACGTGCGCGCCAAGCTTGCCGAAGCCACCGAGCTCCTCGACGGTGCCATCGAAGCTTCGCGACTGTCGGGCAATACGCAGGCTCTCGCGGGGAACCTCTTCAACCGCTCCGTCGTCGCGGTTGCGGTCGGTGACCTGGACGTCGCCGTTACCACCGCACAGGAGAGCGCCGACCTCGCTCGCGACCTCGACCAAGGCTTCGTCGCGGCCTGGGCGGCCGTAAGGCTCGCCGGGGCCCTGCTCGAAACCGGGCGACCCGACAGTGCCGTCGACTTGCTCCTTAGCTGCGCAGGGGGCGAGGAGCAGGCACGAATTCCCGGTAGCTGGAGGGCCTATTGCCTCGGGCTGCTCGCGCGCTGCTGGCTCGCTCTCGACCGCCACGCGGAGGCGGAACGCGCAGCCGCCTGCGCGGAGGCCTGGGCCTCGGCCGTACAGCTCCCGCTCGCCGCTGCCTGGGCCGATCGTGCCGCCGCCGCCGTGGCTTTGCACGCCGGGGACACCGCCCGGGCAGCCGAGAGGGCCCTCGCCTCGGCCGATGCCGCTGAGAAAGTCGGAGCGCCGATCGAGGCCGCACTCTCGCGCACGCTCGCGGGCCGAGCGCTAGCCCAATCCGGACAGGGCGACCGTGCGGTGGCGGAGCTTCAGCGCGCGGCCGCAGCACTCGACGCCTGCGGCGCGCTGCGCTACCGCGACGAGGCGGAACGCGAGCTCGGAAAGCTCGGCTATCGCGTCCACCGGCGCACGGGGCCAGGGAAGGCCGACGCTACCGGCATCGCGTCGCTAACCGAACGCGAGTTGCAAGTAGCACGCCTCGTCGTCGACCGCAAGACCAATCCCGAGATCGCTGCGGAGCTATTCCTCAGCCAGAAGACGGTCGAGACCCACCTGCGCCACATCTTCCGGAAGATGGACGTCGCATCACGCGTCGCCCTCGCACGCGCCGTCGAGCGCGCCGACCACGCCGCACGCGCAACTTCGCGCGGGTCGCGCTCGGCAAGGGCTACGTAGATCAGGGTCGGATGTTCGAGAAATCAGGGTGCGGGATCAGGGTGGCGCCCCGATGTCGCAGCGGCCCGGCAGCAGCAGGCTGGGCTCATGCCATCGGAAGCGAAGAGGTGACGACCAGACGATGCGCTCAGTGCGTGCGCGACGCGGAGGGAGGCAGGACGACCATGTTTGAGGTGACTGCGCGGCTGACGCTCTACGGCGAACCGTCGCCGGTGCTCGCTGAGTTGATCGAGAGGCTGGCGGGAGCCGTCACGTTCAACCGGTACTCCTTGCTGCAGGGACTGGACAGCGACATCAAGGTTCCTCACGAGGTCCCGGCATAGCGCAGGGCGCGCCGCCGTTCCGGCACGCGCTACTCCATCGCGAGACGAGTCTGGAAGGGGTGGTACCGGTGAACAAGAGCCATGTTTCACCACCAGCGCTGTCCGAGGGTGACGCAGCGCGCCTCGAGGAGCTGACCCGGCCGCAACTCGCCGACGACGCCTCGGGATGGACCGGGGGCCGCATCGCCGCGCTCGTGATCGGGACGCTGCTGGTCCTGGTCTCGTTGGCCCTGGTGGGCGGCGGGGGAACGGCCCTGTGGGCCGACCGTACCCAGCGAGACGCGGGCTATGTCACGACCAGCGTCCACAAGTTCTCTACCTCCGGAGCAGCATTGGCGACGGAGCCCACCCATCTCGGATCGCCGGGGGTGGGCTGGCTGTACTCCCCGGCCCTGCTTGGCACGATTCGGATCCGGGTCACGCCGGTGGACTCCGGCTCGGCGCTGTTCGTGGGGATCGGCCCCTCCGCCGACGTCGATCGCTACCTCGCCCGGGTGCACCACACGGTCATTTCCGACTTCTTCGGGGACAAGGTGCAGGCCGTCGACGGCAGGCCGCCCGGATCTGCTCCCGGAAGGCAGCACTTCTGGGTCGCCTCGGCCACCGGCTCCGGGGCTCGGACCGTGGTGTGGGATCCGTCGAAGGGATCGTGGACCGTCGTGGTGATGAACGCCGATGGGCGATCCGGGATCGACGTGGGGGCCGACCTGGGAGCCCGCATGCCAGCCGTGCTGTGGATCGCCGTCGGCTTGCTGGCGGCGGGGGCGATCTTCATGGCCGGCGGGGCGCTCCTGATCGCGGGCGCGATCCGCCGCCGCGGCGCCAGCCGAGCGACGACGGCGTGAGAGCAGGAGGTGATGCAAGGTGCATCCAGGCCCAACGCCGACGATGAGGAACGAGAAAGGAGGAGCGATGCAGAGTGTCAAGGAAGCCGCATCGGCGTTCCTGGCCAACAAGCGAGTCGCGGTCACCGGGGTGTCTCGCACGCCCAAGACGCACGGGAGCAACACCGTGTACCAGCGGCTGCGCGAGCGTGGCTACGACGTTTTCGCGGTCAACCCAAACGCCCACGAGGTCGAGGGGGACCCGTGCTATCAGGATCTGAAATCGATCCCCGGCGGCGTCCAGGCGGTAGTGATCGGAACACGGCCCGAGATCGCTGAGGACACCATGCGCGAGTGCA
>Ga0334722_10002237_pt1 | contig 22218 bp, 21 predicted proteins | sample C3_bottom_MG_FD_207210 | JGI IMG/M metagenome (GOLD analysis project Ga0334722, IMG submission 207210) | Sediment microbial communities from Yellowstone Lake, YNP, Wyoming, USA - C3_bottom | ecosystem: Environmental > Aquatic > Freshwater > Lake > Sediment | place: USA: Wyoming | collected... | reverse complement strand
ATAGTCCATTTCCGACTGAGGCAAAACAGTATCTGAGGTACATATACAAAGTAAATGCGCTCAATACCGCGGCGAAAATGCCGCATCCGTGCAGAACATGGGACATCATCGCCTTTATATTCAGAGAAAAAAACTCCTGGTAAAGCAACACCGAAAGCCAGGCGGCAAATACGACAAAACCCGTATCGAAATTCCACAAAACCGCTATTGAAGCAAAAAAGAACGAAAGATAATATGATCTTTTATCATGATAAGCGAAATAGGCATATGACAAATACATCGACAAAACAGGAAAAAGAAATCTGATCGGATGATATTGAAAGTATGGATCGTTTGTAATAACTCTACTAAAAAAAAACCCGTAAAACATCATAGAACTGTAACCAAGATTACGAACAATCCTGTTCGTTGTAATTCCCTGCATAAAGCGATACAGTATGAACGCCGACAACGCCGTTAAGGAACCCATTAATACGGTAAAACTCAGTACAGTCAACCCTATCACCCTGAAAAAAGGTTCGAGAAAGTGTGGATATAAACCATATTGATGCGTAAGATCCACAAGCAATTCCTTGCCGAGAAACACCTGGACCACTGCATGAAACACTGCATTGAAAGACTCTTTATACATGCCGCTTTCATCAACCGCTTTTTCGCTGAATATGGACATGAAAAATGTCGCCAGAATAATTGAAACGACGATCAGCAGCAAGGTGTAGTGCAGCAGCTTTTCGACCACGCTCAGACCCGGCATCTTATCGGAACAGAGCAGCGCGGAATAACACAAGAAGGAGAACATTCCGACCAGGAACAGGGGTGCCACATCAGTCCCTATACTATTTTGCAAATAGAAATAACTGTCTTTCTTCATCCCGACAAAAGCGAGAAACAATATCGAGCTCATGATGCTACCGTATAAAATTGAATGAATTTTACCAGACTTCATCGCATGTGGGGAAAGCTTTGCCGGCAATCTTCTGAATAACACGTAAAAAAGATATATAAAAATGGGCATGATGATAATACCGCTGATGAATAACGCTCTTTCAAGCGGCTCGGGCGCGAATTCACCAAGGGGCACCGCAAACTCTTCCTGTATTTTACGCATATCTACTGGAAAACTGACGTTTTTTGAAATGATCAGTAAAGACAAGAACGTCATGATAACAGAACAGAGCAAGCTTAACATGCCTGCTATGTCCATTCTTTCGCGATTGATGCTATTATTATTCATCAATAACCTCTCGAGCCTAAACAATCGAGCAATAGTTTCCGATACCGGGGGCGAGAGTACTATAAACTGCGGCCAAATAGCAAGAAAATAGCGATAAATAAGGCGGGTTGCCTCTGCATGGAAATCCTGGGAAACCGCGGGTGAACTGGGTCTCTCTTTCGGGGAACGCCTCTGATACCGGAGGGAGTTTATCGGACCACAATCCCCGCATAGCCGACAACCCGGTCATAATCTCCGCTCACGTCGCCGGAGTTTGCATACTTGACGAGTTCCGCCCGCGACGCCCCAAGGGCTTTGCAGGCAACCAGCATGGCAACAGCCGGCCCGAAACCGCACATGCTGATATCGAAATCCCTGACCGCGCGGTAAAGTCCTTCCGGGTCGAGGTTCAGAATCTGTTGAATGGCCTTATGGTCTTTTTCTTTCGCCGCCTGCGCCGGCTCATAATGAGTCATGTCCGAACTTGCAACGATCAGGACCTCGCTCATTTCTGATTTCGGGCTTCCGGTTTCCGCTTTCAATTCCGCGTTTTTCTTTCCACGATCCTCAATCGCGCCCGCAATCGCCCGTCCAAGATCAATACAGGTTTCAAGCCGCGTGTCGAGCATCTGGATGGGAACTATCTTGAAGGACTCCTTGAAATACTGGATAAAGGGAAGCTGGACCTCGAGAGAATGTTCCCGCAGATGGGCGAGCGTATCTTCGCGTATCCGGGCGGATTTGGCCATGATGGCGGAAGCGAGCGAGGTGTCGATGTCCACCTCGCCGAGCGGTGTCTTCCAGCGGCCCTTGGGCATGAGGGAAACCTGTGCGCCCAGGCCGGTATGGTTCGGCCCGATGAGCACAAAAGTATCGGGAAGTTTGACGCGTGAATAGACCGCGCCGGCCACCGCGCCGGAATAGATGAGGCCGGCGTGCGGAGAAAGAATTCCGAGGGCTCCGACTCTATCAAGATCGGGGACAATAAATCCTTCGACCTGTCTCCGGAGAGATTCCGCCGTACCCTGATAGAAATATCCCGCCACCGCAGGTTGACGCTGCATGGACACCTCTCTGAATTGCGGAATGCGGATGGTTCGACCTGACCCGGATAAATAGAAACTATGAGCTCATCAGTCCCCCACCGATTTACTGATGACCTTCTCGATCGTTCCCTTGAGCCGCGTCTCTGAATATTTTTGCAGCACATCCATGATGTGAGGCCTCCGGGAGACCAGATCGCGCAGTTTGTCCTCCGTAACTTCGAGGATAACAGTGTCCTCCGCGGTCTCCACGGTCGCGGTCCTGGGCTTTCCGGTGAGGAACGCTATCTCCCCGAAAAAATCGCTCGGCTGCAGCACGGCAAGGTCCACCCGCTCACCTGAGAGCAGTTTGGTATACACTTTTACCGAACCGCTTGCGATTATATAGACTGATTTGCCGGTGTCATTCTGGCGAACAATGATGCTGGCGGGCGGCAGGGTATGAACGGCCATCATCTTGGTGAAGTCATCGAACTCTTCCTGGGTAAGCCCGGAAAACAGGGGAATAACGCTGCTCGTCGGCTTTTGCTTCTCGGACTCCACGGGCTCGGCCTTGTTTTCCTTGACCGTTTTGCTGGAATGAAGAGCAATGAGTTTTTCCTGGGCCGGCTGATAGCTGGAATCCAGCCTGAGCGCCAGCTTGTACTGCGCCAGGGCCTTGACCACGGCTCCCACCTGCGCATACAGGTCCGCCGCCATCACATACTCCTTCACGGCATCCGGCTTCTGATTGAGTTTCTGGTAGGCGTCTCCCATGCGGACGCGGACGATGGGATCGGGGTTCAGGGCAAAGAGTTTTTCCATGTCCGCAACCGCCGCCTTCCAATTGGATTTCATGAGGTACCCCTGGATACTGTCGATAAGCTTTGCTTTCTCGGATGACGACATCGGCGATCCCCCTAAGACGGAGTGGAGTTTTCTTTCCTGTATGATACGTCAGTGTATTTCATTTGCGCGGAGCCGCTTTATTGATGAAATAAAATTATACCGCATCTTTTACCTTTTCGAGGGTGTTCATGACCCTCTGCTGATGGTACTTCTGCAATACTTCCTTGATTCGGGGTCGTTTGGCGATCAGATCCAACAGGTCCTCCTCGGACACCTCCAGGAGATCGGTCTCTTCAACAGCCTCGACCGTCGCGGTCCTGGGCTTGCCCGTAAGAAAAGCAATCTCTCCGAAAAAATCACTCGGCTGGAGCACGGCCAGCTGAAGCTGCTTGCCCTGGATCGTCGTATAGACGCGCACCGAGCCGCGGGTCGTGCAATAGATCGAACTTCCCGCCTCCCCTTCACGTATGATCACCTTGCCCGGTGGCACGGTATGGATGACCATTCTCTTCGTAAAATCGTTGAACTCTTCCTGCGTAAGGTCGGCAAAAAGCGGGATCACGCTGCTCTGCGGAGCCTCGGCCCCGAACTCCAGCGGTTCTATTTTCAATTCAGCGACGATCTTGTTGGAGTGGAGACCTGCCATCTTCTCGTTGGCCTCTTTGCAGGCGGGGTCAAGCCTGAGAGCGAGCTTGTACAATGCGAGAGATTTGACCACAAACCCCTTTTCCGCGAACAGGTCCGCCGCGCGGACATACTCCTTCACGGCCTCGGCCTTATGGTTGAGTTTCTGGAGCGCATCGCCGATCCTCACCCGGATGATCGGGTCGGGGTCTACCGCAAAAAGCTTTTCCATCTCGGCAATCGCCGCTTTCCAGTCCGCCTTGTCGATGTACTTCTGAATTTTTTCACTGATCGCCGTTTTTTCCGTCGCCACCGTCACCCTCCCTAAAACGATCTTTTTTCCGCATTCTCAAACCGGGTAAACTTGTTGATGTAGGTCAGATCAACCTTCCCGATCGGGCCGTTCCTCTGCTTTCCGATGATCACCTCGGCCTTCCCCCTCTGGCCGCAGGAGCAATCGCCGTCGTAGGGGCATTCGCACTTGTTGTAGACTTCGTCCCGATAAATGAATAATATCACATCCGCATCCTGCTCGATGGCGCCGGATTCGCGAAGGTCGGCGAGCATGGGTTTCTTTTCCTTGCCGGGCCGCGTCTCAACGGCGCGGTTGAGCTGGGAAAGCGCGATAACGGGAACTTTGAGGTCCTTCGCGAGCATCTTTAGCGAACGCGAGATATTCGATATTTCCTGCTCACGGCTTTGCTCGTTCCCGCGGCCCCGCATGAGCTGCATGTAATCAACGATGATCATATCGAGCCCCTGCTCCTCGGCCTTGAGTCTCCTCGCTTTTGCCTGCATCTCGAGCACGGAAATGGCCGCGGAATCATCAATAAAAATCTTTGCGTCGGCCAACCTCCCCGCGGCGGTTGAAAGGGGCATCCAGTCGCGCTCGGACAAGTGCCCGGTCCGGAGCTTGTGCGCATCCACCCGCGCCTCCGATCCCAGCAGCCGGATAACGAGCTGCTCCTTGGCCATTTCCAGGCTGAAGATCGCGATGACCTTTCCTTTTTCTATCGCGGCATGGGCGGCGATGTTCAGACAGAACGCGGTCTTTCCCATGGACGGCCGTCCGGCAATGATGATGAGATCGCTCGGTTGAAAACCCGACGTCATGGTGTCCAGATCGACAAACCCGGTCGGGATCCCGGTTATCATTTCCTTGCGCTCGTAGAGATCTTCGACCATCTTGAAACTATGGCCGACGATGCTTTTTAAAGGCCAGAAAGCGGCGCCGATCTCCTTCTGGGCGATTTCAAAGATCGACCGTTCCGCGATATTGAGCAGTTCATCAACGCTCTCGATCGTCCGGGAATCGTCGTAGCATTGCGTAATAATGTCGGTTGACGCATGGATCAAATGCCGTAGAACCGACTTCTCCCGCACGATCCTGGCATGGTATTTAATGTTAGCGGCTGTCGGGACAAGGCTGACCAGGGTTGCGAGGTACGACGCGCCGCCGACCGCCTCAAGCCCCATCTTGCCGCGAAGCGCGTCCGAAAGCGTAACAAGATCGATCGCCTCTCTGCGCTCGAACATCTCAAGCATGACGTTGAAGATCCTGCGGTGAATGTCCTTGTAAAAATCCTCGGGCATGAGGATTGATGTGACATTGTTGATCGCCTCGTTCTCGATCAGGATGGCGCCGAGCACCATCTGTTCGGCCTCGAGGTTCTGGGGAGGGAGTTTTTGAAGGGAAACTTCGGTCTGAACAGACATGGTTCAACCTCAGACGCACCGGTGAAATACACTGCATGGGATAACGGAAACGGAGACCAGCTGAGAATCCGGCATTGCGCCGCTTGCTCTCAGGAGGCCGAACTCGCGCCGGTAAGCCGCCGCTTTCCCGAACGGAGTAAAAACGAAGGCTGGTGCATGCACCAGCCTGAAGAGAACCGAATTCTGTAAAAAGCGCGGCGCCTGCGAACAGGACCGCAGGTCACTCCGCCGGGACCACCGAGACCTTGAGGTCGGCGACGATATCGGCATGCAGCTTTATGGAAACCATGTAGTCGCCCGTTCGCTTGATCGGATCAGCCAGAACAATCTTCCGTTTATCTATGGTCACACCCTGGGCCTTCACGGCCTCCGCAATGTCCATGGACGTCACGGAACCGAAGAGCTTGCCCTCTTCGCCCGTCTTGGCCTTGATGATAATGGAGAGGGCCTTTATGGTGTCCGCTTCCACGGCCGCTTCCTTCTTCAGTTTGCGGATGCGATCGCTCACCATCTTCTTTGTGTGCTCCATGGAGCGAAGGTTCTTGGGCGTGGCCTCGATCGCCCTTTTGAGAGGCACCAGATGGTTCCTGGCGTAGCCGTCGGCCACCTTGACGAGATCTCCGATTTTGCCCAAATTGTCAATATCTTCCCTTAATATTACCTGCATTGCCGATGAAGCTCCTTTCAGACTTTTTAGGATGCCCGATACTACCAGAAACCGGTACAGGGTGTCAACAGGGAATTTGTTTGCCCGCTTTCGTCAGTCGCAGCGCCGCCTGCTCACCCGACCCTGTCCCTGCCCGCATTCTTTGCTTTATAGAGGCCGTCATCCGCCCTTTTCAGTATGTCATCGATCAATCTGTCTCCGTCCCGCAGGCATCCAACACCAAGGCTGATGGTGATCGTGGAGCGCGTAATGGGGTCCTGTTTCACCCGGACTCGTATACGCTCCGCCAGGTGTATCGCGTTTTCCAGGTCCGTGTTGGGAAGGATAATGAGAAATTCCTCCCCTCCATAGCGTCCCAGGATGTCGTAGATGCGGATGGAATCCCTGATTCTCCGGGCGATCTCGCGGAGGGCCTCATCTCCGACAAGGTGGCCGTGTTTGTCATTGACGGCCTTGAAATTGTCGACATCGGCAATGATGACCCCGAGGTTTGCTCCCAGCCGCGCGCTTTTTTCGAATTCCTCGTAGAACCTCGCCATGATATGCCGTCTGTTGAATACTCCCGTCAGTTCGTCGGTAATGGCGAGTTGCTCGATGGCCCTTCGGGCGCTCACGAGATTTTTCATCAAGCGCGCGGTAAAAAAGTTAATGAGCCCGAGCAGCAGCGCCGTCGTGGTAAGGCCGAACAAGGCGATCGAAAGAGTGTTCCATTTCAACTTGCGCTGAATGTTTTCAATATCGAACGAAATGCTGACGCCTCCCCGTATTTCGCCGAGCCTGTACCCCTGTTTTCGATGACATTGCAGGCACGCATTTTCCACATAGAGCGGGGCCATATACCGGAAATAAGCCGCGTTGCCGATCCGTTCCGTCCTGAAGGTTTCTTTCTCCACCCCTTTTTCAAAAACCTGCAAGGCTCCTTGTTCAAAGTCATCGGGTTTATTGTGAGGATTGATGGGATTCCGGCTGGTCATATGAAACCTGAACATTCCCTCTTTTTCGGCGTATTCCGAAATCTCGCGGGTCATAAGGGCCGGGTTCTTCAGGGTATAAATCCTTCCGTACTTTGTTCTGATATCGGGGTTGTCAAGATAGGGGTTGGACTCAACGCCCGGTTTTTTTTCCACATACACTCCCCCATAGTGCGCGTTCCACTTCCTGGTCAGCACGATAAGGTTAAAAAGCGTCCTTGCCCGTATGATATTATCTTCATTGATCAACCGCCGCGTGCTGAGCGCCGTATCGAGAAAGACCCCCGACAGGACCAGCGCTATGACGACGCTCGTGGAAATGATGAAGGTTTTATAGATATTCTTTTCTTCCAGCGCGGACATGTCAGTTGCCGTTCACTTTCTTTTTGAGTTCGTGCAGTTTGTTCATGGCGTCGAGGGGCGTCATGCTGTTCAGGTTCAGGTCGGAAAGTTCCTTGAAGAGCAGCCCCGCCTCGCTCGCGAAGAGACCGAGCTGCGGCTCCGGCGTTTCAGTCTTTCCCGACCTCCCGGGCCCGCCGTCTTTTGCCCCGCGTCTCTCAGTCACCGCATCGCCCATTTCGCCCCTCGGCGCCGCCACGGGTTCACCCAGTTCGTTGAACTCGGCCCTTTCGAGGTTCGCAAGCACTTCCCTGGCCCGCTGAATCACCGCAGCCGGGAGCCCCGCCAGTCTGGCCACCTGGATGCCGTAGGACTTGTCCGCCCCGCCCTCCACCACCTTCCGAAGGAAGATGATCTGGTCGTTCCACTCCTTGATGGCCACGGTATAGTTCTTAACGCGGTCCATGGTGAGAGCGAGCTCGGTCAGCTCATGATAGTGCGTTGCGAAAAGGGTCCTGGCCCTGATTTTCGTGTGAATATATTCCGCCACGGCCCAGGCGATGCTGATGCCGTCGAAGGTGCTGGTGCCCCTGCCGATCTCGTCGAGAATGATGAGGCTCCGGTCCGTGGCATTGTTCAGGATATTGGCGGTCTCGTTCATCTCGACCATGAAGGTGCTCTGGCCGCGCGTGATATAGTCCGAGGCGCCCACGCGCGTAAAGATCCGGTCCACCAGACCTATCTGCGCCTCGCGGACAGGCACAAAGCCGCCCATCTGAGCCATGAGCGTGATCACCGCCACCTGCCGCATGTAGGTGGACTTGCCGGCCATGTTCGGCCCGGTGAGAATAATGAGCTGATTCTCCTCGCAGTCCAGCAGCGTGTCGTTCGGGATGAACCGCTCTTCAGCGGACAGCTGTTCAAGAACGGGATGCCTGCCCTCGACTATCCTGAGCGTGTCTCCGTCCACGATCGTCGGACGGGTATAGTTGTTCTTGGCCGCCGCCTCGGCCAGCGAGAGAAGACAGTCGAGCGCCGCGAGCCTGCGGGCCATGTCCTGTATCCTGACAGTCTCGGCCGCGACCGCTTCCCGCACCTGCTGAAACAGCCGGTACTCCAGATCAAGGATCTTCTCCTCCGCGCCGAGCACCTTATCCTCGTATTCCTTCAGCTCGGGCGTGATAAACCGCTCCGCATTCGCGAGCGTTTGCTTTCGAATGTAATCCTCCGGGATGTTCGCGAGGTTTGTCCTGGTGACTTCGATATAATACCCGAAGACCCTGTTATAGTTCACCTTGAGCGAGTTGATGCCGGTGCGCTCGCGTTCGCGCAGCTCGATGCCCGCGATCCAGCCCTTGCCGTCGGAGCTGATTGACCGCAGCCCGTCGAGTTCCGCATTGTGTCCCTTTTTGATCAGCCTGCCCTCGCGCAGGGTATGGGGAGGGTCGTCATGAACAGCGCCTTCAATAAGCTGATGGACTCCCTGGAGTTCGTCCCAGCCTGTCGCCATATCATAGATCAGGCGGGAATTGCATCGGGACAGCAAGCCATGTATCAGCGGCAGCGCCGTGCACGACTGTTTGAGCGCCAGAAGGTCCCGTGCATTCGCCGCTCCGAGGGCGACCCGGCTGATAAGCCGCTCAAGGTCATATACCGCGGCGAGGGCGTTCCTCAGGTCCGTGCGAAGTTGATGATCGCTTTTAAATTCCTCGACCGCAGCCAGCCGGTGCTCTATTTCGCCCGCATCCATAAGCGGGTTCAGCAGCCTTTCACGCAGTTTTCTGCCACCCATGGAGGTGACGGTGAAGTCGAGCACGGAGAGCAGCGTACCTTTGGACGACCCGTCATATATATTTTTCACGAGTTCGAGGTTCCGCTGGCACGAGACATCGAGGACCATGTAAGACCGGGCAAGAAACGGCTTTATCCCGCGGATGTTCGCGAGGCCGGTTTTCTGAGTCTCTTCGATATACCGGAGCGCGGCCCCGGCCGCGGATACGCCGGACTTCATGGCGCCGCAGCCGAAACCCTCCAGGGAAGCGACCTGAAAGTGGTCCAGAAGCGCGCGCAAAGCCGTTGAATGATCAAACGTCCAGTCCTCGCAGGTATTGATCGCCTGCGTGTATTGCCGGATCAGCGTCGAAAGTCCGGCGTCGGGCTTGTGGCCTTTTGGAAGCAGGAGTTCGCGCGGGGTGAAGCGGGCCAGCATGGTATCGAGCTCCGCGAGGTTGTCCGCGCCCGGCACTTCGGCAATGAGAAAGTCGCCCGTGGAGATGTCGAGAAAAGAAAGGCCGAAGCCGTCCTTCTCGGGATAGAGGGATGCCAGGTAGTTGTTGTCCTTGGCGTCGAGCAGGTTCGAATCGAGTATTGTGCCCGGCGTGACCACCCGGACCACCTCCCGCTTCACAAGCCCCCTGGCAAGCTTCGGGTCCTCCACCTGTTCGCAGACCGCGACTTTGAAACCGCGCCGGATGAGCTTTGCAATGTATCCTTCAGCCGCGTGATACGGGAACCCGCAGAGCGGCGTCTCGATGCCTTTGGATTTATTGCGCGCGGTCAGCGTGATCTCAAGGACCTTGGAAGCGGTCACAGCATCCTGGTCGAACATCTCATAGAAATCACCCATGCGAAAAAGCAGGATCGCGTCAAGGTGCCGCCGCTTGATTTCGTGGTACTGCTTCATGAGAGGAGTAAGGTCGGACATAATGTAAATGCGGGAGCCGGAAGCCGGAAATCAGAAGTCAGGATCCGGGCGTCAGAATAAAAGCCTCTCAAAATACGGCCTCAGCCGCTCGTAAGTCCCGTCGAGCAGCTCCGGCATTATACGGGTCTCGTCGAAAACCGTTATATAGCTGGAATCACCGGTCCAGCGCGGCACGACCTGGAAATGCAGGTGTTCGGGGATCCCCGCTCCGGCGGACTTCCCGATATTGATGCCGATATTGAAACCGTCCGGCTTCATGGCCCGTTTCAATATGTTCACGGACGCCTGTGTAATCTTCATGAGCTCGCCGAACTCTTCAACGGGCAATTTATCGAGCTCGGACTCGTGGGTATTGGGAACGATGAGGAGGTGGCCGTTGTTGTATGGATACAGGTTCATGATCACGAAGGAATGCCTGCCGCGATAGAGAACATAGTTCCCGCGATCGTCATTCTTTTTCATCTCTTCGCACAGAATGCAGCCTGCGGGTTTCCTGGGGTTCAGTATATATTTCATTCGCCACGGCGTCCAGAGACGGTCCATAATAAGTCAGAAGTAAGAAGGCGGAAGTCAGAAGTAAGAAGGCAGAAGACAGATTTGCTAATGCATGGGTCCGTCATCCGTTCTCTGTCCTCTGTCATCTGTCTTCTGACCTCTGCCCCTATCCTTTCTCCATTTTCTCCATCACCTGTTGGATGTCGGCCCAAACCAGTTTTTTGTCTCCCGGCGTCCTGAGCAAATAGGCCGGATGAAACGTGGGCATGAGCGGTATGCCCTGATACGTCTTCCATTTTCCGCGGAGCGATGTGATTCCTTCCTTTGTCCTGAGCAGCGTCTTGACCGCAACGTTGCCGAGAGCAACTATAATCTTCGGCTTGATCGCCTGGACCTGCTTGATAAGGAACGGCTCGCAGGCCGCGATTTCATCAGCTTCGGGGTTCCGGTTTTCCGGAGGCCTGCACTTCACGATGTTACAGATATAGACGTCTTCGCGCCTCAGCTTCATGCCCTTTACGATGATGTCGGTCAGGAGCTGGCCGGCCGCGCCCACAAAGGGCCTGCCCTGCTGGTCCTCCTCCTGCCCCGGCCCCTCGCCGATAAACACAATCGCAGCCGACGGATCCCCCTCGCCGAAAACGATGGTATTTCTGCCCTTGCTGAGCTTGCACCGTGTACATTCACCAAGTTCTTCGCGCACCATGGAGAGCGTGCCTGACGGCAAGCGTGGAGACTGCGCCTCTGTCACGGCTTCTTTTTCCCCAGGTTCCACCGGCGCGGGTCCCGCGGCTTTAATCGGTTCTATCACCGGTTGCGCAGCGACCGCAGCAGCAGATGCAGGCACGACGCGCGATTCGACAACAGTCACCCCAAGCGCCTTCTGGTACTCAAGGTGGGTCCGCACCTGCGTAACTATTTCCAGCAAATCACGTTGAACCTCATCCATGCAAAATAACCCATACAATGTCAAACTTGAACTTTGAACTCAGAACTCTGAACCTTGAACTCTGAACTGCCTTTAATTCCCCCACTTCAGCTTCGCCCTCAGGATCTCGTAATAGCTCTTGGTCGGATGCTTTATCAGCCTCATCTTGAACCGGGATTTCCTGAGTTCCACGACATCGTCCGGCGCAAGCGAAAAGCCGATCTGCCCGTCAAGCGTCAGCAATACATCCTCGCTCTGCGAGATGAGGCGGACCGTGACCACGACGTTGTCAGGCAGGGCTATGGGCCGGTTCGACAGGGTGTGCGGACAGATGGGCGTCACGACAAAGCAATGCAGCGTCGGGTGTATGATCGGCCCGCCCGCCGAGAGGGAATAGGCGGTGGAGCCCGTGGGCGTGGCGACGATGAGGCCGTCGGCCCTCAGCGTGGTCAGATGCCCGTCGTTGACCGAGACCTTTAGCTCCATCATGCGCGCAAGCGCGCCCTTGTTGATCACCGCGTCATTCAACACCCGGTACCGGGCCAGGCGCTTCCCCCCGCGCAGTACGCTCGCGGAAAGCATGATGCGGTCCTCGGTTTCGAGCTTTCCGGCGATCGCTTTTTCCAGATTGTCGTAAAGCTCCTCGAGCGACACTTCCGCCATGAACCCCAGGCTCCCGAGGTTGACCCCGAAGATCGGCACATCCGTGTGGGCGTCGGCGACAAGCCGGGCCGCCGACAGGAGAGTGCCGTCACCGCCGAGCACGATGATCATTTCAACAAGCGACGGGAGCTCAGCCCGGTCGCGGCCCTCCCGCTTGATGGCCGCGGCCGTCTCTCTGTCGATAAAGACTTTTTTACCGCGCGCCTCAAGCCACGCGGCCAGCTTCCCCGCCGCCTTCCGCGCGGCAGGGATGTCCTTTGCTATGATGCCGATCTTTTTCATATTATTCCATGGGGACGCCGCGTTGCGCGACGCGAAGTGGCCGGTCTGGGCAGTTACTTTAAATCTTCAGGTTCTTCCTCAGCTCCTCCAGCGTTTTATCGTACCGTTCTCCTTCCGCCAGGAACCCTAGTTCCCGGCTCTTGTCATCAACATAAGACAGGTAAACGCTCAACCGTTCCACAGGCAGCTCATCCTCGGCCCGCTCGGCCCACTCTATCACCGTCACGCCGTCGGAATCAATATACTCCTCAAACCCTATATTCTCAAGCTCCGAGGGGTCCGTGAGGCGATACAGGTCGATATGGTAGAAAGGCACGCGGCCGCGGTACTCATTCACTAAGGTAAATGTCGGACTCGTGATATACTGCTCCCGAACGTCAAGCCCCATGGCGATGCCGCATGAAAAGCTCGTCTTTCCCGCGCCGAGGTCTCCGTACAGACAGACCAGGTCGCCTGCCTGAAGCAGCGACCCCAGGAGCTCGCCGGTCTTTTCGGTCTGCCCGGGACTCAGGGTGATCAGGCTGAGCATTAATCGGCCCGTCGTGCAACGGCTTTCACCATGTCCCGTTTGCCCACGATGCCCACAACCCTGCCGGAACTGACCACGGGAAGAAGATGCACTTTCTTCTCCGTCATGATCGTGGCAATGTCCACGATGGTGGTGTCCTCCGAGATCGAGATTACACGTTTGTTACAGATATCTCCGACCTTCGTCGCAGTAATGCGCTTCACTTCCTCCTCGAATTTCTTCGAGCTTTCAAGATAGATGGCCGCATCGAGAAAGCTTACCACCGTCGGAATGTGGAGCCGTTTGTTCCGGCTGATGAGATCGTTTTCCGTGACCATCCCGAAAAGCTCGCCCGAATCATCAATCACGGGCACGCCGCTGATCTCGTTCTTTACGAGAATGGAAGCGAGTTCCTCGATGGAGGTATCGGGTTTTACAACAACAACGTTTTTTGTCATAATGTCTTTTGCGGTAAGCATTGATTCTCCTTATTCGTATCATTCCACTGTCTTAAACGCTTCAGAAATTTTACCGATCAGGTCCCCCGCGGTCATGCTTATCTCGCCTTTTTCCGACGCGGCAAGATCTCCGGCGAAGCCATGGAGATACACGCCGAGACACGCGGCCTGCGTCGCGGAATAGCCCTGCGCCAGGAGACCGCCGATCATGCCGGTAAGCACATCGCCCGTGCCGCCGGTGGCCATGCCGGGGTTTCCGTTTCCGTTGATGAATACCCGGCCGTCCGGCGTTGCGACCACCGTTGCCGCCCCCTTGAGCGCCAGGGTGACGTTATACTTCCTGGCAAATGCCGAAGCAATGCCGATTCTGTCCTTCTGGACGTCATCGGATGATATGCCGAGCAGCCTTCCCATCTCGCCGGGATGGGGTGTCATGACGACGGGCGCTTTTAACCTCTTCAAGAGCTCCAGATGCCCCGCGAGAGCATTCAAACCGTCCGCGTCGATCACCATGGGGATCGTGAGGCGTTGAATAAGGTTCCGCACTGCCTGAGAAGTTTCATAATGTGTTGAGAGCCCGGGCCCGATGGCGCAGGCGGTCATCGCTCCCGCGGCCTTCAAAAGTTCTTCTTCCGCTCCGATTCCGAGCGTGCCTTCAAGGCTTTCCGCTGACGGGACGCACATGGCTTCGCATACCTGCGCCTGAATAACGGGCGCCAGTTCGTTCGGCGTTGCCACGCTAACCAGCCCCGCGCCCGCCCGTAACGCGCCTTGCGCGGCCATCACCGCGGCCCCTGCTTTTCCGGGAGAACCGGCCACGATCAGGGCATGACCGAACGCTCCTTTGTGCGCATCGGGCCCGCCGCGGTCGATAATGCCCATGACGGAACTCCGATCCAGAAGACCGGCAGCTATTTTTTCTTTTTCTATGACCTCCGCGGGAATACCGAGGTCCGCTACGCGCAGCGTCCCCGTATATTCCGCGCCGGGATACAGCGCAAGTCCCCTCTTCGGCAGCGCCATGGTCACGGTGAGGTCGGCCCGCACCGCCGAGCCCATGACCTCACCCGTGTCCGCGTTGACGCCGGTTGGAACATCCACGGAGACAACAGGCTTTCCCGAGGCGTTCATCAGCTCAACGGCGAACGCATGGGTACCCTTGAGCGGCGTTGAAAGCCCCACGCCAAGCAGGGCATCCACGAGGATGTCGGCCCATGCAACGACCTCGGAGATCGCATTCGTAGAGGCGTTCGCTTTGAGTTCCACATCCATTTTTTGGATTATGGACAAGTTGACTTTGGCCTCGCCCCTGACCGCGCTCAGGGGGGCGAGCAACGCCACCCGCACCTGTACGCCCCGGACCCTGAGCCGCCGGGCAAGGGCCAGGCCGTCGCCGCCGTTGTTGCCCTTGCCGCAGAGAATGCCTATCCGCGAGCCGGCAAGGCCGCCAAAAAATTTATCCATCTCGGCCATGACCGCGGTGGCCGCGTTCTCCATCAGGACGGTCCCGGAGAGGCCGAACTCCCTGATGGCCCGCCGGTCGATGTTTCTCATCTGCTGTGCGGTGGCAATTTTCATAATACGAAAACCCAATCATCAAATCTCATTTGCCGATTATCATTTACCCCACCAGAACCACCTGTGCCACGGCATACCCTTCGTCATGAGAATAGCTCAGGAGAATCTGCTTCACGCCCTTCAAATCCATGAGGTCCTTGACCCGTCCGGAAACATTCACGATAGGCCCGCCGCCGTCGCCGTGGAGCACTTCCATGTCCGTCCACTTCACGCCCGCGCTCCACCCCGTGCCGATGGCCTTCAGCACGGCCTCTTTGGAGGCGAACCTGCCGGCGAAATGCTGGGCGGGGAATTTCTGCCGGTCGCAATAGTCCCGTTCACGCTCAGTGAATACCCGTTCAAGAAAGCCGGGATGGTTCTTTCCCGCTTTGTCGATGCGGTCGATCTTCACCAGGTCAACACCGATACCGATGATCATGCAGTCCCCCATGCGAGAACAAATCCCAATATCGAAATCACAAATCCCAAATAAATTCCAAATTTAAAGCTCCAGAATACGAATATTTAATTTATTGGTGCTTGATATTTATTTGAGATTTGGTGCTTGTTAATTGGTGCTTATTCTCCCTTCGCGCTTATCAATCCAAGCATGTCCCTCACCGCCCGGTCCAGTCCCACGAGCGAGGCGCGGGAAATTATGCTGTGGCCGATATTCAGTTCCTCTACTTCAGGTATGCGCGCAATTCTCCCGGCATTCACGTAGTTCAGCCCGTGTCCAGCTCCCACGCGAAGCCCCAGGCTCCCGGCAAGCTTCGCCGCCTCAACAAGCTTCACGAACTCCCGTTCGCAAGCTTCCCCGGGTTTCGCATTCGCGTAAGCGCCCGTGTGGAGCTCCACCCAGTCGGCCCCGCACTTCCTGGCCGCCGCGATCTGTTTTTCATCCGGGTCGATAAACAGGCTGACAATGACACCGCCCTGCCGGAGTCCGCTTATATAGGCTTTCATGAAATCAACCCGCGAAGCGACCTCAAGCCCGCCTTCGGTCGTCAGTTCCTCGCGTTTTTCAGGCACCAGCGTGGAAAAATCAGGCTTGACTTCAAGCGCAATGCGCCGCATTTCATCGGTCGCCGCCATCTCGAGGTTCAGCTTCGTCTGCACGGTCTCTCGCAGAAGCCCGAGATCACGGTCCTGGACATGCCGACGGTCCTCCCGCAGGTGGGCTATGATGCCGGAGGCGCCCGCCAGTTCGGCGATCGCCGCCGCAGCCACGGGATCGGGCTCCCGCCCTTTCCTCGCCTGGCGGATTGTTGCAATATGGTCGATGTTTACTGACAGCCTCGGCACGAATTCCCTCCCGGAAAACGCTAATTTTTTTAAGATTCTATCATCTCTCCGCCAAAATATCCAGAAGATTTATCCTGCTCGGTCGAGAATATAATATTAATTCGCAGGAAATGTTCCCTTCCAGAAGATATGCTATAATGAATTACCCATCAAATCCTCCATGCCGTCCTCAGGGAGCATCGATGCTGTTCAGGATATTCGAAAAAACGGAGCTCAGGGTTTTATTTGACCTGCTCGCGGAAAAGAACATGATTGTCGGGCCGGTGGAGGCGGGCGTGGACTTGAATGGCAGCCCACTTTACGCCTTTGAGCAGGTTTCCGACTTTCATAAATTGAAAATCAATTACACCACGACAAAACTGCCGGCCAAGAGGTATTTCCTGCCCTTCCGGGAAGACCTTGCCACGTTCCGGATGAGCGGAGATGACTGGCAAAAGACCGTGGACTACAATATCGACAGGCCCACCGTGTTTTTCGGACTCCATGCCTGCGACATCAACGCGCTGAACAAGCTCGACAAGGTGCTCCTGGGCAACACCTACCCCATGCCGTACTATGCCGCAAAGCGGAAAAACATGTTCATCATCGGCATGGACTGCCTGCCGCAGCCCTTCTGTTTCTGCCGCTCCATGGGAGCCGACACCGTGCTTCACGGGTTCGACCTGTTCATTACGGACCTCGGCAACCGGTATTTTCTCGAAGTCCTTTCCTCCACGGCCTATAACCTGCTTCAGGAGGTCCGGACCCGGCCGCCCGAGGAGGCCGATCATGTGCAGTACATGAAAACCGTTGCGGACAAGAACAAGAAGTTCATTGCGCACGTGGACACCACCGACCTCACCAAGATCCTCGACATGGAATTTCAGTCCGCTGTCTGGAAGAAATGGGGCGACCAGTGTCTCGGCTGCGGAACGTGCGCGAACGTCTGCCCCACGTGCTACTGCTACGGCGTGGAGGAAACCACGGGCGTTGACCTCAAAAGCGCAAGAAAGACCAAGACCCTGTACTCCTGCAACGTGCTTGATTTCGCCGAGGTGGCCGGCGGCCATAATTTCAGGCCCGAGCGGTCCTCGCGGCTCAAATACCGCTACTACCACAAACACCGCGGCTTTGTCGAGGCATACGAGGAATCTCTCTGCGTGGGCTGCGGCCGCTGCGGAGAAGCCTGTCTGGCCGACATCACGGTTCCCGAGGTCATTGCCAGCGTCCGCGGAGAGGAGCGTTCTTAAGTGGATACCCAGTTGAAGTTTACCGACATTGCCGCGAATCCCGATTCGCACTACCGGAAAAACGACCTCGCCACTTTTGAACATTCCTTCAAGGCCGAAATCACAAGCGTGTACCGGCTCACGGATATGGAAAATCTGTACCGGATCCGGATCATCAACGAGGCTGAGAGAAAGCACTTCACGTTCAGACCCGGCCAGTTCCTCATGCTGGAAATTCCCGGGATCGGGGAGGCGCCTTTTTCCATCTCTTCCTCGCCGAGCAGCCACGGCGACGTGGAACTCTGCATCCGTAATGTCGGGAACCTGACCGGTTTTCTTTCCCGGGCCGGCCGGGGCATGCGCGTCGGCCTCCGCGGCCCCTTCGGCACCAGCTTCCCCATGGAAGAGATGCACGGCCAGAACATCCTTCTTATTGCGGGGGGCCTCGGCCTTGCGCCCCTGCGCTCGCCCATCGCCTATGCTCAGGAAAACCGCAATCTCTTTCACAAGGTCAACATTGTCTACGGCGCCAAGGAGCCGTCGCAGCTCCTCTTCACGTATCAATACGACACCTGGCGCAAAGACGACATCGGGCTCGACATCATCGTCGAGAAGGCCGATGCCGCATGGAAAGGGCCGGTTGGGATGATCACCAAGGTCCTTGAAAACCTGATGGCGGAAAGCAAAGACTCGTTCATGAACACCCACGCCATCGTGTGCGGCCCGCCGGTCATGTTTAAATTCGTCTGCAATATGCTGACCGGCTACGGCCTGCCCATGCAAAAGATGTTCGTCTCGCTCGAGCGGCGCATGCACTGCGGCATGGGCAAGTGCTGCCGCTGCAACGTCGGCTCCACCTATACATGCCTGAGCGGGCCGGTATTCGATTACTGGTCCGTTATGAACATGAAAGAGGCGATCTGATGAACGAACCGAACAACTCCGGACCACGGACATACCTGGGTGTGACGCTCACGCGGCCGAAGGTGGCTTTCTTCGAGCTGTCCTCCTGCGAGGGCTGCCAGCTCCAGATTGTGAACAACGAGGCCACCCTGCTCGATTTCCTCTCCCTCGTCGAGGTCGTGACTTTCCGCGAGGCCATGACCGAAAAGAGCGACCTGTACGACATCGCCTTTGTTGAAGGCAGCGTCACCAGGGCCGATGAAGAGGACCGCCTCAAAACGATCAGAAAGAACGCGAAAACGCTCGTGGCCTTCGGATCCTGCGCATGCTTCGGCGGCGTCAACCAGCTGAAAAACCGGTTTAACGATCCCTCCTGGGTAAAAAGGCAGGTATACGGCGGCTACCCCGTTGAGACCAACGATACCGCCCTGCCGCTCGAAGCGTTCGTCAAGGTCGACCTCAGGATCTTCGGCTGCCCCGTAAAAAAAGAAGAGGTCGAAAAGATCGTGACCCACGTTGTTCTCGGAAAATCCGTCGTCCATCCTAAATATCCGGTATGCATGGAGTGCAAGGCGAACGAGAACGCCTGTCTCTTTGACCTCGGCGAACCCTGCCTCGGTCCGATCACGCGCGGAGGCTGCGATTCCTGGTGCCCGAACAGCAGGTTCGGCTGCTGGGGCTGCCGCGGTCCGGCCGAGGACGCCAATGTGGAGCAGATGAAGTCCATCATGAAGGAACATGGTTTTTCCGAAGAGACCATGCTCGACAGGCTTGAATGCTTCGGGGGGTTTGCAAAGACTGCGCAACAAATACGAATGAACATGAAATCATCGCCACAAAGTCTCGAAGGCGCGAAGTAACCATAAAATAAAATCGATTTTCTTGGCGTCTTAGCGCCTTTGTGGCAAATCTCCGAGGTTCTTTATGAAAACCACCCGCACCATCGACATCCACCACATCACCCGGGTCGAAGGCCACGGCAATATCAGGATCAGGATCAATGAAGGCAGGCTCGAAGAAGCCCGCTGGGAAGTCGTGGAAACGCCGCGCTTCTTCGAGGCCATGCTGGTGGGAAAGAAGTGGGAGAATGCGCCATGGATCGCGGGCAGGATCTGCGGCATCTGCTCCATCGGACATACCCTGGCAAGCATCCGCGCCGTGGAAAACGCCTTCGGCATCGAGCCAACGGAACAGACCCGGAAGCTGCGCCTGCTGCTCAAACACATGGAGACACTCCAGAGCCATGTTCTCCACCTCTACTTCCTCGTTGCACCCGATTTTTTGAACACCGGAAGCGTGTTCCCGCTCATCAACTCTCATCCCGACGTGGTAAAGCGCGCTGCCGGCATCAAGCTGCTGGCAAACGATATCTGTGATTGCGTCGGTGGGCGGCGGATGCATCCGACCAGAACGGTTGTCGGCGGGTTCACCATGATGCCGGAGAAAAAAGAGCTGATAAAATTCAAAGACCGCCTGAAAAACAGCGTGGACGACCTTCTGAAAACCGCGGAACTGTTCAAGACCTTTGTCATCCCCGACTTTTCCCGGGAAACGGAATTTGTCTCGCTCAAGGGGGACGGAAGCTATCCGTTTATCGGCGGAGACCTGGTCTCCTCCGATGGTGTGAGGAAAAATGAGCATGAGTACAAAGCCATGACGAACGAGTACCTGGTGGTGCAGTCAACATCGAAATGGAGCCGCCTCTCCCGCGAATCCTTTGCCGTGGGCGCCCTCGCCCGCGTGAACAATAACTTTGAGCTTCTCCACCCCGTGGCCAAAGACATCTCGACGAGTTTCGGGCTCAAACCGGTAAATCACAATCCCTTCATGAACAACATCGCCCAACTGGTGGAATGCGTGCAGGTGGTCCTTGAAGCCATGTCCCTGATCGATGAACTGGCTGGAACTCCATGGCAAGCGCCGCGGGAGCGCGTTACCCCGAAAAGCGGGACCGGCGTGGGCGCGGTGGAAGTGCCCCGGGGAATCCTCTACCACAGCTACACGTTCGACACCGACGGCAGGATCATCTCCTGCGATTGCGTGATTCCGACGAGCCAGAACCACGCGAATATCCAGCACGACCTTCAGGGCCTGGCTCAGCAGTTTGCGGCAAAGGGAACGCCGGACCGGGACCTGGAGCTTCTGGCGCAGATGCTCGTTCGCTCATACGATCCGTGCATTTCCTGTTCAGTGCATTAATAAGGAGAAATAATCCATGGATAATAAAGAAAAGGTCATCGCCCGATTTAATGACGGCAGGCTTCTGAAAGGATCTGTCCGTGATTTCACCCGGGATGCCGATGTGGTGCTGCTCGAAGAAACGGGAAACAGCAAGGAGCACCGGATACCGATCGCCCAGCTCAAGGCCTTGTTCTTTGTTCACTCACTGGCAGGAGACAGCGCCCGCCGGGAGCGCAAGGCCTTCGGCATCAGGGAAAACCCGGGGCGCAAGATATATATCAAATTTACCGACGGAGAAACGCTCCTGGGCTACATTGAAGGAGAGTTTCCCTGGAAAAAAGGCTTTTCCCTTTCAAAACCCGATGACAATTCAAAAGGTTTTTTCGTTATTCCGGTTGACAATGAAAGCAACAACATCAAGGCGTTTATCGTTGCAAACGCGGTGAGAGACATCAGCATCCTGACTTCGACCTGAAACCCGCCATACTTTTCACCGATCAGGCCGACTCGTTTTCTTTTCTCCTGCGGCGCACCCGCAGAAGCAGCAGAAGCAGGAGCAGCGCAAGCAGCCAAAGAACGAGCGGATCGGCGCAGATGGGGATTTCTTCCTGTTCCCGTGTTGTTGCACACGTCGCAAGGATCGGTTCTCTTTTCGCGAGCTCAGGCGCAATATTCGTTTCGGTTATCTCACTCCGCACTGCCTCGCTTTTTTGCGTCCCCTTTGTCCGCTTTGCCACGTTGATCCTGATCGGCTTCCCATCCTTGTCATGCGTATGGTATTCCCCGTAAAGCAGGCCCCATTCCTCGCATCCGCGCAAACATCGATGCGCGCCGTAACGGTCCGTCTTCCCCGGATGAGACAAGGCAGGGACCGGGATGATGAATAACATAATAACAATGATCCATTGTTTCATGCCGGGAGTGTATCTCATTCACCCGGCAGCGTCAATACTGAAAACCGCTGATAAAACCCGGTCTTTTTTCTTGACAACATCAGTTGGTGATGTTAAATTAACAACCTCGTTGCAAGGTATTCCATGTGGGGCTGTAGCTCAGCTGGGAGAGCACAAGGCTGGCAGTCTTGGGGTCAGGGGTTCGATCCCCCTCAGCTCCACCAAGTAAATAACAGGGTTGACCGAAAGGTCAGCCCTTTTGTTTTTGGTGGAGGGGGATCGAACCTAGGGAGTTTGAGGGAAGGATTCCCTCATGTTTATTTACTCTGAACTCTGAACTTTGTACTCTGAACTATGTTTACACCCCCTCAGCTCCACCAAGAAATCAAGGGGTTAGTCTAAACGGCTAGCCCTTTTTCATTTGAATGTGCTAAATTTGTGCTAATTAATTTTGCAAGAGTCTTGTGCTCAGGGGTTCCACCAATTTTTCGTAACAAGAATTACAAAGGGTTAGCCTTGAGAGCTAACCCTTTTCGTTTTACTGTGCTAATCTTTCAGACCCGGATTCTTGTGCTCACCCCTCAGCAGCTGAATAGCGATCTACGCCTGTTTTGCCTCAGTCGGAAATGGACTATGCAGCCGTCTGAGTTAATGGATATCCGGATGCCCCGGATCGGGCTTTCTTCTCGTATGCCTGCTGCCTCTTGCTTCTCCGTTGTTCACGGGTGGCTT